>Ga0207646_10005142_pt1 | contig 13865 bp, 11 predicted proteins | sample KBSK5502metaG_FD_184343 | JGI IMG/M metagenome (GOLD analysis project Ga0207646, IMG submission 184343) | Corn, switchgrass and miscanthus rhizosphere microbial communities from Kellogg Biological Station, Michigan, USA - KBS K5-50-2 metaG... | ecosystem: Host-associated > Plants > Roots >... | reverse complement strand
CGCCTGGCAGACCCCGGCCTACCAGCCCACCGGCCGGGCGTGGACCTTCACCATGACCGTCCTCGGCGGCGGCGACTGCGACCACGCCTGGGAGGCAGCGGCCTACCAGCCCACCGGCCGGCTGCGGCACCTGCTGCACATCCGGCACGCCACCTGCACCTACCCCGGCTGCCGCCGGCCCGCCTGGCACTGCGATCAGGACCACACCCTGGCCTACGACCAGGGCGGCCGCACCTGCCTCTGCAATCTGGCGCCGTTGTGCCGGCACCACCACCAGGTCAAGCAAGCCCTCGGGTGGGCCCTGGAACAGGCCAGCCCTGGCGTGCTGACCTGGACCACCCCCGCCGGGCGCCGCTACACCGTCAGCACCACCAGCTACCCCAGCTAGCGCGGCGGCCGCGCGGGCACTCATCGTGGTCTAGCCTTGGCGGGGTGACGCTCCGCCTTCATGACACAGCAACGCGCACCGTGCGCGAGTTCTGCCCCGTCGTGCCGGGGAAGGCATCGCTGTACCTGTGTGGTGCGACGGTGCAGGCGCCGCCGCATATCGGGCACATCAGGTCCGGGGTGAGCTTCGACATCCTGGTCCGGTGGCTGCGTGCCAGTGGCTACGAGGTCACGTTCTGCCGGAACGTCACCGACATCGACGACAAGATCATCCGGGTAGCCACCGACGAGGGCGTCCCGTGGTGGGCGGTAGCGCAGCGCAACGAGCGGGCGTTCAGCCGCGGCTATGACGTGCTTGGCTGCCTCCCGCCGGACGTGGAGCCCCGGGCCACCGGCCACATCCCGGAGATGATCGCGCTCATGCGGCGGCTGATCGCGACCGGTCACGCCTACGCTTCGGGCGGGGACGTCTACTTCGACGTCGCGTCCTACCCGGAGTACGGCGCGCTGTCCGGGCAGCGGCTCGACCACATGCGGCCCGCGGAGGACACCGAGAACGCCGACGCCAAAAGGGACCTGCGGGACTTCGCGCTCTGGAAGGGCGCCAAGCCGGGCGAGCCCGAGTGGGAGACCCCGTGGGGGCCGGGCAGGCCAGGCTGGCACCTGGAGTGCTCGGCGATGGCCACCAAATACCTCGGGCCGACCTTCGACATCCACGGCGGCGGCCTGGACCTGGTGTTTCCCCACCACGAGAACGAGCTGGCCCAGTCCCGCGCTGCGGGCGACGGGTTCGCCAGGTACTGGGTGCACAACGGCCTGCTCACGCTGGCCGACGAGAAGATGAGCAAGACCCTCGGCAACTCGCTGCTTGTCGATGCGATGGTGACCCAAGTACGGCCGGTGGAGCTGCGTTACTACCTCGGCCAGGCGCACTACCGGTCGCCGCTGGAGTACTCACGGGCCGCGCTCGACGAGGCGGTGGCCGCGTACCGGCGGATCGAGGGCTTCGTGACCCGCGCCACCGAATACACCGAGGCGGAGAAGCCGGCCGGCGACGCGCAGGCGGCGTCCAGTGCCAGCGAGGTGCCCGCGGCGTTCGCCGCGGCACTCGATGACGATCTCAATGTCCCGGAGGCACTCGCCGTGGTCCACGAGGCGATCACGGAGGGCAACAACGCGCTCGCGTCCGGGGATCACGTTGGGGCCGCTACAGCCCTGCGTAGGGTGCGGGCCATGCTGGACGTGCTAGGGCTCGACCCGTTGTCACCCACCTGGGCCGCTGCCGATCGCGACCTGCGCGACGTCGTGAACGCGCTGGTCCAGGTGGCGCTTGACCAGCGGCAGGTCGCCCGGGATCGTCAGGACTACACGGCCGCAGACGAGATCAGGGACCGGTTGCAGGATGCCGGGGTGCTCCTCGAGGACACCCCGGACGGCACGAGGTGGGACATCAAGCGATGACCTCCGGCGGGTCGTCCCGGGCGGGACGGGGCGGGCGCACCCGGTCCGGGAAGCCCCGGCCCGGCACCGGCGGCCGGGGACGCGACCGGCTGGAGGGCAAAGGGCCCACCCCGCCCGCGCACCTGCGCCCAGGCCACCCGGCACAGCGCCGCGCCGCCGAGGCGGCGGCCCGCGGCACGGGCAACACGGCAGGCCGCGCCGCGACCGGCGATGAGCTACGCGGCCGGGCCGGCGTAAGGAGCACCAGTGCGGGCGGCGGCGGCCGTTCTGCATGGAAAGGGGCTGGGGAACGGCGCGGCGGGGAGGCACCGGGCGCGCGGTCGCGCGGCGCGGGGGACGCGCCAGAGGTGGTGGCCGGGCGAAATGCGGTGGTGGAAGCGCTGCGCGCGGGCGTGCCCGCGACGGCCCTGTACGCCGGGCCGCGCCGGGACGCCGATGAGCGGGTCCGGGAGGCGGTGGACCTGGCCACCGCGGCCGGCGTCCCGCTGATCGAGGCGGGGCGGCCAGAACTCGACCGGCTGACCGGCGGTTCGGTCCACCAGGGCCTGGCGCTGCGGGTCCGCCCCTACGAGTACGCCGCACCCGACGACCTGACCGCGCGGGCGGACCAGACCGGCCGGCCGGCTCTGATCGTCGCGCTGGACGGGGTCACCGATCCGCGCAACCTCGGGGCCGTGGTCCGCTCGGTTGCCGCGTTCGGCGGCCACGGGGTGCTGGTCCCGGCGCGCCGCTCGGCACGGGTGACCGCGGGCGCGTGGAAGGCGTCGGCCGGGGCGCTGGCCCGGGTGCCCGTCGCCCAGGCACCCAACCTGACCCGCGCCCTGACCGCCTACCAGCAGGCGGGCTTGTTCGTGGTTGGCCTCGACGCCGAGGCGGTCACGGCGGTCAGCGACCTTGAGGTCGCCGACGGGCCGCTGGTGCTCGTCGTCGGGTCCGAGGGGCGCGGCCTGTCGAGGCTGGTCGGGGAGCGGTGTGACCTGCTGGCCAGCATTCCGATGGCGGCGCACACCGGGTCGCTCAACGCCGGGGTCGCGGCCGGCATCGCGCTGTACGCGGTGGCCCAGGCCCGGGCCGCGCGCTGGTAGCCTGCCCGCGTGCAGGACGCGACCACGGCGGATGCCTCGCAGCGGACGCAGCTGCGGCAGCTGCGGGAGGCGTACCCGGTATTCCGCATCGAGGATGCTCGCGCCACGCCGGGGCCCTCCGGCGTGACGCTCGAGTTCGCGTTCGCCGCCGGCCAGCAGCGGTTCCGGCCGGTCGTGGAGCTCACCGGGCTCAGCGCCGCGGAGACCGCCGGGGCGACCGCGCCCACCGCGCGCCGCCTGATCCGCGCCCTGGCGGTCATCGAGGCGTTCTCGTACTGGAAGGCCCTGTGCAGCCCGGTCATCGAGGTCGCGCTCCCGGCGCCGGACGCCGCCGAGCTTGACTGGTGGCAGGCGTTCTGGCCCGGCGCCATGGGGGAGTTCTTCTACCGCAACGGCATCGACTACACCGATCCCGGGTTCCTGGTCATCAAGGCCGCAGCGGATCCCGAGCCCGCCGGTCCCGCCGGCGCCGGATCCCGCGACGGGCGCGCGCACGAAGGCCCGCCGCTGGTCATGTTCAGCGGCGGCAAGGACTCGCTCGCGCTCACCCGGGTCATCCGGTCCCGCGGCGCGCCCGCCGACTTCTTCCTGTACAACCCGGCGGCGCGGCAGCGCGGCCTGGCGGAATCGCTGGCCGGCGGCGGCCGCTTCGTGGAGGTCAGGCGCGAGATCCTGCCCGGGTTGCTCCAGCTGAATGCGGCGGGCCACCCCAACGGGCACACCCCCTTCTCCGCCTACCTCGCGATCGCCGCGATGCTGGCTGGTTACCTGCGCGGCAGCCAGTTCGTGGTGGCGGGCAACTCGCGCAGCGACGACGAGCCGAACGTCGAGTCCTACCTCGGCCGGCCGGTCAACCACCAGTGGACCAAGAGCTACGAGTTCGAGGCCGCCCTCAGCGCCTACCGGGACCGCTGGCTGCCCGGCGCGCCGGCCTACAGCAGCCCGCTCCGGCCGCTGTACGAGTTGCAGATCATCGCGTCGCTGTCCGGTGACATCGACGACTACCTGCGGACGGCGAGCTGCAACCGGGTCCGGGGCGAGGGCTGGTGCCGGTCCTGCGCGAAGTGCGCCTGGGTGTTCTTGGCGACCGCTGCATTGTTTGGCCATGATTGTGCAATACGCAAAACCGGCGCAGACATGTTCGCTGACCCTCGTCTCGCCGGGGTCTACGCGGAGATGGCCGGCCTGGCCGGCTCGAAACCCTTCGAGTGCACCGGCAGCGAGGACGAAGTCCGGACGGCCATCCGCGCGGTCACCCAGGGCCGTCCCCCGGACGGCTTCCCCGCCCTCGCCGCCTGCCTGACCGACCCCGCCATCGGGGCCGCGCGGCCGCTCAGCGCGCTGCTGGCCGACTGGGGGCGCGACGACCTGGTGCCCGCCGCGATCCTGCGCCAGGTGCGCGAGGCCGTGCCCGCGGCCGGCCGCGCGTAGCGCGGCCCCGCCCATGTGGTGATCCGGACGGGCGGCGCAGTATCGTTCGCTATGTGAACGGAACGGAGGACTCGGCGGTGATCAGCACGGACGGGAGCGCGCGGCGCGGCGCGGACGGGGAGCGCCCTGGCGGTGGCCGCCGGACCGACTTCGTCCAGTCGCTGGACCGCGGGCTCGCCGTGATCCGCTGCTTCTCCTCCGAGCACCCCTCGCTGACCTTGTCCGAGGTGGCCGAGCGCACCGGGCTCACCCGGGCCGCCGCGCGCAGGTTCCTGCTCACCCTGCAGGAACTCGGGTACGTCGGCAGCTCCGGGCGCCAATTCTCGTTGCGCCCGCGGGTGCTCGCGCTCGGGTACGCCTACCTGTCCTCGTTCAGCGTCTCCCAGATCGCCCAGCCGCACCTGGAGGATCTCGCCGAGGAGCTGCACGAGTCGTGCTCGGTGAGCGTCCTCGACGGCGACGACCTCGTCTACGTGGCCCGCGCGTCCGCGAACCGGATCATGACGATCGCGCTCACCGTGGGCACCCGGCTGCCGCCGTACCCGACCTCGATGGGCCGCATCCTGCTGGCCCACCTGCCCGAGCGTGACCTGGACGCGTACCTGCGCCGGACCACCCTGCGCAAGCTCACGGAGCACACGATCACCGACGAGCGCGAGCTGCGGGCGGTGCTTGCCACCGCCCGCAGCCGCGACTGGACCTCGGTCGACCAGGAACTGGAGGCCGGGGTGCGCTCGATCGCCGTGCCCATCAGGGACAGCTCCCGGAAGGTGGTCGCGGCCATCAACGCCAGCGCGCACGCGGCCCGCGTGCCCCTGCGCACGCTGGAGAAGCAGTTCCTTCCCCGCCTCCAGGAGGCGGCCCGGCAGATCGACTCCGAGCTGGCGGCCCGGATGTCCACCGGAGGGCGCGCCGCTCTGTAACGGTCAGCCGGACCGTGACGAGCGATAGTCGAAATTGTGTTCTATACTCATCGGGTGCAGAACGCGTTCCAGGGCTCGCTGCTCGACACCCCGGGAGAGACCGGCCTGGGCCAGCTGGGCGGGTTGGTGCGCCGGACCAGGCTGAGCCACGGGGCCTGGATCGACGTCCGGCCCGGCTGGATCACCGGTGCCGACGCGCTGTTCGAGCGCGTGGCGCAGGCAGTGCCCTGGCACGCCGAGCGGCGCACGATGTACGACCGGGTGGTGGACGTGCCGCGGCTGCTGTGCTTCTACGGCGAGGGCGAGGCGCTGCCCGACCCCGTGCTGACGGCGGCGCGGGAGGCGCTCAGCGAGCATTACCGGGCGGAACTCGGCGAGCCCTTGTGCACGGCGGGGCTCTGTCTGTACCGGGACGGCCGGGACAGCGTGGCCTGGCACGGCGACACGACCGGGCGCGGCAGCACCGAGGACACCGTGGTGGCGATCGTGTCCCTCGGCGCGGCGCGGGCGCTGCTGCTGCGGCCGCGCGGCGGCGGCAGGCCCGCGCTCCGCCACGATCTCGGGCACGGTGACCTACTCGTCATGGGGGGAAGCTGCCAGCGGACCTGGGAGCACGCCGTGCCGAAGACCGCGCGCGCCGCCGGGCCGCGGATCAGCGTGCAGTTCAGGGCGCAAGGAGTCCGCTGACCGCGGCTCACACGACGGTCAGCGCCGCGCCGAGGACGCAGAGCGCCCCGCCGGCCCAGACCCGGATCCCCGAGCGCTCGCGGGCCAGCAGGATGCCGATCAGGATCGACAATTCGCGCAGGGCCGCGACCGGTGACGCGGGCGCGCGCTGGTACGCCAGCAGGACGAGCAGATAGGCGGCGAGGGAGCCGACCCCGATCCCCGCCCCGGCGCGGGCGCTGGCGCGCAGGCGCTCACGACTAAGGCGGACGGCGCCGAGCAGGACGGCGGCCTGCACGATGGTGACCGCGCCCAGGTAGCCCACGGCGTTCGCGGAGCGCACGGCGCCCGCGTCGATCACCGAGTAGACCGCGATGGTGACGCCGGTGAGCGCCGCGAAGATCAGGGCGAGCCCGCGCCCCTTGGCCAGGCCCGCCTGGGAGATGACCGCGAGCCCGATCGCCAGCGCGAGCGACCCGCCGACCCGCGCGGCGGTCAGCGGCTGCCCGAGCACGGCGGCACCGCCCAGCGTGATGAGGAACGGGGCGATGCCCCGGGCGACCGGGTAAGTGACGGACAGCTCACCGCGCCGGTAGGCGGCCGCGAGGAAGGAGAAGTAGGCTGCCTCGGCCGCGCCCGAGGCGATGGCGAGCGGCCACACCCGCACCGGCGGAACGGCGATCACGGCGGGCAGCAGCAGCACCGCGGCCACGACCGAGCCCACGGCCGCGGCGGCGAGCCGGTCATCGGCGCCGTGCAGCAGCCGGTTCCACGTCGCGTGGACCCCGGCGGCCGCCAGGACCAGACCGAGCGCGAGGCCGCTCACGAGGGCACTCTAAGGTTTAGCTCCATGACCGACGAACCGGACGGCGCTTTCGTGGCGCACGCCACGGCGACCTTGGACGGCATACTGGAGCTGCATCCGGAGCTGGCCACCGAGGCGGGGGATCACCGGCACGACGGCAGGCTGACGGTGGGCACGGCGGCGCACTACGAGCAGGTGAGCCGCTGGGCCGGCGAGCGGCTCGCCGGGCTCGCCGTCATCGACGCCGGCCGCCTTTCCGCGCAGAACCGGGTGGACGCCCAGATCCTGGCCAACCATCTGGCCCGGCTCCGCTTCGGCATCGACGAACTCCGCACGCACGAGTGGGACCCGATGGCCGCCAACCCCGGCCGGGCGCTCTACACCCTGCTCGCCCGCGACTTCGCGCCGCTGCCGGAGCGGCTCCGCTCGGCCGCTCAGCGGCTGGCCTGCCTGCCGGAGTCGCTGGCCGCCGCCCGGTCGGTGCTCACCAGCATGCCCGAGGTGCACATCGAGACCGCGCTCATCCAGTTCGCTGGGACGGAGCGGCTCATCTCCGGCGAGCTGGCCCCGCTGGCCCAGCAGGCGAACGGCGCGGGACGCGAGCTCATCGCGGCGGTGCCAGCGGCGTCCGAGGCCATCGCCGGGCACATGGCGTGGCTCAGGCAGCGGCTGGCCGACGGGGCACGCGATGGTTTCCGCGATCCCCGCCTGGGCCCGGAGCTGTTCGCTGCGAAGCTGCGCCTCGTGCTCGACACGGAGCTGTCCGCCGACGAGGTCCTTGCCCGGGCCGAAGCCGACCTGGCCGAGGTGAGTGCGGAGATCACGGCGGCGGCGGCAGCGGCAGGGTTCGGTGGCCCGGCGGCGGAAGGGGGAGATCCGGTCCGGGGGGCGCTCGACTCGCTGGCTGCCGACGCCCCCGACGACACGACGATCCTGGGGCTGGTCCGAACGGCGTTCGAGGCGGAGCGCGGGTTCGTGGCGGCGCACGACCTCGTCACCACGTTCGGCGATCCGCTGGACGTGATCGAGATGCCGGAGATCGACCGGGGCGTGGCCATCGCCTACTGCGACGTGCCGGGCGCGCTGGAGACCGCCCCGCTGCCGACGTTCATCGCCGTGTCACCGACGCCGGAGGGCTGGCCGGCGGAGCGGGTGCGGTCGTTCTACCGCGAATACAACCGCCACATGGTGCACAACCTAATGATCCATGAGGCGATGCCGGGCCACGCGCTGCAGTTCGAGCACTCGCGCAGGTTCACCGCCGCCACGCCGGTGCGCGCGGTGCTGCGGTCGGGGTCCTACGTCGAGGGGTGGGCGGTCTACGCGGAGCAGCTGATGGGCGCCCACGGCTACCCCGGTGAGGGGGATCCGGCGGCGGTCGGCCTGCAGCGGCTGAAGATGAAGCTCCGCATGATCATCAACGCGATGATGGACGCCCGGGTGCACGGCTCGGGCATGACGCAGGAGCAGGCCATGGCGCTGATGACCGGTCAGGGTTATCAGGAAGAGGGCGAGGCGGCGGCGAAATGGCGCCGCGTGCTGCTGACCTCGGCGCAGCTGTCCACCTACTACGTGGGATTCACCGAGATCAGCGACCTGGCGGCCGGCCTGCGGGCCGCGCGCCCGGACTGGGGCGACCGCCAGCTACACGACGCCATCCTCGGGCACGGCATGCCCCCCGTGCGCCACCTGCGCACGCTGCTGGGTTGACGCCGTCCTCATACCGCAGGGTGATGCGGAATCGCACATTCGGCCGATGCGGGCGGGACCTGCCGCGCGGCACGCTGAGAGCGTCACGGCCGGCGGGGTGCACTGGCGGAGCGGGGCGCCATCGCCTCGCGGACGGCCGTGGGGGAGGTGGTCCTCGATGAAGCAGGTCCAGGTCAGCAAGCGGCGACGGGCCGGCACCTGGTGGCTGGACCCGCTGCCCACCGACCCGCGCGACCCAGACATCGTGCGCGTCAAGGAACTGGCGCGCCGGTCTCGTACCTCACCGCGGCGCTCCCGCCACTCCAGGCCCGAGCCAGCCTGACCGGGAGCCGCCCAACACGGTGAGGTGCACAGGGGCCCGGGAGCTGACCGAACCAGCGGGCCCCCAGCCGGGCCGCCCGCCCGCCACCCCGGCGGGCGGCCCGGCCCACCCAGCCGTGGCGCACGAACCGCACTCTTGTGGCCACGGCCTGCGTGAAGATCTGCCCGGCGCAGTAACGTTCCCGGAACGGTCCGGGCATAGCGTGGGCTCCGTGGTGGAAGGCGCGAGTGGCGGCCGGGCGGGCGCTGTGACGGCGGAGGCCGCGCCGCGCCGGCTCAGCGTGCTGCCACCCGGGACGGCCACGGTCCTGGGTGCGCTTGGGCTGGTGCTGATTGCCGCCTGGGTGCCGCTGGTCTATCTGACCCGCGACCTGCAGGCTTCCCGCGACGGCGCAGCTACGGCGTTCGCGCTGGTCTGCGGCATCCTGGGGATGCTGGTGGCCCGGCGCCAGCCGCGGAACCCGGAGGGCTGGCTGCTGCTTGGCCTGGGCCTGGGCGTGATGGTGGTGTTCGACAGCGGCCTGTACGCGGTGCTCGACTACCGAGTGCACGACGGCCGGTTGCCGCTGGGCGAGGCCGCGGTGTTCTTGCACGACAGCCTTAGGGCGCCATTGATCCAGGGCTCGGCGCTGGTGATCCTGCTCTTCCCGGACGGGCGGCTGACCAGACGGTGGATCTGGGTGATGCGGGCGTACCTGGTCTTGCTGACGGTGGCCACGATGGCCGTGGTCGCCGACCAGGCCGGCTCCATCATCGGGCAGCCCATTCACGTGGACCTGTCCGGCTCGTACTCCGGTAGCGGCGGCCCGTCCGGCGGCCTTGGGGTGCTGGCCGCCCTCGGCGGCGTCGGCCTGTTCGTGACCCCGTTGTTCTGGCCGGCGTTCGTGGCGCGCCAGGCCCTGAGCTGGCGGCGCGCATCCGGCGATCGGCGCCAGCAGTTCAAGTGGCTGGTGGCGGGGGCGGTCTGCGCGGTGGCCGGCCTTCTGCTGCTTATCCTCGGCCCGCCGAAGGACCAGCTATCGGGTTCAACGTCGACATCGGGCACACCGACCCGCAATGGGTGATCCCCTACGGCGGAACCATGACCGTCGACGGCCCCGCACGCACGATCACCGCCTCCTACCGGCGAGGCTGACCCCTGAGGGGCCCGCCCGCACTCCCGGTCTCACTGAATCGGACCTATTCACCGTGACGAGCCAAACACATAATGGGACGCGTTACCCACCGGGCGGCCTTGGAGTCGGCAATGACGAATCTCAGTTCAGTTCTGGAACAGGCGCTCGCTGACCAGCGCGACCGCCCGGCGGTCCGGATGGACGGCCTGTTCCTGACCTACGGTCAGCTGCACGACGCGGCGGCCAAGGTCACCTCGCTGCTGGCGTCCGCCGGCGTTCAGCCGGGGGACCGGGTCGGGCTGATGCTGCCCAACGTGCCCGCCTTCCCCATCGCCTTCTTCGGCGCGCTCGGCGCCGGGGCCGTCGTCGTGCCGATGAACCCGCTGCTCAAGAGCCGGGAGGTCGGCTACTACCTCGGCGACTCCGGCGCGAAGCTGATCTTCGCCTGGCACACGGCGGCGGGGGAGGCGGCCAAGGGCGCCGCCGACGCCGGCGCGCAGGTCGTCGCCGTGGACGAGCCGGACCTGAGCGGCCCGCTGGCCGGCCGGGCGCCGCAGCGCGAGTGGGTCCACGCGGCCGACGGCGATGACGCGGTCATCCTCTACACGTCGGGAACGACGGGCACGCCGAAGGGAGCCCAGCTCACCCACGGCGGCCTCACCCGCAACGCGAGCCTCACCGCGAGGACCCTCCTGGGCAACAGCCCGGACGACGTGATGATGGGCTGCCTGCCGCTGTTCCACGTCTTCGGCCTGACCTGCGGGCTGAACGCGACCATCGCCGCCGGCGGGACGCTGACCCTGCTGCCCAGGTTCGACCCGGGCAAGGCCCTGGAGATCATCGAGCGCGACCGGGTGACGATCTTCGAGGGCGTGCCGACCATGTACGCCGCCATGCTGCACCACCCGGACGCCGACCCATCCCACGCCGCCTCGCTCCGGGTGTGCGTGTCCGGCGGCGCCGCGATGCCGGTGGAGATCCTGCGCGGCTTCGAGGAGAAGTTCGGCTGCATCATCCTGGAGGGCTACGGGCTGTCGGAGACCTCCCCGGTCGCCTCCTTCAACCACCCGGACAAGGTGCGCAAGCCAGGCTCGGTGGGCACGCCGGTCGAGGGCGTGGAAATGCGGCTCGTCGGCGACGGCGGCGCCACCGTGCCGGCCGGGGAGGTCGGCGAGATCGCCATCCGGGGCCACAACGTGATGAAGGGCTACTGGGGCAGGCCCGAGGCGACAGCGGAAGCCATCCCGGACGGCTGGTTCCGGACCGGCGACCTGGCCAGGGTGGACGAGGACGGCTACTACTTCATCGTCGACCGCAAGAAGGAGATGATCATCCGGGGCGGGTACAACGTCTACCCACGGGAGATCGAGGAAGTCCTGCACGAGCATCCGGCGGTGGCCGAGGCGGCGGTGATCGGGATCCCGCACGCCGAACTCGGCGAGGAGGTCGGCGCGGCGGTCGCGCTCAAACCGGGTGCCGCCGCTACGCCTGAGGAGTTGCGCGCGTTCACCAGGGAACGCGTGGCCGCCTACAAGTACCCGCGCCATGTCTGGCTGGTGGCCGAGCTGCCCAAGGGGCCCACCGGCAAGATCCTTCGCCGCGAGGTCCGGCCCCCGGAGGGCGTGTGATGAGCGTGGGCCCGGCCGGCGCGGGCCGTCCGTGGCCGGGGGCGGCCAGCGAGGCGTGGTCGGAGGCCGCCGCCGAGGCCGGCGCCCTCGACCTGCTGCTGGCCGACGCCGCGCTGGGCACGCTGCGGCGGTTCCGCCCCGACAGCTCGGTGCTGCGGTTCGCCCTGGGGCTGGCCCGGCACCCGGGGGCCGTCGGGAGTGCGGCCCGCTCGCTCGCGGCCGAGCTGCGCCTGGTCGCCGGCGGCCGGTCCGAGATCGCGCCGGGGCGCCGGGACCGGCGGTTCAGCGACCCGGCCTGGACCGGGAACCCGGTGCTCAAGCGCGCCGTCCAGGCCTACCTGGCGGCCGGGCAGGCCGCGGAGTCGCTGCTGGCCGCCGCCGACCTGGACTGGCGGGACGGCGAGCGCATCCGGTTCCTGATGACCAACCTCATCGCCGCCGCCGCGCCGAGCAACAACCCGGTCCTGTCCCCGGCCGGCTGGAAGGCGCTCATCGACACCGGCGGCCTGTCCGCCCTGCGCGGCCTGCGGTCGTTTCTCACGGACGTGGCCACGCCGCCGCGGATCCCCTCGATGGTGGAACCGGGCGCGTTTGAGGTCGGCAAGGATCTGGCGGTGACTCCCGGCGCCGTGGTACACCGCACGGATGTCTTCGAGCTGATCCAGTACGAACCAGTGACCGACAGCGTGCACCGGTACCCCGTGCTCATCGTTCCGCCAATGATCAACAAGTACTACATCGTTGATCTGGCGCCCGGGCGGAGCATGGCGGAGTACCTGGTCGCGGAGGGCCACCAGGTGTTCGTGATCTCCTGGCGAAACCCGGACCAGCGGCACCGCGACTGGGACCTGGACAGCTACGGCCGGGCCGTGGTCGAGGCCCTCGACGCCGTGCGGATCATCGGCAACACGGGCAAGGCCAGCATCTTCGGGCTGTGCTCGGGCGGCATCGTCTCATCGATGGTGGCGGCGCGCCTGAACGAGACCGGCCAGCTGGACGGGGTCGCCAGCCTCTGCCTTGGCGTGACGGTGCTGGACCAGTCCCGCGCCGGGACCGCCGGGGCGTTCATCGACGAGAACACCGCGGCCGCCGCGGTGGCCGCGTCCCGCGCCCGCGGCTACCTGGACGGCCGGGCGCTCGCCGAGGTGTTCGCGTGGCTGCGGCCCGACGACCTGATCTGGAACTACTGGGTGAACAACTACCTGCAGGGGAAGCCGCCGCCGCCGTTTGACATCTTGTACTGGAACGCCGACACGACCAGGCTGCCCGCCGCGCTGCACCGCGACTTCATCCAGCTGGCCCTGGCCAACGCGCTCACCGCGCCGGGCACGGCAACGATGCTCGGCTCCCCGGTGGACCTATCCAAGGTTGACGTGGACTCCTACGTGATCGCGGGCGTGGCCGACCACATCTGCCCGTGGCAGTCGTGCTACCGCAGCACCCAGCTGCTCGGCGGTTCCGCCAAGTTCGTGCTGTCCACCAGCGGGCACATCGCGTCGATGGTCAACCCACCGGGCAACCCGAAGGCGACCTTCCAGACCGCGGCCGAGAGCCCCGCCGACCCGCGCGAGTGGCTGATGCAGGCCACGACCGTGACCGGCAGCTGGTGGCCCGACTACTCGTCCTGGCTGGCCGAGCGCGGCGGCGGGCAGAAGAAGGCGCCGCGCAAGCTCGGCCGGAAGGCCTTCCCGGTGCTCTGCGACGCCCCCGGCACCTATGTCCTCGACCGTTAGCGCGCGGGGTGCCCTTAACGTGCGCAGCATCGCGGTCGGCCGGCAGGTGCTGCGGGTCGACGTGCGGCCACCCCGGCGGAGCCTGCGGCCTGGCCGGCGGCGCGCGGCCCCGCTACTGCTGATCAACGGCATCGGGGCCAGCCTGGAACTGCTGCAGCCGCTGGTCGACGAGCTGGATCCGGCGCTGGAGGTGATCCGCTTCGACGCGCCGGGCGTCGGCGGCTCGCCGCTCCCGCTGGGCCCCTACCGCTTCGGCGGACTGTGCGGTCTCATCGCCCGGATGCTCGACAGGCTCGGGCACGACCGCGCCGACGTGCTCGGCATCTCCTGGGGCGGCGGTGTGGCGCAGCACTTTGCCGCGTTCCAGCGCGCCCGCTGCCGGCGGCTGGTGCTGGTCAGCACCGCGACCGGGTCGCTGATGGTGCCGGCCAAGCCGACGGTGCTCGTCCGCATGATGACGCCCCGCCGCTACCTGGATCGCGGTTACCTCGAGCGCGCCGCGGCCGAACTCTACGGGGGAACCGCGCGCACCGACCCGGCGCGCGTGACCGCCGCCATGCACGCGGACAACCGGGTCGGGTCCGCGCGCGGGTACCTGTA
>Ga0207646_10005141_pt1 | contig 13870 bp, 15 predicted proteins | sample KBSK5502metaG_FD_184343 | JGI IMG/M metagenome (GOLD analysis project Ga0207646, IMG submission 184343) | Corn, switchgrass and miscanthus rhizosphere microbial communities from Kellogg Biological Station, Michigan, USA - KBS K5-50-2 metaG... | ecosystem: Host-associated > Plants > Roots >... | reverse complement strand
CGCTTCCTGCAGGACGCGCGCGTCCCCGTGCTCGAGAAGGCGTTCACCCCGCAGGCCCTGCTCCGCGCGGTCGAGCAGGTGAGCGCTTGACTTCGGGCCGAGCCCTCGCGTAGTAAAGGGGGCCCATGATCAAGGCGGACCTCGTGGCGGCGATGGCCAAGGCATCGGGCGGCTCCAAGGTCTCCGCCGAGAAGGCGCTCAATGCCCTGCTCGACGGAGTCTTCGACTCCCTCAAGCGGGGCCGCCGGGTGACGATCGGCGGTTTCGGCACTTTCCTGGTGAGCCGCCGCGCCGAGCGCAACGGCCGCAACCCCCGCACCGGCAAGGCCATCAAGATTCCGGCCTGCCGCGTGCCCCGCTTCAAGCCCAGCCGCTCGCTGAAGCATTCGCTCCGGTAGCCGCCGCGCGCTAACTCCGCGGCGCTCCTTACCTTGACACCCCACAGCGGGCCCCCGTACAATGGCCGTCGCCGCTGGGGGATCGTCTAATGGTAGGACGCCAGGTTCTGGCCCTGGTAATGGGGGTTCGAGCCCTCCTCCCCCAGCCATTTTTCGTTTCCCGCGTCGCGGGCGTATAGAGGCTCAGAGGCGCGCAGCACGGTAGTCGGCCGGCCCCATCGTCTAGAGGCCTAGGACACGGCCCTCTCAAGGCTGAAACACGGGTTCGAATCCCGTTGGGGCCACCACTCCGAAATTGCTGGAGTTTTCGCCCCAGAGTTTAGGTGCCGTGGGGGGCGGGACGCGAATCCCTGTTTTCGCCCCCGTTGTTCTTGTCGAACTCGCTGATCACCTTCTGCAAATCTGACTGCGTGAGCTTGGTGTACACCGTCGTGGTCTGAATGTCAGCGTGCCGGAGGTGCTCCTGCACCGCGCGGAGATTCCCCCCACTGAGCCGGAGCAGTTCCACGCCAGAGGAATGACGGAACGCGTGCGGATGAATCTCGGGCACGCCCGCGCGTAGGCCGATGGCCTTCGTGATCTTCCAGACGCGGTGCCCCTTCATGCGCGCCTCGGTGACGTGGCCGCCCTTCATCTTGAAGCGCGAGACGAAGAGCGGGTCGGTCGCGTGGGCGTTGGCGCGCACCGTCGCGATGTAGCGGGCTAAGATGTCCTGCGCGACCCCCGGGAGCGGCACCGCCGTTTCGACCCCGCCCTTGCCCTGGACCCGCCGGAGCCCCAGGCCGGGCGCGACATCGCCGACATCAAGGGCGACAATTTCCGAGCGTCGGAGCGCCCCGAAGCACATGAGCGCCACGAGGGCCTTCTCCCGCACGTCGGTACAGTGCTCCAACACCGACTCGACGGTTTCCCACCGGGGTACCCGGGGCAGCCGCGCCCTGCGGCGTGGCCGCGTCAACACGTCGACCGGGTTCCGGGCGATCTTGTCCCGCCGCACGGCCCACTTGCCCAAGCTGCCCAGCGTGGCCAGCCGCACGCGGATGCTGCTGGTCTGCAGTCCCCGCGCCGCCAGGTCATACTGGTACGCCCGACAGGTCTCAGCCGTGAAATGGGACACCAGCACGGTTCCTCCGATCTGCTTCATCACGAACGACTCATAGTCCCTGAAGCACCAGCGGTACGTCTCGATGGTGCGTGGGGCCGCCTCCTTCTCGACCCGGAGATAGTGAGAGAACTCCTCGAACAAGGCGGACAAGCGCATAGGCTGCCTCCGCGTGTCCGCCACGCGCTTGGGGGCAGTATCGGGGGCCACGAGCCACGCGTCAACGGGAGGGGCGCTCCGCGCGGCCGCCGGAACGGGCGCGACACGAGCGGCGGGTGTTGGCGTCGGCTGACGGGGAACGGCGTGGGGTGGTCCTTGAGGGCTGGAGGGGGATTCGAGTGGCTGGGGCAGCGAGTCGGCGTGCTCCGTGCGGTGCGGGCGTCGGGGGCTGGGGCCGTCTCCTCGCGAGGCGGAATCAGAAGGGGATCCGTCTCCGTCGTCGGATCCGCCAGCGTCCGAATCCGAACCCGCGGCTGCCGGCGCCGTCAGGCCAGCGCCCGTTCCTGGACCCAGTCGATTCCGGCATCGGCTGACGGCGTGCGTGGCGGCGTACGCGCCGGCTCTGCGTTTAGACAGCTGCCGCGCGCGTGCGACCAGGGCCGGAGCGCTCCAGGCCGCCGCCCCGAGGGAGCCTCCTCCAGGGAGGGGACTCAGGAAGGCGCCCACGCCCAGCCCGTGACGCCGGGGGGGCGGCGCAAGGAGCAGCGACACACCGATCCGAGTTCGAGTGACACGTCGCGTGTGCATCGGACCCGGTCGAGTTGTCGGGGCGTCGACCAGGGCGGCGATGGCTCCGAGACCGCGGGGCATCCGACGCCCGGAGGACGGGTACCCCTGATCTGAAGGCTCGCGCGTCACGGGGTCATCCTCACGGAGGTGGCAGACAAAGTCAAATTTCGCCCGGCAGCTCGCGTGGTGGCTCGCCGGCGTTCGCGTTGGCCCGGCGGCGGGCTGCCGCCGGGCTGTGGCTTGCCCGGAGCCTTGTCCGTGGCGGCCACTCCGACGCGCCCTGCAACGCTTATGCGGGGCCAATGGGGGCTACAGCGGGGCTTCAGCGGGGCTCATGCAACGCCCCTACAAGCCGATCTATGTGATGGGGTAGAGGGGCGCGAAAGGAGGGTTCGACCACGCTAAAGGGTGGCTGTTCTTCGGGCTGAAGGGGTCGCGGATCCTTTGAAAGTCCACGGCTCGATGATGACCTGGGTACCCGCAGAAGGTAAATTCTCGCGTACCGCGGTCGAGGGGCTACGGAACCGACGCCGCGCTCCCTGGTTCCCACCACTGGGCACCGCGCCCGACGAGGATGGCCACCCGCCGGCCACGCCCTGACTGCGGCCCGAATGCCCTCGAACGAGCGACGTCGCGGGGGAAGCGCGGGGACGGTGCAGGGAGGGTGAAGGGAGGGTGAAGGGAGGGTGAAGGGAGGGTGAAGGGAGGGTCCCGGGAGGGTCCCGGGAAGGCCGCGATGGTGCCGCGGCGGCCCGGGGGAGCGGCCCAGTTAGCGGGCCAGAACGCCGCCAGTCGCTATCGGTCGAGAGGCCCTCGGGCATTGGCTTCATCGGGCCAAGGGCACCCTGCTGGGTGGCAACGACCTTGGGGTGTTCCACCCAGGGGAACGGCGGATCTGGCGGCGTGCCCGCGGCTGCAAGCTCGCCTCGCGTCTCACACTTCGGGTGCGCTCGCCGCTTTCATCAGACAGAAACCGACACGTCGAGACACGATCCAACCCCGAACGCCTCGGGTTCAGCCGACGATTCAGCCGATAACCTCGGTTGGCAGACATACCGGTTCGCGATCCGCTATCCTGCCGGGAATGGCTAAACGCAGTAAACAGACTAAACAGAAGAATCCCGCCGCCATTGCCCTCGGTCGCCTTGGCGGTCTGAGGGGCCGATGGAAGAACATCCCACCCGCGCAGCGGAGTGAGGCGATGCGCAAGGCCGCTCAAGCGCGGTGGGCACGGAAGAGGCGGCAGAAGGACTAGGCACTCTGGCACTCAGCCCCAAAATGCTGGCAGTTTTCCGAAAGGTCGAGGCGGCGCGCAGAGTTCTACACTGAAGCTACGAGGGGCGCTACGGCCGGAACGGGTAACGCCCAGTCGTCCACGGTAGCGGGGGCCCGCAATCACGCATGCCGCGCGGCTCGGCGAGCTGTACTTTCGGCGGAAATAACGAAGGGCCCGACCGATGATCTGGCCGGGCCGTCGAGGGTCAGCGGGGCGGGCTACGAGCCAGTCGTCGAGGCGAGGATCTCACGGCCGTCGAGGCGGACCACGCGTGTGACCATGAAGACCGCGAACGGGCGGCAGAGGCTTGCGAGGCGGGCGCGACGGCAGCGTAGCGGCGCACACGAACCCGCCTCGGGGCTATTTCGTCCGCTCATTGATGCACGCGAGGTAAGCCTGCCGGTAGGCTGGGTCAGTCTCGCCAATAGGTGCCATCCCGAGTTGGGACGGCGGAGTTCCCGGCTGGCTACTGTCTGTCATGCGCCCACCGGTCGGGTTGCTCCCCGGCTGAGGACTGCCCGTCCCCGGCGCCGGCTGAGCAGCCGTTCCCGGCGAAACAGGCGTCCCCGGCTTGCTACTGTCCGCTGGCCCGCCCGTCGTCGGCACGGGTGCGGGTTGCCGCGGCGTCCCTGCTCCTGGCTGCACAGGGGTCGCCTTGCTGACTTGTGCCGCCTTCTGGTTACAGAAATCCATATCCGCCTTGGAGGGCGTGGCCGCCCAGGCAGCGCCTGCGAGAGTCCCGACTGTCAGAATGCCTGTCCCAATAAGTCTCCAGCGTTTCATGGGTCCCTCCTCTGAGAACGGCTCCCACCGAGCTACTCAAGTACAGGCGGCAAGTTCCGTTCCAATCGAGAAGGCATAGTTGGCGCGCCCTTCTAGGCGCATGTCCGAGTGAGAGGTAAACCTTACAGGGAAGGAATGATGCGCTCGCGTGACATTCCCAACGGTGTACTGCTAGGACATGACAACGCCCCGAGGGCGACTCGCTCGGGGCGTCGATCCCAAGAGAGGTAGAGCCGGACGATATTTGGCACGACGAATGAAGTTGGTCCCTACAGCGGGCGTGCGCCCGCGAGGGCAGGTTCACACTCCCAGTCCAAAAGGAGCCGAAGATAAACGCATCGCATTCGTGGCCCTGTCATTCCTTGTTCTCGTACCCGGTGGGTATGCGGCTGCCCAGGTCGCCGGTTCAACCCGGCTCGGCGTGGCGGTCGAGGAGATGAAGACCGTGGCGCTCGGCCGGAGTGCCAAGAGGCAGGTCCTTGGCCAGTCCGTCTACGACGAGTAGGAGCAAAAGGTCGGGACCATCGATGACCTCATCATCGCTCCGGACACTTCCGTCTCCTTCGTGATCGTCGGTGCAGGCGGATTCGTCGGTCTCGGGAAGCACGACGTCGCGATTCCAGTGACCCAATTGAGCCATCAGAACGGCAAGTTTCTCTCCTCGGGAGCATACCGGGTGCGTCGCCATGCAACCAGGAGAGTCAGTGTACCGTCGCTTCCAGGCTAAACCGGGGGATCTCCCTGCCGAGCGCCTGCCGAGTTTGCTTCCGCCCGGCCTCGCCCGATTGTCACCTCCCGGTCGGGGCAGGGCTGAGTAGCACGTTGACCTCGCAGACAGCCAAGCGTTACGACCCCGCTTAGCTTAGCTATGTGGGCGCGCGATCAGAGCAGTCTAGCTGGAGCATCGGGAGTCCCGCCGAAGGTGGTGGTAGGATCGCGACGATGCGGCCGGCGCTTACCCTTTTCAACCTGCTCGCTCCAGTCGAGCCTCTCGCGCCAGCGCGATGGTGGCTCGAACGCCTCGCTTTCGTCGTGCCAGGGCCGCAAGCGACGCGCTGGCTCCTCGTCGCCGACGCCGCGTGCCTCGTGGCGCTGGGCCTCGTGGCGCGGAGGCCGCTGGTCGGGATCCCTCTGGCGCTCGGAATGGGGTTCGTCGCGCTCAACGCGCTTGGCATGGTGCTCACGGACTTCTACCTCGGGCTCGCGGCCTTTCACGTCGGCGTCGGCATAACAGTGTCTCTGTTTGCTGGCCGCTGGCGCTGGCTCGGCATCATGCTCGTCGTGCTCGCGCTCGTCCTCGGCGCGCTGACCTGACGTCCAGCCCCTGGGCGATCAGAGTTCTTTATGGCATCCGCTGCAGATGGGTCGGACGCGCGCTTTCGTGATGAAACGGCCTCCGGCGTCGCCGTCGATGGTGTGCGCACTGTGGCAGCGCACGCAGTCGATCTGCACTGTCTCGTGCTCTCTGATCGCGTGGTAGGAGGTACCGCCGCGTCCTTCAGTCTCCGCCTCGGTGACAAAGGATCCCTCGTCCGTAGGGTCGACGGGCCGCGAGCCCGCGGGGCCGGCACGGAGGATCGGCGTGTGGCACTGTCGACACTCGGCATCGCGGAGCGGGAACCGCATGTGGGTCGGTTCCGCGTAGGCGCCCGCAAGGAATCGGAGAGTATCGAGACCCGCGACGGCCCAAACCTTGAGGCGCATCGCCGCGTCGGCACCGCCGTGACAGGCGATGCACCCGACGTCTGCCTTGCGCTCGTGGTGGAACCCCGCAAGGTCCGCTCCGGGGGCCGCGATCAGTCGGCTGAATTTCTCATCGTGCAGGTGGCAGGAGACGCAGAAACGGTTGTCCCGCTCCTTCGCGGCGAGCCCGGCGAGGAACACGGCTCCGCACAACAGGAGTCCGACAATTCCCGCCCCCCAGATCGCCAGGCCGTAGCGCAACGGGCAATGGATCGCCGGAGCCTCGGGCTAGCGGACGGCGACCGTCACCGGTTTGGCGAACATGATGCGCGCTGAGGCGCCGGCGGGGCCCCCGCGCGGGAACACTTGACCCGTCGGTGTCGTCACCGTGCCGACGGACGACGCCCGCTCGGAGCCGAAGTGAAACGCGGCACTGATCGAATAGGTCCCGGGCTCCTGGGGCGCCTTGACGGTCCAGACGACCTTGCCCTCCGGCAGCTTCTTCGCAGCCAGATCAGCCTTTTGATCGAAAATGAGCGCGCTGTTGAGGTTCTTCCGAAGTCCTGGCGCACGGCTGTCGAGCCATTTTGCCTGCTCGGTGCCATCGCTCCCCCAGATCTTCGGCGCGCCCACGATGACCCAGCCGTCGCCCTGGACCGGCCGTGCCTGGAACCGGAGATCGGTGTCGACGAGGAACACACCGACGACCCCAGACCCCCCCTTCACGGTCACGGTGATCTGCGCCTCCTGGCCAGGCCGCAGGCTCGTCGGCGCGTTGAGCGTAACGGAGGCGTTGTCGTCCATGACCTTCACGTCGGCGAGGAGCTTCTGGCGATCGGCGGGCGCCATCTGTTGATACGGACCGGAGCCCTCCTCGAGGGCCTTGTAGTGCTTGCTCTCTTTGATCTGGCTGGCGGCAAACGCCTCGGGCTCGTTTCGGAGCTGGTCCTTCGAGAAGGACGAGTGGCAACTCGCGCAGGTAGGTGAGAGGTCCGTGACATTGCGGACCGGCCCGCCCGAGTAGCCGTGGACGCCCGCCCCGACGGACGGCTCCAGCAGAACCATCAAGCCGATGATGCTGACCAATCGTTTCACGCGCTTCATCTCGTCTCCCTTCCGCGTCGCTTTCGCGAGCGCTCTGGCCGGGATCTTCGATATTCCGGTGTTCGCTTCCCGCTCTCGGGTGAGAGGTTGGGAGGTGATGCGCCTTCCCGCGACCTCCTCAGGCGGAGTTCATCGCTCCGGCGTCGGCGCCAGACGGCGGTCAGTCACCTCTACGCATTGACTCCGCTCGAGGACCAGACGTTGCAGGACCTTGTCGTCAGGCCCTGGTTGCCCGGGAGGGTCCGGCCGTCGAGGAGCGGGACCGAGGCCCATGTAGTCGGGCAATCCTTGTTGTGCGACTCGGCAGCTGAGACGGCTGTTATACGGTCCCAGTTTGAACCATTGCCCAAGAGGAGCTGCAATGTCCACAACGGGTTGGCTCGACCGCGGCGGCGGTAGCAAGAGCACCCAGTTCGGTGCGACCTGGGCAAGGCGTGGATCGCCAACGGCGACACATTGGGCGCGGCTCAGCGTAGCATGATTGGCTGCCGGCTCAAGCAGCTCGGCGCGCACGGCCTGCCGCTCACGCCAGTCTTCGCGCGCTTGGAGCGCCGCTTCTGCGTCCCTCCCAGCCACCTTCACGAGAAGGCGCCGCTTGACCTTGCAGGGTCCCGCGGTGTCGAACGCCTCTAGGAGGGTCCATGTGCTCAATGGCGCCTCGTAGTCCGCGAATGGCCAGTCCACGAGCGGGGGCGGGACCATCAAGGACCAGTTGTGAGAGCGGGACTGGGCATCGAGAGCGACCGGCATGCTGACCCACATCAGGAGGAGCACGCCGAAGGCGATCGGCCGGCTTGGTTGCGGGCGAAGGAGACGCCGTTGGGCGAATGGGTGATGGGTCATGAGATTCCCGCTCACGGAGGCTTCCTCATCAAGTCACAGATACGATTGGGTGCTCAGTAAAGAGGCCAAACAGAAGAGAAGGATGCCCGACAGGCCACTTTGCACCCATGCTGAATCGCAGCGCAGCACAACAGGTTCGTTGCCCTCGAAACACTCGACACCACAAAGCGCTTGACAGTATGAAACAGTCGGGCTACTCGTGCAACGAGTGATGCCGATGGCCACGTGGCTGGTACTGATGGTGAGTTTACCCCCACACCCCTCGAGTCTGCGGGTGCGCGTGTGGCGAAAGCTCCGGGCCCTGGGAGCCGTGCCGCTCCGCAAGTCTGTGTACCTCCTCCCGCCCACCCCGGACAACTTCGAGCGCTTCCAGTGGCTGGGCCAAGAGGTCCAGAAGGACGGCGGCGAGGCGACCTTTCTGAGCGTGGACAACATCGAGAACATGAAGCGATCCGAGGTGATCCGGCTCTTTCAGCAGCTCCGGAACCAGGACTACCGGGTGCTGGTGGAGCGATACCGTAAGATGGCTCGTGGACTTGACCGAAAGACGCCTCCACACAGCACCGCGCGCCGCAGCGAGGAGCTGGCGCGATTCGTCCGGGAATTGGAGCGGATCCGTGAGATCGACTTTTTTGATGCGGCCGGCTACCACGAAGCGAAGCGGCTCCAGGAGACCATCGAGATGCGATTGCATCCGCGCCAGACCGGCGCTCCCACGGAGGCCGATCTTCCCATGGACTCCCTCAGGGGCCGCCGCTGGGTCACGCGTCCTCGCCCCCACGTCGACCGCATCGGATCGGCGTGGCTCATCAAGCGGTTCATCGACCCGGAAGCGGAGTTTGTCTTCGCTCCCTCGAAGGAGTTCCCGTCCGATGCGATTCCCTTCGACGCGGCCGGGGTCGAGTTCGGGCATCAGGGCGAGGATTGCACATTCGAGACGCTGGTCAGCCGCCTCGGTCAACGCGATCGGCGCATGACGCATCTAGCCGAGATCATCCATGAGGTCGACCTGCGCGATCAAAAATTCCCCAGAGATGAGGCGCGGGGGATCGATCTGGCCATTCGAGGTCTCCTGGCCACCTTCAAGGACGACCAGGAAGTGCTCGCGCACGGGATGATTCTCTTCGATGGCCTGTATGCAGCGCTCAGCGACCGATCGTAGCACCTCGCGCAGCCGTGACTGCCACCGAGCCGGTTAAACCGGCAGATAGGGGACACGCTCATGGAGTCCGCCAGCCCCCCTTCTCGAGTGCGAATCCGTGACCTGGTCATGTACTACTTGCGGCTTGGCACGTTGGGTTTCGGTGGTCCTGTCGCGCTCTGCGGGCAGATGGAGCACGAGCTGGTGCAGGACCGAAAGTGGGTGACCAAGGAGGAGATGCGCGAAGCGATCGCCGTCTGCCAGTCACTCCCCGGGCCGCTGGCCATCCAGGTGGGCATCTTCATTTCCTACATTCGAGGGGGCTTCTGGGGGGCGTGGGCTGGCGGCTGGGCGTTCATCCTTCCGAACTTCGTCATCGTCGCCGCCCTGGCCGCTCTCTATGTGCATTTCGGCGGACTCTCTCTGGTGACTGCGATCTTCTACGGGGTCAGCCCGGCGGTGATCGCGCTAATCCTCCACTCGTGCTATCGGCTCGCTCGGCTCGGCATGGAGGACTGGTTGCAGTGGGTGATCGTCGCGATCTGCTTCGTCGTGACGGTGGCGGTTCAGGCCGAAGTGGCCCTGCTGTTCCTCGGGGCCGGCATCCTGGGGATTCTCTACTACGGATCACTGTTTCGCACGCGGGCGGCAACGTCGTCCTTGCCTCTGCTGGCCGTGTTGCCTGTCAGCACCTCTGTCGCGCCCGCAGCCCAGGGTTCGATCTTGAGCAAGCTGCTGCTCTTCTTCCTCAAGGCCGGGTCGCTGACGTTCGGGAGCGGGCTCGTCATTGTGCCATTTCTCGAGAAGGGCCTGGTCCAGCACACCGGCTGGCTGGATGAACGGCAGTTCCTCGTGGCGGTCGCGATGGGCATGCTGAGCCCGGGCCCGGTCGTCATCACGGCCACGTTCGTAGGCTACGTGGTGGCGGGGTTCTGGGGGTCGGTCATTTCCACGATCGGCATCTTCCTTCCCTCGTTCCTGCTGGTGCTGATCGTGGCGCCGATCCTCCTGCGGTACCGCACGAACCCGAACGTGCAGGGGTTCGTCAAAGGGGCCTACGCGGCCGCCATCGGGACCATCCTCGGGGCGTGTGTGCTGCTGGGACGGATTGCCATCGGAGACTGGCTCACGGCGCTGGTGGCCTTGGTGAGCTTGATCGTGCTGTTCCGCTGGAGGGTCAGCAATCCCCTGCTGGTTGCGGCCACGGCGATCATCGGGTTGATCGCTTTTCCGCTGCTGCAGCCCGCGTGGGTGTTTGTGAAATAGGACGAGTTCGCACAAATCAAGGAGGACATGGTCATGAAGGGAAGCATCGCGGTTGCGGTCGTCGTGGGGTGGTTGTTGAGTGGCAATCTGGCATGGGCCCAGAAGGACGAGGCCAAAGAACATGCCGAGCTGGCCAAGGCGCTCAGTGCGGCGAAGATCTCGTTGCAGACCGGGCTCTCCGCCAGCGCACGAGCCGGGACCCCAATCTCGGCGAAGTACGAGGTAGAGGACGGCAAGCTGCAGCTGTCGGTCTACACGATGAAGGGGCCCGAGTTTTCGGAGGTCATCGTTGACCATGCGACGGGGAAAGTCGCGAAGACCGAGCCGATCACGAGCGGCGACGACCTGACGGCGGCCAAGGCGCAGAGCGAGGCGATGGCCAAGGCCAAGCGGTCGCTTCGGACCGTGGCGGATCAGGCGGCCAAGGAGAACAAGGGATACCGGGTGGTGAGTGTGATGCCGGCCGTCAAGGATGGCCACCCGGTGGCCGAGGTAACCCTCGTCAAGGGCAATGAGTTCAAGGCAGTGTCGGAAAAGCTGGACTAGTGAGAGGTGGGGCGATGAATGCGAGGCCGTCGGGTCACGAGGGTGGATCCGAGCCTCCGGCGGGGGAGGGAGCGACCACGTACGTCTGCAGTGACTGCCGGCGTACCTTCTCGGTCCCTCCCGGGGCGCCCAGCCAGATGGATAACCTGGCTGTCGAAGGGCTCACATGCCCGTGGTGCGGTCACTGGGCCATGCCCGCCCAGGGTGACCTGCCGACCGTGCCGGTCAAGAGGTCGCCGCTGAGCAGGGGCATCGCGTGGGTCGCTGCGGTGATGCTCGCGTGTCTCGTCGGGGCTCTCGGCTATCTAGCGTGGGCCGAGAAGGATATCGAGAAGACGGGCGGAGAGGATGACCCCGCCGCGCTTGCCGCTGCTGTGGCGGGCGCCACGGTATCGCTGGAGCGAGGACTCGCGCTCGCCGAGGGGCAGGGGACCCCGGTCTCAGCCAAGTTCGAGGTCGAGGACCAGGCGTTTCAGCTATCGATCCACGTGCTCGCTGGGGCCGCGCTCTCCCAGATGGTCGTGGACCCTCAGACCGAGCGCGTGGTGAAGGTGGAACCCATCACGGGTGGCGACGATCTCCGGGCCGCGAAGGGGCACGCAAACGCCATGAGCAAGGCCACGGTGCCGCTTCGCGCGGCCGTCGAGCGAGCCCTCAAGGCGAGTGAAGGTTCCCGGGTGGTCAGCGTGGTGCCTCAGCTCAGACGGGGTCATCCGATGGCTGAGGTCACATTGGCGAGTGGGCAGGCGTTCATGAAGGTCTCTGAGAAGCTCGACTAATGCGGAATCCATATGGATATGTCTCCGACGGTGGTACGTGTGTGCCTCCATGGCTCGGCGAAGAGCCCGATTGCGGCTGAGCACTGTCAGAAGCTCGCGACTCGGCGAGGTCTGGACCTCCGTGCGACCGCGGCGGGTCTTGAGCCGAACGAGAAGGTCCCGTCGCTGGTGGTGGAGGGTCTCCTGGGAGAGGGCATCCATGTACGTGGCGGGCAACCCCGCCGGATCAGTCGTGAGGATCTCGCGGGAGCGTGGCGGGTCGTGTCGTTTGGCTGTGACGTGGGCGGGATGGTGCCGCCCGGCGTGGCCGTCAAGCGGTGGGATGATATTCCAGCGGTCAGCGAGCTTTCGACGTGGCACGAGATGAGATCGTCGCCCGCGTGGCGCGGCCGGTTGGTGCCTGGGAGGGCCACCCGCGCCCATGACGCGGTCGCAAGGAGCATGAGATGCGCGGAACCAGCGGCTGGCAGAGGGTTACGGGCGCGCCCATGTTCAGTGTCGTCGTTGGGGTATTGAGCGTGCTTGGCGTCTTTGGGTGGTTCGGCATGCGTTCTTTCCGGGGATCGACCGCTCAGGCTGACGAACTCAGCTTGCTTCAGGGTGCACTGACGGAGCGCTTCGACTTCGAGCAGAAGGGGCTCGAGGGGTGGAGATCGATCGATGGCCAGTGGGCGGTCGAGGAGATGGCCGGTGCTCCCAGTGGGAAGCACGTGCTGGTGCAGCGGGCCCTGCGCAACCCCTTCAACGTTGTCGTCGCCCCGGGCGGCCCATACCGCGATGTCGATGTGTCCGTCCGCTTCAAGCCGATCTCAGGCCGGGAGGATGCCTCCGGCGGCATCGTGTTCCGCTTTGCGGACGACCGGTACTATCTGGTCCGGGCCAACGCCCTCGAGAACAACTTTCGGCTGTACTACTACGATCGAGGACGACGACAGCTGGCCAGCGCGACCGTTGAGCCTCCGGCGCTCGGCCAGTGGCATACCGTGCGAGTCGTGGCGGTCGGCGATCGCATGCAAGGGTACCTGAACGGCAAACTCTTGCTGGATCACCGTGATGCCCGGTTTCGGTCCGGCCAAGTTGGCCTGTGGACAAAGGCCGATTCCATCACGGCATTCGATGACCTCACTATCCGTGGTGTCAGCGGCGGCGGATGAACCCCAGCTTCGCGAGCTCCGTAGGGTGCGCGTGGATCGTCTTGGGAGTCTTGGCGGCTGTCGCGGCAGCCTCGTCGCGGCCGAGTGGGGCCACGGACTTGCTGGTTGTGGCGACGTGCAACGTGGAGGACATCGTGGTGACGCTGCTCGGGGACTCGGCCGAGTGGAAGGCCGGCTCGAATCGCGTGGTGCTTGAATTTCATTCAGCGCCGCGCAAGCGGCTCGTCGACGTGGGGGCAGTGGTCTTGGAGGAGCGCCGTGCGGCCCCGGGCGCCGGCCGGATGGTCGCGCGGGCGCAGGTTCGGAGGGATGGCGTTCCTGGGCGCTACGTCGGGACGATCAAGGTGCCCTGGGCGGGGACGTGGGAGGTCGCGGTGTCGTGGCAGGGGCAGGCGGGAAGGGGAACCGGGACGCTGTTGGTGTTAGTCCCGTAAGGTCGCACGCAGCGAGTGCCGGCCAGGAGGACATCGTGACGAAGTCATGTCTGAGGTCCCTGGTGATGATCGGTGGGCTCATCACGTTGGGGCTCACGGCCCAGCCGACGGCGTCCGGGATCGACACGGTCCCGGGGATGCCGCCGATCGTCGACCCACGCAACCTCTACAGCGAGACGCAGGCCGGCAAGCTCAGCGCAGCGGTGACGAGCGCGCTGCCGCGCGTGTACGTGCCCAATCTGCAGTCGCATGACGTGTACGTGATCGATCCGCAGGCCCACAAGGTCGTCGATCACTTCCGGGTCGGCATTGGGCCGCAGCACGTGGTGCCCTCGTGGGATCTGAAGACCCTATGGGTGACCAACAATGCCGAGGGGCGCACCGACGGAAGCCTGACGCCCATCGACCCCACGACGGGCAAGCCCGGCAGAACCATCCCGGTTGACGACCCCTACAACATGTATTTCACGCCCGATGGGCGTTCCGCCATCATCGTGGCTGAGGCGCTCAAGCGGCTGGATCTCCGCGATCCGCAGACGATGGCCCTGCAGGGGGCCATCGACGTGCCCCAGTGTGCCGGGATCAACCACGCGGACTTCTCCATCGACGGGCGGTTTGCGATCTTCACCTGC
>Ga0207646_10005140_pt1 | contig 13871 bp, 16 predicted proteins | sample KBSK5502metaG_FD_184343 | JGI IMG/M metagenome (GOLD analysis project Ga0207646, IMG submission 184343) | Corn, switchgrass and miscanthus rhizosphere microbial communities from Kellogg Biological Station, Michigan, USA - KBS K5-50-2 metaG... | ecosystem: Host-associated > Plants > Roots >... | reverse complement strand
CAGGGCAAAAAGTTCGACGACTTCGCTATACGGATGCCGCGCGGAAAGGTCCGCAACTTTCTGATTGACGCACTCCAACTGAGGAATACGAGGGGATACGAGCGTGAGGCGCTCAGACATGGAGCATCCCCGGTTGATCCTCAGGAATGCCCCCGCATAGGTTTTTGGAACGCCGCTGCGAGGCTCGATGGACCGTGCCTACCCCAAGCCCCAGCTATTTTGCGATCTCGCGCCAGGACGCACCGGAGGCACGAAGCGAATTGATCTTCGCTTCGCTCACTTCTGCTTGCGGACGCCCTAGCCGCCTGCCCTTGGCGACGGCATTTCGGAGACCGGCCTTAACTCGCTCTTGGATGATGCTGCGTTCGAACTCCGCGAAAGCGCCGAGAAGTTGCATCATCAGCCGACCGGATGGCGTACTGAGATCGAGATTGTCCCTAAAGCTTATGAACGCGACTCCATAAGCGTCTAAGTCAGCAAGCGATGTGACCAAGTGTTTTAGCGAACGGCCCTAGCGGTCGATTTTCCAGACCAGCACCGCATCGAACTTGCGCTGACTGGCGTCGGCCATCAGTCGGTTGAGGGCGGGGCGTGAATCTTTCGAGCCCGTCATTTTGTCGATATATTCGCCGACGATGGTCAACTCGCGATGCCTCGCGTATTCACGGAGCTCCCGCAACTGCATCTCGGGGTCTTGATGGCCGTTCGAAGTACTCACGCGGGCGTACAGAGCAATTCTGGAGGGGCTTGACGGTGGTGAGGGTTGAGCTACAGATGGGCGGGTGTTACGTTGTTTATTAGCCACGTTTGCCTCCTCGGGGGCGAACTGGTCAGGGCTGGGTGAGTGTTAGAAGCACTTGCTCAGCCCGTTTTGTTTGTCCGAGTAATCCTATGCTTGCAAGTAAGAATATGTCAAGACCAAAATGCTTGCAGGCACGTATACTTTTGTGCCACACTGCTGGTAGCAGGAGGTGTAAGTGGCAAAACGCAAAGAGTCCTACGCCACTCAGTTTGCTCGGAAGGGCGGCAAGGCGCGTGCGAACAAGCTCTCAGCAAAGCAGCTCAGTGAGATCGCCAGTAAAGCGGCGCATGCACGCTGGGCGAAGGCCAAGAAAAAGGCGGGAGCATGAAAGTAGTAGGGTCGAATGGATAAGGTTTGCGATCGGGAGAGTTGGCCCCTGACGCCAATTGGAAAGGTTAGGTAGACCTCCGAGGAGGGGATATGACCGTCAAGCATCTGTTCAGTGGCGCAAGGTTCATCGGTGAGGCGGAGGGTGAGAGACGTACCTACTACGTCTTTCAGGGGGAGAGCGGCTATTTAGTGGCCACTCCTCAGTCGCCCAGAAACTATTCCGTCACGCTTGTCCAGAATGAAGTTCCAGAGGTGATCAGTCGCAAATTCAAGGGCAAGCAGGTGACGGTCAGTATGTTGAAATCGAAACGAAACCGATCAGGTATGTTTCGAGACTACTTTGATCGCCTGAATGCACTCTATGTCATGGTTGCCTTGGGACGCGCGATAAAACTCAAGAAAAAGCTGGGCAAAGCAATGCTGTTCAGGGTGAAGTGACCCCAGGCAAGGGAAGGCCCGATTCACAATCGCGTCTCAAAATCTTATAGGAGGTCGCTTGGACAACACTCCATTTAAGAGCGTAACGCCGGAGTGTTCCTCTGCAAAGCACTCATGTCGCTACGTTCGGCAGTCTGCTCATCCAAGACGGCGCATCCCTCGCCTATGTCAAAGACCAGATGGGTCACAGCTCAATTCAGATCACCGTGGACACCTACGGGCACCTGATCCGGGAGCGGACATCGCATGGGTGGACCGGCTGGATTCGAAAACAACTCCGCAACAAAATGCAACCCAGGCGCAACAAGCAGAGAGTGACTCACAGCTGGAAAACGTGGAAGTTACTGAAAGGATTTGGCTGCCCCCCAGGGATTCGAACCCCGATATGCTGATCCAGAGTCAGCTGTCCTACCATTGAACGAGGGGGCAGTGAGCGGTAAACAACAGCGTTTCCGCCGCTTCGATTTTATGGGCTGCATTGGTTGTGGTCAACACGGTCTCCATCCGCGCTAAAATCTCTAATGACAGCATGGGTAAGGAGCACAAATGGTGACCGCCATTGGCAATGCCGGCACGATGACCAGCGAGTACAGCGAGATCGCCCGGCGTCCGCTCGAAGCCAATCTTTGCGCCCTGGTGGTGATTGACATCCAGGAAAAGCTTCTGCCGCCCATTTTTCAGAAAGAACAGCTCATTAAGAACTCGCAATTGTTAATCAGGTTAGCCGGCGTTCTCAGGATGCCGGTTCTAATAAGTACCCAGTACGCAAAAGGACTGGGCGGCACCGTTCCTGAGATCGCTTCCCTGCTACCAGAAACCGAGGCCATCGATAAGCAGATGTTTTCCTGCTTTGGCAGCGATGTGTTCTGTTCTCTGTTGAAACGTCTTCCCGGTGCCCGCAACACTCTTTTGCTATGCGGAATGGAAAGTCATATCTGCGTAATGCAAACCGCGCTTGGGGCCTTGCGGGATGGCTATCTCGTCCACGTCGCTTCCGACGCGGTCAGCTCGCGCACCAAGTGGAACTGGAAAATTGGGCTGGAGCGCATGCGTTCCGCCGGGGCCATCATTTCTTCTACCGAGATGATGATTTACGAATTGCTGCGATCCTCCGGGGCGCCGGAGTTCAAGGAAATGCTCAAACACCTCAAGTAAACCTTGAGGGGCGTAAATGGTTGTCCTGTAAGAGCAACCATCAGTAACGACTTGGCATCTCCCGAAGTAATGTGGAACTCACAACTTGGTCCTTTACGCGGGGTTAGAATAGGCAGGACGAGCAAAAAGAAGCACATAGCAGTAGAACGACAAGTAAAGCATCAACCGGGTCACCCGCGCCATCCCTCAGACGTGAGGACCCCTGAGAGAAGTGGTTGGGAGCCAGATGGGCTCCCCAAGGAGATACGCCATGAAACTTCTCAGGCGCGTGATGTTCGCATTCCTCGTGCTGTTTCTCACGACAAGTCTAGTCTCGGCGGACGATGATCCTCCCGGCCGCGTAGCCCGTCTTCAATACATCGCCGGCTCGGTTTCCATCCAGCCGCGCGGAACAGAAGATTGGGTTGCCGGATCGGTGAACCGTCCCCTTACCACCTCCGACAACATTTGGGCGGATAAAGACTCGCGTGCGGAGCTCAACGTTGGCACTGGAGTTCTGCGAGTGAATGGCGAGACCAGCCTCAGCCTCACCAATATCAGTGACAACACTGTCCAGGTGCAATTGCACCAGGGAACGCTGAATTTGCGCGTTCGCAAGTTGTACCGCGGTGAGATCTACGAGGTGGACACTCCCAACATTGCATTCACAGTCCAGAAGTCAGGCGAGTATCGCTTCGACGTCGGTTCCAGCGGTGAGGTCACCCTGGTGACGGTCCGAAAAGGTGAAGGTGATGCTACCGGCGACGGACCCGCAGTTCGCGTTCGCTCCAATGAGCGCGCCCGATTCAGCGGCGGTACTTCGCTGGCGCATGAGATTTATGAAGCACCCGGGCTCGATGGTTTCGACGATTGGTGCCGGGTGCGCGATCGCCGTGAAGGCGGGTACTATTCCGCTCGTTATGTTTCTCCTGGCGTAATTGGATATGAAGACCTTGATGAGTACGGTTCGTGGCGAGTAGTTCCAACCTACGGTGCAGTGTGGGTTCCAGCGTCGATTGGTCCGGGATGGGCGCCCTATCGGTACGGCCACTGGGTATGGATCAGCCCCTGGGGTTGGACTTGGGTGGATGATGCCGCTTGGGGATTCGCGCCGTTTCACTATGGTCGCTGGGTGTATGCCGGATATTGGGCGTGGTCGCCTGGCCCGGTTTACGTTCGTCCAATCTATGCTCCTGCTCTGGTCGCCTGGTTTGGCGGCGCACGCTGGGGAGTTGGACTCTCATTCGGTAATGGCTACGGTTGGTGTCCGCTAGGTTACGGAGAACCGTTCATCCCGTGGTATGGCGGAAGCCGTAACTATTTCCGCAATGTGAACATCACCAACACACGCATCACGAACATCACGAACATTACTAACAACTATTACGACACTAATTATCACAAAGGCGGTGGCCCACGCCGAGAGACGCCATACCCATTGGCCAATCTCAAAGCCCCGGGCGCTGTGACTGCAGTTCCGCAGCACACCATCGTAAATTCCTTGCCTGTGGCTCGCGAGGCTGTGCCACTCTCAGAAAAGGATGCGCGCAGATTAGCGGACGATCGACTGGGATCGAAGGTGGATATCCGTGCTACTCGGGCGAGCATGTTGGGTGCGATTGCCGGCAGACCAACGGTAACGCCACCTGAGAAAACCTTCACGCGACCGGTGGTCTCCAAAATCGCGCCGCCCGCTCCGCCAGTCCGAATGCAGAAAGAAGAAGTAGCGGAGTTGGATAAAGCAGATCGCCCGATGGCGGCGCCGAAGTTGGAAAAATCCGCTCCGGTCGCTGCGCCAACGTCGGGACGTTACATACCGAGGCCTCCGTTAAGAGAAGACAGAGGCGACAATCCCAAGACGACCGGGGCAGCAATTACGACACGTGGCGTTCCCAAGCCTCCCAGCGCGACTGGTGCTCCGGAAATCCGCGAGTCGCATTCAGGAGCTATCCATTCCGTACCGCGTCCTCCAGAAAACAGCCGTTCAGAGGGCGAGGGCCGGATCGGTATGCCAAATTCCCGAATCTCGCGCACGGACACATCTGACCTCGCAGGACGGGGACCTTCGGCGGCGCCTGCCATGCGACCGGTACCGCGTCCACCGACTAGCGAAAACCGTCGGGATATTTCTGGGGACTCGGACCGATCGCCCTCAGGCTCACCGGCGATGCGGCCTGTCCCGCGTGCACCGGCTAATGACAACCGTCCCATGTCGCCGAACACGGATATGAATCGCGGATCACGTCCGTCGGGCATCTCAGTGCGAGGTGCAAGTCCCGATTTCTCGCGACCGTCCGGTCCAGTCGCACCTTCACATTCGGATCAGGTCGGCCCGCGTTCGGCACCGCGGGAGAGCGCGCCGTCTCAGAGTGGAGGTTCTCCACGAAGTTATGGCGGGCCTTCGCAATCCAGTGCTCCAGCGCCCAGCGCGCCGGGTCCGAGCCGTGGCGCTTCCCAAGGTAGCCCAAGCCACGGCTCAGCAACTCCGCATAGTGATCCGGCTCCCAAAGGCGGGCGCGACAACTAGTCACGAATGAAACTGAAAACGCCGCCTTACGGGGCGGCGTTTTTTTTTGCTGACCGATGATCTCGTCACTCCTTCTGCTTCACGCGCACTACCGTGATCTTCCCAAATCCTTCTTCAAATGTTGGCGGACGCAGCTTCGTCGCCATGCGCCGCATGACATCTTCCGCAACCACCCGCTCCCGCCGCTGATTGCGTTCCAGGCAGACTTCCACGGGCACGTCAAAGAACACCGCATGCACTTCATATCCGTAATCCTTGGCCAGTTTGATCCAGCTATGGCGCTCGTGTGGAGTGAGGTTGGTTGCATCCACATAGTTGGTGGGACGGCGCGCGATCAGCCGCGCTTTCAGCATGGAACGGAGGTTGGAAAAAACCAGATCCTGAAATCGCTGCTCCGTAGCATCGTCAAACAACAGTGCTCGCAGCAAATCGCTGGAAAGCGGCGTGATGTTATGCCGCTTGAACCACGAACTCTTTCCCGAGCCCGGTAGTCCGATGGCTAAAATTACAACTCCCTTCGGACGCGCACCAGCAGCAGGCGATGTCCCAGTTGCTCTCGGTGCCTGTGGGGCACTAATTGCTTCAGGGGCATTCTCTTTTGAAGGAGAGGCGGTTGCAGTTTGTGCTGAAGCTGTAACAGGCCGCGCTCCACTACCGCCCCGCCGCCCCCGACCACCTCGGCCTCTCCTGCGTCTTCGACGACGGTTCGCGTCCGCTGCAGGCGACTCCGATTGAACGGGCTGTGATTCTCGCCCACCTCGCAGCCCTTCCATTTGCGGTTCCGGCAGAGACGATTCGGCCGATGGCGATTCAGGCTCTTGCGCTTCTCGCGAAGGTGAAGACGCGGGAACATCGGCATCGAAATACGCCGGCTGCAATGGAGCTTGAGCAGATTCGACTTTGCCTTTTTCCGGAGGTTTGCCGCGGCGCTTCATGCGCTCGCGCATCCATTTGCGCATGTCTGGCTTGTAACACAGTCAACGCCCTAGGAGCAACGCTACGTACCAAACCAGACAGCCAAAGACTGGCTGTGGCCACGGAGAACTGGCAACTCAGAACTGATAACTGACAAATTAGTTAATCAAACCACCACAATTACGCGCCCAAACAAATGGGGGAACTAAACCTCTCGCCAAGCCCAGCTACTCGAGCCTCAGTCCCCCAGCCACGCTCCCAAGCCGCGCAAAGAATCCACATAATCACAAATAATCTTAGTCGCTCCCACGATAGGCACCGCCAATATCAATCCCATGGCTCCCCAAATCCACGCCCAAAATAAAAGCGCCAAGGTCACGGCCAGCGGATTCAAGCGCAAACGCTTGCCGACAATTTTTGGATACAAAACATTCATAGTCAAAACATGCAAACCCACGACGGTCACAAAAATGACGACCACGCTAGTTGTGTTCAGGCCCCCAACCGCTCCCGTTAAAGGCGGTAATAACGCAAGAAACACTCCCAGATATGGCACCAGGCTAACAAAGCCGCTGATTACGCCGATAAAATAAAAATAAGGAATGCCCAGCCACCAGAACACCAGGCTGCTGAGGGCCGCGTTCAACAGGCCCACCACAGCGTTCGCCACAATAAAACTGCGGATCATGCTGGATATCTTCCCCACCGTTCGATGAGCCTTGACGCGATGCTCTGGCATGAACAGGCGAACTGTGGCATCCAGCGCGTGGTCCTTCCACGTAAGCATGAAAAAAACCAGAAATGGGATGAAACCAATCGCCAGGAAAACTTCGCTTCCTTTCGACACCACACGAGACAGCGCGGGCGCCTCCTGGACTTCGACTGGTACTGCCTTGGGCCCGTCTTTTGGCGCCGCGATTACGGACCGAGTGCTGTCTTCGATCTTTTTTGTCTCGGTCCTCACCTTGGCCAAAGTACTGCGGATTTTGCCGGAATACTTGGGTAAGTCGGTGGCGAAGTCTACCGCGCGCTGGTAGAAGAAATAGCTTAGCGCCACCGCTAGTGCGAGCGTCAACAGCACAGCTATCAGGGCTCCGGCGGGCCGGGGAAGCCGCAACCGCCTCAGCCCGCTCACCAGCGGTTCCAGAATAAATGCCAGCAACAAGGCGGTGAGAGTAGTGACCATCACTAGCTTTAGCAGGTAGATCAATCCCACTACCGCAATCACCGCCACCACGATCTGCGCAACTGATCCTGCCTTGATCGACGCGTGCAGAACCTCCGCTTCCTCCTCGCTCGCCGGCACGATCGCAGGTTGTGCAGCGTCCGATGGCGAACTGGAGATTGGATATACCTCGGGCTTATGCTGGTCAGGTTGACCAGTTGAGGAGAAGTCGACCGGACTGGGTTCGGCACGCATAGCTTGACTTGCGCTTTATGAGTGCGCGATTGCCAGAACCGTTGCCTTGAACAAGGCCTTTTGTGGATGACGAGTAAAATACCCTATGAGCAACCCCATCCCGCCCGAAATCCATGGCCAGAAATACATTTGTCTCACCACCTTCCGTAAGAGTGGCCAAGGCGTATCGACTCCAGTCTGGTTCGGCGAGGACAACGGCAAACTTTACATTATGACGCGCAGCGACTCGGGTAAATACAAACGCATCCGCAACAATCCCCGGGTTCAAATTGCGCCTTGCACTATGCGCGGAAAAATCAAGGGACCGCAATTCCCTGCCACGGCTCGCATCCTTCCTCCAGAAGAATGGGCGCATGCAAAGCAGACCATTCACCGGAAGTATTGGTTGGCGCGAGTCCCATTCTTGTGGAGCAAGAATAATGTGTATTTAGAAATTGTTGTGCGGGACAATCAGACTTCTTGAGCCGCCAAGCACTGAAACTAGCACACTAAGCACCAGTTCGTTTCACTAGCTGGCGCAGTCTATTTTCGCCCCGGTGCACATAGCGGCCGATTGCATTGGATGTCCAGAAAATATCCCCGGCGGTGAGAGAACCTACAAGCTTTTTATTTCCGACGGCAGCCAGCCCCATCGAAGCCATACAACCGCATCGCGAGCAGTCAGGATCACCGCCAAACTGGCAGGGTTCCACACGCGTGGTGAAATCCGCTGAGAGCGTGCGCGTTGTTTGGGCGAAGATGCAGCGGTCAGGCGACAGCGGAGGAGATAGAAATTCCTTGATCATCCCCTCGGGCATGTCGAGCTTGGTTTCATCGTGCCGGAGTTGCAGCAGGGTTTGCACCACGCTCTTCCGCTCATCGGCGTTGAGGCATTCGACGTTGGCGGCGCCACGCTGGGGTGTGAAGATGCTCATCCAGATTTTCTCGACCGCCGGATTCGCCGACCAGAAAGCGACGAACTCGGGAATGTAGCCGCTACGCTTCACCATCGCGCTGGTGATGGTGCAGTGGACCGCAATGTGATGACCCTCGATATTGCGGAGGACTCGATCGTACGTGGCTGGCTTGCGGCGCGCGTCGTGTTCCGGTTGCAGGCCGTCGATCGAGACCGACAACCGCAGATTCGGCAACGCGGCCCACGACAATGGGATCGGACGGAACGCGCTGGTGACAACCTGTACGTGGGCACGCTTGACCAATTGCGGCAGAAGAATTTCGAGTTCCCGATAACGGACTAGCGGGTCGCCTCCAACGATCGACAGATGGAGAGGTTTATAGCGATCCATCACATCGAGAACGCGCGCGATTAATTCCTGTCCTTTGAAATCGGACAGGCTGCGCAAGTTCGTGGTCCCCAGATGCGCGTCTTCGTACGCATAACAGCCAGGACAACGTAGCGGGCATTCTTTGGTGATTTCAATAGAAAGCGACGGGACTCGCCCTCGTAAGGTGCGGCCCCAAGTTTGCAAAACTGGCTTGACCCGAAGCAAACTCATAACTGTTTGTTAGATGCTCCGCACGAGAGAACGCCGCCTTATAATCTGAAGAGCTCATTTCACTCTTCACTTCTTCTTTGTGACTTCTTCCTTCTGCCTTGCTTTTCCCCACATTTGCCGCTTCCTCCATCCCCTGTTACCATTTTCATTCCGCTGATCCTTAGCTCTGAATCTTTTCCAAGCTTCTTTTCATCTTTCTTTCGGAGGCGACATGGCAGTAAAAGTAGGTATCAATGGGTTCGGACGTATCGGGCGCAACGTGTTGCGCGCTTCTCTCAACGATCCCAATCTGGAGTTCGTGGCAGTCAACGACCTTACCGATCCCAAGACCCTAGCTCATCTTCTTAAATATGACTCGATCCTCGGTAACCTAAAGCACAAGATTTCCGCCACCGCCGACAGTATCAAGGTCGAAGACCGCACCATCCGGGTATTTGCTGAAAAAGATCCGGCCAAACTGCCCTGGGAGTCGGTTGGCGCGCAGGTAGTGATCGAATCCACGGGACGCTTCACCGACGCCACTGACGCCAAAAAGCATCTGCGCGGACCGGTAAAAAAGGTCATCATCTCCGCTCCCGCGAAAAATGAAGACTTCACCGTGGTGCTGGGAGTGAATCACCAGGCCTACGACCCGGCCAAGCATCACATTATTTCCAACGCCTCCTGCACCACCAACTGTCTCGCCCCGATCGCGAAAGTGGTGAATGACGAGTTCAAGATTGTCAGCGGAACCATGACTACTATCCATTCCTACACCAACGATCAAGTGATCCTGGACTTCCCGCACAAGGATCTGCGCCGCGCCCGGGCCGCGGCCGTTTCCATGATTCCGACCTCCACCGGCGCAGCCAAGGCGCTGCATCTAGTCATTCCTGAGCTTAAAGGCAAGCTTGATGGTTTCTCGATGCGTGTGCCCACTCCCAATGTTTCGGTCGTGGACATGGTCACATTTGTGGAGAAGAAAACTTCTGCCGAGGAAGTGAATGCCGTCATGAAGAAGGCTTCCGAAAGCGGACCGCTGAAGGGATACCTGGGCTACGAAACAGAGGAACTGGTCTCGGTGGATTACCGTGGCGATGCCCGTTCTTCCATCGTTGACGGCCCCATGACCAGGGTAGTCGCCGGCAATTGCGTCAAAGTAATCTCGTGGTATGACAATGAATGGGGATATTCTTGCCGTGTCCGCGACCTGATCAATTACATCGCCAGCAAAGGACTCTAAGATTGTGTGGCGCGGGCGCCCCGCCCGCGTACCCTGATGAATAAACTTTCCATCCGCGATCTCGAGCTCAACGATCACCGCGTCTTCATACGCGTGGATTTTAATGTCCCGCTCGAGGGTGGACGGGTAATGGACGATACCCGTATCCGCGAGACTTTGCCGACGATCGAATACGCGTTACGTCACGGGGCGCGCGTGATCCTCGCTTCCCATCTCGGCCGTCCCAAGGGCAATCCCGATCCCGGCTTGAGCCTGAAGCCCGTGGCTGAGCGTTTACGCATGCTGCTGGATAAGCAATTGGCCCTCGGCGAAAACGTGGGATTCTGTCCCGACTGTGTAGGACCCGAAGCCGAAGAAATGGCTGGCAAGCTGGAAAAAGGCCAGACCCTGCTACTGGAAAATCTCCGCTTTCATCCTGAGGAAGAAGCTAACGATGAGAAGTTCTCGAAACAACTTGCCAAACTCGCTGACTACTATGTGAATGACGCATTCGGCGCCGCGCATCGCGCCCACGCCTCCACGGTCGGTATCACTAGGTTTGTTCAGAAAGCCGCTGCCGGCTTACTGATGGAAAAAGAACTCGAGTATCTTGGCAAAGCCTTGCACCATCCTGAGCATCCTTTCGTCGCAATCTTGGGTGGCGCTAAGGTCGGTGACAAAATCGGCGTCATCCGAAATCTGATGAATAAGGTCGACGTCCTCATCATCGGCGGAGGCATGGCCTACACGTTCCTCAAAGCGCATGGCGAGCAGGTTGGAAAATCACTGGTCGAAGAAGATAAGGTCGAACTCGCTCGCCAGCTCTTGCAGGAGAGTAAAAACCACAGGCTCAAATTCCTGCTACCGGTAGATCACGTGGTAGCCGAAAAAATCGACGCCAACGCTAAGCCGCAGATCATCAGTAGTGGTCAGCCCATCCCTTCCAACATGATGGCGCTTGATATCGGCCCACGCACCATCGAAGCCTTCGCCGAGGAAATTTCTCGCGCCCGCACCATCATCTGGAATGGTCCCATGGGAGTGTTCGAGGTTGCACCCTTGGCCAAGGGAACTTTCAAAATCGCCGAGGCGATCGCAGAAAATCCCGGTGCGACTTCCATCGTAGGCGGCGGTGACACAGTTTCTGCCGTACACGCTGCTGGCGTGGCCGACGAGATCACACATATTTCCACCGGTGGAGGCGCATCCCTGGAATTTCTGGAAGGCAAGAAGTTGCCCGGCGTCGAAGCTCTCACTCCAAAGCGCTAGTCTTCTCCCGTCTATTCGTGAAAGGAATCATGCGCAAGAAATTAATGGCCGCGAATTGGAAAATGTACAAGACGCCCGACCAGACGCGTGACTTTTTCCGCGACTTCCTCCCCCTGATTGCAGACCACCCCCGGGATGAAATTGCAGTCTGCCCCTCTTTCGTGTGTCTGGCCGCAGCCGTGGAGGCTGCCAAAGGATCCCACGTCGCGATCGGAGGCCAGAACCTGCACTGGGAAAAAGAGGGCGCATACACTGGCGAAATTTCCGCGGGGATGCTGCTGGCCGCCGGTTGTACCCACGTAATCATCGGACACTCGGAGCGGCGCCAATATTTTGGTGAAACCGACGACACCGTGAATCGAAAGTTGAAGACTGCGTTGGAAGCTGGGCTCACTCCAATCGTCTGCGTCGGCGAAGTTCTGGAAGAACGCGAAGCCGGACTTACCGAAGATGTCCTTCGTCGCCAATGCCTGAGAGCCTTTCACGCGATTTCCGGGAAGAAAGCAGGAAAGCTGGTGATCGCCTACGAACCCGTCTGGGCCATCGGCACCGGCAAAACTGCAACTCCTCGGCTGGCTGCCGAAGCGCACGTCCTGATCCGCGGCGAGGCCGCCAAAGCCTTCGGCGACAAAATGGCCGAATCCCTCCGCATCCTGTATGGCGGATCGGTGAAACCAGAAAATGCCAAGTCCCTAATGTCCGAAGAAGAAATCGATGGCGCCCTTGTCGGCGGCTCCAGCCTTAACGCAACATCCTTCGCCGCGATCATCAAATATTAGCTTTGCTATAATTGAAATTTCGCGGAAGTGGTGGAACTGGCAGACACACCATCTTGAGGGGGTGGCGCCGAAAGGCGTGGGGGTTCAAATCCCCCCTTCCGCACCATAGTCCGAAAAGAAAATTTATGGTCATCTTAATTACGATTGTTCATATCATTGTTTGTTTCTTCATCATCATTGTGGTGCTACTGCAGAGCGGCAAAAGCGGGGACGTCGCCGCAGCTTTTGGTGGCATGGGCAGTCAGACAGCATTTGGTCCCCGGGGGGCGGCAAGCGCCCTGTCCAAAGCGACAACTTGGTCGGCGATCATTTTTATGGTCACCTCAATTACTCTTTCGATCGCGGCTTCGCGCAGAGGGGGTCCCAGTTCCGTCCTCCAGGGATTGAAACCTTCGCAGACGAAATCGCAGCCAGCTACGCCGGCACCGCAGCCTGCGCCACCTGCGCATAAATAGCAGATTTCAGATTTTAAGCCGCTGGTCTCAGGGACTTAGCTCTGAGCTATCTGTTCCCAGTTCTCGGCACAAGTTGCTAAACGCTGACTTCTTTTCACCTCGTATGATCCACGAGATCCTCCCCGTCGGGCCGCTGCAATGCAACTGCTCAGTCATTGGAGACGATGCTTCACGGGAAGCTATCGTGATTGATCCGGGGGACGACGTCGCAGACGTCCTGGCAATTGTCCAGAAACACAGTCTCAAAGTTCAGCAGATCATTATTACTCACGCCCATATTGATCATGTGGGGGGCGCCAAGAAGCTACAGGCGGCTACCGGCGCTGCCATTCTGCTCAACCAAAATGATTATGCTTTGCTGAAAATGCTGGACGTACAAGCTGCGTGGCTGGGTATGACATCGCCGGGCAAAGTGGAGATCGATCAGAGTGTGGGACAGGCCGACAAAATCCGGGTGGGCTCGCTTTCAGCGGACGTGTTGCATACTCCGGGACACACCGAGGGCAGCGTCTGCCTGTATTTTCCATTAGAGAAGAAATTGATCGCCGGGGACACGCTATTTGCAGGAAGCATCGGCCGCACCGACCTGCCTGGCGGCTCGTTTGAAAAGATAATCCAGTCACTGCACGAAAAAGTGCTGGCTCTGCCTGACGACACCATTGTCATCCCCGGTCACGGGGAGCTGACGACCATAGGCGAGGAGCGGGAAGGCAATCCTTTTTTGACCAAGCGATAGGGACGGCGCAGTCGGAATGGACGACTGTCAACTTAGGATTTACGACTTACGATTCTCGATTCACGACTGTTAAAAACCTTGGTTCTTAAATCTTAAATCGTAAATCGTAAATCTCACATTTTACGGGTTGAGTAATTCCAGCACTCGCCCAATTCCCTGCCCGAAGTGTTCTGTCGGCGTGATCAGGCTGACTACCAGATATCCGTCGCTGGGGAAATCATAAAAGTGTCCCGGATGGACCAGCACCGACAATTTGCGCAGGATATCTATAGCTAAGTCTTCATCGGATCTGGTTACAGGAACACGCAGCACGGCATACCATCCACCTTCCACATCGAGGCGCCCGCAATTTTTCTGGCTTTCGAGTTG
>Ga0207646_10005139_pt1 | contig 13871 bp, 12 predicted proteins | sample KBSK5502metaG_FD_184343 | JGI IMG/M metagenome (GOLD analysis project Ga0207646, IMG submission 184343) | Corn, switchgrass and miscanthus rhizosphere microbial communities from Kellogg Biological Station, Michigan, USA - KBS K5-50-2 metaG... | ecosystem: Host-associated > Plants > Roots >... | reverse complement strand
TCAAGTCATTCACGACGTCTGCGTGCAGAATCTGCACGTCGTCTTCCCGATGGACCGCGCCGGCCTCGTCGGCGAGGACGGGCACACACAGCAGGGCGCCTTCGATATCGCGTTCATGCGCATGATTCCCAACATGAAGGTGATGGCGCCCAAAGACGAGAACGAGCTGCGTCACATGCTCTTCACCGCGCTCTACACGGACGGCCCCGCCGCGCTGCGCTATCCGCGCGGCGCCGGCACCGGCGCGCCACTAGACGCCAAGTTCCATATGCTCCCCATCGGCAAGGCCGAAATGCTCACGCCCGAGGACGAAATCGAGCGGGCGGAGTTCGCGGTGCTCGGCTATGGCAATATGGTCGCCGCGGCGCTCCAGGCTGTGAACGAGCTGCGCGAGGAAGAAGGTCTGACCGGTGTGGCTGTCAATGCTCGCTGGGCCAAGCCGCTGGATGAGGAGCTGATCCTGCGACTGGCACGTGCCACGCGCTGTCTAGTGACGATCGAGGACGGCGCGGTGGCGGGCGGCTTTGGCAGCGCCGTGGGTGAGCTGCTGCATGCACACGACCTGCGCGATGTGCGCCTCACCACGCTCGGCCTGCCAGACATCTTCGTGGAACATGGCGCGCCGGCGATCTTGCGCGAGCTGTACGGCCTTACGTCCGGCCACGTCAAAGACGTGGTGCGGGCGCTGGTACGGCCGGGCACGCACAGTCCGGTCTTCCCGTCGAGCCGGGGGCAAGAGCAGCCGCTCGGGTAGGCGACGGCGTGCAAATCCTCCGGTTCACCCGTCACTGTGGCGGTCCGCGAGTGCTCGCCGCGCAGACGCCGCATGCTGGTGCGCTGGGACCTTCGAGTGTGAGCGCGCCTGCATGACAGCCACGGCACCGTCCCCCTTCTCTGCTCAGCGCTCCCCGCGACTTCTGCGGTAGAAACCGCTCTCATGCAACGGGGAAAGTGGCCTCGCGCGCGCTGGCCGAGCGGCGTATACTGTGGCGAGCAGCGAGCGAGCACGCACCGGGCAGCGCCTGCGCCGGGCGAGCCGCCAGAGAAGCGAAGGGCACCAATGAGCACTCTTCCTCCCTTGATCGATCCTGACGCCTTGCAGCGCTACCTTGCCGAGCGGCTGCTGGACGGCGACGCCCCGCTGGAGATCGAGCGCATTCGCGGCGGGCACTCGAACGAGACCTTCTTCGTCAATCGCGGCCCCTCTCACTGGGTGCTGCGGCGGCCTCCGCGCGGTCCGCTGATGCCGACGGCGCATGATGTTGAGCGCGAGTATCGGGTCATGAGCGCGCTGGCAGCCACTCCCGTGCCCGTGCCACGGCCGCTGCTCTTTTGCGATGACACCAGCGTGATCGGCGCGCCGTTCTACCTGATGCAGCGGGTGGAGGGCGACGTGATCCGCTCGAAGTTGCCGGACGCGTTTGCCGAAGATGCCGCCTCGCGAGCGGCGATCGGCATGGAGCTGGTGGACACGCTCGCCGCCCTCCACGCGGTGGACTGGCAGGCGGCGGGGCTGGGTGACTTCGGCAAGCCGGCGGGCTATCTGGAACGGCAGTTGCGCCGCTGGACCGGCCAGCTCGACGCCGCACGCTCGCGACCCCTGCCCGATCTCGATGCCGTGACGTCCTGGCTGCGCGAGCACGTGCCGGCTTCTGGCGCCGCCACTATCGTGCACGGCGACTACCGGCTCGACAACGTCATGTTTGCGCGCGAGCCGGTGGCTCGCATCGTCGCCGTCTTGGACTGGGAAATGGCGACGATTGGCGACCCGCTGGCAGACCTGGGATACATGCTCTCGTTCTGGCGCGAGTCTGGCGATCCGCCAGAGGCGCTGGAGGAGTCTGCCTGGGGCATCACATCGCTGCCTGGATTTCCCACGCGCGCGGAGCTGGTCGCGCGCTACGCCGAGCGGAGTGGCCGCACGATGGATCACGTCGCCTTCTACGTGACGCTCGCCATCTGGAAACTCGCCATCCTGCTGGAAGGTAGCTACTCGCGCCACCTGGCCGGCACCACCGACGACCCCTTCTTCGCGTCGCTGCGCGAAGGCGTCCCGTCGCTGGCCCGCAGCGCGCTGGCTGTGGCGCGCGGTGAGATCACCTTCATGTAGTGCTCGCTGCGTGCGAGTGCGTTCCTGCGAGCGAGCGATCGCGCATGTTATGCTCTGACGCGGCAGTCACCAAACACCAGCGGGCATCGCTGTGCCTGAGCCGCTCGCGCATGAGGAGCGAGCGCCAGTGAAAGGTCACCTTCAGTGCCACAAGCGCTACCGTCGGAGCCCGATGCGGCGCCGACCGACGCACCAGACCGCTTTCTGAGCTTGAAGCGCGGCGCCACCGAGATCTACTTCATTCGCCATGCGGACGCGCTGCCCGGTGCGGATGAGGTGGCCAGCGGCGGCTACGACGATCAGCCACTGAGCGAGCTCGGCAGGCAGCAGGCCCAGGCGCTGGCGGAACGCTTGCGCGACAGCGGGTTGGCCGCCATCTATAGCAGCCCTCTCGGTCGCGCCCGCCAGACGGCCGAGGCCGTTGGTAAGGCAGCAGACCTGCCGGTGTCCCTTGAGCCCGATCTGCGCGAGGTTGAGCTGGGCCAGATCGGTCCCAAAGAGCGCGATGTCTTGTCGCCGGAGGAGCTGTCCAACCTGCTGAAGCAGCGCCTGCGTGAGATCGCCATCGTGGCGGTGACCACGGGCATGTGGTCCAGCATACCTGGCTCGGAGCCGTCACCAGCGCTGCGCACGCGCATCACCGGTGCCGTGGACCGCCTGGCGGCGGCACACCCCGGACGGCGCATCGCGGTGGTAAGTCACGGCGGCTCGATCAACGCCTATTTCGCCGTGCTGTTAGGCATCGAGCGCGATTACTTCTTCCCGGCGGCCAACACGTCCATCTCGGTGGCGCGGGTGAAAGGCGCGCGGCGCGCGCTCTTCACGTTGAATGATATCGGGCACTTGCGCACGCCGGAGCTGTTGGGCTTCGACCCGGCGAGCTAGGTGCGGTACCAGAAGCGATCCCACAGCTCCCAGAACGTGTCGCCTCGCGCCACCACTTTGCGGGCATCCACAATCTCCACCCCGGTACGGCCCGCAAAGGCAAGCGCATGGTCGGGTGCGGCAAGCTCCACAGTGAACGTCACCGGGCTGGCAGGCTTGTAGGGCGCGGGCCAGTCGCGCGTGGTCAGCGCTTGCTTCACCCGCGCCTCGATCATCTCGCAGGCGTCCGCGTGATTGAGCGTCCGCGCGGAATAGCGGCCAAGCCCTTCCTTGACAGGGGCCGTCACGACCTTGGGGCCAAGCAAGTCCGTTACCTCGCGACAGGTCGCGCTGTCTCCCGCGACGAAGACGACCGGCGTGTTGAACGTGCCGCAAATCGCCGCCTCGATGCCGCTCTCTCCCACCAGCTGGTCGTTGATCCAGGCGTTGTACCAGCGCTCGCTGCTAACGGTATGGCACATCACGCCGTCCGGGGTGCCGGCCATCGCGTGCGCACCCACCAACAGCGCGGCGTCGCAGCCTTCCTCGAGCGGCTGAATGTAGCGGCACCAGGCATGGCCGAGAACGTAGCTCGCGCCGCCTTCGAGCTTTTCTGGAAGCAGGCTCTTGAAGCTGTAGCGCCCACCCGCGCCGTGGCAGTCAATGACGATGATGTCGTCGGCGCCCGCCGCCTTCGCTCCGCGCACCGCGGCGTTGACCTCGCCCGTCATGAGCCGGCGCCCCTCTTCATACTGCGGCGAGCCACCCGTCACCTGCTCCCAGACCTCGATGCCGGCGATGCCTTCCATGTCTACCCAGATTACAACGCGCACGTACGCTCCCCTCATGCTTGAGCCGTACCCGGATGGCAGTGGTGAGCGCGGCTAGCCGGCGTTGGCGAGCGAGAGCACCGCCCAATACAGCGCCGCCGCGCCCCCGTCCTCACCGTCGGCATCCACCACGACGCGCATACTCACCAAAAGGTCCTGCTCCGGCAGGCCGCGCAGATTGGCTGGCCGGTCCGCGTCGAACAGTGACTCGTCCTCGTCGTCCTCGTCCTCATCGCAGATGTACCACTCGCCACGCCGGTCCACGTTCGCGCCAGCGGCGGCGAACGGCTCGAGCACGGCGGCTGTCGCGTCTAGAGCATCCGCGATGCCGAGATGGCCGGAACGATAGCGCAGCGAGACGTCCTCCACCCGCACGGCCTGCGGCTCCGGGCGCGCGCGCCGCTGCAAGGTGGGAAGAACACGCGCCAGCCATTCGCCGTCCGCGACGGTCACACGCGGCAGAAATACGCTCACACGCACGCGGCGTGATGACCCCGCTCCGCCTGGCCACGAGCCGGGAATACGACTTCGCTGTGTCATCTCTGTGCCCTCGCTTCCGTCGCGACCCGCTGTCCTACCTCGCGCTAGGCCCCACCGCGTGGGTGATTCGCAGAGTCCAGCTTGCCAACGGAAGTAGATACCGGCTCACCCGCGAGCCTGTGCGCGTCGGGCTCGCTCGGCCTGTCGCCCTCACCTGTGAGCAGCTTGTGAGGGCGCCTTAGTTCACATAACCTGAGTGTTCCCCTGCCCCGCACATGCTACCACGCGCACGGCTCGCCTGCCAATCTTGCGCCAGACGGCAGTCTCCACGTGGTAGTACGTCCGCGGGTGGGCATAGTTGCTACGACACAGTCTGCGCGTACAATGTGTAGCAGGAGAAGTGCCGATTGCAAACCCCTCTTCAACCGCCCACGACCCCGGCGCGCGCGCTGACGGTGGATGTCGCGCTCGACCCCGCCGCCATCGCCTGCGCGTCGTCTTCGCGTGGCGCGACCACGTTCATTGTAGTGGACGTCATCCGTGCCACGACCACGCTCGCGGTGTTCTTCGAGCAGGGATGCAGCAGAGTTCTGGTCGCGTCGAGCATCGCGACAGCTCGTGAGGCGCGGCGCGCACTTGGCCCGTCGTACCTGCTGGCAGGTGAGGAGGAGGGGGCACGACCGCCGGGATTCGACCTCGGCAACTCACCCACGGAGGCCGCAACGAGCGAGCTTCGTGGCCGCCAGATCATCTTCGCCACGACCAACGGCACGCGCGCGCTGCGCGCCTGTGAAGGCGGGCGCGCCGTGCTGGCCGGCGCCCTTCGCAACGCGCGGGCTGTCGGTGCGCTCGCCTACCTGCTCGCCACGTCGGGTCAAGGTCACGCTGGCGACAGTCATCCACGCGACGCAAGCAGCGCGGTGCCTGCAGAGGCGGCGACCCTTGAGGCGCACCCCGACACCTACATCGTCTGCGCAGGCCGCGATGGGCGCGCGGCTTACGACGACACGCTCTGCTCCGGCTACCTGACACAGGCGATAATCGAGCGCGCGGCTGCGGTCGGCGGCTCCCCCATCGCGCTCGGGGACGGGGCGCACATCGCGCTGGCCGTGGTCGAGGAGGCCGAGCGCGGCGGACCTCTGCGAACGGCGCTCACCACCTCCGCCGCCGCGCGCGCGCTGGATCGCATCGGTCTGACAGCAGATCTGGCCTGGTGTGCCGCCACCGACACAACAGACCTCGTGCCACGAGTCGTGGCGGTGGATGGGCGGCATGATCTGCTCGTCGTCGAGGCACCACGGCACGAACTGCCCGGCTCGTGACGGCTGAAGGCAGCTGAAGTTTTTTAGTGAAGAGCGACCATCGGCTCCGCGCAGTGACTGGTACCTGAAGCAGGCATCGTAATGCAAGACAACAGCATGGCTCAAGGATCGTGAGGTCGGTGACTGGGGAGGACGACAGCGGTGTTTACGCGCGACGACTTGCTGGCGGCTGCCGGCACTCAGCCGGTCGGTGGGCTGTTACCAATGCGCTTCGCGGGTGGCGCGATCGATAGCCGGCAGGTTCAGCCGGGCGAATTATTCGTGGCCATGCGCGGGGCGACGATGGACGGCCACCACTTCATTGGCGACGCCGTGCGCGCTGGCGCGGCGGCGATTCTCTGCGAGCGGCCAGACACCGAGGCGTTGGCGCGGGGCGTGCCGCAGGTCATCGTGGCCAGTCCGCTCGACGTGCTGCAGCGGCTGGCCCACCGCCGCCTGCGCGCCCAGCCTTATACGCAGGTTATCGCTGTAACAGGCAGCAATGGCAAGACGAGCGTGAAGGAATCCACGGCCTCGCTGCTGCGGCATCTCGCGCCGACGCTTAAGACGGAAGGCAACCTGAACACCGAGACTGGTCTGCCGCTGACGGTGCTGCGCCTCAACCCAGAGCATCGGTTTGCGGTGCTCGAAATGGGCGCTCAGTGGGTCGGCGAGATCTCGTCGCTGTGCCGTGTCGCGCCGCCAGACGTCGCCGTCGTTACCGTCGTCGGACCGGAGCACCTCGAATTTTTCGGCAGCCTGGAGAATGTTGCCCAGGCGGAGGCGGAAGCGGTGGCCGCACTTCCGCACACCGGCATCGCCATCCTGAACGACGACGACGACGCGGTGCGCGAGATGGCGAAGCAGACCAGGGCCCGCATCGTAACCTACGGGCACAGATCAGGCGCCGACGTGCGCGCCCAGCGCGTGAGCGGCGATCCGCTCACCGGCCTGCGCTTTACGCTGTCGTTTGGCGGGCGGCGCGCGCGAGTGCATCTGAACATTCCAGGCGAGCATGCGGTGACGACGGCGCTCGCGGCGGCGGCGGTCGCGCTCAGTTGCGGCATGCCGCTGCGCGACGTGGCCACAGGCCTCGAAGAGATCCGCCCCGTCAAGCGGCGAGGCGAGCTCAAGGCGGGCGTGAACGGCATACGGCTGGTGGACGATAGCTACAATGCCAACCGCCAGTCGGCCATCGCTGCCGTCAACCTGCTCAAGGGCGCAACCGTCGCCAACGGGGCGCGCCGCTGGTTCGTCTTTGGCGATATGCTGGAGCTTGGCACGTTTTCCAGGGACGAGCATGCGGCGGTCGGCGTGGCGGCGGGGGGAGCGGTAGACGAGCTGGTGCTGGTCGGCATGGACGTACAGGCGACCGCCGAGGCGGCGATCCGCGCTGGTATGCATCCCGCGCGCGTGCATCTCTTTTCCGCCAGCCTGCAGAACCCCACCGAGCTGGCACAGGCGCGTAGCGCGGCGGCGGCGCTCATCCGCGCGGCGGGGAAGGCCGGCGATCTCGTGCTCGTTAAAGGCTCGCTGGGCATTGGCATGGATGCGATCGTCACCGAGCTGCAAGAGCAGCGGGATGCTGGCCACACATTATAGGACATCACCGGCCAGCCGGACCCCTCGCGTAACCGCTGTGAAAATGCAGCCGCGGCTGCAATCATCGCCCGCTTGCGACGATATGGTACCGTGGTCTCACCTGGCGGCAGCGCACCACTTCACCTGTTGCCTCCAGCGCAGGAGGCGGTTATGGGCAGCACGTCGTTCTGGCAGGCCGAGCTTTCCGCCACGGGCGCACCAGAGCTGAGCAGCGGGGCGCTCCGCGGCGTCCACGAGGCTGATGTGGCGATTGTCGGCGCCGGGGTCACCGGCACGGCGGCAGCGCTGTGGCTCGCCCGCGCCGGCGCACGCGTCGCGGTGGTGGAGGCGCGGCGGATCGCGGCGGGGGCCAGCGGACGCAACGGCGGCTTCCTTCTGTGCGGCACGGCCACAGGATACACGACGGCGAGCGCTACGTACGGCCGCGAGCGTGCGCGCCGCATCTGGGGCTACGGGGTAACCAACCACGCGCTCGCGGCCGCGCTCGTTCGTGAGGCGCACGAGCTCGGCTGGGACTGCGGGTACGCCAGGCACGGCAGCCTGCGCGTCGCCGCCTCCGCGGGCGAGATGGAGGAGCTACGCCAGTGCGTGCCCCTGCTGCTCGAAGATGGCTGGCAAGCCGAGCTGGTGGAGCGTGACGCCTTGCCTGTGCGCCTGCGCGCCGCCTATCACGGCGCGGCATTTTACCCGGCCGACGGCGAGGTGCAGCCCGCGCGGTACGTCATGGGGCTGGCCCTGCTGGCGCAGCGCGCAGGAGCGATTTTCTATGGCGAGAGTCCCGTCACTGACGTAAGTGAGACGCGTGGCGGCGTCCTCGTCACCAGCGAGCTTGGCAGTATCCAGGCGCGGACGGCGGTGCTGGCGACGAATGCCTGGCTGCCCGAGCTCGGCGCACGGCTCAACGCCTCCTGGCTCTCCAGCGTCCTGACGCCGACCCGCGGCCAGATGCTCGTCACCGAGCCGATCCCCGAGCGCCTCTTTGCGTGCCCGTGCTACGCGGATGAAGGCTATCAATACTGGCGGCAGCTGGCGGATGGGCGGCTGGCGGTCGGCGGCTGGCGCAACCACTCGCCCGCCAGCGAAGCGGTTGCCGACGAAACACCCGCTCAGCCCATACAGCAGCGGCTCGCAGGCTTCGTGCACGACACGCTCGGTCTGGCCGCCACGAGCGTGGAGCACCGCTGGGCCGGCATCATGTCGTTTTCGCGCGATGGGCTGCCGCTCGTCGGCAGGCTGCCGGGCACCCGGCATTGCTACCTAGCCGGTGGCTACACGGGGCACGGCAATGCCTACGCCGTCCACGCGGCACACGTGCTGGCCGCGCTGATTCAGGGCGAGCAAGACCCGGATGCGGACTTGTTCGATCCGGCACGATTCTTGGCAGCCGATCCGCCGGGACCAATCGACCCCAACAGCAAGGCTGGTGAGCCTGAGGGAGCGCAATGACTCGCGTCACCGTCCACAAGCTTGATGTGCGCGGCGAGGTCGTGGTGCGCTACGACGCCGAGCTCACCGAGCAGTTCGCCAATGGCGTGCGGCTGGAGGCGAGATGGACACGGCCGGAGCTGCCGCTGGGGTACACGCGCTTTACGCCAGGCGATCTGTTCGTCGAGTGGTTCTATACCGATCGCTGGTACAACATCTTCGAGATTCACACGGCGGAGGGCCATCTGAAGGGCTGGTACTGCAATATAGTTGAGCCGGCCAGCATCGCGGCGGGTGTCGTGGCCAGCCGCGATTTGCTGCTCGATCTCTGGGTGGATCTGCACGGGGAGATGCAGGTGCTGGACGAGGACGAGTTTGCTGCCGCAGACTTGGACGACGCCGCCCGCGCGCGCGCCCAGCAGGCGCTGGCGGAGCTCAAGGCCGCCGTACAGGCCAGGCAGCCCCCGTTTCACGCTATTGCGTGAGTTGCCCCCTCCGCTGAAGCGGCTGGCGGCGCAGGCGGAGAGCGTCGAGGCGAGCAGCTAGCTCTGCCGATCGCATGCATGCCGCCGGCTCGTGACCGGCTGCACGCGTGGACTGAGGGCATGGATCAGCAGTCGCTGGCGGGCGGCGCGTATAAGAGCGTGTGACATGCCGACACCACACGGCTGCCGATGTCTCTGAGGTAGACGCCCACCAGCATCAAGCGGTTAAGTGGCGCGGCGTTGCGGGGACTGCGGGCAATCTCGCGCTCGAGTGCCATCTTGAACAACCGAAACAAGCGCTCGAGCTCGGCATCTTCCTCGACTAGCCGGCGTGCCAATACCTTGTCACGCGCCGTGCAAGCGACGACGCAGCCGCGCAGCTCGACGTACACCTGGCGCACCAGCTGAACCAGCAGCGTTGGCGCGTCGCTCCGCACACGCCGCAAGTGCGCCTCCGCCATGCCGCCAAGGGCCAGCGCCTGGACCGCGAGGTGCTTGACCGCGGTCGAGATGAGCGCGAATTCGGACGCCAGCTGCTGGACTTCGACGATGCGACGAAGATCGTCGCCGGACGCGAGACGCCGTGCGAGCAAGTCGAGAGACTTTTGGTGAATAACGCGATACGCCTGCGCGCAGGCTCGCTCGCCGTCGATTGCCACGTGCGCGCTGTCGGTCGCCTGAGGTAGCACGATGGCTGCCGCAGCGTTCTTGTAGCTATCCTCGGCCAGTAGTCCTAGCTCGGTTGTCTCTTCGACGAGCGCCCTGAGCTCTGCTTCTTCTATTATGTGCGCCATCTCCATTTGCGTCATCATCAACGCGCCTCCGTGCTTCCTTCTTCATCAACGGCAGCCGGCAACACCGGCCAGCCAACGCTCCCCCAGCGCAGCCGCGCCCGACGTCAGGCTATCGAGCCGCGCGCAAGTGATCCCACCCAGCGGCGTCGAGCGGTGAGACCGTGCCGTCGCCACTCTTCAAGCCAAGTGTGCCTGCCGAGTTCGTGATTGTCCCGATCCGATGGGCCTCACCGCCGACCTCGCCAACCATCCGCAGCGCCGCGTCGAGCCCGTCCGGCGGCACGCTAAAGAGCAGCTCGTAATCCTCCCCGCCGGCCAACGCGAACAACACCGCGTCCTGCCCGCGCGCAAACGCGACCTGCGCCGCGGCGGGATGCACCGGAATACGCTCAACTTCGAGCAGCGCGCCGACACCGCTGGCGGCGCAGAGATGCCCCAGATCCGCTGCTAGCCCGTCACTGATATCGATCATTGCCGTCACCGCGCCACCCCTGGCAAGGATCTGCCCCTCTCGCACGCGCGGCGTCGGGGAAACGAGCGACTTTCGTGCCGCCTCGCGCAGCTCGGGTGAGATCTGTATGTGCAAATCGTCCGAGGTGGCGAGCTGCAGCCCCGCCGCCGCCGCCCCGAGCGAGCCGGTGACACACAACGCATCCCCCTGGCGCGCACCCGAGCGCAAGACGGCCTGGTGCTGTTGCACGCGCCCGAGCAGCGTCACATCCAACGTCAAGGGCCCACTGGTTGAAACGACGTTTCCTCCCACAATGGCGACGGCAAAGCTTTCAGCGAGCGCGGCCATTCCAGCGTAGATGCCATCTAGCAAGGCAACGTCCGTCGCTGGAGACACCAGCAACGAGACGAGCGCCCAGAGCGGCTCCGCGCCCATCGCGGCGATGTCGCTGAGATTGACCGCGAGCGCTTTGTGGCCGATCTCTTCCGGTGTCGCCACTGCGCGCAGGAAATGCCGCCCGTCCACCAGAGCATCCACCGTGGCGACCAACAGTGCGGCGGCACCCAGGTCGACCAGGGAGGCATCATCGCCGGTGGGCAGGACCACATCGGGACGGCTTGGCAGGTGCGCTGCCAAGCGCTGGATAAGTCCGAACTCGCCAAGATCCGAGACCTGCACGGGGGCAACTCCTGCCTGCGTATGGCCGCTGGAGCAGACTCCCCCGGACAGCGCATGCGAGCAAGTATACGTTCGCCGCCCTAAAGGTGGCAAGAGACGAATGTTCGAGCTTGAGTGCATGGGAAGGCATTTTTGCCTAGTCCTAGAACTTGTGGTCGCATCGCCTTGTGTGGTACACTATCCGTCAGTGCGAGGCCAGGTAGCATGCGCGCCGACGGAACCTCGCCCGACTATTTTGGGTCCACCAGGGGGCCTTCACTCATGGAATTGACCTGGCTGGGGCACTCGTGCTTCCGCCTGCGTGGTAAAGATGCCACGCTTATCACTGACCCTCCCGCACCGGCAACCGGGTATACACTCGGACGCATCTCCGCCGACATCGTCACCATCAGCCATCACCATGTCGGGCATGACTATGCCCGCAGCATAACTGGCGATCCGCGTGTGGTGGACGGTCCTGGCGAGTATGAGATCGAGCAAATCCTGATCAGTGGCATCAAGACGTATCACGACCGCGAGCGGGGCAAGCTGCTTGGTCGCAACACGGCGTACCTTGTCACGATGGATGACGTGGAGATCTGCCATTTGGGTGACCTCGGCGGTCCGCTGGACGACAACGCGCAAGAGGCGCTGAGTGGCGCCGACGTGCTGCTCGTCCCGGTTGGCGGCGGCAATTCGCTCAACGCCGAGCAGGCGGCAGAGGTTATCTCACAGATCGAGCCGCGCATCATCGTGCCGATGCACTACGCGACGCCGGCCTATAAGCCACATGGAGAGGGTCTCGACCCGGTCGAGAAGTTCTGTAGAGAGATGGGAGTCGATGTGGCTGAACCGCTCGCTAAAGCGGTGATCACCAAGTCATCGCTTCCCATCGAGCCGCAAGTGATGATACTCACCTACCGCGGCTGAGCAACAAGCAAGGAGGGGCTAGTCCCGCACGACGGGAGCTAGCCCCTCCCCTTTTGAGGAGATTTCGCGAGCTCGCGCCGTATGTCGCTATGCTGTCGTGGTGTGTCTAGAACTGTATGGCAAGGGGGAGCATGACATGTCGAAGTTCTTATTCGTCACTGGCGGTGTGGCCTCATCCGTCGGCAAGGGCATTGCCGTTGCCTCGATGGGCCGTTTGCTCAAGAGCCGTGGGATGTCTGTCGCCATCATGAAGCTCGACCCCTACATCAATGTTGACCCCGGCACAATGTCGCCGTATCAGCACGGCGAAGTCTTCGTCACGGATGACGGCGCCGAAGCCGACCTGGACCTCGGCCACTACGAGCGCTTCACCGACGAGGCCGCCAGCCAGGCAAGCAATGTCACAACCGGGCAGGTCTACGCCTCGGTGATCGGCAAAGAGCGGCGCGGTGAGTATCTGGGCGGCACGATTCAGGTCATCCCCCACATTACCAATGAGATCAAGGAGCGCATCCGCGCACTGGCGACCACGAGCGGAGCCGACGTCGTCATTTGTGAGGTCGGCGGAACGGTAGGTGACATCGAAGGCGAGCCGTTCCTCGAAGCCATTCGCCAGCTGCGCAAAGAAGTCGGACGCGATGACGTCCTGTACCTGCACGTGACGCTGCTCCCCTATATCGGCGCCACCAAGGAGCTCAAGACGAAGCCGACGCAGCACAGCGTGAAAGAGCTGCTGCGCGCCGGCATCCAACCCGACGTCATCCTCTGCCGGGCGGACTATCCCGTCAGCGACGAGATCCGCGACAAGATCGCCCTCTTCTGCAATATCGAGCGCCGCGCCGTTCTCCCCCTGGTCACCGCCGACACCATCTACGAGGTGCCGCTGATGCTGGAGAGCGCCGGGATGGGTGATTATCTGGTCGAGACGCTGCGTCTGGAGCAGGCACAGCCGGCGGACCTTGGCGAATGGCAAGAGCTCGTCGCACGAATTGCCACCAAGAAGCCTGCGGTGCGCGTGGCGCTGGTCGGCAAGTATGTCGAGCTGCACGACGCCTATCTGTCGGTGGTCGAGTCACTGCGCCACGCCGGCTGGGCACATGGTGTCGATGTCGACGTCGAGTGGATCAACTCCGAGAAGCTGGAAACGTCCTGGGAGGAGTACGAGCCAGTGCTCGCCTCAGTGGACGGCATTCTGGTGCCGGGTGGTTTTGGCCACCGCGGCATCGAGGGCAAGATTGCCGCCGGCAAGTTCGCCCGCGAGCGCAACATCCCCTATCTCGGCCTGTGCCTGGGCCTGCAGACGGCGGTCATCGAGTTCGCCCGCAACGTGCTTGGGTTGGCAGACGCCAACAGTGGCGAGTTCGACGCGGACTCGAAGAACAAAGTCATCGACTTGATGCTTAGCCAGCGTACCGTCGCAGATAAGGGCGGCACGATGCGGCTGGGCCAGTGGGTCTGCTGCCTCACGCCAGGCAGTAAGGCAGAGCAAGCCTACGGTCAGCCGATCATCTTCGAGCGCCATCGCCATCGCTACGAGTTCAACAATGCGTATCGCAAGCGGATGGAAGCGCACGGCATGGTGCTCAGTGGCCGCTCGGCGGACGGCAGCCTCATCGAGATCATCGAGCTCCGGGACCACCCCTGGTTCGTCGGGACGCAGTTCCACCCGGAATTCAAGAGCCGGCCCACGCGGCCGCATCCACTCTTCCGCGGTTTCGTCGGCGCGGCGGTGGCCCGCGCCGGGCACACCAAGGACGCTGCCGTCGCCAGGGTGGACGGTCTGGCGTACAAGAATGGGCACCGGCCGCCCGCGGACAAGGTGGTGGCGAGTAGCCTCGCCGGCAGCTAAGCGCGACCTCGCATCGCTGCGTCCCGTTCCATGCCGGCTCTGGGCCGGCTCCAGCGCCCCTTCCCCCTCTTGCGGAGAAGGGGCGCTGAAGTG
>Ga0207646_10005138_pt1 | contig 13875 bp, 11 predicted proteins | sample KBSK5502metaG_FD_184343 | JGI IMG/M metagenome (GOLD analysis project Ga0207646, IMG submission 184343) | Corn, switchgrass and miscanthus rhizosphere microbial communities from Kellogg Biological Station, Michigan, USA - KBS K5-50-2 metaG... | ecosystem: Host-associated > Plants > Roots >... | reverse complement strand
GCATCGCAGTCGGCATGACCACGAACATCCCGCCGCACAACCTGCGCGAGATCGCCGCGGGCGTGAACCATCTCATCGACAACCCCGAGGCAACCGGCGAGGACCTGCTGAGCTTTGTCAAGGGACCGGACTTTCCGACCGGCGGCCTGATCATGGGCACGGCCGGCATCAAGGCCGCGTACTCGACCGGCCACGGGCGCATTGTCGTGCGCGCGCGGCACACGTTCGAGCAGGCAAAGAACGGCCGCGAGCGGATCATCATCGACGAGCTTCCCTACGCGGTCAACAAGGCCACGCTGGTGGCGAAGATCGCCGAGCTGACAAACGATCGAAAACTCGAAGGCATCGCCAACCTGAGCGACGAATCCGACCGGCAGGGCATGCGCGTTGTCATCGAGCTCAAGCGCGAGGCGCAGGTCTACACCGTCCTGAACAACCTCTACAAGCACACCGCGCTGCAGCAGTCGTTCGGCGTGATCATGCTGGCGATCGTCGAGGGACGGCCGGTGGTGCTGAGCCTGAAACAGGCGCTGCAGCTCTTCATCGACCACCGCCGCGACGTCGTCCTTCGTCGGACGAAGTTCGACCTCGAGAAGGCGCAGGAACGGGCCCACATCCTCGAGGGCCTGAAGATCTGCCTCGACCACCTCGACGAGGTGATCAAGACGATCCGCGCGGCTACCGACACAGAGACCGCGGCCAACCAGCTGCAGACGAAGTTCGGTCTCTCCGAGCGCCAGGCTCGGGCTGTGCTGGCCCTGACCCTCGGACGGCTGACCCGCCTGGAGAGGAACAAGATCGACGCGGAATACGAGGAGGTCATCAAGACAATCGCGTACCTGGAGAACATCCTGGCAAGCGACCGGAAGGTACGCCAGCTCATCAAGGACGAGATGGATGACCTGGTCAAGAAATACGGCGACGACCGGCGCACCGAGATCAGCGAGCAGGAGGCGACCGAGCTGTCGGCCGAGGACCTCGTCCACAAAGAGGACGTGGTCGTCACCCTCACGCATCGCGGCTACGTGAAGCGACAGCCCCAGCGCGTCTTCCGCGCGCAGAAGCGCGGCGGAGTCGGGTTGAAGGGCGCGCGGCCCACCGCCGGCGGCGAGGCGCCGAGCGGCACGCGGGAAGAGGATTACGCGGAGCACCTGCTCACCACGCACACGCACGCGTCGATCCTTTTCTTCACGCAGAGCGGTCGCGTGTTCCAGCTGCGCGTGCACGAGGTCCCTGAGCGCGAGCGTCAGGCCAAGGGCGTCCCTATCAACAACCTGATCGACATCGGCGGCAATGAGCGTGTGACCGCCGTCTTCATCCGACCCGAGTCGGAGACCGAGGCGCACTACATGCTGATGGTCACCAAGAACGGATATATAAAGAAGACGGCGCTGCGCGAGTACGCCAACGTGCGCCGCAACGGACTCATCGCCATCAACCTCCAGGAGGGTGATGAGCTGGACTGGGTCACGCCGACCACAGGCAAGGACGAGATCATCATCGCCACGGCGCTCGGCAAGGCCATCCGGTTCAGCGAGACCGAGGTGCGCGCGATGGGCCGGGACACACAGGGCGTCATCGGCATCAAGCTGGGTAATCGCGACACCGTGGCCGGCATGGGCACGGTCACTGGGGACGGCGACGTGCTGGTCGTCACCGAGCGCGGCTACGGGAAGCGCACCCCGGTGGCCGAGTACCCGATGCACCATCGCGCCGGGCAGGGCGTGTTCACGTTGAAGGTGACCGACCGCGTCGGCAAGCTGGCCGCGATGAGGGTGGTTCACGACCCCGAGGAAGAGGTGCTCATCATCAGCGCAACCGGGATGGTGCTGCGCACCGCGGTGGGCGCGATCTCGCTCATCGGCCGGCAGACGCAGGGCGTCATTGTCATGCGCCTGGCGCCCGAGGATCCGGGAGTGGTGGCGATCGCGCCGGTGGGCGCCATCGAAGAGGGCGACGGCAAAGAGTGAGCTCGGTCGGCCCCTGGCTGCTGGTGCTCGGCGGGGCCGTGATCCTGTTGGAGGGCGCGGTGGCCTCGGTATGGAGCGTCAGGCTGGCCCGGCAGGGCCGGGCGCTGGCGGCGATCCTCGAGCGCGAACGAGGCCTCGTCCAGGCGGACGTTGCACGCTTGCGCGAAACGCTCGAGGAAACGCGTCGCCTCTGGGAGCCATGGCGGCGGGCGTTGCGCGGGCTGCGACATCCGCTCGTGGCCGCTCTGCTTGCCTCGCTCTGGAGGCGAGTGGCGGGCTAGCTCACCCCGGGTCCCTTAGCCCAAACTACTGGGCGATATGCGTGAGGTCGAGAGCCAGGACACAGCTACGTCCCTGAAGCTCGCCGAAGAGTCCGCGGTGGCGAGGGAGCGAGCCCGGATCGCCCGTGAGCTGCACGACGGCCTGGCGACCGACCTGGCCGGGGCGATCTCACTCTTCAAGGTTTACCTCGAGAGCCATCGCGAGGTGAGCGACCGGACCCTCGGCAATATCTTCGAGATCCTCGAGCGGATGCTCAAGCAGGTGCGTGAGACGCTGGCCGAGCTGCGGCCGCGACCGATCGGACCAGAGGGCCTGGTGGGCGATCTGCGCCACCAGGCGGTGGAGTTCGCACGCCTTTACGCGATCCGGGTCGAGATCGCAGCCTCTGGCACCGAGGACATGCTGCCGCCGCCGCAGCGCGAAGTCGTCAACCAGGTGGTGCGTGAGGCCTTGACGAACGTCCGCAAGCACTCCGGTTCGTCGATCTGTCGGGTGCGGTTGCATTTCGCCGCGCGACCGTTTTTCGTCGAGGTCTCGGACGAAGGCAGGGGATTCCTATCGTCACAGGCCCACGGCTACGGACTGGTGGGGATGCGTGAACGCGCCGCGGGCATTGGTGGGCGGCTCGAGGTGGTGAGCACGGAGGGTCGCGGCACGACGGTATTTCTCTTCGGGCCGAACTGAACAGAGCAGCGTGGCCGAGCGCCACGAGCTGTTCCTCATCGTGGTGCCCGGCATGCTTGCCCTCTGGTGGTCCGCGACCACGTGCCGTCACCACACGCACACCGGTATCCGGTGAGGCGCTCGCTGGCTTAGCTTTCGCTTCACCGAGCTGATCAGCGCATCCGTCTCCACTTGATTGGCTTTGATCGCCTGAGCGATCTCCTCGCGTGACATGCCGCAGCTCATGAGCTGCACGACCTCGGCCTCGGCCTCGGTCATCCGGCCGAGCGGACCGCGCAGTGACGAGATGATCGGGGCCAGTGCAGTGCCCAGGCCGATCGCGTACTGCACGTCCTCTTCGGAGTACCAGTAGTCGCTCCTGCAGCCGAGCACCAGCAGGCCGATGGGCCGCTGCCCTGTCTCACCGATCGGGGCGTACATGATCGCGGGCCAGTCGAGCTCCCAGTCGAAGCCCGCGGCGGGAGTTGTGTAGGGAAAGACGGAGTTGACGACCACCGGCCGCTGCTCGAAAAGCGCGCGGCGCGACAGCGGCTGCAGGGGATGAGCCTGCAGCAGCCGCCGCGATATCTCTGATGCTGCAACCGGCTGCAGCGCCCCTCCGCGTAGGAAGCCGACGACCCAACGGTCGTGGCACAGGTCTTCGAGGGCCAGCCCCAGTCGGCGCCTGGCTTCCTGTAAATCAAGGAGCTGGCCCATGCGCCGAGGCTAGTAGGGCCCTGGTTTTCCGGCCTCAGCCCAGCCTCATCTTTTCCTCAGGAATGGCTGAGGTTTCGTGCTAGCGTCGGCTGGGATGGGCGCGCCCGCCAGGTTGCTCGTCGTCGATGACGAACCACGCTCTGCGGAGGTGACTGCGGAGCTGTTGCGGCGCGCTGGCTACACGGTCGACGTTGCATTGAGCGGGAGCGATGCCCTCGCCAGCGTTCGTTCCGGCACGCCGGACCTGATGCTGCTCGACTATGAGATGCCCGACATGGACGCGCCCGAGGTGCTGGACCAGTTGCGCTCAGGTGCCGACCGGCTTTCGTTTCCGGTGATCATCCTCACCGGCGCACGGCCCTCGCCCGGCGACCAGGTGCTGAGCATCGAGCGAGGGGCTGCCGACTACATCGCCAAGGGCACCGATCGGCAGGTGCTGCTCGCGCGGGTGCGTGGCGCGTTGCGCGACCGTGGGCCGTCTCATGGCCCGCTGGTGCGAGGGCGATTGCGCATCGATTTATCGCGGATGAGCGCGACCCTCGATCGGCGTGATTTGAAGCTAGAGGGTCGGCAGCTAATGGCTCTTCAGATCCTCGCCGAACGGCCGGGCGAGGTGGTGTCGCGAAACGAGCTGCTTGAGCGCGCGTGGGGCACGAACTACGCCGGGTTCGAGCACAGCGTCGAGCAGGCGGTACACGAGGTGCGGCGCGCGCTGGGCGAGCCGGGCTGGATCGAGACGGTACGTGGGATCGGATACCGGTTCGTCACGCAGGCCTGACCGGCCCGCGGCTCTGCATCGGCTGCGCTCGACGCTCGCGCGGTTGAAGGCCGAGCTGGAGATGGCCGAGGCGGACGCCACGGTACCGCCGGTCGAGAGGCTGCTCGAAGACATCGACGAGGCGTTCGGGCATCTGAGCGACGCCGAAGAGGCCGAGCGTCCGACGGTGCGCGTGCTCGTGGTGGATGACGATGAGCGCCTGGCGGAGATCACCGCGCGGGGTTTGCGCCGTCTGGGCTTCGAGGCCGACTCCTCGACCAGGCTGCCGAGCTCCTTCGAAGGCGCGGTCCCCGTGGTCGACCTCGGGATCCTGGAAGGCGCTGGCAGCGACGTGCTGGCGGCGGTGCGGGCAGCCCGCCCGATCGTGGTGACGGGGGCAACGGATCGCGTATCGCGCGCGATGGCGGACGGTCTCGCGGCGACCGATTACCTGATCAAGCCGGTCGAGCTCGACGAGCTGGCCGCGGCGCTCAAGCGCCGGATGGGTTAGGCGCGGGCCGCGTTACGGGTTGAACGGAGGCAGCGCCACCGTAAAGACTGCGCCGCGGCGGCCGCCTTCATACGTCAGCTGGCCCTGGTGCTCGCGGACGATGCCGTAGGACATGAACAGGCCCAAGCCGGTGCCGCCTTCCTTGGTAGTGAAGTGCGGTTCGAAGAGGTGGTGACGGTGGTCGTCGGATACTCCGGGGCCATTGTCCGCGACGCTCACATAAGGCCAGCCATTGTTGCGGCGACCGGTCGAAATCTCGACGCGTCCGCCGAGGCTGACCGCGTCGATGGCGTTGTTCAGGAGGTTGGTCATCACCTCGCGCATGAGCAGCGGGTCAGCCTTGACTCCCACGTCCGTCGGTGCTTCATGCATCGCCAGCTGGACCTCTTTGCCGCGAGCGCGCGGTCGCGCCATTCCGACCGCGCGGGTGACGAGTTCGTTGAGGTCGACAGGATTGGGCGCGTAGCTGACCTTGGGCGTTGCACCCTGCGCGAGGTCGCGGAGGACGGTGACTGCGTCGTTGGCCGCGTCAGTCGCGGTTTCGATGCTTTCTCGGTCGGGGCTCTCTAGCTTCCGAGTGTCTATCTCCTTGAGATACGCCAGGGCCGTGGCCACGTGATTGCGAAGGTTATGGACTACACCCTCGACTGCACGACTATGGAAGAGGTGGCGATCGGCGTCGGAGAGCTCGGACTCGAGCACGCGACGGACGCGCCTGCCGGCAATGGTGTCAGTGAGCGCCAGCGCCAGCACGCAAACAGTGGTCGCTAGGAAGTAACCCAGAACGCTTCCATCCAAGACATAGCTGACTAGAAGAGATGACAGGGCGAAGTATCCAAACGCGAGGAAGAAGTAGCCAGTAAAGTTTTTTCGCAGAACGCTGAATCCCGACTCACCCGCACGAATACTGATGCCGGTCGCTACCAGCAGCACATTAGAGGCGGTAAGAACAAGCAAAGTCCCCACACGAGGGGCGAAGGCGACATCCGTTCCCGCGCGGAAGAAAGCTGAGACCAGGGAAGCGAGGCAGCTTTGCATGGCATAGAGAGCGGCGTTGCCCAGCATCGGCCACGTACCGCGTCTCGCGAAGGGAAGCGCCGTTGCAAAACCAACGAGCGTCGCGTCTAGCGGATTGAGAAGAATGGAAGCCGCGCCACTTACAACCCCACTCAGAGTCAGTGTCCCGCGGTCGATTCGGACCACTGGGATGTTCATCAGCGCGGTCATGACCGCAAGGAACAACACCATGACGACATCATCTGGATGGGAGTGCGTGTAGGGATAGACAGCGACGTTAATGCCCACGAACGCGGCCGCCAGGGAGCCGATGTATCCGTAACCGGCGACTTTTCGTGCCATCGGCTAATTGCTAAGCTGCCAACATCTCCATGGTTCCTGAGGCAGTGCGGGCGTTAAGAGTCTTGGTCGTCGACGACAGCATAGTTCCCCGTGCTGCTGCCAAGACCCTACTTGCGGCAACGAAGGGGCTGCGCTTTTGCGGCGAGGCGATGACCGGGGAGGAAGGGATTCAGAAGATGTCATCGCTGAAGCCGGACCTGGTCCTGATGGACGTTCACATGCCCGGAATGGATGGGCCGGCAGCCACCAAGGCGATGCGCGAGCTGAACCCTGCTGTTCGAATCGTCGCGTGGACGGTTTCCGAAGCCAGCGACGACTTACTTCGAATGATGCAAGCGGGATGCTCGGGCTATGTCCTGAAGGACGCGGGCCCTCAGGAGTTGGAGCGCGCACTACTCGCGGCTGTCAGAAGCGAGACTCCGGTTCCTCGCAAGATGATTCCGGAGGTGCTCCGACGCATTGGCGAGAACACGCCTCTGTCTCGGGCACGAACGACTGCCCTAACTTCGCGCGAAATGCAAATCCTTCGGGGTGCTGCCAAGGGCTATACGAGCAAAAAGCTGGCCCGCGAAACCGGATTGGCGCTGCCTTCGGTTGAAACGCACCTGCGCAACATATTTCGCAAGCTCGGTGCCACCAACCGGGGCGAGGCGGTGAGCACGGCCCTCAAGCTAGGACTGATCACCCTCGCGGATCTCTAGGAGTCTCGCCCTCGCATAGGCCCGACGAGATCATCAATTTCAATGACCCAGGCACATTGGAATTGACGATTCCCAGGTCTGTATCTCTCTTGGACACTGCCAGATGAAACGTGACTTGGACAATTCGTTCGGCTGACTCGGCGGATTAACGGGGAGGAGAGACGTAATCATGGCTCGCATGTGGAAGCGGCTAATTCGCAGCGCAAGCAGGCCACGCGTTGTCGGGGGCTGGCTGGTCTAGAGCGTCGTACTTAGACGCTTCGTTCGGTAGGGCGGAGCTTGTCACAAGAGCGGCAGCCCGCCTAGGGCCCTAGATGACTTGGGTCCCGCAAGCCACGGCTAGAATGCCAGGCGTTGCCGCCGTCTAGATCACTCCCGGGCCGAGCAAAGGTTTACGTTGCGGTCGCCATAACCGCAAGCGTTGCCGCGCTCGTGGTCGGCTGGGTATTGAGACCCGTCAGGTTAGACCAGGGGATCTTTCTTCTGTTGTATCTGGCGGTCGGAACGCAGATTGCGGCACTGTTGCCAATTCGATGGCGAAATGGCGTCCAGACCGTTGTCGATCCACTCCTCATTGCGACCGGCTTGATTGCGCCCGGCGGAGGCGTAGGGCTGGTCGCCTGGCTCGCCACTTTCGATGGCAGAGTTCCTGGACGGGGCACAACATGGTGGGCGCTCCTTTTTAACCGTGCGATGTTGGGCATAGCTCACGTCGTGCCTTCGCTCGCGGTGGCAACGATCGCTCCTGGGCGGTGGTGGAATCTTCCGGTAAAGACAGCTGTCTACGTGATCGCCTGGGTGGTTATCAACTATTTCATGGCTGCTCGGTTCGTGTCCTACGCGAACAGGACGCCATTCTGGTCGACTCTCGTTCAGAACGTGGCCGGTGCAAGGACCCTGATATCTACAGCCATCCTCGGTTTCTCTGGCGGAATTATCTATTTGGTTCTAACCGATGCGCCGGTTGGCTATCTCATGGCGCCGGCCCTCTTCGGGTTCATCCTGGCCGTTAGGGGAAACGTCGCTGACGCCCAGCGGCAGACTGAGCTCAAGGACCAGACCCTTGAGCTGGCCGCCCAGGCACTCGACGCGCGAGACCGTTACACAGAGTCCCATTCGATTCGAGTGGCCGAGCTGTCCGGCAGGCTGGGCGAACACCTCGAGCTCGGCGATCGCGAATGCGATCTGCTGAGGACCGCCGGCTCGCTGCACGACCTCGGAAAGATTGGTGTTCGGGACGACATCCTCAACAAGCCCGGGCCGTTGACCGACGAAGAGTGGGAGATCATGCGCAAGCACCCCGACATCGGGGCCGACATGATCGGCCAGCACTCAGCGCTGACGGAGGTTGCCCCGCTCGTGCGGTACCACCACGAGCGCTGGGACGGCAGCGGTTATCCCGCGGGACTGAAAGGCGAAGTAATCCCGTTCGGCGCCCGCATCCTGTCAGTCGCCGACTCGTTTGACACCATTACGGGCACCCGTCTTTACAGGCGATCGCTCATGACCCCACTAGAAGGAGTCGAGGACATCAGCCGCCGGGCCGGCCACTGGTACGACCCGAATGTCGTCGACGCGCTCCGCGCGCTGCACGGAATGGAGCCACTCCCGCTCGCGGACAAGCCGCATCTGCCACGGCGAGTCACGGCATTGCATGTGCTTCGGAGCAATCCCGGATTTGCGCGGTTGCTCGCGGCGATCAGCATCTCGGGCCTGGGCGATCCGCTCACGCAGGTGGCGGCGTTGGTGTCGATCTACGCAGCGACCGGTGGTAACACCCTATGGGTCGCTGTCGCATTTATTGCGCAAGGGGTCGCGACGATCCTGATGAGTGGCGCGCTCGGGGGCATCGCAGATAGATTCCGGCGCAAGCGCCTCGTCGTTTATCTCGAATTGGCGCGTGCCGCCCTGCTGGTCGCTACTCCGTTCCTGGTCGCTGCCTCCATTTGGATGGTCGTCCCGGTCTTGTTCGTGCTCGCAGCCATCAACTCGGTTGTTGCGCCGGCAAGGCAAGCGGCGGTGCCCACGTTGGTTGCGCCGGGTCAGGTCGGGAAGGCGAACGCCATGGTGACCGCGACGATGACCGCTTGCGGCGCCCTCGGATTCGGACTTGCGGGTGCGACGCTCGCACTGGCGCAGCAGGTTGGGATCCCCCACCCCACAACGGTGCTGTTTATCGGCGACGCGGTGACCTTCGCCCTCGCTGCTCTGCTCGTGGCCGGAATTCCGAACCTCGGCGGCGGCACTACGACGATGCGTGTGACAGGCTCGTGGCGGCGAGCCTGGGCGCTGGACGCGGCTCGTGCGCATCTAACCGTTGGAGCGACCGCCGCTTTCCTGCTTGCGATGAGCTTTCCGGCTCTTCTCGCGCTTGCGTATTACATCCAGCCGCAAGCAGGGGGTACTACCTACTCCGCTCTGGAACTGGTCCTGTCGGCCGGAGTATTTATCGGATCCCTGATGGTGGGTCGGTCCCAGGCCATCGGAACGATGCGAACCGCAGGCGTTGGCTTGCTGGTGACCGGCCTGTTTTCGCTCGCACTAACTCTGACGAATGAGGTCTATGTCATTGCCGCAGCCCTATTTGTCGCCTCCTTAGGCAATGCCATTTACTGGGTTGCCAATCAGACGGCCCTGGTCGAGACCGCGGATGCGTCAAACCGGGGCAGCGTGATGGCCACGCGCTTCAGCCTCGTGCAGACCACGAGCATCGCCGGCACGGCGGTCGGCGGGCTCATCACCCATGCCTATGGCCCGTTGGTGGCCTATGGCGTGCTTGCGATCGGCCTGATCCTGCTTGGCATGTTCGCCCTGGCCGCCGGCCGCCGAACTATCAACCCGCTGCACGGCCAGAAGTACGAGGAGGCCATGCTGAGGACCGCCGCAGCGCGGTTGCCGGCCGACTAGGCCGGCCAAAAGGCGCCCGCCGCTAATCGGGACGCCCCCTGAGATGCCTCATTCATACTGCTGCGTACCTTGCGCAATCCTCGCCCGGCGGGCTCTCCACAAGAGCCGGAATCCAACGAGCCGGCGCCCCTGCCGACGGCCGTCGCGGTCGCCTGGTCGCTCGATCCACGGCGCCGCCGCCTGTACCTCCAGATCACGTTTGGGCTCGGCTCAGCCCTGGTCGCGGTCCTCGTCCTGTACCTCATCCGCGACGTGCTCGGCGCCTTCGTACTGGGCGCGGCGATCGCATTCCTCATCCAGCCCGCGATCCACCGCCTGACCGAGCTCGGCCTGCCCCGGATCCTGGCGATCGCTCTGATCTTCGTGGCGATCCTGCTGGCCCTGGCCGGCATCGTGCTGCTCGTCCTACCGCTCTTCATCAGCGAGGTCGGCCAGCTCCAGTCGCAAGCGCCAAGCCTCGCCGCCGAGGCCCAGCGACGGATCACCGAGCTCCAGGGCTCGCCGGTCAGCATCTTTGGCATCGATCTCAACCTCGCCACCTCGACCGAGACCGTGAGCTCGCACCTACGCGACTACCTGCTCGGCCAGTTCGGCAACGCGGTCAGCATCGGCCTCACCGCCCTGACGACTCTGCTCCAGATCCTCCTGATGTTCGTGGTCGCGTTCCTGCTCGCGCTGGACGAGCATTCGGTTCGCCGCGTGCTGCGGCGTATGGTGCCCAGCGACTACCGCACCGACTTCGATCAGATCTGGCGCCGCGTGCGCCGAATGCTCTACGCGTATGTAAGGGGACAGATCATCGTCGCCGGCATGATCGGCATCCTCAGCGGTATCGGCTGCGCGGTGCTTGGTCTGCCCGACGCCGTCGCGCTCGGCCTGCTCGCCGGAATCACCGCGATCATTCCTTACCTCGGTCCGTTCCTCGGCGCGCTGCCCGCGGTGTTGGTAGGACTTGCTGCAGGCGGCCCGTTCAAAGCGCTGCTTGTCGTAATCCTTTACTTCGTGGTCTCGAACGTGATCCTCAACTTCGTCTACCCGAAGGTGATGGGCGACGCGGTGCGACTACCGCCGCTGCTTGTCATCGTCGCCCTGATCGCGGGTTTCAGCTGGGCCGGAATCCTCGGCATGTTCGTCGCCGTGCCGCTCGCGGCGATACTGCGCATCCTGTTCGACCACATCTATCCGCGCCTGTACGAGAAGCCGGCGTGAAGATCGCCGTCTTCTCGGACATTCATGCGAACTGGCAGGGCCTCGAAGCGGTCATGGAGGACTGCCCGCCCGTGGATGAGACTCTCTGCCTCGGTGACGTCGTGGGTTACGGCGGCGATCCGAAACGATGTGTCGACGAGGTGATGGAGAAAGGCTGGCTCACGCTCGTCGGCAACCACGATCGCGCTTGCACGGATCCTGAGATCCTCGAGTGGTTCAACGACGACGCAGCCACGGTGGTGCGGTGGACGGTCGACGTGATCGGTGCGGAACGCCTCGAATGGCTGCGCGATCTACCCGACAGCCACACGAAGGAGAATGTCCTGCTCGTCCACGCCAGCCCGCGCGACCACATCTACGAATACGTGCTCGACAGCGCGGTCGCGCACGCGAACCTCGAGCTGCTGCGCGGCAAGCTGTGCCTTCACGGCCACACGCACGTGCCTGGCATATTCGCCATCTCGGACGGCCAGGTCACCCACGACTACCGCGTCGACACGTTCCGGCTTGCCGGCCCCGCGCTTGTGAATCCCGGCAGCATCGGCCAGCCGCGTGACGGCATACCGATGGCGAGCTACGGCATCTGGGATGTGGACGAGGGAACGTTCGAGTTCAGGCGCGTCACCTATGACATCGGAGGTGCACAGCAGGCGATACGCAAAGCGCAGCTGCCCGAGCGCTTCGCGGCTCGTCTCGAAACGGGTCGATGAAGCGCTGGGCGGTCCGCCGCTGGCGGCGCCTCATGTTCGCGGCAGCCGCCGGAGCCGGCATCGGATGCTTCCTCGCGTGGGCGGCCAACTGGTTTGTGTTCATCAGCGGCAACCTGCAGGGGCCTGACTTCTTCTCGTTCTACGCAGCCGCAGAGATCTTCGTCAAGCAGGGCCCGTCGAGCGTCTACGACATCCTCACCCAGAAGCAGTACGAGATCGCCATCACCAATCGACCGGTAGACACCTTCATCGTGCTGCCGTACTTCCACCCGCCGTTCTACACGCTGCTCATCGCGCCGCTCGCGTTCCTGAGCTATCGCGCCGCGTACTACGCGATGACCGCATTCAACGTGGCGCTGCTCATCGCGCTGACCGTCATCCTCGTGCGGGGCAGCCTGCGAGTGCACGGGCGCGCGGTCATCGTCGCGGCCTCGCTCATCGCCGGTTTCCTACCACTTTTCGTCACGATCCTCCAGGGCCAGTCCGACCTCGTCGTGCTCGTTCCGCTCGCCGGCGCGTACATGGCGTGGTCGCGCGGACGTGCAGGCTGGGCTGGCGTGCTCAGCGCACTCGCGTTCTCCAAGCCGCAGCTTCTGCTCCTCATCCCGGTGCTGTTCATCACGCGGCGTTCATGGCGCGCCATGGCCGGCTTCGCGGGGGCCGTGCTGGCGCTGGCGCTCGTGTCCATCGCCGGCTTCGGTTTCAGCCCCGTGCTCGACTACGTGAGCTCCGTCAGCTCGTGGGCGATCGGCGGGCAGCTGCCGACTCACGGGCAGGCCGTCTACACAGACACCGCGGTTTACTCGCTGCGGCACATCCTGGAGATCCTGCCTGGAGGCGGAAAGGTGATCGCTTTCGTGATCCTGGTCGGGCTACTCGCGCTCGTGGCCGTGTCCCTGAGCTGGCGCCCCGACAAGCCGCGCCTCGACTTCGCTTTGGCGGTGGCGGCCTCGTTGGTGCTGAGTCCCCATCAGAACGTCCATGACCTGGCACTGCTCGTCATTCCCGGATTCGCGCTGGCCGACCTCGCGCTGGACGGCAGCCTGAGATGGCCGGGCATTGCCGCGCTCGTGCTCGGGCTGGCGTACGCCGCCATCAACCTCAGCCTGGCCACGAGCCTCTGGTCTGCAGCCGCGGGCGCGCTCCTGATCGCCGCGTTCTTGACCATTGAACGGATGGCGGTGCGCCCGGAACCCGTGGCGCTAGCCGAACAGCGCTGGCAGGGGCCGCGACCGCATCGCGTGATCGTGCTGCCAGCCTATCGCGCGGCCAAGACGCTAGCCGAGGTGGTGGGCGACATTCCGAAGGGCCATGCCGACCGCATTCTTCTCGTCGACGACGCGAGCGCCGACGCGACGGTCAGCGTGGCCACCGCGCTGAACCTGGACGTGATCCGCCACGCGCGAAACCTGGGATACGGAGGCAACCAGAAGACCTGCTACCGCCGCGCCCTGCAGCTGGGCGCGGATGTGGTGGTCATGCTGCACCCCGACGGCCAGTACGACCCGGCCATCATCCCGAACCTGTGTCGAGTCATCGAGGACGGCGAGGCCGACATCGTCCTCGGTTCGCGCTGGCTGGGCCTCGACCCGGCCAAGGCCGGCATGCCGTGGTGGAAGCGGCTGGGCAACCGGTTTCTGACCGCGACCGAGAACCGCATCCTGGGCTTGAAGCTGTCCGAGTACCACACCGGATACCGCGCCTACTCGCGGAGGTTCCTGGACACGATTCCGTTTCTCGAGAACAGCGACGACTTCGTGTTCGACACGCAGGTCCTCATCCAGGCGGCGACGTTCGGTTTCAAGATCGGCGAAGTTCCGGCCATCGGCCGGTACCACGAGGACGCGAGCTCGGTCAGCTTCAAGACGTCGACGGTGTATGGACTCAAGACGCTAGCGGCGCTGCTGACCTATGTAGCGCACCGCTCCGGCTTTCCGAGTCGGTGGCTCACGCCACGGTCAAATGCCGACGAACAACCGCTTGCGGTAAGCAAGGTAGCCCACCACAGCCAGGTTCAGTAGCAGCGCGCCGACGCGGAACAGCGTCACCTTGTGCACCACCTCGTAAGCCTCGAACGGAATGAGCACGC
>Ga0207646_10005137_pt1 | contig 13878 bp, 15 predicted proteins | sample KBSK5502metaG_FD_184343 | JGI IMG/M metagenome (GOLD analysis project Ga0207646, IMG submission 184343) | Corn, switchgrass and miscanthus rhizosphere microbial communities from Kellogg Biological Station, Michigan, USA - KBS K5-50-2 metaG... | ecosystem: Host-associated > Plants > Roots >... | reverse complement strand
CCAAGCTCCATCCAGGCTGCGGCGGGTAGCCCCGAGTTCTGGCTGGTCAACGAGGGCAAGTCCTCGCACGACATGACGATCATGGACTCGAGCGGCAAGCAGCTGGCGCGCAGCGAGCTGGTGCAGCCCGGCAACTCCGCGGTGTTCGACACCAAGCTGAGCGCCGGCACCTACAGCGTGATCTGCACCCAGCCCGGCCACGCCGACGCCGGCATGAAGGCGACTCTGACCGTCAGCTAGGAGCGAAGAACGCGCGCACCGCGCGCACGGTGTCGGGATGGGCGCCGATGCCGTAATGGTTGGCGTCGATCTCGATGACTGTGGCCTGCGGCACCTCGGCCCGGAAGCGATCCCGCACCGCGGGCGGCACCAGCACGCCGCCGGCGGATTCCAGGAGCGGCCGGGCCGCCCGCAGCAGCAGCACCGGCATGGTCAACGCTGACCAGTAGCGGGTGGGGTCGTGGGTCTGGCTGTACTCGAAGTCCTCGTTGACGGCCGCCCTGTCGGTGCGCGCGCTGACGCCGCCGGGCACCGGCCGCAGCTCGTATTCGAAAACGCGCTCCCAGAGCGCATTCCAGGGCGTGACCAGGCCGGTCGAGCGCACCAGCTCCAGGTAGGCCTCCAGCGAGGGATAGACCGCGCCCAGGCGGTTGACGCTCATCCGGATCAGGTTGACGACCACCTCGTCGACCTCGCCCAGGGCGTCGATCAGGACCAGACGCTCCACGCGCTCCGGCGCCTGGGCCGCCGTGGCCATGGCCACGAAGGCGCCCATCGACCAGCCGACGATGGCGAAGCGCTCGGCGCCGAGGCGATCGGCCACGGCCAGCAGGTCCTGGGCGTGAGCGTCCCAGCCGTAGGTCCCGGGCCCGGTGGTCTCGCTGAAGCCGCGGCCCCGAAGGTCGAGCGCCAGCATCGGCTGCACCTCGGCGATCGCGGTCAGCGACACCAGGTTGGAGGTGAGGCCGGGCACGCCCAGCACCAGCGGCGTGTCCTCGGGCCCGAAGTGGCGAGCGCGCAGCCGCCCCGAGGGCAGCTGGAGGTCGACGTCCTTCTGCGCTATCAACTGAGCAACCCGAGGCTACATCCGGCGCGGTCCCAGGAGCCGGCCCAGGACGCCGACCGCCGCCAGCGCCGCCGCCGCCCCGGCGGCGGTGAAGGCGACGCCGCCCGGCAGGGGCGCCGCGGCCACCAGCAGGAGCAGGTAGCCGAGGCCGGCGGCGCCCATCACCGAGGCGCCGATCAGGGCCAGGCGCCGGGCCAGCAGCCCGGGCTGGTTGGCCGGCGACGTCGCCTGCTCCAGCGAGAACCAGGCCAGCTCGGTGACCAGCAGCAGCGCCGCCGCCACGGCCGGGGCGCCGGCGCCCAGCTCGTCGCCGCGCGAGTAGAGGAGGCCGAGGTAGGCCGCGCCCAGGCTGCCGGCCCCCAGGGCGCTGAAGGGCGCCCAGACGTTCAGGAGTCCGGCGGCCAGCGCCACCAGGCCGCTGATGGCAAAGGCCACCACCAGCGGGCGCAGGTCCCCCTGCGCGCCGTAGATGCAGTACCAGGCCAGCGCCGCGGCCAGCGCCTGGGCCGTGGTGGCGGCGGCTAGGCGCGTACGAGCCGGGCCTGTCGCCGGAATCCCCGCACCTCCTCCAGGGCGTCAAGGAGGCTGGCGCCCCGAGGCCAGGTGGCGACCGCGACGCCCAGCTGCTGGAAGCGCGCCCGCAGCGCCTCGCGCTCCATCTCCCAGAGCCGGAATGCCAGCCGCTCGGTCTCCCGGCCGCCGGGCCGCAGCCAGGCGGCCGGCGCGATCTCGACCACGGCCACGTCGTGGCCGCGCCCGCTGAGGTCGCTGAGCGCCCGCAGGGTGCGCTCGTCCAGCAGCGGCGAGATGGCGATGACCATGGAGCCCGGCGGCAGGGTCCGGCGCGGGATCACCTCCAGGCCCTTCCACGCGTAGCTGAGGACGATCTCGGTGTCGATCAGGGAGTCGACCAGCCGGTACAGCTGAACCTCCCCCATCGCCGGCCGCAGCCAGCGCAGCGTGCCGCCGAAGCCGACCAGGCCGACCCGGTCGCGCTGTCGGAGGTGACCCTCGATCAGCGCGGCCGCCCCGCGCACGGCCTGGTCGAGGCTGCCGCCGGCGGCGTCCCGAACCTCGGTGAAGGTGTCCATGAAGATCACCACGTCCGCGTTGCGCTCGAGGTGGAACTCGTTGACGTGGAGGGCGTCCCGGCGGGCGGTGACCCGCCAGTTGACGCGCCGGACCCGGTCACCGGGCGTGAAGGCGCGGATGTCGGCGAACTCGATGCCTTCGCCCTTGGCGCGCGACACCTGGTTGCCCGCGAAGGCCTGGGTCCGGGCCGGCTTCAACAGCCGCCGCACCTCTTCGGCCCCCGGATAGACCTTCAGCGGGCGGCGGAGATCCTCGGTGCGCTCCCAGCGGAAAAACCCGAACCGGTCGCGCGCCACCAGGCGCACCTGGCCGACCGTGTAGCCGCCCCAGCGCCGGCAGCGCAGGCGCAGCCGCAGCTCCTTCCGGCCGCCGGCGGGCAGCCCGAACACCAGCGTCGCGGGATCGTCGAGCAGGATGAGGCCGCGAGGGCGCGCGAGCTCGACGTCGAGGCGCTCCACGGGCTGGGCGGCGGCGACCACCAGCGTCACCTCCACCTCGTCGCCCTCGATCGCGCGCTCCCGATCCAGGGCCAGCTCCACGCTCAGCCCGGGCGGACGGGCCAGGGCTGCGCCGAGGGCGAGCACGACCAGGAAGGGCGCCGCCAGGACCACCGGCTCGATCCGGCCCAGAAGCAGCCCGGCCAGCAGGCCGCACGCGCCCAGCGCCAGGTAGGCCCAGACCCGCGTGGACAGGGTCATCCTGCGGGGCGGCGGGTCTCGGCCTCTTCGACGCGCGGGGTGGCCACCGACTGCAGGGATTCGCGCACCACGTCGTCCGCCTTGATGCGCTGCACCCACAGCTCGGGCCGCAGCGTGAGCCGGTGGGCGAGGGCGGGGACCGCCACCGCCTTCACGTCCTCGGGCGTCACGTAGTCGCGGCCGAGGAGGGCTGCCTGGCTGCGCGCCAGCTTGAGCAGGGCGAGAGAGCCGCGGGGGCTGGCGCCCACCAGGACGCGCGGGTTCTGGCGCGTGGCGGTGACAAGGTCGACCATGTAGAGGCCGACGCTGTCGGAGACGTAGACGTCTTCGACAGCGGCCTGCAGGGCGAGCAGCTTCGAGGCGTCGACCCGGGCCTCCAGCCGGATCTCGTCGGTGCGCCGGTCCATGCGCCTCCCCAGCACCTCCCACTCCTCCTCGCGCGCCGGGTAGCCGATGCCGACCCGGAGCAGGAAGCGGTCGAGCTGAGCCTCGGGCAGAGGGTAGGTGCCCTCGTACTCGATCGGGTTCTGGGTCGCGATCACGAAGAACGGCGGCTCGAGGCGCAGCGCCCGGCCCTCGACCGTGACCTGCCGCTCCTGCATCGCCTCCAGGAGGGCGGCCTGGGTCTTGGCGGGCGCACGGTTGATCTCGTCGGCCAACAGCAGGTTGGTGAAGATGGGTCCCGGGCGGAACTCGAACTCGGAGGTGCGCTGCGAGAAGACCGAGGACCCCGTGACGTCGGAAGGCATCAGGTCGGGGGTGAACTGGATCCGTTTGAAGTCGATGGTCAGGACCTGGGCGAAGCAGCGGGCGAGGAGGGTCTTGGCCAGGCCGGGGTAGTCCTCGATCAGCACGTGACCGTCGGAGAGGATGCCGATCAGCACCAGCTCCAGGGCCTCTCGCTTGCCCACGATCACCTTCTCGACCTCGGCCAGCACCTGCTGGGAGAGCTCGCGGACCTCCTTCAAAGTGACCGGCTTCATGCGCGACAAAGGTTAGAGGCGCCATGGCAGCCCCATTCACTGATTTCCCGGCAAACCGCGACCCGCGCGGCCGATTCGGCCCTGATTTGCCGGGAAATCGGGGTCGCCGCGGGGATCGCCTCGGGGCTCATCAGACGGCCTCCAGGGCTTCGACCAGCGCGCGCAAGCGAGACAGCGGCAGGCCCGGCGCGTTCCGCTCCGCGGGCGGGGGCCGGTCCGGGTCGACAACCGCCCACAGCTCCTCGCCGAGGACCTGGCGGGCGGCCGCGGGCTGCTCGTCCAGCGAGATCCCGCGCCTGGCCGCAAGCCGGTGGGCGGCGATCCGTGCCAGGTGCGGACGCAGGCGGTAATGGACGTCGAAGGAGGTCGTGATCGCGAAGTCCACCGCGTGCTCGAGCTCTTCCAGCGAGCGCACGCGCTCCGGGTGCAAGCGCGGGCGCCGCCGGAGCCGGGCCAGCACCGAGCGGCCGTCGTCGAAGCGCAGCCCGTGCAGGGCGCGGTCGGCCAGGGCCACCGTCCCGCAGGCGGCCATGGTCACGACGTACAGATGGAGCACGAGGTCGGTGTTGCGCAGCCGCAGCACCAGGTAGGCGGCGGCGCCCAGGGTGGCCAGGATCGCGATGGACACCGCCCAGCTCGCGGCGGTTGCCCGCGAGCCCCCGAGATCAGGTCGCAACCGGCTGCCCCACCAGCGCCGGTTCGGGGCGCGGCGCCAGCAGGTCTTCGCGGATGGCGGCCAGCGCCTCCAGGGCGTCGGCACGCATCGACTCCGGCACCGGGTGCTGGCTGAACCTGGCGAACTCGTACAGCTCGGTCAGCCGCCTGACCGCGGCCTCCCGGATCTCCAGCCCGGCCAGGACCCGGGTCAGGTACTCGACCGGCGTCTCGTGGTGCTGGCGCGCGACCTGGTGCGCGGCCAGCGCCCGCTCCATGCGGGCGTAGGCCTGGATCACGGCCCGCCGCGGATCGGCGTCCGTGCGCAGGTCGTCGAGGGCCTCCGCCACCACCTCGGCCAGCGCCATCTGGACCTCACGCTCCTGGCGCCGGATGACGCGGTGCCGCCGCCATCGCCGCCACACCACCAGCCCGATCGCCGCCAGGAGCAGGACGACCAGCCCGGCGGCCAGCCAGTCGAAGCCGGGCGGCGTGTTGGGCGCAGTGACGCCGTTCACCACCGAGTTCTGCGCCCTGCCCGCGGTGTTGGCCCCTGGCGCCTGCGACTCGAAGAAGCGGCGCCGCAGCCGCACCGCGATCAGCACACCGATCCCGAAGACCAGGGCGAGCATCGCGTACTGGAGCAGCAGGTGCCACCACGGCGGCCGCTTGATCGTCGGCATCCCGTACTCGTCGCGCGGCCAGAGCACCCAGATCACGATCACGCCCACCAGGACCTCGAGCGCCACGAAGAGGTACAGGGTGAAGTCGACCAGCAGGTGTGAGAGGCCGGCAGTGAGCGGTGGCTCGGATTCATGGAACAGCTGGGTCCGGCTGGCCGCGGCCACCAGGGCGAGGAGGGCGGCGACGCCGCCGGCGGCGGCCCAGCCTTGCCGTTTCATGGCTCGGCCATCGTAAAGCCCGGGTTATCCTCCGGCCGTGCTGCGCTCGGGCACCCCGCCACCGGAGGTCGGCGCCCTGGCCCGTGCCCTGGGCGGGCGTTTGGAGCCCGAGCTGCTCTTCGGGATCGGCGGCGGCACCGGCTTCGGGCGCTTCCTCTACGGCCCTGAGGTCACGCTGCTCACCCGGATCACGACCAGGGAGAACGAGCGCGAGGCCTTCCTGGCGGATGCCTGCCGCCGCCTCGGGGTGCCCTTCCGGATCCAGGTGGCGAGCAGCGAAGCGGCCCTGCTGAAGCGCCTGCACAGGGCGCTCGAGGGCGGGTTCGTGCCGGTGCTCTGGGTGAGTCCGGAGGCGCTGCCCTGGCCGTCGTTTCCGAAGGCGTACCACGCGGTCGCCGTGCTCGAGATCGCGCGGGGGCGGGCGCGCGTGGACGACGGCGAGGCGCGCACCCTGCCCCTGCCTGCGCTGGTCGCGGCCGCGCAAACGCCGGGAGCGCGGAACCGCACCCTGATCGTGGAAGGGCCGCCGACCCATCCCCTCGAGCAAGCCGTGCGCGAAGGCCTGGCCGCGCACCTGGAGCAGATGTGGGAGGGCTTCGGCCCGCCCGCGGTTCGCTCCAGGTTCGGGCTGGCGGGCCTCACCGGGTGGGCGCGGACGATCGCCGAGGACAACGCCCGCGGCGAAGCCCTCGGCTCCCAGATCCTGATGCGCGGCGGGGGACCCGCGATGCGGCTGGCCCAGGCGCGCTTCCTGGAGCTGGCCGGCAACCAGCAGGCCGCCGGCGCCGCGCGGCGGGCGGCCGCGGCCTGGGCAGACCTGGGTCGAACCCTGCTCGTGGGAACTGCCGGCCCAGCCGAGGTGACGGCGGTGCGCGACGCCGAGCAGGCGTCTCTAGAGACGGTCGAGCGCGCCTTCCAGCTCTCCGTATGAGCTGATCACACCGTCGGCCTCGGGGCCTTCTTCAAGGTCGTCGACGCAGCCGGTGAACCGGATCACGCGCATCCCAACGCCGCGGGCGCCGGCCACGTCCGTGAACTTGAGGTCGCCCACGTGGACGGCCTGGTCCGGCGGCACGCCCAGGCCTTTGAGAGCGGTCTCGAAGATGCGCGGGTGAGGCTTGGGCACGCCCACCTCGTCGGAGAAGGCGAGACCGGCGGGCTCGAAGCACGCGAGCATCCCCGCCGCCGCCAGCTGCCGGCGCAGCACCCGGCCCGGCCGGAAGCCGGTGTCGCTCACGATGCCGAGCCGCAACCCGCGCGCCTTCAGCCGGCGCACCGCCTCGGGCGCGCCGGGCACGGCCGGGATCTCGCGCTCCAGCGGCGGGTCCTCGATCAGCTCCAGGAACCGCTCGCGCTCGGCGGCGTCCAGCTCCAGGTGGAGGCTGTCGACGCAGTGGCGGAGGAGGCCGGCGCTGCCGAAGTGGGCGCCCAGCCGCCACTGGCGGTTGTTCTCCTCCGCCGCCGCCCGCAGGGCGAGCTCGGCCTCCTCGTCCGGCAGGTCTGGCCGGCGCTGGCGGATCAGCGCCTTGAGCGCCTCGAGCCGGCCCGCGAAGCCGCCGCCGGGCACGAACAGCGTCTGCCAGAAGTCGAAGGTCACCGCGCGCACCCGGTCGGGCACGCGGCCAATCCTAGGAATTCGGGGCGGTGACCAGGGTCCCGAGCAGGCGGCGGGCGGCGGCCTGGAAGCGCTCGGGGTCGGCATAGGGCCGGGCCACCAGCATGGCGCCCTCGAGGGCTCCGATGATCAGCTGCGCCTCGCCTGCGGCCGTGCTCTCATACCGCAGCGTGCCCTGGGCGCGCCCCTCCTCCAGCACCCTCGACAGCCAGGCCTGGTTGTCGTCGAAGAAGCGCACCACGGCCGTCCTCATGGCTGGGCCCAGCGTGCTGTAGTCGGCGGCCAGCATCCCGCACAGGCACATCCGCTGGTCCTCGAGGACGCCGGCGTAGAGCTGGGCATAGCGATCCAGCTTCTGGCGGGCGTCGTCGCATTCGGCGTCGATGCCGTCCAGCGCTGCGCCGAAGCGCTTGGCGTAGCGGTTGATCAGGGCCTCACCGAGCTCGGCCTTGCCCGGGAAGTGGTAGTGGAGGCTGGCCTTGGTCACCCCCAGCTCGGCTGCCACATCCGCATAGCTGAAGCCGTTGAAGCCGCGTGACTGGACCAGCCGCTCCGCCACGTCCAGGATGCGCGCAGACGTTTCCCTTGACAACTTACCTACCAGTAGGTAAGAGTAGCGCATCCGATTCTGAGTGGGGAGTGGACTATGCAGACAATGAGCGCGGCACCCGAGCTGGCCGTCTTCGAGGGCGCCCGCGACGCCTACGTCGCCGCGATCAAGGAGGCGCCCCCGGAGGCGCTGGCCTACCTCCTCCCCGGCGACGACTACGCGTTGGGGGGCCTGGCGGTGCACGTGAACTTCGTGCTCGAGCACTACCTGGGCGTGCTCCGCGCCATGCAGGCGGCCGGGTTCCAGGAATGCCGGCCGGAAGACCCGCCCGGCCTGGAGGAGACGGCGAATGGGCGCGCCCGCGCCGGGCTCGACGCCGCCCAGCTGGAAGCCGAGCTGGCGCTGACCTCCCGCTGGCACGCGGAGGTGGTTGAGCTGATCGGCGGCCTGGACTCGATGTCGCGTTCGGCGCCGGTCTGGTACCCGGGGTCGAGCGCGGTCTACCCGACCACCGCCGGCGACGTGCTGGGCTGGCTGATCGGGCACTACCGCGAGCACGTGCCCCAGATCGGCGCCCTGGCGGAGGCCTGGCGCCGCGATACCGGGGCGGCCGCCGCCATCGACGTGGTCGAACGCTTCAACGCGGCCTTCAGCAGTGGCGACGTCGACGCCATCCTGGCGCTGATGACCGACGACTGCGTTTTCGAGAACACGCTGCCAGCCCCCGACGGCGAGCGGGTCGTGGGCCAGGCAGCCATGCGTCGGTTCTGCGAGTCCTTCTTCGGAAGCACCGCCAACCCGCGCTTCTCGACCGAGGAGATTTTCGCTGCCGGCGACCGCGTGATCTCGCGCTGGCGGTTCCAGTGGGGCGAGGGCGACTCGGCCGGGCACGTGCGCGGGGTCGACGTCAACCGGGTGCGGGACGGGAAGGTCGCCGAGAAGCTCGCCTACGTGAAGGGGTAGCGCCTAGGGGCGTGGTCCCTAGACCCTCACGAAGTCGCCGCGCCGGCCCCACGCCGGACCGGGGCCGGCCGCGGCGAGATCCCCGCCGCCCGGCGTGAAGAGGAGGCTGGCCTCGCCGCAGGTCGCGCCCCAGGTGACGGGCAGGCCGAACCTGGCCTCCGCCTCCTGGGCGATCTCGATGCGCTGGGGCCGGGTGTCCTCGCGGAAGCGCGCGATGCGGCCGGCCGCGGCGGCCGCGGCCACCATCTCCTCGGAGCCCGCCGGCAGCTCGACAGCCGGCAGCGTGCCCACAACCTGGACGCCGCCCGAGACCACCGCCACCACGGCGGGACCGTTGAACCACCCGGCCGGCAGCCGGCTCGCAAACCAGGCCGAGATCGCCGCGGGGTCGGGTTGAGCGCTCATGATTACATCATTACATAGCTACGGCCGCTCTAGGAGCCGACGCCAGAGCAGCGCCGCGCCCACCGCGCCGGCCGCGGGGCCGAAAAAGTAGATCCAGAAGTTGCCCAGGCCGCCGCCCCCGGCCAGCGCAGGACCCAGCCAGCGCGCCGGGTTCATGGCCGCGCCCGTGATCGGGCCGCCGGCCAGGATGTCGAGCGTGACCGTAAGCCCCACGAAGAGCCCCGCCAGGCGGGGCGCCCGGCCGTCGATCGCGGTGCCGTAGATCACGAACATGAGGAAGAACGTGAGCACCGCCTCCATCAGCAGCGCCTGCGGCCCGCTGATGCCGCTGCCCGGGGCCGGCGTGCCGAGGTCGACGGCATGCAGCGCGGCGCTCGGGAGCACGACCTGGACCAGCAGCGCGGCCACCAGGGCCCCCAGGAACTGGGAGATCCAGTAGCCGGCCGCCTTTAACGGCGTGATCTTGCCCGCGGAGAGGGCGCCCAGCGTCACGGCCGGGTTGAGGTGGCCACCCGAGATGGCCATGGTGGCGCTGGCCATGGCCGCGATGGTGAGGCCATGGGCGAGGGCGATCGCGACCAGGCCCGGCTGGTCTTTGGCGATGCCGGCGCTGGCGATGGCGGCGACCCCGATGAAGATCAGGGCGAAGGTGCCCACGAACTCGGCCGTATACGCGCGGAGATTCATGCCGCGACGATAGCCACTGTCGGTAGGCTGATCACTCGTGAGCGTTAGAGCACTGCCCGACTCGGCGCTGGCCTTCCGCGACGCCCGGCTGGAGGACATCGTCCCCTTCTACGAGGACCTGGCCGCGCGCCCCCTGGAGGGCGACACCGCGGTCGCCGAGTGGCTGGCCGAGTGGTCCCGGCTGGAGGAGTTGTTCGCCGAGGCGCACAACGAAGCCTCCACCGCCTACGACCGCGACACCGCCGACCCCGCCAAGGAGGCGGCCGACCTGCGCTTCTCGGCCGAGATCTCGCCGCGCCTGGAGCCCCACCGCGTGAAGCTGGGCGAGAAGCTCGTGGCTTCCGGGTTCACCCGCCCCGACCTGGAGCCCACGATCGCCCGCTGGCGCAACCGGATCGAGCTCTTCCGGGAGGAGAACGTGCCCCTGGTCGCGGAGGAACAGAAGCTGGCCTCCGGCTACAGCAAGCTGATCGGCGGCCTGGCCTCTGAGTGGGAGGGCAAGCAGGTCCCGCCGCCGATGCTCCGCCCGTACACGAACTCGGCCGACCGCGGGCTGCGCGAGCAGGCCTACCGTGCGTTTTTCAAGCCCTACATCGAGGCCCGCGACGAGCTGGCCGGCCTCTTCGACGCCATGTTCGAACTGCGCCAGCAGCAGGCCAGGAACGCCGGCTTCGACAACTACCGCGACTACATGCACCGGGCCAAGAACCGATTCGACTACACGGTCGAAGACATCGTTCGCTTCCAGGACTCGGTGGCGGCCACGGTGGTCCCCGCGCTGGAGCGCGCCTACCGGCGGCGGGCCCGCCAGATGGAGCTGCGCGAAGACCTGGTGCGCCCGTGGGACGCCGTCGACAGCCACGTCGGCAACCCCGACCCGCTAGGCCGGCCGGCGCTGCGCCCGTTCGACAGCGAGGAGGACCTGATCGCCAAGGCGCAGGGCGTCTTCCAGAGTGTCGACGCCACGCTGGGCGACTACTTCGGGCGCCTGGTCGCGGCCGGCAGGCTGGACCTGATGTCCCGCCAGGGCAAGGCGCCGGGCGCCTACTGCACCACCTTCCCGGTCAGCAGGCTGCCCTTCATCTTCGCCAATTCCTCGGGCGTGGCCGGGGACGTGGACACGCTGCTGCACGAGTCCGGCCACGCCTTCCACAGCTTCGAGTCGATGGCGCTGCCGTTCGTTTTCCAGCGCTTCCCGGGCTCCGAGATGGCCGAGGTCGCCTCCATGTCGATGGAGCTGCTGGGCGCGCCTTACCTGAACAGCTCGGACGGCGCCTTCTACAGCGACGAAGAGGCGCGCCGGGCGCGCGTCGCCCACCTGGAAGAGTCGCTGGCGTCCATCGCCCACATCGCCTCGGTCGACGCCTTCCAGCATTGGATCTACACCTCGGGCGAGGGCGGCGACCGCAACGCCCGCGACCGCGAGTGGCTGCGCATCCGCGAGCGCTTCGTGAAGGGGGTCGACTGGGACGGCTGCGAGCGGGAGCAGGTGGCCCGCTGGTACGAGCAGGTCCACTTCTTCTCCTATCCCTTCTATTACATCGAGTACGGAATCGCGCAGCTGGGCGCCTTCCAGGTCTGGCGCAACGCCCTGCGCGACCAGCCGGGGGCGGTGGCGGCCTACCGGCGGGCCCTCGCCCTCGGCGGCACCAGGCCGCTGCCCGAGCTCTTCGAGGCGGCCGGCGCCCGCTTGATCTTCGACGAGGCCGGTATGGGCGAGCTGGTGGGGCTGGTGGAGGAGCAGCTGGAATCGCTGCGCTGAGCGAGCTCCGGCCGCTGGGCCGGAGCGGCCTCGAGGTTTGCCGGCTGTGCCTGGGCGGCAACGTGTTCGGCGGCAACGCCGACGAGGCCGCCTCCTTCGAGGTCCTGGACACCTACCTGGAGCTGGGCGGCAACTTCATCGATAGCGCCGACGTCTACTCGAAATGGATCCCCGGGCACCGGGGCGGCGAGTCGGAGATCGTGATCGGCAAGTGGATGAAGGCCCGGGGGGTGCGCGACCGGGTCGTGGTGGCGACCAAGGTGGGCGGCGCCATGGGGCCGGGGCCGCAGAACAAGGGCTTGCACCGAGCCCATGTGCAGCGCGCGCTCGCGGCCTCCTTGAAGCGGCTGCAGGTCGACGCCATCGACGTCTACTACGCGCACCAGGACGATCCCGACACGCCGCTCGAGGAGGCGCTCGGCCTGTTCGACGAGCTCGTGCGCTCGGGCACGGTGCGCAGCCTGGGCGCCTCCAACTACCCGGCCGACCGCCTGCGTGCGGCGCTGGAGATGCAGGAGGCACAGGGCTGGGCGCGCTATGAGGTCGAACAGCCGGCGTACAGCCTGATGAACCGCCTGGCCTTCGAGGGCGGGGTGGCAGCGGTGAGCCGGGAGTTCGGGCTGGCGGTCTTCGGCTACGCCGCGCTGGCCGGCGGCTTCCTGACGGGCAAGTACCGTCGCGGCGCGGAGCTGCCCGATTCCAAGAGGGCGAAGTCGGTGCAGTCGCGCTACATGGACGAGAAGGGCTGGCGCGTCGTGGACGCGCTGGTCGAGGTGGCGAGCGGGCGCGGGGACTCCCCGGCGCAGGTGGCGCTGGCCTGGGTGCTCGCCAAGCCGGACGTCACCGGTCCCATCGCCGCGGCCATGAACGCCGAGCAGATGCGCGAGCTTTGGAAGGCGCTCGAGATCCGCCTCTCAGAAGAGGAAGTCAGGCTCCTGGATTCGGCTTCGGCCCAGGGCTAGTTCAGCCTCTCGAAGATCATGGCCATCCCCTGGCCGCCGCCCACGCACATGGTCTCCAGGCCGATGGTCTTGTCGTCGGTTTCCAGCCCGTTGAGCAGCGTGCAGAGAATGCGGGCGCCGGTCATCCCGAAGGGGTGGCCGAGGGCGATCGCCCCGCCGTGCTGGTTGAGCTTGTCGCCGAAGGGGTCGATGCCCAGGCCGCGCGCCGAGGGGATGACCTGGGCCGAGAAGGCCTCGTTGATCTCGACCAGGTCGACGTCGTCGATGGTCATGCCCGCGCGCTTGAGCGCCTGCCTCGAGGCCTCGATCGGGCCCAGGCCCATGAACTCGGGCTCCAGCGCCGACACGCCAGTGGAGACGATGCGCGCCAGCGGTCTGACCCCGAGCTCCTTCGCCTTGGTGTCCGACATCACCACCACCGCGGCGGCGCCGTCGTTGAGCGGGCAAGAGTTGCCCGCCGTGACCTGGCCGTCCTCGCGGAAGGCCGGCTTGAGCGCGGCCAGCACCTCCATGGTGGTGCCCGGGCGTGGGCCGTCGTCCTTGGCGAAGGTCTGCCCGTTGGGCAGCGGCACGGGGACGATCTCGCGGTCGAAGAAGCCGTTGTCCCGCGCCTCCACGGCCCGGTTCTGGCTGTTCATCGCGAAGCGGTCCATCTCCTCGCGGCCGATGTGCTCGCGCCGGGCCACGTTCTCCGCGGTCTGGCCCATCGCGATGTAGACGTCCGGGTACTCCTCCTCGTTGCCGGGCTTGAGGCGCGCGTTCCGGGCGTCGGGGGGGTCGGAGGTGCCGTTGCCGAAGCGGGAGACGCACTCCACGCCGACGGACAGGAAAACGTCTCCCTCGCCGGCGCGGATGGCGTGCGCCGCCATGCGCGTGGTCTGCAGCGACGACGAGCAGTAGCGGGTGATCGTGCACCCCGGGGTGTCCAGGCGGGCCAGGATGGAGACGATCCGGCCCAGGTTGAAGCCCTGCTCGCCGCCGGGCAGGCCGCAGCCGCAGATCAGGTCGTCGATCATGGCCGGCTCCAGCTGGGGAACCTTCTCCAGGACCTTGGTGGTGACGTAGGCGGCCAGGTCGTCCGGCCGCATCTCGATCAGGGAGCCTTTGAATGCGCGTCCAATGGGCGAGCGGCCGTACGCGACGACAACTGGTTCGGGCATGGGCTCAGTCTACTTTGCTCCTGAAGCCGAACCCGAGGCCCGCGTTGAGGGCCATCCGGGGACCGCGCCGCGGGGCCTCGATGCCGCTCAGGAGCAGCAGGCGCAGCACCCGGTTGCGGTGCCCCCGATAGGGTTCCAGCAGCTCCAGCATCCGCTCGTCGGTCCCGCGTTCCTCGCCCGCCAGCGCGAAGGCGACCATGTGGGGGTGGTGGTAGTCGCCGACCGGCACCGCGTCGGGGTCGCCGAGCGCCACCCCCACCACCTCGGCCGCAGTCCAGGCGCCGATCCCGGGCAGCGCCCGCAGGCGGGCCATGGCCGCGGCCGGCGCCATCGCCGCGCACTCTTCGATCCGGCGTGCGTAGGACGCCGCCCGGCGCAG
>Ga0207646_10005133_pt1 | contig 13883 bp, 9 predicted proteins | sample KBSK5502metaG_FD_184343 | JGI IMG/M metagenome (GOLD analysis project Ga0207646, IMG submission 184343) | Corn, switchgrass and miscanthus rhizosphere microbial communities from Kellogg Biological Station, Michigan, USA - KBS K5-50-2 metaG... | ecosystem: Host-associated > Plants > Roots >... | reverse complement strand
TTATCCGCGAATGGACCAGGGTGGCGTGATCCTCAGGCGCGTGCGCGACCGCGATGCAGCCGAACAATTTCGATTATTCGTATTGAGTCCCGCCTGCCAAACGATCTTCAAACAGTTTGGCTTTTACAGGTGAATCAGAATTATCCCTAGGATCGCCGCTCCATCTCGTTGATTTTGCCACCGCCTGGTTACCTTTTGAAAATAGGAGAAAAGCGATGCGCTCCTTGACATCGCCAAACGTGCGAAGGTAACGTGAGCGCGCTTCTGCCCGATCCATTTTGTCGACGAACGGACCGCCTTTTCGTGGAGAACTCCGGTGCGCGCACAGATGATGAATTCGCCGCTGCTGATCACATCATTTATCGATCGCGCGGGCGATCTGTTTGGCGATGTCGAGATCGTGTCGAGGCAAGCGGATCGCTCGATTCATCGATATACATACAAGGAATGCCGCGAACGGGCGCGGCGTCTGGCGATGGCACTGCGCGGGCTCGGACTCGAGCGTGGCGACCGCGTCGGGACGCTGATGTGGAATCACCACGCCCACGTCGAAGCGTATTTCGGGATTCCGCTGGCGGGAGGCGTTTTCCATACTCTGAATCTTCGGCTCCATCCGGCGGAGATCGCAAGAATCGCGAACCACGCGGGAGATCGTTTTGTACTGGTTGATGAGTTTATGTTGCCGCTGTGGGAACAGGTCACAGTCAATTTCAAACCGGAACGTGTGATCGTTGTCCCTGGCGATTACGAGGCCTTGCTCACGAATGCGACAGAACCTTTCGTTCCCGTCGATGCCCACGAGGACGACGCAGTCGGTCTTTGTTACACATCGGGCACGACCGGCATGCCGAAAGGGGTTCTCTATTCTCATCGCGCGCTCGCACTCCACGCGATTGCGCTGGCAATTCCCGACGTCCTGGCACTGCGGCAATCCGATGTGGTATTGGCCATCGTTCCCATGTTTCATGTCAATGCCTGGGGACTGCCGTTCACCGCCGCATTACTCGGCATCAAAATGGTGCTGCCCGGTCCGTGCCTTGATGCGCCGAGCCTCTGCGAATTGTTCCGTTCCGAGCGCGTCACGTTCAGCGGAGGAGTCCCCACAGTCTGGATGGCGATGCTTCGCTACATCGAAGAGCACCCCGAAGCATGGCAGCCTCAACCTGAATTGCGATTGCTCGTCGGCGGAGCGCCTCTTCCCGAATCCGTGATCCGGGAATTTGATAAACGCGGCGTGCGCCTGATCCACGGTTGGGGAATGACGGAGACGAGCCCGCTCGGAACGGTCAGCACCATCAAGTCACACTTGTTGAAGCAGGGATTACCTGTTCCTTTCATCGATATCCGCACCGTGAATGCGAACGGCATTTGCCCGAAAGACGGCGAAACGATGGGCGAGCTGGAAATTCGCGGACCATGGGTCGCCGCGAGTTACTTCCAGTCCGCTGCCGAGAACGAAAAATGGACCGATGACGGCTGGTTCCGAACAGGCGATGTCGCGACTATCGACAGCGAAGGGTACATGCGAATCACGGATCGCACGAAAGACTTAATCAAGTCGGGCGGCGAATGGATCAGTTCCGTCGATCTCGAGAATGCGCTCATGTCGCACCCTCAGGTTCAGGAAGCCGCTGTCATCGCCATTCCTGATTCGAAGTGGCAGGAGCGTCCTCTCGCGGTTATCGTCCTGAAAGACGGTGCCCAGGCCACACCCGACTCGCTGCGAAACCACATCGCTCCACGATTTCCCAGGTGGTGGCTTCCCGACAAATTTGTATTCGCGAAAGAAATTCCACGCACCTCGACCGGCAAATTCCTCAAGTCGAAGCTGCGTGAACTATACGGACAACCTCTTCAATAGCCAAACCCAGGGCTTACGCCCTGGGCTTAACTCTTGATGCCGCTACGCGGCTCATTCTGATTTCCTCGCACTAAGGACTTCTGTTGTAGGAGCCCCGCTCACTTCATCACCTCGAGTTGGGAGAAGAAATTGCAAATCTGTCGGGACGAGAGGTGGATGATGTCACGTGAAGATTTGGTGCTGCCGGATGATCTGCCTGAAAGTTGGAGTGAGCAGAAAAGCCTGCGGGATGGGTTGAAGTCGTTCCGCATCAATCTTCTGATTCTGAAAAACAACTGGCGCTGGATCGCTCTCACCGTTGTACCCGTGGTTTTCGTGACAATCGCGTTGTTTGAGGCGCGAACATCCATTATCGAAGCGAGAATCCTGTCGCACGTTGCGACGAACCTTTCGTACACGATCGGCAATGGTCCAAGTCCACGGATTACTTTCCCTTCCAGCGGTCCGTTCAACGAGTCGCGCGGCTACGCGGAACTGCCGGAGTTCGGACAGAGACTGACGGAGTCCGGATTCCGTATCGTGGCACAGGCACGCCTATCACCGGAATTGGAACGCCTCGCCCGCTGGGGAATCAGTCCGCCTTTCCGCGAGCCCGCGGCCAGCGGTCTGGTGGTCCGCGGCGAAAACCGCGCGGTCCTCTATGATGCGGGTGCCCGGGAGCGGGTATTCAAAAATTACGAAGCTATTCCGCCGCTGGCGATCAAAGCGGTGCTGCTGGTTGAGAACCGTGAACTCGACGACACCGAAGTTCCCACCCGAAATCCCGTTGTCGATTGGGGCCGGCTGGGTAAAGCCGGACTGACGTACGCGGGCCATAAAATAGGATTGCCGTTCCACGTCGAAGGCGGCAGCACACTCGCCACACAGATCGAAAAATTCCGCTACGCCGATGGAGGCAGAACCAGCTCCCCGGGAGACAAACTGCGGCAGATGATCAGTGCCAGTCTTCGCGTTTACCGCGATGGCCCGGACACGCGCGAAGAACGGCACGAAATCGTCCTCGATTACCTGAACTCCGTTCCTCTCGCTGCCGCGCCTCAATACGGCGAGGTATACGGACTCGGTAACGGCCTTTACGCATGGTTCGGAATCGAATTGAATCGCGCGCGTGCGTCCGACCCGCGGATGTTTAAACACATCATCGCGCTGATCTGCGCAGCGCGCGCTCCGTCATTCTATTTGGTGCAAAACCGCGGCGCGCTCGAAGCGCGTGCCGATTTCTATGTCCGGCAGCTCCAGGCCAACGGAAGCATCTCGGAGGATTTCGCGAATGCAGTCGAATCCTCCCCGTTGGAGTTCCTTTCGCGCGCACCGGAGCCGCAAGCCATCCCTTACGTCGAGCGCAAAGCAACAAATGCGTTCAGGACCCACCTCATGGCGGCCCTGGGGGTGCCGGATTTTTATACGCTCGATCATTTGCATCTGAATGCCGACACTACACTGAACGTTCACCTGCAAAACGAAGTGCTGCAGCTCTTCGAGAAGTTGAAGGATCCCGCCTTCGTCCAGGCGCAGGGCCTCCGTTCCGAACATTTGTTGGCGCGCGGCGACCCCGCGCAGGTGACGTACAGCTTCACATTGTTTGAGCGGACTCCTGCCGGCAACGTCCTCCGCGTGCAGGCGGACACACTCAATCAACCGTTTGATTTAAATGAAGGAATGAAGCTGGAACTGGGGAGCACGGCGAAGCTGCGCACGCTGGCTCACTATCTGGAATTGGTGGCTTCGCTCCATCAGGAGTTCCAGGGCCTCGACTCTGCAACCCTTGCGAAACGGATGCAGACCGCTCGAGATCCGATTACGCGGTGGGCCGCCGAGACGATGATTGCGAACAACAATATTGATCTTGGCGGGCTGGTCGACAGGGCGTTGGATCGAAAATATTCAGGCAATCCCGGAGAAGTATTCTTCACCGGAGGCGGCGCCCACGTATTCGCCAATTTCGAAAAGGAAGAGAACTTCCAGAACTTCACCCTCCGCGACGGCCTCGCTCATTCTGTGAATCTCGTTTACGTACGGCTGATGCGCGATCTTGTGCGGTTTCACCAGGCGCGGCTCTCCTACAATCCGGACACCGTTTTGAATGATCCGGATGATCCGGTTCGCCTGCAGTTATTGAGGGAAATCGCCGACAAGGAATCGCAGCATTTTCTCTATGGAGCCTACGAAGCGTACCGGAATCAGGACGCGGATGCCATCGTCAATCGGCTGTTGGAAAAGAAAGGCAACTCGCCTCGACATCTGGCCATGGTCTTTCTCGCGTGGAATCCGAAAGCAGGTGTGGACGGGTTGGCTCACTGGCTCGAGTCGCATGGAGCTTCCATCACACCTGACGACGCTCGAAAGTTGTTGAAGTCATACGATCCTTCCCGGCTGAACATTTCCGACTACGGGTATCTCTTGAACCGGCAGCCTCTGGACGTCTGGTGCGCGGGGCAAATGATTCAGGATCCTTCCATCACCTGGGACGAATTGCTGAAGCGCAGCGCCGGCGTTCGCGAAGTCGCATCGAAATGGCTGTTCCAGACGAAGAACCGGCATGCGCAGGATGTAAGGCTCCGCATTCGCACCGAAGAGGATGCATTCGTTCGAATGACTCCTTACTGGCAACGGCTCGGATTCCCGTTCGATCACCTTGTGCCTTCACTCGCGACCGCCATCGGAAGCTCAGCAGACCGGCCGGTAGCGCTGGCGCAATTGATCGGGATCATTGTGAATGGCGGCATCCATATACCGACGTTGCGCGTCGAACGATTGCGCTTTGCCGCCGGCACACCGTATGAAACGGTCTTCGAGCCCAGGGAACGAACCGGAGAACGCGTCATGGATCCCCAGGTCGCGCGCGCTTTGCACGATGTGCTCGAGGGTGTGGTGCAAAATGGGACAGCTGCCCGGCTCGCTCATGCTTTCGTGGGTTATGATGGAAAGCCCATTGTGTCCGGAGGAAAAACCGGCTCGGGCGACAATCGATATGAAACGCGCAACTGGTCACGCGCGGTCAGCCGGACCGGCACCTTCGCGTTTTACATCGGCGATCGATATTTTGGAGTGATGACGGCTTATGTCGGTGGTGAGACGGCAGGAAATTATGTCTTTACCAGCGCGCTTCCGGTCACAGCCCTGAAGCTGCTCGCGCCGGCGCTGAAAGACAACCTGTAATTCCCCGTCAGAGGTGTAAATACCCTAATTAGCGACGAACGAACTTTGAATGCTAATTAGGGTATTTACACCTCTGACGACGAATTACGGTTCGCCCGCTTACTTCGTCGAACTTTTCTTGGCCCCTTTGTCGGCCTTCTTCTTGTCCTTTGAAGCTTGCTTCTTGGCTTTGGCGGCTTCCTTCTTGTCTTCCTTCGAGTCCTTCTTGGCAGCCGTCTTCGCCTGATTCTTGGCACCAGTCGTTGACTGCGACCATGCCGGCACTGAAAGTGTCAGCGCAATCAGAGCAGCGAAGGCTAGCTTCATAAACTTCTTCATTTGGTTCTCTCCCTCGTCATATTGCTGTCACATTAACTGTGACAGTTGAACTGCATTGGAACACGGTTACTATTAACGAAACATTAGCCCAACATTAATTCCACTTAATGTGGAATACTTCGACTGTGAACACTGTGGACATTGCCGAGTGGTTCAGCAGGATCCGCAAACAATACGCCGGGCAAATGCAGTGCGGAAAAGGATGCTCGGCGTGCTGCTACGGCCTGTTCGACATCTCGCTGGCAGACGCCGTGGATGTGGCTCACGGCTTCCAGCAATTAACGCCGGATGTGCAACAGCGCGTGCGTTCACGCGCCGTCGATCTGAATTCAATGATTCGCGAGCGGACCTTCAGTGAAGACGACCCTCGAATCGATCAGATCGTCGACAGTGCAAACAACCGCGCGTGCCCGTGCCTCGGCGATGCCGGCGAGTGCCTGATCTATGAGCATCGTCCTCTTGCGTGCCGTCTGGAAGGCGTCCCGATGGTTGATGTCAATGAAGGGTTATTCGGAGATTGGCGTGAGCTGAACTTCGTCGAAGGCGTTCCCGACAGCGCGATGCGCGATCTGAAGCTGGATTACAATCGCATCGACGCTTCGGAAGAAATCCGGTCCGCCGCAATCGCCCGCCAGTCCGGCCTTCCCGACCCGCGCGCAGTCACATTCATTCCATCGGTCATTGCCGAATTCGATCGCTTCTGGAAATTCCTCGTACTCAAAAAGTGAGCTTGAGGCCAAGCTGAACCTGGCGGGACGGGCCTGCGTTGAAGAGCCGCCCGAAATTTGGAGTGAAGGCAATACGGCCGGGTGCTCCCATAAAATTGAGGGAATTAAAAATGTTAAAGATCTCGGTACGAAACTCCAGACCGGTTCCTTCCTTGATTTGAAAATGTTTCGTCACCGACATGTCGACGTTTCGTTCGCCGTCCTCATACACGATGTTGCGTCCCGCGTTGCCGAATGAGAATGGAGCAGGCATCGCGAACGCATCGGTATCGAACCAGCGCTCGGCACTGCCTCTGCTTTTCAAATTGGGATTGCGGAGCAGATTGGGACGCTGAGCCGGACCCGAGCCGATATTGGCATTGTCGTTCGGAAGATTGATCGTGATTGGAGCTCCTGTCTGAAACGTCCCGATCGCGTTCACGAACCATCCCTTCGGCAATTCATATGTGCCGGTGAATACGAATCGGTGCGCATGATGGAAACTGGACAATCCTTTTTCCTGACGCAGGTTTCGAACGTCCTGCGGAATATTGAATTCGTGAAACGTTGGACCGACATCGGAGGCATCGTCCATCGCCTTCGACCACGTGTAGTTCGCATCCAGCCCCAGCTTGTTGGACAGCCGCTTCTCGAGCTTCATCGTGAGCGAATTATATTTGGACCAGCCGTCCCATCGAATGGTGCGGATCGCGCTGAGCGCGGGATTCGGCCGGCGCGCATCGATCGGTCCCGGTCCGGGTTCGGGAATATTGAAGTATGTGGAACTGTCGGCGCCGACAACTCGCGAGCCCAGGTACGTCGCCATCACGGCCCAGTTCGCGCCAAGCGATCGCTGAAGACTCACAGTCCACGACTCCGCATATTCCGGATGGTAGTTGTAATCCAAACCCGACCCGCCGATCGAGCCGGTGTTCGGCGCAAGCAGGATGTTGTTTGTCGTATAAACCGGCACTGCCTGGTCCACAGGCAGCGTTATCGACTTGTTGAAATAAAACGGCAGGTTCAGCGCGAGACTTTCAGTGATGCTGTACGCTGCCTGGTTGTAGAACAACCCAAAACCTGAACGAATCACGAATCGATCGGAACTTCCGGGCGACCAGGCAAACCCGATGCGCGGAGCCACGCGGCTGAAGCTGGGCTTTTGCAGCGATCGACCGTAGCCGGCATCCCTGGAAGTGACGTATGGAACCGGAACCAGCGGCAGTAACGCGGCCGCGTCCGGATGGATCGTTCCGCGATCGTCGCTCGCAATCACGAGGCGATTCAATTCGGGATTCGAAAAACGATTTCCTGTTTCGACCATCTGGCCGTTGATTTCGTAACGCACTCCGAGGTTCAGCGTGACGCGCGGCGACGGCCGCCAGTCGTCCTGCGCGTAGAAGTGCGACCACAACGAGCGGCCATCCGTCTCACCGCGGCCGATGCCGACCTGCGCACTCGAAGGATAACCGAGCAGGAAATCCGCGAAGGCGTTGCCATCGGCCAGTCCGGGCGCTGAAGACGTGTATCGCGGAGTGAAGTTGAAACTGCCGCGCGCGTTCGGCGAGCTGAGCGGATTGAAGCGTAACCGGAACACATACGCTCCGAACTTGAAGCTGTGCGCGTGCGATGTCCACGAAAGGTTGTCAAAAAAATCGAAGCTGTTGTTCCTGCGCAGGGTCAACGTGCCGGGATCACCCATCGAACTGTACGCGTCGGCGAGGTTGATCGCAGGATAACCGGTCTTCTTGGGATCGTGTGTGACGCCCTGAATTCCGGAGATTGATCCGAAATCGACTCCGCGATTTTCACCCTCCTGGCCGCCGGTCACGCGAAGATAACCGGCGCGAAATTCATTGATCAGGTTCGGCGCAAACACGTGTGTGTGGCTGAGCGCAACGTTTCGGCTGCGCGTCACGATCTGATAGCCGAAGCCGGGAACGAGAGTTTCATTCAGATTGCTGTTGCCGTACGGCTGGAACGTCACCATGTTCACGCCGGTGAAGCGGCCGAATATGGTGTCGTGCGGGCCGGTCGCGTAATCCAGACGCGTCGTGAACTGATGGCTATCATTCTCGATGGTCGGTGATGCGACGAAATTCTGAACATCGCCCGCCGATGTGGGCAGCGGCACTTTCTGGAGGAAGGCAAGCGCGACGGGATCCAATCGCTGTAGAGGAATTTTGTTGCCGTCGAATGGCAGCCTTCGTCCGGTTGCCGGGTCGACTTTCAATGGATCATATATGGCCGGAAGACCGGAGAAATCGCCGCCGCGGACTTTCACAGAAGGCAGCGAGAAGGTGCGCGTCAGTCCTCGCCGCTCGAGCGATCCTTCGTAGTTGGTAAAGAAGAACAGGCGATTCTTCGCAATGGGTCCGCCAATCGAGCCGCCGAATTGATTCAGGCGAAGAGGAGGTTTCGGTTTGTTCGGCGGGTCGAAATAGTTGCGAGTATCGAAGATGTCGTTCCTCACAAACTCGAGCATGGATCCGTGGACCTTGTTCGTTCCCGCTTTCGTGACAGCATTAACGTTCGCGGAAGCCTTGCCGCCGAATTCCGCGGAGTAAATCGACTTCTCGATTTTGAATTCCTGCAGGGCATCGATCGACGGCGAAATGACAAGATTGTTGAAGTACTGGTCCGTGATCGAAACGCCATCCAGCGTATAAAAATTGTGTCCTGCGCGCTGACCCGCGATCACTACCTGCCGGCCCGTCTGCGCGAGCGCCGCGCCGCGCGTGCCCACAGGCGTGAGATAAACGTTGTCGCTCAACAAAGTGAGTTGAACGAATTGACGCCCGTTCAGCGGGAGATCCACGAGCCGCTGATTGTCAATGACCTCGCTGATTTCGGCGTTGGCCGTCCGCATGAGGGGCGCCGCTTCCGTCACCGTGACTTCTTCGGCGATTGTGCTGACATCGAGCAAAAGATCGAGGTTGAGATGCTGGCCGGCCTGGATGACGATACCGTCGCGGATTTGGGTGCGGAATCCGGACAATTCCGCCCTCAATACATATTCTCCGTTGGGAAGAGACGCAAACACGTAGTTGCCGCTGGAGTCTGTCAATTGATTGCGCTGTTGACCGCTACCTTTATTTAAGAGCGTGACGGAGACACCGGGCAGTACCGCACCCGTCGAGTCGTTCACAGTGCCGCGCAACTCGGCCGTGTTCTGCGCGGTCAGCGGAAGGGCAAATGCGCAGACGACGATCCCCACCATGATCAGTCGAGTTCGCATGAAAGGCAGCTTACTCCAATTCACGCCAAATCTGTAGGCGGCCCGACACAAATGTAGTCCTCTCTCGGGCAAAAACAACAAAAACGTCGCGCCCGAATTTGCGCCGCAGCCTGAAATGCAAGCCAGACGCCACTTTCAGAGGAAGGCAATGACCGTGCAATGGGACGCCGGGGAGGAATTGCGTACTCATGACTGTTGCGACAAGTTGTTCGCCGGAGACTGTCGGATCGCAGTTGGCGTTATTGCATCGAATCAGCGGAATCGTCAGCTCAGACATGTCTCTGCAGAAGATGCTGGATGAATTGATCGCGCTTGTGACCGGCGTCACTGCATGCGATGCATGTCTCGTTTATCTGCTGGAACCCTCAAGGGCTGAAGTCGTGCTCTGCGGTTCGCAATTGCCGCATGCGGGCGAGATTGGAAACATCCGCTTGAAAATCGGTGAAGGCGTCACCGGATGGGTTGCGAAGCACCAGTCGGTTGTTGCGCTGTCATCGCGCGCGTCGTCGGATCCGCGATTCAAATCGTTCACATCGCTGCCGGAAGACACTTACGAAGCATTTTTGTCGGTCCCGCTGATCAGCAGCGGCCAGGTGATCGGTGTCATCAACGTTCACCATAAGGATGCGCGCGAACATTCGCGCGAAGAAGTCGCTCTGTTGATCTATGTCGCCGAGCAGATGGGCAGCGCCATTGTGAAGGCGCGGCTGGCGGAGCAATCGCAGGCGGCGATGAAGAAGGTCGAACTGCTCGCGGCCGTCGGCCACACGATCACCTCTGAGGGTTATCTGGATCGTATTCTCCAGGTGATCTCGGAAATGGTCGCGGAGACGTTCGACTCGCCCGTCTGTTCGATCATGATCGTCGACGAAGACAGGCAGGAGCTCTCGATTCGGGCCGCCCGCTGCTCTTCTCCGGAATATCTGCAGAAGCTACCGATCAAGATCGAGGATTCGTTGATCGGCCGCGTGGTGCGCGAACGAACGCTCGTCACGGTACCGGACGTCGCGGCGGAAAAATCATACAAGTATCCCGAGCTTGCCCGCCGATCGGGTCTGGTGTCGCTGTTGTCGGTTCCGCTGCTCGTTGGGCTGAAGGTCATCGGCACGCTGAACATCTACACCAGCGAGCCTCGTTCATTTGCTGCTGAAGAAGTGGGATTCGCGAAAGCCGTTGCGGGCCAGGCCGCACTCGCGTTCGAAAATGCACGGCTGATTTCAGAAACACTCGAAATGAAGCGAACCCTTGAAGCGCGAAAGGCCATCGAGCGCGCGAAAGGAATTCTGCAGCATCGCCACGGCATCACGGAAGAGCAGGCGTACCTCGACTTGCGAGGTGAAAGCCGGCGGTTGCGCCGGCCGATGCGCGAACTCGCGGAAGCAATCATCCTCGCCGAGGAATTGCATCGGAAAGGAGAGAAAAACCTGGACATGCGTGATCCGGTTCGTCGGTGAAGGGCTTTATCTGCGAAGTGGCGGGCACGGCCGGTGCAGAGGAAATCACGAGGTTCGGAAGTTGGCGGAGCTACCTAGCGGCCGGCGGTGTCAGAAGTATCGGCGTCGGAAGCGCTGGCAACGACTGAAGGCCGCATCCGTGAAATGCTGAAGTTATCGAATTCGAATCGAGCGTCGGTGAGATCGCGAGCTGAGAACGCCGCCTTCGCGACGCCCGTCTCCTGATGCTCAGTTGTGCCGACGATGATGTGATAAAGCTCGTGAGCGATCACACGCGCCAGCGCCCGCCCGAGAAACTGCGGGTCCGGTGAATGTCCCAACATTTGAATCACGCGTGTGCAATCGACGCGGAAGAACGGAAGGACGCGGCCATTCGAAATCGAAGTGTCTGCCAGGCGTGTTGTGATCGATGCCGGGACCACTTCAGAGGGCGAACAGGATCCCTCAAATGAGCTGACCGCGATCAGCTCGAAATCCTCACCCGGTTGGCGCGCCACGGAGTCCTTCCAGACGATTTCAATCCCCGCCGGAGCGAGCAGTTTCCGCAGTTCGGCCTGCATCGCCTGTCGGGATTCAACACTCAGACCCCGAGCCGGTCCCGAATACAAGGCCAGTGTGACGAGCATCATCGCTCTCAGTGTCAGCAACATGGGGAACACTGGGGCGAAATTATATGGGAAATCTTGAGGAGGAACTACTTTCGGGTAGGCCGTTATTCCCCTCCTCAGCCGAGGAGGGGAGGCTGCGCCATCAATAAATGCTGCGAAGCGATACCGCATTGATGCAAAGCCCGGTCAACTTCATTGGTGGCCGGGCTTGTCAGGTCAACAGTTGATCTATCAACGTAACAAGTGCCAGACCGTCGATGGGCTTCCTGAAGAATCCACTCGCGCCTTTGTCCAAATAGAAGGCTTCTTCGTGTGCTGATGGCTTTCCGGTAATAATGATCACAGGGATCTCGTAATGCCTGCTTCTGAGATGCTGGAGGAGCTCTAGTCCGGTCATCTGCCTCATCTCGACGTCCGCGATTATGCAATTGCTCTGGGAGAGTCCGTCCGATGCGAGGAACAGATCGGCAGACAAATATGTCTCCGCCTTGTACCCGCACGACGCCAAAAAATTCTGAAGTGATTCGAGCACGCGGAGATCGTCGTCAATCACCGCGATGCTGCGCGCAGGCGAGTTCGTCTCAATCCGTCCGGTCATTTACTTCGGTGCAAGGGAAAGCTGATTATCCCTTACCAGGCACTGTGGGTTGTTCAGGACTGAGCTTTGTTGCCAGCCTGACTAAAGTTGCAAAAGAATCAGCTTTCATCTTGCGCATAATATGCGCTCGGTGAATTTGAACTGTGTACTCGGTGATTCCCAGCTCCGCCGCAGCCTGTTTGTTTAATAAGCCCCTTACCAGAAGTGGCAGCACTTCTTGCTCTCGGGGCGTAAGTGAACGGTAGCGGGCGAGGAGATCTGCCTGTCCAAGGGCTTCCCGCCTGGCAATTCGGTCCTTTCCCAGGGCGTTTTCAACAGCAGCCAGGAGCACAGTTTCATCAACAGGCTTGGTAAGGAAGTCGACTGCGCCGCCCTTCATTGCTTTTACGGTAGAAGGTATATCACCGCGGCCAGTTATGAAAATAATAGGAATCGAGATTTGCGCCGAAATCACCCTTTGAACTTCCAGTCCATTCATCCCGGGCATCTTGAGATCGAGAATAAGACAAGCTGCAGTGTCTTCCCGTTCGAAGCTTAGGAATTCCGTCCCGCAGGCAAAAAGTCGCACATCCTTGCCGTTTGCGCGAAGCAGAGACGACAGTGCATCACGTACTGTCGGATCATCGTCAACGACATATACGATTTCGTTTTCACGTCCCATAGAATCAACTAATCGTAATGGAGCGCTCGGGTGTGATCAATTACATAAAGCTGGTATTGCAAAGGGCGAGAGACTAACAGGAATATGTAATATCTCTTCCACAAATACTTCCATAGAGTTACCGCCGCTCAACTTCCCACTACGACCGGTCCACTCCCCGGGGTAGACTGAACTCAATCGGGACGACAATCGCCGTGGAACTTTCAGAATATGTTCTTCACCCTCTCCGCAACGATGAGGAGTTCGTCCTTTATCGGGGCGAGCAGTCGAAACAGCCCATGTCGCCATCAGTTCTGCTGCTGACACCTGTATCCTCACGGCCTGCGCTGGAGACCGTAAAAAAGATGGAACGCGAATATTCGTTGAGGAACGAACTCGACTCAGCTTGGGCCGTTCGGCCGCGGACCCTCTCTGAGCAAGGCGGGCAGACAATGCTCGTGCTCGAAGATCCTGGCGGCGAGACTCTCGATCGATTCCTTCGCCGGCCGATAGAGATACCGCAATTCTTGCGCTTAGCTGTCAATCTTTCAATGGCACTGCGCGGGTTGCATGGGAGGGAACTGATTCACAAGGATGTGAAGCCCGCCAATGTTCTCGTTAATTCGCTGACGGGGCAGGTCCGGCTCATGGGTTTCGGGATCGCTTCGCGCCTTCCGCGCGAGCGCCAGACGCCCGAACCTCCGGAGTTCATCGCCGGAACGCTTCCGTACATGGCCCCCGAACAAACCGGCCGAATGAATCGCTCAATAGATTCGCGCAGCGATCTCTATGCTCTCGGAGTCACGCTTTACGAGATGCTGACCGGGAATTTGCCATTCACGGCCTCCGACCCGATGGAGTTAGTACATTGCCACGTCGCTCGACAGCCAATGCCTCCGTGTGAACGGTTGCCGAGTGTTCCGGAGGCCGTTTCCGCGATCATCATGAAGTTGCTCGCCAAGATAGCGGAGGAGCGGTATCAGACAGCAGTCGGTGTCGCAGGCGACCTTAGTCGTTGTCTTGCGGAGTGGGAAACGCAGCACCGCATTGTCGAATTCCCGCTTGGCGAAAAGGATATGCCAGACCGGCTGTTGATCCCCGAGAAACTGTACGGGCGAGAATCCGAAATTAACATTTTGCTCGCGGCGTTCGATCGAGTTGTAACGACCGACAGGCCGGAGTTAGTCCTTGTTTCCGGCTACTCCGGTATCGGCAAATCCTCAGTCGTCAATGAATTGCATAAGGTCCTCCTTCCGCCACGCGGATTGTTCGCATCGGGCAAATTCGACCACAAGCGCGA
>Ga0207646_10005130_pt1 | contig 13887 bp, 11 predicted proteins | sample KBSK5502metaG_FD_184343 | JGI IMG/M metagenome (GOLD analysis project Ga0207646, IMG submission 184343) | Corn, switchgrass and miscanthus rhizosphere microbial communities from Kellogg Biological Station, Michigan, USA - KBS K5-50-2 metaG... | ecosystem: Host-associated > Plants > Roots >... | reverse complement strand
CCACCGGAACCCACGGCGATTTTGGATTGGAGCAATTGATAGCCTGAGCCTTTGGCATCGTCTTCCGGGTGCAGGAAAGACGTAATCCTTTCTCTCTGATACGGCTTCAGGATGTGCTTGCTGACGGGAGGATAAAACACCGATCCAACAAGCAAAATCCCGGCTAACGTAAAAATTCCAGCGTGTTGCCACTTCAAGCCTGCCAAAAACGCACCCACAACGAGCATGGGGACGAGTACAAGAGCGGTGCCTAGATCTGGCTGCTTGAGAATTAAAGCAAGTGGCACGCCGACGAGCATTCCGGCTTTCAATACATCGCGCAGATCCAGCTCGTCTGATCGCACTTCCGCAAAGAAGCGCGCCAGTACGATGATTATAATCAACTTTGCCAGTTCTGACACCTGAAAGTCTTGTCCAAAGAGGTGAATCCAGCGTTTTGCGCCGAAGCGAGTGCCGCCGAGTACTAGGACTGCCGCAAGAGCTCCGAGACAAACCACGTACAGAATCAAGGCCTGGTCGAGGATCAGGTGATAGTCCACGCGGGACAGGATGAACATCACAGCGAAGCCGAACAGCAGCCATTTGATCTGCTTTACATGCATGCCGGCGAGGTTGCTGGCGTGGGTTGCGGAGTAGATCTCCACAACGCCCAGCGCACAAATGGCCGCCAGGATGGCGAGCAGCCACCAGTCGTAGTCGCGAGTGCCGGGCGCTTCTTTCATTGTGGATCCGCGTCTGAGTCCGCAGTGTGAGTCTGCGTGGCCGGTACTCCTTGTGGCTTAATCGCAACGACGGGAGCCACAACCGCGGCGCCACTCGATGGGGTTGTGCTGTGCTCACTCGCGGTGACCGTGCCCAGGATCTTGCGATTTTTCTTGTCGTAGTAGGCCTTAACAATATCCCGCGCAACAGGGCCCGCCGCCTCACCGCCATGCTGGCCGCTTTCTTGAACGAGGACCGCAACCACGATTTCCGGATTTCGTTTGGGCGCGTATCCGACGAACCAGGCGTTGTCTTCAAATTTCTTTTGCTTTGCGAGGCGATTCCGTGTGTTGTAGCCGATGACTTGCGCGGTTCCCGACTTCCCGCTGAGTTCGACTCCTGCGAGCTTCAACTGCGTTCCCGTGCCACCGCTCTCGTTGACGACACCGTACATTGCATCGGTGACTTTTTCGACCGTTGATTCCGAAATCGCAACGCGCTCTTCGCCGACATTTTGTGCGTCCTTCATCAGGTGTGGCTGCTTGAAGACGCCGCCAGAGGCAATGCCGCCAATCAGGCGGGCCAACTGCACCGGCGTTGTCGTCACCGCACCCTGGCCAGTAGAAACAGAAATTGTTTCGCCCGCATACCACTTCCGGTGAAACACGCGCTCAACCCATTGCGCGGAGGGCATAAGTCCAGCTTCCTCGGAGGGAAGGTCGATGCCTGTCCTGTGTCCGATGCCCAATTTGTCACCGTAGAAGGAGAGCCGGTCAATTCCGAGCCGCATGCCCGCAGAGTAGAAAAAGACGTCGCAGGAATGCAGGATGGCTTCGTGAAGGTTCATTACTCCGTGAGACGTAGCGCCTTTTTTGGAGAAGTAGACCCAGCACTTGAATTGGCGGCCGTAGAATGTTCCGTATCCGGGACAATATGTGGTGAAGCTCTCTGGCGGGTTGTGATCTTCGAGCATCGCCGTCGCGGTAACGATCTTAAAAACCGAACCAGGCGCGAGTTGCGCCTGAATTGCACGATTCAAGAGCGGGTGCAGCGGATCTTCGTTCAGTTGCTTCCATTCGTCTTTCGAAATTCGTACGGCGAAGTCATTGGGATCGGGTGTTGGGCGGCTTACCATCGCCAGCACTTCGCCAGAGCGCGGATCGAGCGCCACTACGGCGCCGGGACGCGCTCCCAACGATTGCTCGGCCACCTGTTGAAGATCCAGATCAATCGTGAGGGTAACTTGTTTTCCGGGAATTGGATCCTGCTGCGAAAGATGGTCGACTTCCTTGCCAACGCTGTTGACGATGACGCGGCGCATGCCGTCCGCGCCCATCAAAATGTCATTGTACTGGCGCTCTAATCCATTTTTTCCGACAACATCGCCGGGACGCAGCTTTCCGTTGCTGGCCTCAATCTGCTGCTCGCTTGCTTCGCCCACGTAACCAGTTGCGTGAGCGAGGAAGCCATTCGGCATGTAGCGGCGGCGCGAAATGGAAAGCATCTCGAGTACAGGAATATCCGAACGGTGTGACTCGATGAAATCGAGGTCCGCGCTACTCGCTTCCGGTTTGATGACGATGGGTTGAAACTTGGGCAGATTGCGGGTGTTTTGGAGCTGGTCGTGAAGATCGTCCTGGGAGATTCCAAGACCCTCCGAAATTGCGGGCAGATATTGTTCAACGAGTTTCGGGTCATCGCGAAGGAGAAGAACGCTGAAAGACGGGCGATTGTCTACCAGCACGCGGCCATCGCGATCGAGCATGCGGCCACGCGGCGCGATGATGGGAATCGAACGGACGCGATTCTGTTCGGCCATCTGGCCATACTTATCGCTGTCGATGACCTGCAACTTCCAGAAGCCAAGCAGCAACAAGCCGATCATGCCTACGATGATGTAGGAGACGACTGCGAGCCGCGTCTGCGGCAACCGATTGTCATTGCGGAACCAGTACGACACAAAAACCCCGTGCGAGAAGCAATTTCCTCTTTATGTCAAGGAAGAATCTGCGCAGAACTTCGCCTAGCGCCATGTGGCGAAGTCTTTTTAAACGTAGCATCTGCGGAAGAGCGCCGCAACCCGTCCGCAGGGACAGGTTTCGGGGTGGTCAACGGGAGGAACGTCGCAACGCAAAAAGAACAAGAGTGAGAATTGAGCAGAAAAGCAGACGTCACGGTAGGCGGCCGCTACGAGCCATCAGAACAGAGCGGTGGTGCGGCGGGACCAGCTCTTGTCCTTTTCTTTGGCGATTTTTTCGAGGTCGCCGACGTGCGCCCCCGCTTGCGTCAGCACGTGATGCAGATCGTTGCCAATGCTGATGAAGGAAAAACCTTTGTCAAGAAATTCGCCGACGCGTGATGTGCCAAAGAGAAAGAGTCCGAGAATGACATCATTTTTGCGTGCAGCTTCGATGAGGCTTTGCGTTGCAGCGTTGAGTTCCGGCGAAGTGTACATGAGCGGAAACTCGTATTTTTCATACAGACCCATGGACATGCAGAGATCATTCTGCCCGAGGAAGAGAACATCGACTCCGGGAACCGCAGCAATTTCCGCTATGTTCTTGATGCAGTCTGCGGTTTCTACTTGAAGGGCGACGATGCCATTGGAGTTCCAGTTTCCTGCGTAACCGAGGAGTCCGGCTTTGTTCATGCTGCGTTGCGGAAAATAGACCGATCGCGTGCCTGCAGTGGGATATCTTGCGCAGCTCACCGCTTGCTTCGCTTCGGCAGCGGTGTTGATGTAGGGAATAAGCACGCCGTCGGCGCCGAGGTCGAGCGCTTGCTGAATGCCGCCGCGATCGTGATAGCCCTCTACGCGAACAAGGGATTTCGCGCCACCGCTCGCGATTCCGCTCAACATCGCGGAGAGTTTTTCAAAACCCATTGGGCCGTGCTGCGTGTCCACCAGCAGCCAGTCGTAACCGCTGTGCGCCAATTGCTCTGCAATCGTGGCGCTGTGTGAATTCAAAAACAGCCCCATCTTTGGCTGGCCCGCGCGCAATTGCTTTTTGAAGTCCGCTCCGTTCAATACTTCCTGGGGCATCGTCTCTCCTCGACCTGGCGTATTTCGCCCGCGATTTTGTGTGTAAGCCCTCTTACACTACACGGCTCGCGATATTTCTCCAACTACGCGCTGGGGTTCGCGCAAAAAGCAACGCTGAAACCGCAGGAGCGCGCCTCGTCATTTGTCACCTATCACTATTTCTAATAGTTGTGCGTGAAAATTCACGATTATAATTATGGCTAGTTTGCGCGCCCGTGTCGCCACTCCATGTCGAACACTTCGCAGAATCCCGGGACCGCTTCCGCAAAGCAGCCGTTGCGGATTGCGCTTATCGGCATGTCCGGCGCAGGAAAAACGTTTTGGAGCCGATGCATCGCCGAATCCGGAATTCCTGCAATCTCCTGCGATGACCGCATCGAGGAAAAACTTGCGCGGCGGCTTGCTTTGGGCGGCTATTCGGGAATCAATGGCGTGGCCGCGTGGATGGGCTGGCCCGACTCGGCGAGCTACGCGGAGAGGGAATCACAATACCTTGCGGAAGAAATTGCAACGTTGGACGAAATTCTTAGTGACCTTGAGCGGAATAGGCAGCAGTCGCTGGTTTTGGATACGACCGGCAGTGTCATCTATACCGGGAATCATCTGTTGCACCGGCTGCGAGAATTAATGACCGTTGTGTATCTCGCGGCATCTGACGCCGAACAAAAGTTGCTGATCGAGCGGTATCTCGGCGATGCGAAGCCGGTTTTGTGGCGCGGCGCGTTTCAGGCGAAGCAGGGTGAAACCCCGCGGCAAACTGTGGCGCGCTGTTATCCTCATCTGATTGCCGCGCGGCGGCAGAGCTACGCCGCACTGGCGCACGCAACTCTGCAGGTGGCTGTATTGCGCGAACTGCCGCACACCGCCGACGCGTTTCTTGAAATGTTGCCGCAGCAATTTTTGCCGCAAAGGGCCGGCGGTTTGAAATGAGATACCGCAGCACGGCGGGAAAGGCGCCGCTTACTTCCTTGCGCGGAGCGGTGTTGCGCGGGCTCGCGCCGGATGGCGGTCTCTACATGCCCGCCGAAATTGCGCGGCACTCGCCTGAGGAATTGGAAGAGTTTCGCTCGCTGCCGTTCACTGAGGTGTGTTTCCGCGTGGTTCGGCCGTTCGCGACGCCGGACGTTCTGGAAGAAGTGCTGTGGCAGATCGTCAGCGAAGCGATTAATTTTCCCGTGAAGCTGGTTTCGCTTTCGCCGGGACTGCACATCCTGGAGCTGTTTCACGGCCCCACGCTTGCCTTCAAGGATTTCGGCGCGCGCTTCATGGCGCGGCTGATGGGCTATTTTGTTCGCGGAGAGAATCGCCAGCTCACCGTGCTGGTGGCGACTTCGGGCGATACGGGAAGCGCCGTGGCGCACGGTTTTTTGAGCGTGCCTGGGATTCGCGTGGTGATCCTTTACCCTTCAAAGCGCATCAGCGAAGCACAGGAAAAACAATTCACGACGCTCGGAGAAAATATTACCGCGCTTGAAGTCAGCGGCACGTTTGACGATTGCCAGCGTCTGGTGAAGCAGGCGTTTTGTGACGAAGAACTGAACAAACGCGCCTTTCTTACTTCGGCGAACTCCATCAACATTGGCCGGCTGCTGCCGCAGATGTTCTATCACGTGGCGGCGTATCGCCAGTTGCCGGTGGCGTCGACTCCGTTGGTGGTGGCTGTGCCCAGCGGCAACTTCGGTAACTTGACCGCGGGACTTTTTGCAAAACGCATCGGTTTGCCCGTGGCGAAATTTATTGCCGCTACGAACGCCAACGATGTCGTGCCGCAATACTTGCTGAGTGGCCAGTATCAGCCGCGCGCGGCGCAAGCGACCTGTTCGAACGCGATGGATGTCGGCAATCCGAATAATTTTCCGCGTCTGCTCGATTTGTGCCGGGGCCGTTTGGAGTACGTGCAGCGCGAAATCTGGGGACACGGCGCGAGTGACGAAGCAACGCTCGCGGAAATGAAATCCGTTTGGGAAAAGTACCGCTACATATGCGATCCGCATACGGCGGTGGGCATTCTTGGCTGGGAAGCTTACAAAAAGGAACACAGCGAGCCAGCGCAGGGTCTGGTTCTCGCTACCGCGCATCCCGCAAAGTTTGCCGACGTGGTTACCAAAGCCATCGGAACGGCGCCGCCGCTGCCGGATCGGCTTGCGGCGTATTTGGAGAGGCCGAAGCTTTCACTCACAATGTCGAGGGACTACGAAGACTTCAGGCAATTTCTCCTCGCGCATTGATCGTGTGGTTTTCGGAGTACTGCCCATTGGCGGTTTTGAAATGGCTCTTCGAGATTTCGATGTCTCCAGGGAAATCGCGGAGGTCGCACCTCCGGAAGTATCTGTCGCGTGTTCTGACATCCGGTGAAACTATACAGACATGTGAGATGAACTTCGAAAGCCGCCTGCTTAAACACGTCCGGCGTGTCTAAAGTTGTGTGGATGTGCAAGACGTTTTCGGGAGCGTTGCTCGCAACTCCTTCGACGTAAGGCGCGAGGTCGTCATAAGAAATAGTATTTTGTGGCGAACGGCGTCCCAGCCAGCGCGACTGTACTGCGCCACATCGATGCCGATGCCCTGATACATGCTGTGATCTCGGGTGTCGTCAAGCCAGAGAAAATAGCCGATCTTAACCACTTTTCCGTTTTGGATCAGCGCTGTGACTCCAAATAGGCGGAATCGATGGCCTATTAGAGACAGCAATCGATCGATCGGTTCGCCATGGCGATTTGTCACCAACTTGATCAGGAATCCGTTTTCAACGTCGCCCTCAACGCATGAATAGCGCCTTAGCCGGCTATCGGGAACCTGCTGCTCCACCGATTCCGAACTTAGCGAAGGAACCAACCGTAGCAATTCGCGGTCGGATGTCTCGTCCAACTTGATTCCAGCAATCCTTTGGAGTGTCGAGTGAACGCGCCAGTCAAATCGTGCCGACTCAATGCGAAAACAGATCACGCTGAGAGCAAACAAGGATGCGGCGGCAATCAGGGCACCGCGAGTGCTGCGAAGGCACAAGAACCGCCAGGACACATATGTCCATGGGAAGGCGTCGCGAAAGGCCATTGATGAGTAGACACCGAGCTTAACCGGAAACTGCCGGAGCAAGAGAGATTCGTCGCTTCGGTCGGAATGACGGTTGTTCGGTATTGGCGTGACCGGCTTACGATTTGCGGAAGCGGTCGAGGAGGTAATAGAGGAAGACGCCAAGGATGGAATTGACGAGGCAGGAGATGCCGAGGCGCATGGTGAACCAGGGCTGCGGTTGCGCGAGCAGCAATTTTTGCACGAGCACGACGATTCCCTGATGCACCGCGAAGAACGAGAAAGTGAGCGCGAAGCGCGCCAGCGGATGCTCCGTATCGAGCCGCGCGCCAATGGAAGAGGCAAGATAGCCGATCACGGTTTTTGCGATTCCGAAAAGGCCCAGTGGAGTCTTGCTCAAACTGTCCTGCAACAAGCCGATGAAAGTGCCGAGCAGCAATCCGGTGGAAGGATTTCGGCGGCTCAGTCCGAAGTAAATCGTGATGAGCAGCGGCAGGTCCAGAATGTTGGCCTTCGGGATGTACACCGGCAGAAACGCCTGCAGCATCAGCGCAAAAATCATGGTGAGCAGAATCGTCCCGCCATGAAACTTGTGGACTTCTATGTGCGATTCACTGATGCGCAGATCGAAAGTGTCGTTCATGGATGTTTTTCCGCGGGCTTGGTGTTTGTTAAGCGGGAAACCGGCTGTCCGGATGCCGAAGGCTCTGTTGCAGCGCTTCCATTCGGCGGCGCACCGGGCTTCAACGCAAGCGGGTCCGTCGTGAGCAACACGATTACTTCTTCCAGCTTCTCAATGTTTGCGGAAGGGCGCACGCGAATCTGCTTGAATGGCGAGCCCGGCTTTACCTGGCTGATCGTTCCAACGGGCAAATCCTTGGGAAAAATTCGATCCATGCCGCTGGTGACGACGCGATCCCCGACGTTCACTTCATCGTCATTCCCAACGTATTTCATGGTGAGCAGCGGCTCGCCCAAACCGCCGACAGGACTTTGAATTCGCGAATTGGAAATCATTGCGCCCACGCCGCTGTCGCGGTCGGTGAGCAGCAACACCTGGCAAGTATCGCGAAACGACTCGATGACTTTTCCAACGACGCCTTCCGGCGTGATGACGCCCATGTTTTTGTGAATGCCCTCGCGCAAACCCTGATCGAGGTAGATCACCGCGCTGTTCGCATCGGCGCTGGAGCCGATTACTCGCGCCACGATCATCGGCACTTTCGCCTGCATCTGCTTGAAATTCAGAAGTGCCGCCAAGCGGTCGGCTTCGGCTGACTTGCTCTGCAGCTGCATGATCTGCAGTTTCAGCTGGCCATTTTCACGGCGCAGGTCTTCGTTCGCGCGGGCCGTGTCGCTCAGTGCGAAGTAGTGCCGCCATGCGTCGCGAATCTTTCCGATTCCCCAGGCGCCGCTGCGTTCCACGGGCGAAACGGCGGAAACGGTCCAGACGCGGATCAGACGTCCCTGAGAATCGCGTTTGATTTGCACGGCGAGGAGCAGCACTTGCAGCAACACCACTCCCGTCAAAAGGAACAGCGAGCGATGGCGAGAGGGTATACCGACCATATAGAGTCCGAAAATTCGAAATTGGAATTCGAAGCTTTCCCTGAGCGACTAGTGGCTGGTGCTAGCGACTCTGGAGTTGTAAACCCGAAAACCGAAGCATCCGAAAACCGAAATTCAAACCCAAAAACCTTATGACTGTCGCTAATCGATGCAAACTTGGCGCAACAACTTGAAATCGCTAAGCATCTTTCCGGTGCCGAGCACCACCGAGGCCAACGGATCGTCCGCAATCGAGACCGGCAGACCGGTTTCTTCGCGAATACGCTTGTCGAGATTCTTCAGCAGCGCGCCGCCGCCCGTAAGCACGATGCCGCGATCACTGATATCCGCGGAAAGCTCGGGAGGAGTGCGCTCCAACGCCACGCGCACGGCGTTTACGATCGTAGCCACGCATTCACTGAGGGACTCGCGGATTTCGCTGTCGTCAATCGTGACCGTACGCGGCACGCCTTCGATCAGGTTGCGGCCTTTCACTTCCATGGTGAGCGGTTTTTCCAGCGGGTAGGCCGAGCCGATTTCCATCTTGATTTGCTCGGCGGTGCGCTCACCAACCAGCAGGTTGTATTTGCGCTTCAAGTACTGCATTACGGCTTCGTCCATTTCGTTGCCGGCCACGCGGACCGATCGCGAATAGACGATGCCGCTCATCGAAATCACGGCGATGTCGGTTGTGCCGCCGCCAATGTCGACTACCATGTTGCCGCTCGGCTCTTCGATGGGCAGGCCGGCGCCAATGGCCGCGGCCATGGCTTGTTCGACCAAATAAACTTCGCTGGCTCGCGCGCGGTAGGCGGAATCTTGCACAGCGCGCTTTTCGACCGGCGTAATTTCACTGGGTACACCGATAACGATGCGCGGGTGCACCAGCACGCGGCGATTGTGCGCTTTCTGAATAAAATACGTCAGCATCTTTTCGGTGACTTTGAAGTCTGCGATGACGCCGTCTTTCATGGGCTTGATGGCCACGACGTTTCCGGGAGTTCGGCCGAGCATCTCTTTTGCTTCGCGACCGACCGCTACAACTTCGCCGCTATTCTTGTTGATCGCCACGATCGAGGGCTCGTTGACGACGATGCCTTTGCCGTGTGAAAAGACCAGGGTATTCGCTGTTCCCAAATCAATGGCAAGGTCGGACGAAAACAAACTGAACACCGACCTCATGTTGTAACCGTTCTTATTCATTCCCCCAGTCCTTTCGAATCAAAAACAGAAATACGCATTACGCTTTGCACTATCGAGGCCCTACAGAAAACGTCACAATTTTTTTGCGATTCGCAACTCTCTATTCTCGCCGAAGATCGCAGTTAGCGCAAAAGCCGCGCCGTCCGGCTAAATTTACCTGGCACAATCTATTTTGGCACGACGATGGTCACTTGTTGCTTTGCGGTTCCACCGCGGCGGTTTTGGCCGATGATCACAATCGAGTGTTCGCCGGGATCGAGCGCCTCCGTGAAGTACCGGAAACCGCCGTCGGAGCCGATGCTTGGCACCGCCTGACCATTGATAATCAGCGCGGCTCCAGGTTCCGTCTTGCCGAAAACTTCCGCGACGCGACCGTGCAATTGCGTTCCGCCGATTTCCAGCATCATTTCCTGGGTGCGGCCCTGAGCAACGATCGTGAACTTGAACGTTTCGCTCACTTCGCTGGTCTTTTTGTTCCCGTCTATGGCGATAACGTTCCAGAAATAATCTCCGCCGTCGAGTCCGCTGATTTCAACCGCAGAGCTGGAAACTTTCACCTGTTTCACCATTTTGGTGAACATAGCAGTCGTGCTGATTCGCAAAGTATAGGAAACAGCGTCTTTGACCGGCTTCCATTCGAAACGAATTGCCGCAGTTCGCGGAACTTCCACGATGATCGGAGCCAGGTTCAGCGGTTGCGAGAGATCAGGAGGAGCGAGAACGTCGGACTTCGTGATCGGGCCGCTGGAAGGAATGCTCGCCTTCTGAAACTGCCCCAATTCCACTTTCTCGCTGCCGCGGCGTACCTCGGCGCTGCCGCTCGCCACCGTGATTTCACTCTCTTTCGATTGTGGATCGGACTTCACGGAAGCGCGGCTGTTCGGCCGGATCTGAGCCACCGTGTCTTCCATGCTCACGGCGGCGTGTGAATTCGGTGAGCTCCAGTTTGGCGTTGAAAGGTCAACCGCACCGGTATTGATGCGCACAGCCGTGGTGGCCTGGTCGCGCGTAACATTGTTTTCTTCGACGGTGACCAGCGTGTCGGCTTTGATCGTGTACGATGTTGCGTCAGCGAACGTGATGCGCGCCGCTCCGTCCGCCGCAGTCTGGATGAGGTCGCCCTTATCGAGCGTTGTGCGATAGTCGGCGTCCACCCACTGGACCGAATTGACTTTTTTAATTTGAACGCGGCCGTCCAGGTTTACGAATTTCGCCTGATTCATGGCAAGAGGCATCGCGTCACTGTCCGTGCCGCTTACCGCGCTGGATACTTTTTTCAGGACCGCGGCATAAAATCCCGGGGTGACAAAATAGACGGAGCCGAAAATCAGGGCGACGAGAACCAAGCTGTAGACGGTGAGACTTTTGTACGACACCGCGTGCCAATACACCTCCACACGCTTGACCCTCTCTGGGCCATGCTGGTGGTGCGGATTGTTTGGCAGTTGACTGTTCACGGTAGCGGGCGCACATCTGGCGCCAATTTTGCAATTTAGCACACGGCTTGCGCAGCGGTGCATCGGCGCGGCGACCCGTAGTCAAACTGCAAATAGCAATCCGGTTACAAGGCCGTCGTCTCCTCGCAGCACGGCTAAATCGCGCCGGGCGTCCCAGCCCGCCCGCACTTGCGGTAACCTGTATGTTCCGCTTGTTCGCTGGCTATTGGGAGAGATGGATTGAACACGGTTGCTTGCTTCCGCGCTGGGTTGGGCGTCTTCGCAGCGTTCTTCTGTGTTGCGGCGATTCCTTGCGCCGCGCAAGGCAATCTCGATCCTGCCGCGGTTTCGGCTCGCGCTGATGCCTGGCTGAAGCCCTACCAGGAGGTTGGCGATTTCAGCGGTGTGGTTCTGCTGGCGCAGGGCGATAAGATTCTGTTCCAAAAGGCCTATGGGCTGGCCGATCCCCAGGTGGGCTTACCGAACCGGCTCGACACCCGCTTTCGAATCGCCTCTGTCAGCAAGACGTTCACTGCGGCCGCGATTGAAAAACTCGTGACCGACGGGAAAGTTCGCTACTCTGACTCTTTAAGTCGCTATGTGGAAGGGATCCCTAACGGCGACTCCATCACCATCGAACACCTCCTCGCGCACGAATCAGGCGCCGCTGTTTTCGATTCTGAAGATGTCTATCGCGATTGTCTGTCGCGACAGGACTTGTTGAGACGGCTGTCGGCTGCAAAACCACATTTCGCTCCGGGAAAGAAATCCGAGTACAGCAACGAAGGTTATTTCCTGCTAGCGGCGGTAATCGAGCGTGTGACCGCCGGTTCGTACGATGACTTTCTCCGGAAGAATTTTTTCGCACCCCTGCAAATGGAAAATTCCGGAACGGGTTGCCGCAATTTGCCGAAGGGCCACAACGCCTACGGGAGCGTTGCCACCGCGACCGAGGCGCGCCTGCATGCTCTTCCGTTCAACGAAGCGGCACTTGAAGGCGCTGGATCCGTTTTCTCCAACGCGATGGATCTTTATCGGTGGCTACGGGCCGTCGATACGGACCCGCTCTTTGAAGTCCGCACGCTTAAATATCCCTATGGCTGGGGCAAACGCAAATACTCGTCGCGCGAGCTAATTGAGCAATCGGGCCAGCTCGAAGGTTTTGTTTCGCATGTCGCGATTTATCCGAAGGAGCACATCTACGCTATCGTTTTGAGCAATATTCAATCCGGATTTTCGAACCGGATTGCTCGTGATCTTGAAGCCGTTCTGTTCGGAGGCTCCACTTCCAAGCCGCCAGTCGTGACGACACTTGCCCTCGGGGAACGTTCCATGCGGCAATACATCGGAGGCTACCATTCGTCGGAGTCGCCCTATCCGCAAACACTCGACATCCGCAACGGCCAGATCGCCATGCATTGGGGAAGCAATCCGTTCTGGCGGGAGATGGCAATGATCGACGGCGATACATTCTTGGTCCGCGCGGACTACGCCCGCATCCATTTTGAGCGCGGCCCGGACGGACTGATTCACCGGATGATTTGGAACTGGCCTAGCGGCGAGCGCCTGACGTTCGAAAAAGACCGTGTTAGCGGCAACCCGGAGCCGGTCACTCCTGAAAGCCCCTGAAGCGAGTTTCATCGTCTGTCGGGCGGTCTTTTGAAACGAAAAACGCCCTGCTTGCGAACGTCCGCAAGCAGGGCATTGCTTCTTAGGAAATGTCTCGCGCTGCTAGAAGCGGATGTACGGACCAAACGCCGCCCGGAAATTGTTGTGCGTGCCGTGGTTGAAATAAATCTCGTCGCCCACATCGAGCCGCACACCGACCGGACCAATATGTCCTTCCAATCCGCCCCCCGGGTACAACGTTCCCATCACGTCTTGTGAACGCAAATTATCCACGCTACTGAAGAACGATCCCACCGTCGCAGGCGCCGGATCGAATCGCGTGTTCAGGAAGCCGCCTTTCAAAGTCACAAACGGATGAAAATTGGAGTGGCCAAGAGACACTTTGGGCCCGAACAATCCGTGCAGCAGCCGGAGATTCGATCGATTGACAATGATGCTCCCGCCGTTCGAGAAATCTTCGGTAAAGACCTGATTGAAGTCGTAGCTCATCTCTCCTTCCAGCATGATGCGATGGCTGAGTCCCACGCCGAGCCGGACACCAACCCCGGCAAAATTCGTATCCGTTTGCGAGAGCCGGAAATAGTCCGCATAGGCTCCGACCGCGAATTGGTCTTGCGCAAATGCCGAAGGTGCCAACGCTATGCCGCACAACAAGAAAAACAGCGCAATACGCCTCATTGGGCTTCTCCTGAACAGTTTAGGTTTGACGGCGAAAGAGCCGTGGGCTGCGGGCTGAAGGCGTTCTCTTCTTGCGCGTTAGACGCCAGCGGGGGATTTCAAGTTGCCAAGTGGATTGCTGTAAAAACTCGGATGAGTTCCTGCAAATTTCTGCCACCGCTCGCCAAATACTGCGCACGTCAAAAAATTTGCCGTTGACGACAGGGGGCCGACGTATTAGCGTACTATCCGCTGGGTGAAAGGTTCTGGTACTACTCCTCTATTGTCCGTCCCAGGGGCAACTGAGAATATGGCCGCACCGAGGGATTCGTCCTGAAGGCGGCCGGTAGCGAGAACGCGGTAATTTTCCGCAACTGCTTCCAACGGCTTAGCCCAGCGGCGGAAGTGCCTCAAGTTTGAAGCCAGCAGGAGCACCTGGCCTTACGTATGTCCCTATTGCACTTTCGCTGTAAAGAGCGCCGTCGCACGCAACGTGTCTCGTTGACTGTCCCCCTCGCGCTGCATGGGCAGAACGAGGACGGGCACAAATTTTGTATTCACGTGAAGTGCAATGCCGTGAGCCAGCACGGTGCGCAGATCGAAACCGAACATCCTCTTGTAATCGGCCAGATGATA
>Ga0207646_10005129_pt1 | contig 13890 bp, 13 predicted proteins | sample KBSK5502metaG_FD_184343 | JGI IMG/M metagenome (GOLD analysis project Ga0207646, IMG submission 184343) | Corn, switchgrass and miscanthus rhizosphere microbial communities from Kellogg Biological Station, Michigan, USA - KBS K5-50-2 metaG... | ecosystem: Host-associated > Plants > Roots >... | reverse complement strand
GGCTCACGGTCGCCGGTCCAGGCAACCCCCTACGAAAGCGTGTACGGCGCCCGATTCGAGGACATCCCGCGACGGGTCCCCGACATCAGCCGGGCACGGCAGGTCCTGGGGTGGGAGCCCCAGGTGTCGCTGGAGGAAGGCCTGAAACGAACGATCGCATGGTGGGGTGACGCCGGTGACGATGACTGAGACACGCCAGCAAGGGGCGGCCGGGGACTTCCTGGCCCGGCTCGGCGCGCGGGAGGTCCTGATCGGGGTGATCGGGCTCGGTTACACCGGGCTGCCGCTCGCCCTGGCGAGCGCGCGGGCCGGGTTCCGGACCCTCGGGTACGACACCGACCCCGAGCTCTGCGATCACCTCAACCGCGGCGTCAGCCACATCGGGGACGTGGACGACGGGCTGCTGCGGGAGATGCGGGCGGCGGGCCGCTTCACCGCGGTGGCCGAGGGCCTCTCTCCCGTGCCCGAGGTCGTGTTCCTGTGCGTTCCGACGCCCTTCGACCAGATGCCCGACCTGTCTTACGTCCGGGCCGCGGCCCGGACCGTGGCGGCGGCGCTGCGGCCCGGCATGGTGATCATCGCCCAGTCCACCAGCTATCCGGGCACCACGACCGAGGTCATCCAGCCGCTGCTGGAGGAGAGCGGGCTTTTGGCCGGGCGGGATTTCGCGCTGGCCTTCTCCCCCGAGCGCATCGACCCGGGCAACAGCACATGGAACATCCACTGCACCCCCCGCCTCATCGGCGGGGTGACCGAGGAGTGCACCAGGCTGGCCGGCGCGGCGCTCGGTGCCATCCTGGGCGACCCGGGGCTCGTCCGGCCGGTCCGCGGCCCAGAGGTCGCCGAGTTCGCCAAGTTGCTGGAGAACAGCTACCGGCTGGTGAACATCGGGCTGGTCAACGAGCTGGCGATGGTCGCACACGAGATGGGCATCGACATCGAGGAGGTCATCCAGGCGGCCGCCACCAAGCCCTACGGCTTCCAGGCCTTCTACCCGGGGGTGGGACCCGGCGGCGCCTGTATCCCCGAAGACCCGCTCTACCTGGCCTGGAAGGCCCGCACCCTGGACGTCGACACCAGGCTCATCCACCTGGCGGCGGAGGCGAACCAGGGCATGGCCCGCTACGTCTTCACCCGGATCCTGCAGATGATGAGCCGCAGGGGCAGCGGGCTCGGCGGCTGCCGGGTGCTCTGCGTGGGCGCCGGCTACAAGCCGGACATCGCCGACACCCGGCACTCCCGGGCGCTGCACGTGATGCACCTGCTGGCGGCGGCGGGGGCCAGGGTGGAGTACACCGACCCGCTGATCCCCGTGGTCGAGATAGCCGGGCGCGAGTACAAGAGCGTCGCGCTGGAGGTGGCCAGCCCGGCGGACTACGGCCTTATCGCGGTCCTGGTGTCGCGGCGCGGCCTGGACCTGGACCGGTTCATCGAGGCCGGTGTGCCGGTCTTCGACGCCGCGCACGCGCTGGCCGGGCAGCCGGGGGACGCGGTCGAGCGGCTCTGAGAACGGGGACGGTCAGCTCCCGCCGACGCCAAGGGCGGTGAGCACCACAAGGACGACGGTCGACACGGCGAACGTCCCGTGCGCGAGGACCACGACAAGCGGAAACGCCCCTTCCGGCGGCATGTCGTAGACGGCCTGGGCGACGGCGGGGGTGGTGGTGGCCGTCGCCGGGGCCGACTCGAAGAGGCTGCCCCGGGATACCCGGACCGGCTCCGCCTGCGCGCTGGTCGTCCGGTACACGGGGATCCAGCGGGCGAACATGGTGACGCCGAGCAGCGCGATGGCCACCAGGATGAACACCGCGGTCCAGGCCAGTGCCCTCCGGCCGAGCAGCAGGTAGGCAACCCACACGCCGAACCCGGTCACCGCGAGGGACACGTGCGCCACGATGACCGGCAGCGGCAGCCGGCTGGCCGCGTCGCGCTGGTTGGTGGCGTCGTTCTCGATGAGCCACACGGCGAGCATGTAGAGACCGCCAAGGGCGGTGACGAACCAGACGATCAGGGCTACGTAGGCCATGGCCCCTCATTTCGGCGACGGCGGCCCCGGCGGGCGGGGAATGCAGCGCGGGGACCAGCCACCCCCCACGGACGGCAAGCCGATCGGACGTGGCTCCCCCTTGTTCACGCCGGCCGCCAGCCACTGGTTCATGTCGCCGTGCCGGGATCGCCCCGGATGCCCGTCGCCCAGGCTACTCTCCGGCTAATGTGTGCCGGCCGGAATCAGCCGGCGCAAGCCGGGGACCCGGCGGGGTCAGAACGCGGGGGTCTCCGCGTAGCTGCCCCACTCCTCGCGCAGCGCCCCGCAGATCTCGCCCAGGGTGGCTTCGGCCTGGGCTGCCGCCAGGATCGGCACGATCATGTTCTCGCCCGACCTGGCCGCGGCGATCATCCCGGCGAGCGCGGCGTCCACGGCCCCGGCGTCGCGGGCCGCGCGGCGCCGCGCCAGCCCGGCCACCTGGTCGCGTTCCACCTGGTGACTGACCCGCATGATCGGCACCGGCTGGCCGACCGTGCCGGTGTGGGCGTTCACGCCAACGACCTTCTTGTCGCCCTTCTCCAGCTTCTGCTGGTAGGCGAAGGACGCCTCGGCGATCTCCGCGGAGAACCACCCGGTCTCGATGCCCCGCAGGATCCCCTCCGTCATCGAGCCGCCGGGGCTCATCCCCTTGATCCGGGTGAAGATCGACTCCGCCTCCTCCTCCAGCCTGTCGGTGAGCGCCTCCAGGTACCACGACCCGCCCAGCGGGTCGGCGACGTTGACCACGCCTGTCTCTTCCATGATCACTTGCTGGGTTCGCAGGGCGACCTCCGCCGCGTGCTCGCTCGGCAGCGCGAGCACCTCGTCGAGGGCGTTGGTGTGCAGGGAGTTGGTGCCGCCGAGCACCGCGGCCAGGGCCTCGATGGCCGTCCGCACGACGTTGTTGTCGGGCTGCTGCGCCGTCAGCGAGACCCCGGCCGTCTGGGTGTGGAACCGCAGCCACTGGGCCCGCTCGGTCCGCGCCCCGTAGACGTCGCGCATCCACCGCGCCCAGATCCGCCGCGCGGCGCGGAACTTGGCGATCTCCTCGAAGAAGTCGATGTGCGCGTCGAAGAAGAAGGACAAGCCGGGCGCGAAGACGTCGACGTCGAGCCCGCGGGAGATGCCGAGTTCGGTGTAGCCGAACCCGTCCGCGAGGGTGAACGCCAGTTCCTGCGCGGCGGTGGCCCCGGCTTCCCTGATGTGGTAGCCCGACACCGACAGCGGCTTGTAGGCGGGGATCTCGGCCGCGCAGAACTCCATGAGGTCGCCGATCAGCCGCAGGTGCGGCTGCGGCGGGAAGAGCCACTCCTTCTGGGCGATGTACTCCTTGAAGATGTCGGTTTGCAGCGTGCCGTTCAGCTGGGAGATCCCTGCTAGCTCCGGCCCCATCACCCCGCCCACTGCGCCCTGCCGTTGCGCGGCCGCCAGGTACATGCAGAACACCGGGATGGCCGGCCCGCTGATGGTCATTGAGGTGGTGACCTCGGCCAGCGGGATGCCCTCGAACAGGGCGTCCATGTCCTGCGCCGAGTCGATCGCCACGCCGCAGTGGCCGACCTCGCCGGCCGCGCGTGACTCGTCTGAATCCCGGCCCATGAGGGTGGGCATGTCGAAAGCGACGGACAGGCCCGCGCCACCGGCGTTTAGCAACATCTTGTACCGCTCGTTGGTCTGGCGCGCGTTCCCGAACCCGGAGAACTGGCGGATCGTCCAGGTCTTTCCGCGGTACCCGGCCGGGTACAGGCCGCGGGTAAAGGGGTATTCGCCGGGCCAGCCGATCCGCTCGAACCCCGGCACGACGGAGCCGGGCGACGGCCCGTAGACCGGGTCGACCTCGACGCCAGACAGCGTCGTGAAGTCTGCGTCGCGCCGGCGTGCGGCGTCATACCGGCGCTGCCAGCGCCTCCTGCCGTCCTCGGCGTCCTGCGCGGCGGGTGCGGTCGGTGCGTCCATGGCGATCCTCCGGGCCCGGTAGCCCCAAGTTAGTAGGACGTCCTACTAATTCATCCCCAGTGTAGCCCGCGCCGCCCGCCGCGGGACCCGTGCCCTCCGCCCACGGCAGCCGCGTTCCCGGGGGCGGTTAGGGCCCCAGCGTCCAGACCGTTGTCGTCTTGACGTCGCGGTCCTCGATCGCGGCGAGGCCGGGCACGTCGTAGGTCATGACCGGGGTGAGGCGGGTCCGGGGCAGGTACGCCCGACCGAGGTCGGCGGCGAGCACCTCGGCTCCGCTGGCCCGGGCCCTTTCCAGGAATCTCATCACGCTGGCCGCGAGTTCCCGCTGGTAGAAGGCGTCCGCCGCGAGAACCAGGTCGGCCGGCGGGGGCGGGCCGCCTGGGGCCAAGACGTCCTGACCGGTCACGGCCACGCTGACCTCGTTGGCGGCGGCGTTGACCGCGATCGCCGCGACGGCGAGCGGGTCCACGTCGTAGGCGGTGACGGCCGCCGCGCCGGCCCGCGCGGCCGCGATCGCGACCAGCCCGGACCCCGAGGCGAGGTCGATCACCCGCCGGCCCCGGGCCACGCCGGGGTGGTCGAGCAGGTACCGGGCGAGCGCCTGGCCGCCCGGCCAGGCGAAGGCCCAGAAGGGCGGCGGCAGCCCGGTCTGGCCCAGCTCGCGCTCGGTGCGTTGCCACAGGCTGATCGGTTCGGCGGCGCAACGCAGCCTGATCTCCGGCACCAGCGGCACCGGTGTGAGCCGGGTCGCCGCCCGGACTATGGCGGCCGCGTCAGCAGGCACCGGCGACCGCAGCGATTCAGCTGCCATTTCGCCTCTCGCCGGTGAGTTTACGGCCGCCGCCCCGTGGGGCCGGGGATGCCCATATTCGACCGCAACCGAAGCGGCCCCCGCGCCGTCTCAGTAGTGCCCGGGCGGCGCGGGGACGCGCCCGGACTGCCAGCCCTGACGCTGCACGGAAAGGTGTGGTAGACCTGTGCAATCCCGACCTGCTGAGCTGGCGGCGCCCACCGGCCCGGCCGGCGTCGTGACCTTGGTGGGATCGTGGATAGCGCCTGCCAGCGCATCCAGCCGGGGGGACCATGTGGGCATGTTCCGCGCCAGCGACCGGGTCGCTGCCGAGGAACTGTTCAACGCGTGCTATCCCCGGCTCGCCGGGTGGGTCCGCCGCCTGGTGGACGACGACGACACCGCCCACGAGATCGCGTCGGAGGCATTCACCAGGCTGCTCGCCCGGTGGTCTTCGCTGGACAACCCGCAGAGCTACCTGTACATGATCGCAACGAACCTGGTCAGGGACCACTGGCGCAAGGTCGGCCGGGAGCGGCGCGCGCTCCGCGCGGTGAGCGCCACGGTGCCCGCCGACGGCGTCCACCACCCGGCTCAGGACGTGGAGGTGCGTGCCCTGATCCAGGCGCTGCCGGACCGGCTACGCCGGCCGTTCCTGCTGCACTACTACGGCGGGTTCCCGGTCAAGGACGTCGCGGTGATGCTCGGCCGGCCGGAGGGGACGGTCAAGGCCGACTTGCATCACGCGCGGGCCCGGCTCCGAGCGGTGCTAGGGGAAGCCGATGGATGAGCCCCGCGACGACGTTGACATCTGGCTGAGCGAACGGGTGAAGCCGTTGCTGCCACACCCAGGCACCTTCGAACGGATCAGGAGGCGGGCGCGGCGGCGCAAGCTCGGACAGGCCGCCATCGCGGCCGGCGGCGCCGCCGTGATCGTGGCCGCCGCCCTGACCGTGCCCCCATTCATCGACTCGCAGCTGGGCAGGGGCCAGACACCCATCGCGAACAGCTCGACGACGGCGACGCCCGAGCACACTCACTCCCGTTCGCCATCGCCGCCCCCCTCCAGCTCCTCGCCGCCGTCCAACGTCACTCCGTCGGGGCCGCCTCCGGTGCCTCCGAACTTCGCGGTCTCCTCGGTCACGTTCGTCTCCTTGACCGAAGGCTGGGTCCTCGGCCAGGCCGGGACCCCCGGCCAGTGCGGCCCCCCCAACGCCTTCATCTGCACCTCCCGCGCGATCACATTCAACGGCGGCACGTCGTGGCAGGGCGGGCATGCCCCAGTAGCCGGCCTGCCCAAGGGCGCCTCCGGCGTGAGCCAGATCCGGGCCCTTGATGGGCGCAACGCCTGGGCGTTCGGCCCACAGCTGTACGCCACCCACGACACGGGCTATACCTGGACGCCGGTTAATACCAACGGCATGCGGGTGATCGACCTGGAAACGGTGCACCACCGCGCGTTCGCCGTATGGGCGCGCTGCACCGGAACCGGCGCGGACTTCGCCGCGAACTGCACCGGCTTCTCGCTGTACTCCACGCCCGCCGGGCGCGACCAGTGGGCGCCGGTGCCCGGCGCAACCAATCTGACCATGAGCCAGGCGGCCGGGCTGGCGCCGGTGCCTGCCTCGGCGCAACTGGCCCTCACCAACACCGTGGGGTACCTGCTCGCCCCGAATGGCGATGTGTACAGCGGCCCGATTACGACGGGCGGGGCCTGGCACCTCGCGACGGCGCAGGGCATACCGGCTGGCTGCCTCCCGGGGCGCGCTCAGCGTGACGGCGTGCCCTCGCGGGCGATGCTGGCCACCACCGGCACAGGCATCGTGGAGTTGTGCGCCACCACGGGAACGGGCGGCGTGCAGGTCAAGACGCTCAGATACTCCGCGGACGGCGGGCGCACCTGGCAGCCGGCGGGCACTGCGCCCCCGGCGGGAATCGCCACCTCGTTGTCCGGGACGCCGGACGGACGCGTCCTGGTGGCGACCACCACCGGGATCGACGTCTCCGCCAACACTGCGGGCTCGAGCCCTTCCGGCCTGAGCTGGATCACGGTCACCGGCGCGTCGGTGCCCGGCGGCTTCAGCTTCGTCGGGATGACGTCCGATACGCAGGGTGTCGCGATTCCGGCCAACAAGGCCCTGCACGCCGTGTGGTTCACCTACGACGGCGGCAAGAACTGGGTTGAGTCCCCCGTGCGCTGAGGCAGGCGGGTCCTGAGTCAACGCTGTTCAATCGTGGGTCTAACCGGCGGCTCTGGCGCCTGCCGTTCCTTCCCCGGCGGCGGTGACCGGCTCTGGCCGGAAATCGCCCGCGCCCACCCGGAGCCCGCGCAGCAGCGTGAAGATCTCGCCGAGTTCGAGCACGTCATAACCGGCCATCCCGAACCGCGCCGCCATCAGGTCCGCGGTCGACCGCGCCATCACCTCGCGCCCGCTCGGCGTTATCTCCGCCAGCGTCCCCCGCCCGTCGCGAGGGTTCGGCATGCGCCGGACGAGGCCGTCCCGCTCCAGGCGGTTGATGGTGTTCGTCACGCTGGTCGGGTGGACCATCAGCCGCTCGCCGATCACCCTGAGCGGCAGCGCGCCGCGCCTGCTGAACCCCAGCAAAACCAGCGCCTCGTACCTGGCGAAGGTGAGGCCGTGCGGACGGAGCAGACCGTCGAGCCCGGCCAGCAGGATCTGCTGGGCCCGCATGATCGAGGTAACGGCCGCCATGGCGTCGGCCGGGCCGAACCTGTCGGCCCAGATCTCCGCGGCCCGCTCGATGGGGTCGAAGGGCAGGTCCAAGGGCTTGGCCACAGGCACACGCTACCCGCCGGCGTGTCGGGCTGATCATGACCCGGCCCGCAGCCTTAGTCACATATAGTGACATGGTAGAGACCAACGAGTTATATTCCCAGGTAGTCGGCCTACCCGTGAGGGGAGAAGGTGCGCTCCGGACTGGTCACCACGGACTCGATCCCGGTGCTGGCCGCCGGGGTAGGGCTCCGGCACCGGTCGAGGTGGATACTGCGCTCGGTCAGCTTCCGCATGACCGCCCACCCCCCGGACGGGATGCTCCTCGGCATCGCCAGCGGCCAGCACGCCACCGCCTCGGCCATGGTGGACCTGCTGGCGGGCCTGGCCCAGCCGGCGCACGGCGAGCTGCGCGTGCTCGGGCAGGACCTCACCACCGCGGCGGGCCGCGCCGCGGTGCGGCCCCACGTCGGCGTCGCCCGGAGCGCGGGCCAGCGCCGGTCCTGGCTCCGGATCCGCGGCATGACCGAGCACGCCGCCCGCGCTGCCCGGATCCCCGGCCGCGACCGCGCGGCGCTCGCCGCCGCGATCCTCGACCGCCTAGGGCTGACGGCGTGGGCCGACGTGCGCCTCAGCGGCGCTCCGCGTGCGGTCGGCCGCGGGGCCAGGCTGGCCGCCGCCGCCGTGCATGAGCCCGAGTTGCTGCTCCTCGATGGGCTGCTTGACGGCCTGTCCCCACCGGAGCGGGCCAGCGTTGCCGCAAGCGTGCGCGAACTGGCCAGGGACACCGTGATCATCGTGGCCGGGCTCGATGCCACCGCCCTGAAGCTCACCTGCGACGAAGTGCTGACGCTGTCGGACGGCATCCTGGCGGCCGCCTGACGCCGCCCTCGGCGGCGTGCCTGGCCGCCGGCCACCACTAGGCTGGAACGCATGGACTGGAGCCTGCTCGGCTGCGGCGCCAAGGGTCATGTCACGTATGCCCCTGACGAGCCCGGGCTGCGCGACCGGCTCTCCACCACCACCCGTGACGGCACGGGCTGGCGCTGCCTGCGGTGCGGAACGTTCGTGATCGGGCCGCCGGCGCTGACCGGCCCCGCGGCCGCCGCCCCCCGGGTGCGCCGGGCCGACGAACTCCGCAGCGCCCTCATCCTCCGGATCTTCGCCGTCGAGCGGTTTCTGCGGGCACTCCTGTTCGCGGCGCTGGCCATCGTGGTGTGGCGGTTCTCGTTCTCCCGGCTCACGCTGGAGGAGGCTTACCAGCGGGATCTGCCGGCCGTGCGCGCGCTACTGCGCGACTTCGGGTTCAGCGTGCACCACAACAAGCTGCTCGGCCTCGTCCAGAAGGCGTTCACCCTGAACCCGCACGAGCTGACCTGGCTGGCGATCGGCGTCGCGGCGTACGCGGTGATCGAGATCATCGAGGGCGTCGGGCTGTGGCTGCTCATGCGCTGGGGTGAGTACTTCGCCATGGTGGCCACGTCGGTCTTCCTCCCCTACGAGGTCTACGACCTGATCGCCAAGGTCACCGTGTTCCGCGCGGTGGCCTTCGCGATCAACCTGGCTCTCGTCGTCTATCTCGTGCTGACCAAACGCCTGTTCGGCGTGCGCGGCGGCAGGAAGGCCTACGAGGCGAGGCTGCGCAGCGAGTCCATCCTGGAGGCTGAGATCAGCGCCCTTGCGGCGGCGGAGCCCGCCGCAAGGGCGGGGCAGGCGGGCGCGGCCCCGGGGCCAGGCGGATCTTCCGCCCTAGGCAGCTCGGACGGGCTGGCAGGTGAGGTAGGCGGCCGCCCCTCGCCGGCACCCTCACCGAAGCTGTCAGCCGCCGCACCGCCCCCGCGGGCTCACGGTCCCATGACCGCGCCCCCGCCTCTTCCGCGACCTGACCGGGAGAACGGCGCCTAGGCGTCCTGGCCGGCCACGGCGACGAGTTCGTCGGCCGCGGCGAACGGATCCAGCTCACCGGCGGCGACCCGGGCCGCCAGGACGTCGAGCCGGGAGTCACCGGGCAGGCCGCCCACCCGCTCGCGCAGTTCGGCAACGGCGATCGCGGCGATCTCCTCCCTGGCCCGGGCGCGGCGCCTCGTGTCGCGCCGCCCGGAGGAGTCCAGCCAGGACCAGTGCGCGTCCACCTCGGCGACCAGGTCGCCGATCCCGTCGCCCTTCACCGCGATCGTGGTCACGATGGGCGGCCGCCACTCCCCCGCTCCGCGCCGCGCCAGCGCGACCACGGTGCGCAGGTCCCGGAGGGTCTCCTGCGCGCCGGGCTGGTCGGCCTTGTTCACCACGAAGATGTCCGCGACCTCCAGGATCCCGGCCTTGGCCGCCTGAACCGAATCGCCCGCGCCCGGGGCCACCATCACGAGCGTGGTTTCGGCGAGCGAGGCGACCTCGACCTCGGCCTGGCCGACGCCCACCGTCTCGACGAGGAGTACCCCGTACCCGGCGGCGTCAAGGACCCGCAGCGCCTGCGGCGCCGCCCGGGCCAGCCCGCCAAGGTGCCCGCGGGTGGCCATGGACCGGATGAACACGCCGGGGTCGGTGGCGTGTTCCTGCATCCGTACCCGGTCGCCGAGCAGCGCGCCGCCGGTGAAGGGCGACGTGGGGTCCACCGCGAGCACACCGACGCGCAGCCCGCGCTTGCGGTAGGCGGCCACCAGGGCGGCGGTGACCGTGGACTTGCCCACCCCCGGCGGACCGGTCAGCCCGATCACCCGGGCCCGCCCGGTCAGCGGCGCGAGCGCCTTCATGACCGGGCGCAGCGCGGGCGAGCCGTTCTCGACCAGGGACACCAGCCTGGCGAGCGCCCGCGGGTCACCGTCCCGCGCCCGCTCGATCGCGTCAAGGGGGTCAGGCATGCTCGGCCGGCACGCGCAGCAGCAGTGCGCTGCCCTGGCCACCGCCCCCGCAGAGCGCCGCGGCGCCCAGGCCGCCACCCCGCCTGCGAAGTTCGTAAGCCAGGTGCAGCGCGATCCTCGCGCCCGACGCGCCGATCGGGTGGCCGATCGCGATCGCGCCGCCGTTGACGTTGACGATCTCCGGCCCGACGCCGAGTTCGCGCATGGACTGCAGCACGACCGACGCGAACGCCTCGTTGATCTCGATCAGATCGAGGTCGCCCACCTCGAGCCCGGCCTTGCCCAGCGCGTGACGGATGGCACGGGACGGCTGGGACTGAAGCGAGTTGTCCGGGCCCGCCACGTTCCCGTGGGCGCCGATCTCGGCGAGCACCGGCGCGCGGCGGGCGGCGGCCGCCTCCTGCGACATCACCACCACGGCGCAGGCCCCGTCCGAGATCTGCGAGGCGGACCCGGCGGTGATGGTGCCGTCCGGCTTGAAGGCTGGGCGCAGCCTGGCCAGCGACTCCGCAGTCGTATCGGGCCGCACCCCCTCATCGGTGTCGAACAGCACCGGATCCCCCCGCCGCTGCGGGACGGGGACCGCCACGATCTCTTCGTAAAGCATGCCGTCCTTTATCGCCGCAGCGGCCCGCTGGTGCGACAGCGCGGCGAACTCGTCTTGCTCCGCCCGGCCGATGCCAAGCCGCTTGTTGTGCTCGTCGGTGAGCTCGCCCATGGGGATGTGGTCGAACGGGTCGGTCAGGCCGTCGAGGGCCACGGCGTCGAGAACTTCGATGGCGCCATACTTGTGCCCCTCGCGGAGGCCCGGCAGCAGGTGCGGCGCCCTGGTCATCGACTCCACGCCCCCTGCGATCACGATGTCGAACTCGCCGGCCCTGATGAGCTGGGCCGCGAGCGCGATCGCGTCCAGGCCGGACAGGCACACCTTGTTGATCGTGATCGCGGGCACGGTCATCGGGATGCCAGCCGCGACCGCGGCCTGGCGGGCGGGGATCTGCCCGGCGCCGGCCTGGAGCACCTGCCCCATGATCACGTACTGGACGTCATCGCCGCTGACGCCGGACCGCTCCAGTGCCGAGGCGATCACGATGCCGCCCAGGTCGGCGGCGGACAGATCCTTGAGCGACCCGAGCAGGCGGCCGATCGCCGTCCGTGCCCCGCCTGTGATCACCGCTTGTGGCATGCTTCCCTCCGCTGCTCCCCCGCCCCCGGTGACGCGCGGGCGGGACGTCTGCCACGATACCCAGGGACCGCCGGAGGCCGAGGGAGGCAGCGGTGCTGGACCGGATCGACCATGTGGGGATCGCTTGCCACGATCTCGCTGCCAAGATAGCCTTTTACGAAACAGTGTTCGATCTCAGCGTGGTCAGCCGGGAGACCCATGAGGATCAAGGAGTGCGCGAGGCGATGCTTCGCGTCTCCGCCGGGCCCGCGGGCGCCTCCTGGATCCAGCTACTCCAGCCGCTCGGCCCGGACACGCCGGTGGGGAAGTTCCTCGCCCGGCGCGGAGAGGGCATCCACCACATCGGTTACGGCGTGGCGGACATAGCGGCCGCGATGGACGCCATCGGCGCGCGCGGGGTGCGCCTGATCGACCGGCGCCCGCGGCACGGCTCGATGGGCGCATCGATCGCGTTCCTCCACCCCGCCGACGTGGGCGGCGTGCTCACCGAGCTGGTCCAGGCGCCGGACCGGGAAATCCCCGCCTAGCGCCGCCGGGGAGGTGTGTGTGCCCGGCATCCCAGTTGCGCAGAAAGGCGAATTGTGCCGACGGGAACCATAAAAGCCACCGTCATCACCTGCGTAACGGGAGTACGCTGCCAACGGTCGGGCGAGCGGCTCTCACATGTCCGAGCCGGTGGGCAGGGGTTGCCTGAATGATCAGGGGCGCCAGCCCGCCGGAAGGTCGCGAGATACTCGTCCACCCCCGCATGTCCCCCCGTCTAGCCAGGATCAAGCCACATGCAGCCTGAAATCGACGCTCAGCTCAGTAACTTCTTCGAAGACGCACCAGCCCGCGACTTCGCCAAAGTCATGCGCGGGTACGACCAGCACCAGGTCGATGAGTATCTCAAGCAGAACGACCTCGAGATCCGCCAGCACCGCGAGCAGGTTGGGGCGCTCCAGCAGGAACTCTCCGAAGCGCACCGCCAGCTCAGGGAGCAGGAACGGCCCACCTACGCCGGGCTCGGCTCCCGGATCGAGCAGCTGCTCCGTCTCGCCGAGGAGCAGGCGACGGAGATCGTCGGGGAATCCCGTTCCGCCGCCAACGAGCTGCAGGCCGCCGCCAAGGTGGACGCCGCCGAGCTGCGCGCCGCGGCCGAGAACGAGGCCGCCGAGCTGCGGGCCAGCGCCAAGCGGGAGACCGAGGACCTGCGCGGCACCGCCGAGCGCGACGCGGACGCGATCCGGACCAGCGCGCGCCGCGAGTCCGACGAGCTGACCTCCACCACCGAGCGCGAGGCCGCCAAGCTCCGCGCCGTCGCCGACCACGAGGTGGCGGAGAAGCGCGCCGCCGTCGAGCGAGACATCGCCAAGCTGCGGACCACCACCGAGCGCGAGGTGGCCCAGCTCAAGGCGTCGGCGAAGCGCGAGCGGGACGAGATCCTCACCACCTCCAAGCGCCAGGCGGATGAGATGCGCAGCCAGGCGCAGCGGATCCTGGAGGAGAGCGAGGCACAGCGCGCTCAGGCCGAGGGCGAGTTCGAGATTCAGCTCGCCTCCCGCCGCGAGGAATCGGAACGGCAAGAGGCAGAACGCCTGTCAGCGGCGCAAGCGGCCACCCAGAAGCTGGTCACCGAGGCGGAGCAGCGCGCCGCGACGGCGGAGCAGCGCGCGGCCAAGGCCAGCGCCCAGGCGGACCACACCCGGCGCGAGGCCGACCAGCACTCCAAGCAGCTGGTCTCCAACGCCAAGAAGAATGCCGACCAGATCGTCGCCCAGGCCAAGGCCCAGGCCGACCAGCTGATGGCCGACACCAAGGGCGAGATCGACCGGCACCGGGCCGCGGCCCAGCGCGAGGTCGACGACCTCACCAGGCAGAAGGAGAGCATCTCCACCCACCTGGCCCAGATCAGCCAGCTCCTTGGCACCCAGATGCCGGGCCTGTCCGAGGCGCTCAAGCCGGCTCCGTCCCGGCACGCGGTCGGCGCGCCCGCGCCCAAGGCCGTGGCCCCGCCGCCGCCCCCGGCGCCCGCGCAACGGGAGGAGCCGCGGCAGGCCGCCCCGGCCCAGGCCCCTGCCGGCGGCCAGCCGCCAGCGGCTGCCCAGAAGCAGCCGGTCACGGCCAAGGCGGCAAAGGCCAACGACGAGGACTGGTGGACTGAGTAATTAGTTGCAATACGCAATGGAGGGGCGGCCCTGGATGCGCCGCCCCTCCCGCGTTCCGGGGCACCGGCGCCGGCGGCGCCGGTGCCATCAGATGAGCCGGACCGCGCGCTGTGGCGCTGCCCTGTGCCGTGCCCAGCGCCGGCGGCGCCGGTGCCATCAGATGAGCCGGACCGCGCGCTGTGGCGCTGCCCT
>Ga0207646_10005128_pt1 | contig 13890 bp, 14 predicted proteins | sample KBSK5502metaG_FD_184343 | JGI IMG/M metagenome (GOLD analysis project Ga0207646, IMG submission 184343) | Corn, switchgrass and miscanthus rhizosphere microbial communities from Kellogg Biological Station, Michigan, USA - KBS K5-50-2 metaG... | ecosystem: Host-associated > Plants > Roots >... | reverse complement strand
CACCCGATCGAGTCCTGAGCCATCATGTCGACGCTGCACGTCTCGTCGTGCGCCTTCTTGCTCAGGTAGTGCTCGATGATGTCCTTGCGCCCCTCGCCGTCTGGCGGGTAGACGATCAGCGAACGGTCCAACCGGCCCGGCCGGGTGAGCGCCGAGTCGAGCACGTCGGGGCGGTTTGTCGCGCCCATGACAAAGACGAGAGGCTTTGGCGGCACCGGCCCGCGCACCAGACCGAGCCACCGCGCGATTTTGACCTTTAGGCGATCTTCCACGTGCTGACCGAGGGAGTCCATTTGGTTGAGCAGCGTGTTCAAGCCCATGCCCGTGCCGCCGAACATGCCCATGCCGCCCATCCCACCCTGCATCTGGCCGCCCTGTACGCCGCCGCGGGAGAGGCCGATGGAGTCGAGCTCGTCCATGAACAAGATGCACGCGCCCGGCGTGCCCGGCTTCGCGTACTTGCGCGCGAGCCCGCGACCCTTCCGGAAGAGCGAAATGATGATGAGGGCGCCCATCCACATGCTTCGCAGGCTCGACGCGTCGATGTAGATGAACGGCAGCTTCGCCTCCGCGGCGATGACGCCGGCAAGGAACGTCTTGCCTGTCCCGGGTTGCCCGGACAGGAGCATGCCCTTGGGCATCTCCCCGCCAGCGAGCTTGAAGCGCTCGACCCCGCCGAGGATCCGCACGAGCGTCTTCGCGTGATCCACGAGATCCGGCTGGCCGCGGTAGTCGTTGAAGCTGAGGCCGAGCTGGGGGTCGTCGGGGGTCACCGTGTACGTGCGCGGACGCGACAGGAACCACATGAGAAGACCGAACTGCGCGATGAAAGCGAACGCGTAGAAGATGAGCGTGACGAGAAGGCCTGGCATCTGGCCGATGAGTGCCGCGAGACCTTCGAAGACGCTCCGGATTCCGTAGAAGAAGAGGATCAGCGCGAGGATCCCGAGAAGGATCAACAGGCGCCGTTTGTTGTGCTCGAGCACATACGCGCTCGTCGTCACGAATCCTCGTGCGGTCAATTCACACCTACCACCTGATCATTCGCCACCCGGAGTACGAACCCCACGACGAAATCGATCCCCTCCGTGGTCTTTCCGGTGACCACGTAGGCGGAGAGCAGACGTCCTTCGCTTTCGACCGCGCCCACGAACTTCGTGCTGCGGACGTCGGTGATGGGCTGAATGGCCGCGTCCAGATCGGTCAGCATCTTGGAGTCGACGAGCCTCGAGAGAGACTGGGCGTCGTCCGCCCCGATCGCGGCGACGACGTCGTGCGCTGCGCGCGGCTCTTCGACCTTGGGAAGGGTCGGATAGGGGTTCTCGGCCGGGCCCCGATCGACGACCGAATGCACGACGACGCCGGCGAGGATCCCGATCGCGAAGAGCGAGAGTGTCACCGCCGCCCGCGCCTCATTCACTGCGAACCACCTTGCCGCCGGAGACCGTCAGTGCCAGCGGGAAGAACTGATCGACGCCCTGCGAGTTACGGAGATCGACGGCGTAGATGTGCACCGAGTAGCCGCCAACGGACGCGCCACCGATGTACGTGAGGGAGAGCGGCTGGATCGTGCTGGTCGTGCGGCTGGTGTCAGCGCCTTGCAGCTCTGCCGCGCGCTGGGCGATGCTCTGGTTCGGACGGATACCGACGATCGAGTTCGGGTCACGCTGGAGAAGACCGAGCATGTACGCCCGCGCGACGGGCGATTCGCCGCTTGCGCCGAAGAGTCCGCTGTCCTGTACGAAGACGCCGACGGCCGAGGCGATGACGAAGCCGGCGAACATGCCGACCAGCAACGTCCCCGCCGAACCGGCGATGAGCCGTCTGAGCCCCACCATTGGCAGTCTACGCGCGGTAATTGCCCTATTGGCCCGCTCCGAGGGCGCTGGCCGCGAAAAATAAGAGCCCGCTAAGTTCGGATGCCCAGAAGTCGAGACCCTTTTCCTTCGCGCCGGCGCCCAGAGCCGCCGCGTGCGAGAGCAGCGCCGTCCTTTGGAAGTGTGTCGGCCCCGCGTGCGCCGTCGCGGCGGCTGTCTCCGCCTCGCTCACCGGTTCAAAACGGTCTCCTACGTCGTGTAGCCAGAACACCGGGGCGCGGATGTCGGACCAGTTCGCGCGCGGCGAGAGGTCATCGAAGACCTTGCGCAGCGCAGCTGGCAGCTCGCGGAGACCAGCCAGCGCCAGGTCATAGTCGGTCGCCCCCAACGCGCGCCACAGCGATCCAGCTTCGCTACCAACGCCGGGTGGTGGATCGGTTGCGGTTCTGCCGTCGTTGGCTCGGAGCTCGTCCTCCAGCAGCCCGCGGTCGTGCGGATCGGTGACCGCGCCAGCGGCAGCCAGAGGTAGCCGCAGGCGCACGGTCGGGTCCGGATCCCATGCAGCCTGGGCGCCAGCAAGCGTCTGGGTCCGCGTCACCACGCTCGCGAGATAGGTGTAGAGGTCGTAGTACGCCCCGAGCACTCCGACATAGGAAGCGCGCGCGAGTGCCTCGTACCGGCCGGCGGCAGCAAGCAGCATTCCACCCCCAACTGAGAATCCCAAGGCCCCGACCGGCATCCCACTCGAATCCGGCAACAACAGCAATCTCGCGAAGGCCGCGTCGATGATCGCCGCTGCCCGCGGTTCGAGGGTCCCTTCGCGGATGAACGGGAACTCCGGCAGCATCACGAGATATCCGGCTCGCGCGAGCGCCTCGGCCAGTCGCGTCGTCTCGGGATCGTCGTTCCCGAGCGCAGTGGCCCCGTTCACCATCATCAGCCCGGGATGACGGTCGCCCCAACCTGGACGCCACCACGTAACACGCATCTGGATACCGCCGAACGATTCCCGCGTTCCGGTCACCAGTGGGAGTGGCGTCACGTAGGCGGCGACATTCCGATCCCAGAGGGCGCTCGAGTAGATGTCCGCGACGAGGACGGCCCCCGCGCCGAGCGGTCGAAGGAACGGACGCCAGAGGATCGCGACCCCGACGACGAGAAGAACGATGGCGAGGCGTCGCCGCATCGCGGCGACTCTACCTAGGTCGCGGCTGCGAGGCGACGGTGCCGGACGCGGTCTTCGACCTCTTGCCAGAGGGAAACGATCTGGCTCGCGTTGAAGATCGACGAATACGTCCCGGAGATGATCCCGATGAGCAGCGCGAGCGCGAAGTTGCGGACGGAGAACCCGCCAAAGAGGAACAGCGCGAGGAGCGTGAACACAACCGTCAACGAGGTGATCACCGACCGCGCCAGCGTCTGCATGATCGAGTAGTTGATCACCGGGTTGAGCGCCTCGCCCGGGTTGAGCCGAAGGTTCTCGCGGATCCGGTCGAAGACCACGATCGTGTCATGCACCGAGAAGCCGATGATCGTCAGTACGGCGGTGACGAACAGGCTGTCGACCTCGACCTTCAGGAAATAGCCGAGGATGGCAAAGAGACCGAGGACGATGAGAGCGTCGTGCAGGAGGGCGACGATGGCCGCGATGCCATAGCGGAAGGCGGCCCAGCCGAAGTTTCGGAACGCCCACGCGATGAGCAACACGATCAAGACGCTCGCAAGGGCGATCGACTTCGCCGCGTTCTGGATTAGCTCCGCCGAGAACGATGGGCTCACGACCGACGAATTCGTGATCCTCGTCTCAGGACCGAAAGTCTCCTTCAATCCCGCCTCGGTGCTCGCGAGCTCCTGCGGGAGCATCTCGGTCGTACGGACCTCGACCCCGCCGCCGGCCACGCCTTGGATCGTCGCCTCGTCATGGCCATGCGACGCGAAATAGTTCTTGACGAGAGAGTCGTCGGGTCGCGTCGCGAAGGTGACCTCGAGCAGCGTGCCGCCCTTGAACTCGATGCCCGGCCGCAGTCCGCCGATCGCGAGGAAGAACACACCCGGCACGATGAGCAAGGCGGAGAACAGGAAGTACCACCACTTCCGCTCGACGATGTGAAAGAGCATGGCTAGAGCGCCGGCGCCGGGCGCGGAGCGTGACGGTCAGGCGGCGGTTCCGCGGTTCGTTCCTCGACGCCGTACAGCCAGCGGCGACGAAGCGCGGAGAACTCGATGGCCCCGTGCAGCAGCATCTGCGTGACGACGACCGCGGTGAAGAAGCTCACCGCGACACCGATCCCGAGCGTGAACGCGAAGCCCCGCACCGTGCCGGTGCCGAACAGGTAGAGGATCCCGGCCGTCAACACCGTCGCCAGGTTCGAGTAGAAGATCGACGGGAACGCGCGCTTGCGGCCTTCCTCGACGGCGACGCGGAGTGACTTGCCCGAGCGCAGCTCTTCCTTGAGTCGCTCGAACGTCAAGACGTTCGCGTCGACGGCCATGCCGATCGACAGGATGAATCCCGCGATGCCGGCGAGCGTCAGGGTCACGGGGATGAGCCGGAAGATCGCGTAGGTCAGCGCGGTGTAATAAAGGAGCGCCATGACCGCGAGGACCCCCGGCACGCGGTAGTACGCGATCATGAAAAAGGCGACGAGCAGGAGGCCCATCGCGCCCGCGATGAGGCTCCGGTCCACGGATTGCCGGCCGAGCGTCGGTTCGACGCGCTGCGACTGGATCACCTGAAGCGAAACGGGCAGCGCACCGGAGTTGATGAGGTTCGACAGCTGCTTGGCCGACGCGACCGTGAAGTTGCCCGAGATCTGGCCAGCGCCCGAGGTGAAGATGTTCTGGATCACCGGCGCGGAGATCTGCTGGCCGTCGAGCGTGATCTGCACCGCTTGATTGAGGTAGTCCTTCGAGAGCTGGACCCAGCGGTCGGCGTCGGCGCCCGTGAACTCGAAGTGCACGACCGGCTGGTTGGCCTGGTCGAAGGCGACGTACGTCGCGTTCAGGTGCTCGCCGGTCAGCGGTGGGGTCAGCGATTTGAACTGCCCGGCGTTGTCCTTGTCCGGGATCTTGATCTCCAGCTTCGCTTGCTTCGTGGCGATGTCGTTGGCCTGCTGGATGTCGTCGATGCCCGGCAGCTGCAGAAGGATCTTGTCGTCACCGACCGCCTGAATGACCGGCTCGGAAACGCCGAGGCCGTTGATGCGCCGGTCGATGACCCTCCGCGCTCGGTCGTTGTAGTCGGCGATGCTCTGACCGGCGGGAATGTCGGCGACGTTCATCTGGAGGAGGAGCTGCGTCCCGCCCTGGAGATCGAGGCCGAGATGGGTCTTGATCTCCTGGTTGACCTGGATCGGACCGAGGTTCAGGCACACGCCGGGACAGCTCGCGGGGAACGGGAACGACAACTGATGCTTCGGGATGTCGACGAAGACCGACAGCACGAAGACAAGAAAGACGAGCCAGGGGAACGCGCGGTTCACAAGAGAAAGTCTACCGGCTAGCGAGCACGAGAGCACGAACGAATTCGTGCGTGAGGACGAGCGACGCCGGTACGAGCAAAGCGACTAAGGGTTGATCACGCGTCGCGCTGGGCCTTTAGCCGCTCGCGTGCCTCACGCATCTCGCGATCGAACGCGGTCTCTCCAGGGATGGGCGGCTCCGTCTCGTTCGTTTGGACCGTGGCGGGGATCGACGGTACTGGCGTTTGTGGGCCGGCGGCATCCGCGGCCTTGTCCAAGAGCTTGTCGGCGTTCAGGAACTCCTCGCGCAGCTGATCCGATGTCCGCCGCAGGTCACCGACGACGCGGCCAAGATCGCGCGCGACCTTCGGCATGCGCTCGGGCCCGAGGACGATGAGCGCGATGATCAGGATGAGGACGAGCTCTTCGGGTCCGACACCGAACATCAGCGGCCTCGGGCCGTCGCTGCCGCGCGACCTGCGGCATTCGCGGCGTCACGCAGGGTTCGCGCCGCTTCCCCCGCGGCCTTCTCGAAGTCGTCGCCGCGGCTCGCGTACAGGATCGAACGCGACGCGGACGGCAGGACGCCCCAGCCATTCGCATCCATACCCGCGCGGAGAGCGAGGGCGATGTCGCCGCCTTGCGAACCGACCCCGGGCATGAGGAACAAGCGGTCGGGCGCGAGGGCGCGAAGGCGTCGCGCCTCGTCGGGGTAGGTGGCGCCAACGACGAACCCGCAGCGATCGGCCGAGAAGCGCTCGACGCACCGCGCGACGACACGCTCGTACAACGGACGGCCCGCCACCTCGAGGTCCTGGAAGTCGCCGGCGCCTGGGTTGCTCGTCCGCGCGAGCACGAGCGCGTAACGCTCACCGGTCGTGAACGGCTCGATCGAGTCGAGCCCGACGTACGGGGCGACGGTCGCGGCGTCCGCGTGAAACGAATCGAACAGCGCGTCGGCGTAGGCCGCGGAGGTGTTCGGAACGTCGCCGCGCTTCGCGTCGAGGATCACTGGAATGTCGGTCGGGATCGCCTGCAACGTGAGCGCGAGGACATCCATCGCGGCGCTCCCATAGCGCTCGAAAAAGGCGAGATTCGGCTTGTATGCACATACGTGCGGCGTGGTCGCACGGATTATTCGGCGAAGAAAACGGACCGCCGCTTGCGGTCCGCGGCCGAGCGACTCGGGGATCGACGCGGCTTCGGGATCGAGGCCAACACAGAGGACGCTTTCATGCGCGCGCTGCGCCGCGCTGAGCTTTGCGAGGAAGGACAACTCAGCCGAATATGATAGAGACGCTTCCGTAAATGAGGAGGGACCCAATGCGTTTGACCTTGCGCGGCCCGTTGGGGTGGGCGCTGGCCGCCGGTCTCGTGCTCGCAACTGCATGCAACAGTGTCAGCAGCCCCGGCGCAACGACTAGTCCAGCCAAGACCGCACGGATCGGCGGACTCGATCGACCGATCCAACTGGCATTCACGCCATCGACGCAGGCGGCCACGATTTCCACGAATGGCGCGGCGATTAAGAGCGCGCTCGAACGATCCACCGGGCTCCGATTCAATGTGACCGTGATGACGAGCTACGCGGCCCAGGTCGAGGCCATGTGTTCCGGGAGCGTGGACATGGGCTTCTTCGCACCGCTCCAGATGACGTTGCTGCTCAGCAAGGGCTGTGGCACTCCGGTTCTCGGGGCGCTCCGCAAGGACGACACCGGGCAGCTCTCTACGACGTACAAGTCGCAGATCCTGGTGAGCGTCGCAAGCGGCATCACCGACATCAACGGCCTCAAGGGCAAGAAATTCGCGTTCGTTGACCCGCTCTCAGCCTCCGGTTACGTGTACCCGACGCTTGTGGTCAAGAACAAGACCGGCCAGGAGCCGAAGACGTTCTTCTCGAGCACGATCTTCGCCGGCGGTCACCCGCAGGCGGCGCTCGCCGTGTACCAGGGCACCGTCGACGGCGCGGCGACCTTTATCGACGCGCGCGACAGCCTCGTCGCGACCACGCCCGACATCAAGACGAAGACGAAAGTGATCGACACGGCCGGGCCGATCCCGAACGACGGCGTGGCCCTGGCCAAGAATTTCCCGGACGACACCGCTACGCAGGTCAAGACGGCGCTCATCGACTACAGCAAGACCGACGACGGGAAGAAGGTCTTCAGCACGCTGTTCTCGTGGGACGGCATGCAGGGGATCAGCGCGACCTTCTACGACGACATGAAGACGGCCGCGGCGCTCGCGGGCGTCGACGTGCAGGGACTCGCGAACGCGACGCCCAGGCCGGCGCCCACGACAGCGGCGCCGTCGAAGTCTCCGTAATCATTCCGCTCGCATAGACGCGAAGGCCGCCGGACGCTCCGGCGGCCTTCTTCTTTCATAGACTTCGCGCGATGGAAGCGGTGCTGGAGATCCGAGACCTCGTGAAGGTCTATCCAAGCGGCACGCGCGCGGTGGACGGAGTCTCCCTCGACATCCAGCGCGGCGAGTTCGTCGTCCTCATCGGGCTCTCCGGGTCGGGTAAGTCGTCGCTTCTTCGATGCATCAACCGCCTCGTCGAGCCGACGAGCGGCCGCATCGTCTTCGACAGCGCGGACGTGACGCGCGCCAGCGGTCCCGAGCTGCGGCGGATCCGGCGACGAATTGGAATGATCTTCCAGCAGTTCAACCTCGTGCGGCGAACCTCAGTGCTGAGCAACACGCTCGCGGGGCGACTCGGGTATCGGACGACATGGCGGACGATCGTGGGACGCCCGTCGCCAGACGACGTGATCGCGGCCTTCGAGAACCTCGGCCGCGTCGGCATTGCCGACAAGGCGTACGCGCGCGCGGATGCGCTTTCCGGTGGGCAGCAGCAGCGCGTGGGGATCGCGCGGGCGCTGATGCAACATCCGGAGCTGATGCTTGCTGACGAACCCGTCGCGAGCCTCGACCCCGCGACGAGCCACTCCGTCATGAAGTACCTCGAGGAGATCAACAAGAAGGACGGGATCACCGTCATCTGCTCGCTCCACTTCCTGTCGCTCGCGCGCCGATACGGAACGCGCGTCATCGCCCTCAAGGGCGGCAAGGTCGCGTTCGACGGCAAACCCGCGGACATCGACGAGCGGCGCTTCAAGGAGATTTACGGCGAGGACGCGATCGAGGTCGAGATCGGCCCCGTACGCGACGACGATCCAACCCGGATCGAGGCCAGGACGCGCGAGCTCGCGGCGGATTCCACTACCGCTGCGGCGAAGCTGAATATCCCCGATCGCTGATGGCCGAATACTTCGTCTCTCGCGGGCTACCGGTCCCGCAGGAGCTGACCCGCAATCCACTCACACAGTGGCGCCGCTTGCTGGTCATCGGCGCGAGTGTCGCGGTCGTGTACCTCGGACTCCGGGTAACGAACCTGGATTTCTCGCGAGCGAATCCCGAGCACGCGGCCTCCGTCATTAGGGAGCTCTTCAACTGGGACTTCCGCATCCTCACGCCACAGAACGAGTTCGAGACGTGGTGGGACACAGCCGAGGGTCAGATGGTCGTCACGATCCTCCTCGGGGTCATCGCCACCGCCTTCTCGCTCGTGATCGCGTTGCCGCTTTCGTTCCTCGGCGCGCGGAACGTGATGGCTGGAAACCCGATCACCGCCGGCATCTACATCGTCGTGCGTCTGATCTTCACGATCGTGCGGTCGATCGACGTCCTCATCGTGGTGATCATCTCGAGCGTTCTGCTCGGGATTGGGAGCGCAGCCGGCGTGGTCGGCCTGGCCTTTCACAACGTCGGCGTGCTCGGGAAGCTCTACTCGGAGGCGATCGAGGGCATCGACCCGGGCCCGCTCGAAGCGATCACCGCGACGGGCGCGAACCGACTGCAGGTGATCTGGACCGCGGTGATCCCGCAGATCGTGAACCCGTACATCTCGTTCACGATCTACCGGCTCGACGCGAACGTGCGACTTGCTCCCATCCTTGGACTGGTGGGTGGAGGCGGCATCGGAATTCTGCTCTTCCAATCCATCAATTTGCTGCAGTACGGCGCAGCGGGATTGATCATCTTCATGATCGTCGTGACTGTCGCCGCGATGGACTTCGCCTCAGCTCAAATCCGGAAGCGACTCCTCTAGCTCAGGCCGGTAGCCCAGTGCCGCGGGTCCTGTCACGGGCTCGGGGTCGCGCGCTCACCGCACCCTCCCCGCCTGTCGCGTCGTTCGCCTCCGCTCACTCCGCGTGGCGGGTCCCCGGGGCACCAGCGGTTCGCGCACAACCCGCTCGCCCGTGCCACCCGCGGGCCGGGTTGTTACGCGCCCCAAGCTGGGCGGCTCGCTCCGTCTATGCCTTCGCCTCTGGTGAGTTTGATCGCGCTTTTCGGGGAGCCGCCCGTGAGTGCGTCGGCGAGATCCATTGAGTAGAGATCGATCACTCCATCTCTCTCTCTCAGGAAGGCCATCTGCCTCCCGTCCGGAGAGAAGACTCCGTTCCAAGACTTTCCGTCATTTGTGAGCGCGATGTCCTTACGGCTCGTGCCGCTCACTTCCATGGCGTGGATATCGTTCCGGTTGTCGTGCCGCAACGTGTACACCAACCACGCGCCATCGGGCGAGTACGAGGCCCGATAGGGCTCACCTTCAGCGGTCGTCAGGGGGATCGATGCGCGGCCGTCCGCGGGCACCAGGAGCAGCCGCGGGGTCCCGAGGGTGTACGACGTGACCGCGACCATCTTCCCGTCAGGCGACCACGCCGGATCGGCGAGGTTGGATCCTTTCGACAGGACGAGGCTCGGCTTTCCGGTCTTCGCGTCATAGAGCACGAGATCCGAGTAGCCCTCGCCATCGTCGGCGACCACGGCGACGCGGCTCCCGTCTGGCGACACCGTCGGGCTGTCGAACCACGTCACGAGGTGGAAGCCATCGGCGGACTTGACCAGACCGTTGACGAGGACCGTTTCGCTTCCACCGTCGCTGCCTCGCGACACGACATTCGAGAAGCGGAGATGCGCCGGAACGATCTGTCCGTCGACCGACCGCTTTCCGTCGATCTCCTCGATCCGCGCAAAGAGCACCGTCCGCCCGTCCGTCGAGATGCTGGGCTGATGCGACCGGCCGTCAGAGGTGAGCGGCACGTAGCCCTTGCCCGAGAGGACGTACACATCGCCGCGCAGCGCGAATGCGATCGTCCCGCTCACGTTGACGTTCGGCCCGGTGGGCAGTGGAACGAGCGAGACCGGCTTGCTCGGCGTCGGCGTCGGGCTCGACGGCGGTATGAACGCGGGACCGACCCGCAGGCCGATCCCGAGATACAGCACGAGCAGAACGGCGGCGATCCCCGCGAAAACGAGCTCGCGCGATCGAGTCATCAGTTAGCCGCTTCGACCGCGGCGACGATCCGATCGATCTCCCCCGAGAGCTCCGGACCGTTGACCAGGTCGAGGAAGCCCTCGGCCGGCGGTTGGAATGTTTGCGCGCGCATGCGCTCGTAAATTCGCTCGTCGGCTTCGGAATGGTCGCCAGGTGCGCGACCGGCGCGGCGCGACGCGAGTCGGGCGCGGGCATCTTCGTCCGACGCGGTGACCCGCACGTAGATGACCGGGACGCCCCGCCGTCGCGCGGCCGCGACCGTGCCTGCGCGGTTTCTTGCGATGAGGTTCGTGGCATCGACGACGACGCGATGCCCCTCGCCAAGGAGGCCGTCGACCAGCGCGGTGGCGGCGGCGAAGACCGCGCGGTTTTCCACCTCCGCGTAGGACGCGGCGATGAAAAGCCGGGTGCGGAGCTCATCGCTCGCCACGTGCGCCGCGCCGAGCCGATCGCACAGAAGGCGGGCGCAATGCGACTTGCCGACGCCGGGCAGACCCATTACCAGGATGAGCGCGGGCTTGCCGTGGGGCACCGCCGGAACGGTCGCGATCTCGCCGCGGAGCTGCGGCCCGATGACGTCTGGTCGCGCGGCGTACGCGCGCGTCTGCGCGGCCGTTGCCCCGGAGCGACGTTTCATGCGCCGAATCCGAGCGTTTTCAGTGCCTCACGCGCGGCCGTCGCCTCGTCGTAAGGGCGCTTCTCCTCGCCCACGATGATCGACTCCTCGTGACCTTTGCCCGCGAGGAGGACTGTGTCGTCCGGACCCGCGCGGCGGACCGCCTCGCTCACCGCCTCCCGGCGGTCGTCAATCACCAGGTAGTCGGTCCCTTTCAGCTTGCCTGCCTCGATCGCGCCCTGCTCGATCTCTTCGAGTATTTTCACCGGCTCCTCCAGGCGCGGGTCTTCCTGCGTGATCACGAAAAAGTCCGCGTACTTCGCTGCGATCTCGGCAAGTGCCGGCCGCTTCGCGCGGTCGCGCTCGCCCGCGCTCCCGAAAACGGCGATGAGCTTTCCCTTGGTCAAGGGGCGGAGAAGGCCGAGGACCTTGTCGAGCGACTCCGCCGTATGCGCGTAGTCGACGATCACCGTGAACGGCTGTCCGCTCTCGACCCGCTCCATGCGACCACGAACGGCGCGGGCTCGCGACAGCGCGTCGCGCGCCTGTTGCAATGTCGCGCCCCCGGCGAGGCCAGCGCCGGCGGCCGCGAGCGCGTTGTGGACGTTGAACCTGCCGACGAGCGGCAGGGTGAACTCGACCGACTGGCCCGACGCCGTGATCCGCATGCGCGTTCCCGACGCATCGGATGAGAGAACCGTGCCCTGCACATCGCAGAGCGCCTCTATCCCGTATGTGATGACCTTCGCCCCCTCGGCGCGGTCGGCGAGGTAGCGCCAATGACTGTCGTCGCCGTTCAGCACCGCTGTCTTTGGAATGCCCTTGTCTGCCGAGGTCGCCATCATCGCGAAGAGCTCACCCTTCGCCTCGAGGTACTTCTGAAGCGTGCCGTGAAAATCGAGATGCTCCGGCGAAAGATTCGTGAAGACGGCGACGTCGACCTCTGTTCCACGAAGCTTGCGCAGCGCGAGCGCGTGGCTCGTCGCTTCGAGCACGCCCCACGTCCCGCCCGCGACGAGCAGTTCCGCGAAGAACTCCTGCACCTCGACGGCCTCCTGGGTGCTCTGACGTGTTTCGTTCTTCCACTCGTGGTCCGCGACCTTGAAGTCCACGGTGGTCGCGAAGCCGGTCTTCGCGCCCGATGCTTCGAGAACATCGGAGACCAAATGGACCGTCGTCGTCTTCCCGTCGGTTCCGGTGACCGCCGCGAGCTTCAGCTTTCGGGTCGGATGGTCGAAGAACTCCGCGGCGATGTCGGCGAGTGCCCCGCGCGCGTCGGGGACCAGCGCGACGGGGACGCCGGCGTCGATCGGATGCTCGGCCACCACGGCGACGGCGCCGTGTCCGATCGCATCTTTGGCAAAGACGTGCCCATCACGGTGAAAGCCCGGGATCGCGACGAACAGCGCGCCCTCTTTCGCTTTTCGCGAGTCGTAGGCGATCTGGCGAACGTCGATCGCCGCGGCACCTTCGGGCACCGCGATCTTCGTGGCTTCGAGCAGCGCGCCGAGCTTCAACGGCGGACCCGCGCCAGGAGGCGAAGCGCGGCCGTGTACATCGGCTCTGCGATCGCATACGCACGGTACGCAAGCTCGTTCGGAACGGCATCGTGCGCGCCCACGAATCGGCGCGGCGTACCGCCGAATCCCTTCTTGAACATGTATGGCCCGTACATGGGGTCGTCCTTTCGGGTGAGATCCACGGGAATGCCGCCGAAGTCGAATCGGCGCGCGCCCCCCTTGCGTGCTTCGATGATGCACCGCCACAGGAGGGCGTATGCCGCGTACGCCGAACGCCCGGCGTCGTTCGTCGCCGCGCTCTGATAGACGTCGCGCTCACCACAGCGCCACGTCAACGCTCCGGCGACCGGCTTGCCGTCCTTCTCCGCGAGGCGGACCTTCGCGTGCCCTCCCGCCACCAACGTTCCCCACATCCGGCGGTAGTAGTCCCATGTGCGCGTGATGAAGCCGGCGCGCTGCCCGGTCTCGGCGTACAGGTCGTAGAGCGCGCGAAGGTCTTCATCGCCGCTCGCGTCGCGGATGCTCACGCCGCGCTTCTCCGCCTGGCGGACGCTCCAGCGCGTGTCCTTCTCGAGCGCGGCGAAGAGCGCGTCCTCCTCCGGAGCGAGGTCGAGGTCGAGGGTGGCGATCACCGGCTGGATGTCTGGCGCCCGCCGAAAGCCGGCAGCGCGCAGCGGGCCGCCAGCGAGATCAGCGTCGATCTCCGGGTCGACCTTGAGAAAGATCGCGCGGCGTTCCCGGGCTAGCGTGGCGAGCTCCGCGAGCGCCGCTTGGAGTTGAGCCCCGTCGGCCGCGATCGGGCCGCGGGGCACGTACGCGAGGCTCTGGCCGGCGGGGAGCGAGCGCCACAGCACGAGGGCCACCGGCAGCGGCGCGCCGAACTGATGGAACTCGGCGCGCCAGCCCTGCGACTCGCGGATGCTGGCCCAGGCGGCCGACTGCAGCACGTGACCGCTCGGCGAGCGGACTGCGGCGTCGTCCCAGCCTGGTGGGGCCCTTACCCCAGCAGGGGCCCCTGCCTCGGTCACGCGCTCGCGGCGGCGAGCCGCCGACGCGCACCGAACCTCCAGAGCGGGAAGAGGAACGCCGTGACCGGCGTCTCGAGCGCGCCGATCCAGGGAGTGACCTCGCC
>Ga0207646_10005126_pt1 | contig 13891 bp, 14 predicted proteins | sample KBSK5502metaG_FD_184343 | JGI IMG/M metagenome (GOLD analysis project Ga0207646, IMG submission 184343) | Corn, switchgrass and miscanthus rhizosphere microbial communities from Kellogg Biological Station, Michigan, USA - KBS K5-50-2 metaG... | ecosystem: Host-associated > Plants > Roots >... | reverse complement strand
GAGCAAGATGCCATCAAAGCCTCCCCGCTCAAGTACCGCCAGCCCATCTTTCGGCATCAGTGCGCCCTCGCGCAGGTAGCGCTCCGTGCCCCAGTCGAAGTGCTGCGTGTCCAGGCGGAAGCCGCCGTGCAGCTCGGCAAGGACCTTGAGCGTCTTGACGCTTTCCGTGATGACCTCTGGCCCGATCCCGTCGCCGGGCAGGACAACAATCTGATAGTGACGCATTGTGTTTTCTCCTGTTCTTCATCCAACCAGTGGTGCTCTCACGGTTTCCCGCTTCCTGTCGTTCATGATGGAACCGCTGGGACGTGCCGCAACGAAACCAAGCGCGGAGAATACCTCACCCAATATCTTACGCTGCTTTTGCCCACAGCACAAGAAGTCTCCTCTTCCCGCAGACATTTGGAGATAAGGAATTAGGTGGGGGAGTCAGGAGCAGGCGGCTTGGCTAAAGTAGGCAGCAGACTCCCCCGCGGGGCAGACCCAAGCACGACGAGCAACTCTTCCAGGGAGAAGACGCCATAGCAGCCAGCGATATAGAGCACGGCTGGAGCGCTTCCCAGCTCGCGCTGCCGCTGTCGGCGCAGCCGACGAATGGCCATGCCAGCCAGCCGCTCTCCGGCTTGCAACCGATAGACCTGGGCGGTATTGAAGGCCAGACAGGTCAAGGTCGTGCGCCCCAGCGCCGCAGCGAAATCGCGTCCCCAGCGCTGCTGCTCGCGCCCCCAGCCCTCTTTGAGTTCGCGATAGGTATCATCCTCAATGTGCCAGCGTGGACGATAGGCCTGCAAAGCCGCAAAGCCATCAGCGAAGGAGCGGGTACTCACCAACGCACGCGGCGGCACGGCGGCTAGCTCGGCGGTCGTCACATCGTGGATGAGACAGGCCCACAGGCTGGCATCAGGCACTCCATAGCGAGCAGCCGCCTCGGTAAACCCATCCCAACTCGTCAGTGCTCCCGCTGCCGTCACCTCCACCTCGCGCACCTGCTTGTGACCTTGGACCGTGCGTACATAGCGATGGTGGGTCCAGTCGAGGAGCTGCCCATCAGCGAGCCCTTTGAGATCCTGATAGAGCAGACGCTCCTGGGGTAAGCTCACCAGAGCATCAATGCCTTTGCCGTACTTGAGCCAGGCCAACAGGGGTCCATCGGCGTAGAGGGCATCCGGAAGCCTCAAGCTGATGGCCTGTGGCCCAGCCACCTGCAGCACTTGTTCAATCAGCGCGCGCGTCACCGCCGCTTCTTGGCCTTTCTCCGAGGACGGCCCGCTCAACAGGCGCCAGGCCACGATGATCGGACGGGTGGCTGAGACACACACCAGGGCCACCAGACGGAAATCGTCGCCTAAGCCGCTGCCATCGATGGCGTAGACCTTGCCGCGCACCAACTGCCGCTGATAAAGCGACTGCACCCCTGCGGTTTGCGCACGCAACCACGCAGACTCCCCGACACGTCGCAGCGCGTCGCGCAGCGTATCCGGATGACAGGGCAGCGACTCTTCTTGTCGCCCCTCCCGATGCCGTCCATTGCTGCCTTGCCGGATCTGCACCGGGGCCCAGCCCAGTTGCAGTAACACCGCCGGCTCTCGAAACAGCACTTCGCTGGCCCCACTTAAGGAAGCTTGCTCTACAAATGGCAACGTCGCCAATGTGCGCAGCAACAGCTCATCGGGCACTCCGGCTCGTGTTCGCTGCACCTCCAGCTCATCCAGGATCGCAAAGATGCCCAATTCCTGGTGTAACGCCACCAACTCATCCAAGGGACCGACTTCCCATCGTCGTGGCCAAGTCCGGGCGTTCGCCTCCTCGCAACGCCTCCGCTACGGCTGCTTTATCGTTGCGATACCATGCCATCTTCTTCTCCCTCCTCCTTGAGCACTTAGAACTTCTCTTCTCGTTTATCACCTCCTTCCCTTATCTCCAAATGTCTGCCCACGCCTTTGGGTACTTGACACCATGCCGAGAATTGTGTAAAGACAAGCCTTACCAAAGAGGTCTAATTTAGAAGAGAATCCAGGCATAGAACAGTCCATTGGAACAAATTCCTCAATTCATCAAAAGGAGAGTGCTCTGCCTGTCCCCAAGAACAAGCCTACCACAAGGGTCTCTGAGGTTTCAACGCCGCAGACCTCGACCCCGGTCCTGCCAGTGCAGGAGGAATTTCGTCAGTATTTGCGTCGTCTGGCGGTGAGCGCCGTCCAGGTCTTGATCGAACACGTCATGCGTGAAGAACTAGAGCAATGCATTGGTGCCTCGTGGGGCGAATGCACGCCCTCTCGTCGAGGCTATCGCAATGGCTCCTACACGCGTGACCTGCTAACTCCCACGGGGCACATTGAAGATCTCAAGGTTCCCAGAGACCGTGAGGGCCAGTTTCATAGCCAGGTGTTCGAGCGCTACAACCGGTACGAACCGGAGGTGGCCGAGGCCTTAACCCAGATGTTTGTGAGCGGGGTGAGTACCCATAAAGTCGGGGAGATTGCTGCTACCCTCACGGGAGTGGCGGGAAGTCGCCAGTGCGGTCAGCCGCCTCAACCAGACACTCACCGAACAATATGAAGCGTGGCGGGAGCGTTCTCTTCTCACGCACTACCGCATCATCTACCTGGATGGCATCCATTTCACTGTGCGCCATGGGGCCAAGACTGATGCGACCATGATTTTAACGGCGCTGGGAGTCGATCTGGAGGGCAGCAGAGAAGTGCTGGCCTTGCGCGCGTGTGCCGAAGAAGACAAGGATGGCTGGAGTTGTCTGCTGCAAGATCTACGTACTCGCGGGGCGAGCGAGATTGATCTGATTGTCACCGATGGGCATGATGGACTGCTCGCAGCGGTTTCCTCCCTCTTTCCAGCGACGCCGCGTCAACGCTGTCTGGTTCACAAACAGCGCAATATGATGAATGCCATTCCCAAGCGCGAGCAGCAAGAGGTCGCTACCGAACTGGCAGGCATCTGGAAACAGGAGAACAGGGAAAGCGCCTTGCTCAACCTGGCCGCCTTCAAGGCCAAATACCAGAAGCGCTATCCCGAAGCCATCCGCAGCCTCTCGGAAGATGAAGAGCATCTCTTGACGTTGTGCGCCGTTGAGGCGCAGTAATCCTTGTTGCAGGGCGCAACCCACTGGTGTCGAAGTGGATAAAGCAGCATCTTACCTCGTGCGCCATTGAGGCGCGTTGACGCTTGTTGCAGGAGTGCAATACCATTGATATCGCTATGGTTAAAGCAGCACCTGACCTCGTGCCGAAAGGCATAGAGGGACAGTAGCATGGTGTCAGGTGCGCCCAAAGAGGCGCGTCATCCTCTGCCACGCGAGAGCGTGGCCTCACTCAGGCGAGGTGAGTAAAGCAACCCCTTACTTCTGACCCGAAAGGGTCAGGGGGACAGCAGCATGGGGAACAAACGCCCGTTAAAGTCACAGTACCAGGGACCATATGGCGGGCAGCTAGGCCGTCCACGGTCAAGGCAGCATTGCTTGAACTCTAGTTGGGGCGGAACACATGCGTCCGGTGGGAAGGGTATCATCGCCCACGTCTGATGGTAGGAGTGAAATGCTCACGGCACTTCTACAGCCTGCATCAGAGCCAGCTCCCAGGGAGGGAGAAACGACGTACGGAGGACCTAAAGACGGAGCGAAGATGACGCGTAACTTGGGGATCGCCTACGTCTCGTAAGAGATAAGGCGACGGAGGGACCATAGTACTCAAATGCTCATCGTAACGGGTGAGACAAGGGGAAGGGTCCTAGACAGAGCAGGTTCCAGTCAAAGGAGGTTGACTCGGATGAGTTATCGGACCTTGGAGCGATTGGAACGCCTACGCACGTTGAATAGCAACAGACAGTGGGTGAACCACGATGTGTATCGCCTCATGTACAAGCAGGACTTGTACATGCTGGCCTACGAACGGATTAAATCGAAACCGGGAAACATGACCCCTGGCACGGACGAGGAAACACTCGACGGATTTTCGCTGGAAGCCATTCGAGAGATGATCCGCGAGATGAAGACCGAGCAATTTCGCTTCAAACCGGTCCGGCAACAGTTCATTCCGAAGCCCAACGGCAAGATGAGGAAATTAGGGATGCCGATGGTTCGTTCATACTGCCCTCCTTACGGGAAGCTTTCGGGATTGTGTTGCCAGGGTGGATCGGCTCAGCCGATCCACCCTGGTGCTACTGTAGCATATTTTGCGTGCGTTGACGAGCACCTCGTCGTTTCCAATGACGCTGAACCGGCTTGCGGAGCTCGGCGATAATCTCCGGTGTGAGCGTAATCCACCGAGGCCCATAGGTGCCTGCACGTACACTCTCTAACCGCCCGGAGTTGCACCAGTCCGCAATGGTCGAGACATTCACATGCAGCAGTTCCGCCGCGGCCAGGGCTGAGTAGCGTCCATCGCCTCGTTGCCCGCCCGGACAGAATCCAGGCCCTTCGGGACAGTCCAGTGGAATGTCGTAGGCCGCCCGAATCCAGTCGACCTTGCTCGCGGTGAAGGACCCTCCCAGCCCCGGATGCAGTCCCGCTGCATTGAGGAGCAGGGCGATCTGTGTGGCGGTATGCGTGGGCGCCAGTTCACGCACGCGAGCAACCACTTGAGCATCGGTGCGGCGTGCATCGGCCACCACCTTCGGGCGGGGAACCGTCACTTCAGTGAGCGCTTCTGTGCGCCAGCGGATACGGACCTCGATGACCATTTCCCGCTTGGTAAGCGTCACATCTTTGAGTGCGCCGATGAGGCGCGTTACACCCAGCTGCGAGTCCGCAGCCCCACGAGGGTCGAAGTGGGTAAAGCAACGCCTTACTTGGAGAGGAAACTCAAAGGGAAAAATAGCATGGCGCTAGTAAGGCCAGAGGAAATAAGTACCTAAACCCTGCTGGTCAGCTAAGTCGTACATGGTCAGAGCTAGACTGCTCGAACTCCAACCGAGTGGTCCTGTGTGAGTCCTATGTCAACATGGTACTAAGGGACATACACGATGGTTTGCGTCAAAGATCAAGGTTGACGTAAAAGACCCTCCATTGTGACTACCCTTACTGAAAGGGGAAGCCGGTGAGTGGAGGACCTAACTACGACGCAGGTGTAACGTGAGACGTCGGGATCACCTAAACCCTGAGAGGGGCATGGTGACAGAGTCCCCATATTACTCAAATGATCGGGGCAATGCCCGAAACACGGGGAAGGGGGACAGGGGAAGATGAACAGAACCCAACGGGTGCGGTGGAGGCCGCGAACCGTAAGGGGATAAGCCCGATACCAGGTGGAGTCATCTCCCTGGAGAGCCACGATGCATCGAAAGGTGCCCGTCGGGTTCGGGAAGAGGTAGCTGGAAAAGGGCTGTGTTCCTGATACTACCTGGAGGGGGTATCCTTGCTAGGCGAGTCGGAACAACAAACGGCACCTCGCCGGCTACCTACTTCATTGAGGTAGCGCACCAACTGCTTACGCTCCGCTTGCGTGGTAGTCGGCGCATGCCAGACCGCAGGGACATTTTGGGCCAGCCGCAGAATGCGCTGTCGTTCCTCGGGTGTGATGCGGAGAGCGGTGGGCTTGGGCAGTGCGAGATACTCGCGCTGCAACTGCTCCACTTGCCTCAGTTGCTCATTCCAGTCGCGTTCCAGGAGGCGCTCCACGAGCCGATTGTCAGGATCGACGGCGACATAGCGACGCCGGGCCAGATCAGCCTCATACTGCGCCCGCTCCAGCCGGAGCTGCCACTGCCGATCCAGTTGCTGAGCGCGGGCCTCCAGCTGATCGAGTGTCGCCAGGGAAACAGCGAGATGGGCTGGCTGGATCGCTTCCAAGAAACAGGTCGCCACGGCGTGGTCGATGCCATCGCCCCGCATGGTTTGACAGGTCTTCTCCGCCAGTTGCGCATGGGCTTGTCTACACTCATAGCTGGGCGTGGTGCCATCCTGCAGGTAGCGCACCTGCATGCGGCGACCGCAAGTCCCACACAACACGATCCCTTGCAGGAGCGCCGCTCCTTCGCGCACCGCCCCACGTCGCTCCTCTGGATGCCAGGTCCGATTGTCATCGAGGAGCTGGTGGTTGTGGCGAAATTGGTCCCAACTACTATAGCCAGGATGCGCGTCCAGCAGCACAACCGGCCAGTCCTCACGTTTCACCTGGCGCGTCCGCCCCTTGAGGCGTGCTTGCTCGCCGGGAAGCGCATGCTGACGGGTTTTGGTTCGTCCATACACGTAGGCACCCGCATAGAAAGGGTTGTGCAGCAGGGAAAGGACACGCCCACTTCGCAAGGGTTCCCACACCAGTTCTCCTTTGCGCGTGCGAGGCCCGTGCCGATCCGGGAAGCGCAGGTGGTGGAGCGTAAAGTGCTTCACGACGGCGAGTGCTGAAGCGTATTGCTCAAAGAGATCAAAGACCAGGCGCACAGCGGCCTGCACCTCTTCATCAGGGTCCAGGACGACCCTGCCGGTGGGATCATACACCAGGCCAACGGGCAGACGAAAGCGCAGTTCCCCATGTTCGGCTTTCGTCAGTTTGCCTCCGTGCAGGCGTTGCCGCAGCCAGTGCAGTTCGGCCTCGCTCATCGTGCCCTTAAAGCCCAACAACAGTCGATCATTGTAGTGGCCAGGATCATAGATGCTGTCTTCGTCGATGACCAGCGTGTCGGTGAGGGCACACATCTCCAGGAGGTGATACCAATCGCTGCACGAGCGCGCCAGGCGTGAGACTTCCAGGCTCAAGAGCGCTCCACAGTGCTTGAGTCCGACTTCAGCCTGAAGTCGACTGAAAGCCATCACGGCCAATGCTGGAGGAGCCGGAATGGGCTTGATCCTGGTCAATGACAGAGATCCGCTCTCGAGGCCATCCTAAGCTCAAGGCTCGCTGGACGAGGTCGTATTGGCGCATGGTGCTCGTGGTGTTGTCACGCACTTGCATCAAAGAGGATTGCCGCACGTAGATCACCGCGTCGCGATCCAGGTGGTCAGACTGGATCAGGCTTTGTGACGGCTGAGAGAGCATCGCGGGTCTCCTTTCGTGCAAGTTGGGCGTGCTCCTCTTCGGTTGCACTGAGCACCAGGTGAGCCGCCAGTTGCGCTAAGAGCCGAATAACGTGGACTTGTAGATCAGTCGAAAGCTGTCTCCAGACCTGCGCAGGGCAGACCAGGTGATCAGTGGGTGAGGAGTGCATGGCCATGATCGTTTTCTCCTCGAGGATGGATAAACACGTCGCTCGCTCTATCATAGCCGATCCTCCAGAGAGGGACGACTGCGTTGCTGCAGCTGCTCGACCACACGAGCAAGCAGCTGCAGCCCTTCCAGATCAAGCAATGGGGGCTGCTCGGCTGGAAGCGCACCTGGTGCAGACGCGTAGGTGGTCCAACTGGCGGCAATGGCCCCATGATACCCATCGAGGTGTCCAATGATGAGATCGGGATCAGCACCGCGACGAATGCGTATGATCTCCACTTGTTGACCAGAGAGGGGATGATAGGGATGGATGACCGTCACCCATCCCGAAACTCGCTGGGATGATGGGGTAGTGCGCTTTGGGGATGCCGGCCATGTCCTGTCGGGCGATGCAGGCTCTCTACCTGCTCGCGCTCAACCCGATCGCGGAAACGACAGGAGACCGAAATTCCTACGGTTTCCGACCAGAACGATCAACGGCGGACGCCATCGAGCAATGCTTTAACGTGCTCAGTTATTAACGCCAATGTATACTTAACCCAGGAACGGCAAGAAAGAATTGACCCACCCCGTACCGAGCCTTATCCTTGTGTATATCAACGACACAAGGAGGAAAGGCCAAATGATAAGGAGTGGGACCATTCACACGATACACGAATTGCAAACACAAGGGAAGTCCATCCGCGAGATCGCGCGCATCCTGGGCATAGCCCGCAACACGGTGCGCCGCTACTTACGCGGGAAACCGGAAGCCGTTCCTCGCCCGAAGCCAGGCTCGGTACTGGACCCATACAAGGCGCAGAGTCGCCAATGGATCCAGGAAGATCACCTCTACAACTGCGAAACGATGCTGCCGCGTCTGCACGAGCAGGGCTACACGGGCAGCCTCTCGACGCTCAAAGCGTTTGTGCATGGGTTACGTCCCCCCAAAGCGGGACATTACCCGGTACTGCGCTACGAAACCAAGCCAGGAGAGCAAATGCAGTACGATTGGGGCGAATTTCACTACGAGAAAGACGGCAAGGAGCACAAACTGTATGGCTTCGCCGCCATCCTCTCGTACTCACGCATGCGCTTCATCACCTTTGTCAAGCGCTGCGACACGCCGACGATGATCCGCTGTATGATGGAGGCGTTCGAGTACTTTGGGGGCTTACCCAAAGCCGCCCTCACCGATCGCATGAAGAGCGTCTTTCTAGAGATGGAAGACAAGACGCCCAAATGGAATCCGGTGTTTAGTGACTTCATGGCCTGCCTGGGCATTGCCCCGCGCGTGTGCAAGGCGCGCACGCCACAAACGAAGGGCAAGATCGAGCGCAGCGTAGGCGTCATCAAATTCGGCTTCTGGCCTGGCGTTCACTTTACCGAGATCGATGATTTGAATGAGCAGGCGCGCCGCTGGTGTGACCGGCTCAACCAGCGGGTGCATCGCACGACGCGCAGAGTGCGGCTGGACCTGTGGGTGGAAGAAGAACTGGCACCCTTGCCCAACGACTACGCCTGGGACCGCTTTGGCACGGAAGAACGCCGCGTGAGCTGGGATGGCTTCATCGCCTACGATGGGGTCCGCTACGGGTTGCCAAGCGAGCCCCCGGTGGCGGGCTTGGTGGTACTGGTGCGCGAACGGCACCACGAGCTGCTGGTGTTCTCTGGAGGGCAGCGCATCGCGACACTCACCAAGCGCCCGCAGTCGCGCGACATCGTCTACCATCCCGATCAGTTTCGCACCGTAGCTCCCGCCTCGGCCATCAAGGCGGCGGCCAAACCGCTCGGACACCAGGTGCCGCCACCTGAGGTGGCCCGCCGTCGGCTCTCCGAGTATGACCATCTCTTTGGTCTGGCAAAGGAGGTGGTCGGATGAAGGACGTACTGCAAGCCTTGCGCCTCTCGCACGTGGAGATGGGGTTGCCCGACCTCTACGAGCAGGCGCGACTGCACAGCCTGACCTACGAGTCGTTCTTGCGCCGGGTCCTGGTGATGGAGATCGAAGGCCGCAAGCTGGTCGCCCAGCAAAACCGCCTGAAAGCAGCACGCTTGCCGACGCGCAAAACGTTGGAAGAGTTCGATTTCTCGTTTCAGCCCTCCATCAATGAGCGGCAACTCTGGGAACTGGCCGACCTCTCCTTCGTCAAGACGAAGACCAATATTGTGTTTCTTGGCCCCCCAGGAGTCGGGAAGACCCATTTGAGCATCGCGCTCTCGCTCAAGGCGTTGGAAGTGGGCTACAGTGTGCTGTTCACCACGCTGGCGCACCTGGCGACCGATCTGGCGACCGCCCCCCATGCCGCCGCGCTCAAGCAGCGCATGCGCCGCTATCTCGCGCCACAGGTGTTGGTCATTGATGAAGTGGGCTACACCAAGCTCAACGAGGAGCAAGCCAATTTGCTCTTTGCCCTGGTCCGGGATCGCTACGAACACGGGTCCATCATTCTGACCAGTAATACCAGCTTCTCCGAATGGGGAGCACTCCTGGGCAATGAGGTGCTGGCCACCGCTCTCTTGGATCGCTTGCTGCATCATGCCGAGGCGATTTCGCTTAACGGCAAGAGTTACCGCATGAAGAACCGGCTGGCGACTGGAAAGACCAAGGAGGCAGCCACGAGAGAGGAAGGAAAGGAGGAACGCAGTGGGAAGGGCGCTTGACCGGCGATGGCGTGGTCGGCCATCTCACCCAGCAGGGCTGGCGAAGGGCACGAAGCCCATCGGCGTGGCCTGGGGGGAGAGGCCCTGCCCTGCGGGCATCCGGAGGGAGCGAGTCGAGGCACCGGGAGGCGGCAGGCCATACGACCTGGACTGCTGTGGTAGGCTGGGCAGACGAGACGAGCGCGCGCAGGTGGTTCTGCGGTATATCCCTCGGTCGCTCGTCTCGGCGCCAGCCGTTCACCACAGCGTGTCCAGGTGGAGATGGCCTGCCGCAGGGTGGGGCGACCACACCGAGGAGAAGAAATCCGTAGGATGGGTGGGTCACTTTCAGTTGACGAAATGGGTCAAATGGGGGTTGGCGTTGACACCATCCTCCAGAAGTGGCTGAAGGCAGGATACATCGACAAACACATTTTTCACCAGACCGAAGAAGAGACCCCGCAAGGAGGCCCAATTTCACCCGTACTTGCCAATCTGACCTTGGATGGGTTGGAAGACAAGCTACGGATGCTTCATCCTGGCTACCACCAACACAGGAAAGCGAAAATCAATCTGGTGAGGTTTGCGGACGATTTCATCATCACTGGCAGCTCAAAAGAATTGCTGGAAAATGAGGTGAAGCCTCTGGTGGAGGCGTTCATGAAAGAACGAGGGTTGCAACTCTCCGCAGAGAAGACCCTCATCACGCCTATCACTGATGGTTTTGATTTTCTTGGGCAGAACGTACGCAAGTACAAGAACAAGCTTATCATCAAACCAGCGCAGAAAAACGTGAAAACGTTCTTAGAGAAAATCCGCAAGGTGGTCAAGGAGAACCAAGGCGCGACGGCTGGACATCTGATCTTGCAACTCAACCCGCTCATTCGGGGGTGGGCACGCTATCACCAACACGTCGTGAGCAAGGAAACCTTCCAAGATGTCGATAATGCCATTTTCGAGATGTTGTGGCAGTGGGCCAGAAAAAGGCACAACAACAAACCCCGACGGTGGATAAAGGAGAAATACTTCCAGGTCCACGAAGGGCGCAATTGGGTCTTTACAGGTATCGTGATCGGACGAGAAGGAGTGTTTGAGACGGTCCGACTCTTCCGAGCAGCGCAAACACCGATCAAACGACACATCAAGCTTCAGGGAGCAGCCAATCCTTTTGACCCCGCATGGGAAGTGTATTTCGAGAAACGCCTGGGCGTGAAAATGGAAGACACCTTGAGGGGGAAAAGGCAGTTGCTTGCCCTCTGGAAACAGCAAAAAGGTCTCTGTCCTCGTTGTCATCAACGGATCACCAAATTGACAGGGTGGCACAACCACCACAAAGTATGGCGATCCAAAGGTGGTGGCGATCAGCTAGAGAACCGTGTGTTGTTACATCCGACCTGCCACCAGCAACTTCACAGCCAAGAAAACTCCGAAGTGGAACCGTGTCCTGAAAGGGGCATTTGAAAGGCTTGAGCTGCTTGAAGCGAAAGTTTCCCGAGCAGTTCTTAGGGGAGGGGGCGATGGTAACACCGCCTCCTTACCCGACTGAGAGAGAAGGGCTGGAAACAGTACCTCGCTCTCAGTCTACCTTACGCAGCAGGGCGCGCTCCTGGGGCAACTGGTGTGCCGTGAGAGAGCGGGCGATGGCCGAGAGGCCCTGGCGCAGTTCCTGCCGGTAGCGACCGTTGCCGCGGTTGCCAAAGGAGCCGAGCCACTGGAAGCTGTGGGCCTGGCTGACGACTGTGCGTGTTCGCACCACCTGGCCTCGCTTGCGTCCCGTGTAGCCAGGAGCACAGACGTCGTCCAATCGGCGAAAGGGTGCAGGCAGGTCTTCTGTCTGGGGCAAGGCACGTTGACGGGCGGCTTCACGCGTGCCATCGAGATCAAAGACGACCCACTGGCCGCCCGTTCGATCCACCAGACCCCCAACTTGCTTCTCGCTGGAAAGCGGGCGACTTTCGAGATCATCGAGAAAGAGCGTGCGCAGGGCCTCCACTGGCTCCTGGGTCAACGTCGCCAAAAAGCGCGAGAGGGTGGAGCGGGCTGGAAGCTGGTCACGCTCAAACAGGGCCATGAAGGGGACCGCAAAGGGCTGCAGTCTCTTGTAGAAGGCTTCCAGGGTGCGTTCCCCACTGATGGCATAGCCGAAGAGCACCGCCAGAAAGGCGATGACCTCGTAGTGCCCGAAGCGCCGCCGCGCAAAGCGCACGCGCTCCCTGATCTTGGTCAGGACACCGTGCCTGCGCAGATGCGCCGCCATCAGCACGACTTCGCCAAACCAGGAGGGAGGCGAGGGGACAGATTCGGAAGAGGTTTGGATACTTACCGATCCATCGGCGATACTGCTCATATGTACCTCCTTGAGGGAAAGTGTTTTGGTTTTCCTTCTCAAAGAGGCACATTTTTATGTCTGCTCGCTACAGCTTACACCTCGTTGCGCATCGCGTGGGTATACCGCTTTCCGTTCGAGCGAACAAGAGCATCTCGCTCGCGCCACCCCGCTGGGTGGTGACGTGCCATGCAGGCAGAACACCGTCTGCCTTGCCATCCACCCGCACGTTAGGCTTGCGCAAGCGAGAGCAGTCGCTCCGCGTTGAGATGACTGATCTTCTCCTTATCCGCCGGGCTGATAGAGACGTGATCCAGAAAGGCTCGCCCCTGCTCATTCGTGCTGAAAGGATAATCGACCGAGAACATGATGCGGTCGGCCCCCATCACCTGCATGGCGAGCAGGAGCGGTGGATCGGTGAAGAAACCGCTGGTCGTAATATGGAAGTGGTGCAAAAAGTACTCCGGCACCGGCCGCTGCAGCTGCTTTGCCAGGGGCGTGAGCGTGTCATCGATGCGCGCCAGCATGAACGGAATCATTTCTCCCATATGCCCAATGATGATCTGCAAGGTGGGCAAGCGATCGAACACCCCGGCCAGGATCAGCCGCAGCGCATGGATCTCCACCTCGGAGTGCCAGCCCCAGCCAGAAGTCGAGAGGACAAACCCCACGGCCGGGTCCAGGCCGCTGTAATAGGCTTCTCGCACCGGTGCAGGTGGCGTCGTAGGGTGAAGATAGATCGGCACGGAGAGCGCGGCAGCCCGCTCCAGCACGGGCAGGAAGGCCGGGTCGTCCAAAAAGCGCCCGTTGGTCGTGCCGAAGATCATCGCGCCTTTCAATCCCAGTGAACGCACCGCACGTTCCAGTTCACCCGCGGCTGCTCCTGGCTCCGTCATCGGCAGGGTAGCAAACCCGGCGAACCGATCGGGATGAGCGGCGATGGCCTCGGCTACTTGATCGTTGGACTCCCGCGTTAGCTGCACCCCCTCGTCACCAGAACGCGGCGCGAGGCTTGACCCGATGTCGGAGAGCACCTGGAGATCGATGCCGCTCGTGTCCATGTCCTGCAAACGCAGGGTCTCCAGATCAGCGAGCCTGGCCTGTCGTTCTGCTGTCATCGTTGGCGGTGGCTGCCTGCCGCCTCCCGGGCTTGCGGCATTGCTCTGCATGACTTCCCCGAATCCCCTGGACAGACAGTGCTCTTCTAGTGCAATGGTTCGCACGCTGGCTCCTTTCCCTCTCGTACCTTGCTCATACGACGTAACACAGACGTTGGGAGAAGTGGGTGGAATGACCCTTGCTCAACCTCATCAGGCTGAGTGTCGCGTGGAGGTGTCTCCCTCCAAACGGGAAGGGCTCCCATCAGACCTCCGTTGTTCCCCTTCCCTGGCGCAGGGAAGGGGACTGCGAGGTTATCGGGTCGAAGGGGGTTAGGTCGCCAGCGCCGCGCGCACCCGAGCCGGCGTGAACGGCACCTGACGCAGCCGCGCCCCCGTTGCCGCGTAGATCGCGTTGGCGATCGCCGCCGCCGCCGTCACCGTCGCCGGCTCGCCCGCGCCCATCGGCGGCTCATCGGGCCGATCGAGGAGCGTGATGTCGATCTCCGGCACCTCGGAGAAGGTCAGAAGGGGGTACGCCTCCCAGTCCAGGCTGGTTTGCCCGCGCCCATCGAAGCGCACCTCCTCTTTGAGCGCCCGGCTCAGCGCCTGCAGCACGTTGCCCTCGATCTGGTTGCGCACGCCGTTCGGGTTGATGATCAGCCCGCAGTCGTGCGCCACCGTGATCCGCC
>Ga0207646_10005125_pt1 | contig 13891 bp, 15 predicted proteins | sample KBSK5502metaG_FD_184343 | JGI IMG/M metagenome (GOLD analysis project Ga0207646, IMG submission 184343) | Corn, switchgrass and miscanthus rhizosphere microbial communities from Kellogg Biological Station, Michigan, USA - KBS K5-50-2 metaG... | ecosystem: Host-associated > Plants > Roots >... | reverse complement strand
AGGGTCGCGTCCACGCGACCCGTGATCTGCCGCAGCCCGCGCGTCGCGAGCGTGAATGTCCCGCGCACCGAGTCCGGCTTCAGCGGGCGGCAGAAGCAGGTCACGGTCGCGTAGGCGGGGAGATGAGCTGGCGGTGGGCCCAGCGCGTACGGGACGTTCTGCCGCAGGTCGCGCACGTTTCCAAAGTCCAACCCGAGGGTGATCGAGTACTCGTCCCCCTCGCCCACGGCGGGATTGAAGTCGTATCGCGCCAGGCCCACGTCGTGGCCGCCGTGCGCCGTGTCGATCGCCATCCGAACCAACGTGAGCGCGGAGTCAGGCTCCACGACCAGGCGGCCGTGCCATTCCCAGTGGGCGCTGCTTTGGAGGCCCAGGGTGTCGTCGGGGCGGGATACACCATCGCAGGCGAGGCAGAATAACGGCAACAGCGTCAAGCAGAGGCGTCGCGGAAGGGCGTCGCGAAAAATCGTCACGTAGAGGCGTGAAAAGGGTGACAGCATCTGGTGCCCGACCTGCTACTCTCGGCCGTGATGATCAAGGCTCATGCCGGACGGCTGCGCGTCCACGAACTGGCCTGCACGTTCGCCGCAGACGCGGCGCGTCTCGCCCGCACATTCCAAGGACCCGGCCAACTCGAGCGCGGAGATCAACTCGTGCGCGCAGCCCTCTCGATATGTTCGAATATAGCCGAGGCATGCGGTCGGGGCAGCGTGGCGGAGTTCCGCCAGTTTTTGGTCTATGCGCGCGGCTCTGCACAAGAGGCTATCACGCACCTGCGCGTCGCGGGTGCGCTCGACCCTGTTCACCACCGCGCCATTAATGCCTTGGAGGATCGCGTGGTCCTGATCAGCAAGATGATCGGCCGATTGCACGCGAAACCACCGCCCGACCGCTAGTTACGTCTGTTCGCGACGTCTCTTCGTGACGTCCTTCCGTGACGCCTTTCTGCTACCGTCGTCAATACTGCCCGAGATAGCGATTCAGCTCCCATTCCCCAACCTGTCCGATGTACTCCTGCCATTCCTCGCGCTTCGCGTCGAGATACCGCTCGTAGATGTGCTCGCCCAGCGCCTCACGCACCACCGCATCCTTCTCGAGGTAATCGAGGGCTTCGTGCAGGTCCCGGGGTAGGTCGTCGATCCGGAACTTGCGGCGCTCGCGGTACGACATGCGCGCGATGTTCTTGTTCACGGGGTCGCCGGGGTCGATCCGCTCGTGGATGCCGTCCAGACCGGCGGCGAGTTGCACGGCGATCGCCAGGTATGGATTGGCACAAGGATCGGGCATGCGATTCTCGCAGCGCGTCGCCTCGTCGCGCTGGGCCGGCACCCGGATGAGGGGAGACACGTTCTGCGTGGACCACGAGACGTTCACCGGGGCCTCGAACCCCGACACGAGCCGCTTGTACGAATTCACCAGAGGATTGGTCACGGCACAGTAGCCCCGAGCGTGTCGCAGCAGCCCGCCGATGTACCACCGGCCGACCTCGGAGAGCTGGATCGGCCCTTGAGCCTGGAAGAACGCGTTCTTCCCCTTGGCGAACAATGACTGGTGCGTGTGCATCCCCGAGCCGTTGCGGCCGTAGATCGGCTTGGGCATGAATGTCGCGACCAGACCGTGCCGGACCGCGATGGTCCGGGCGATGAAGCGGAGGCTGGCCCATTGGTCGGCCATCGTCAACGGCTCGGCGACGCTCAAGTCGATCTCGTGCTGGCCGGGCGCGACCTCGTGGTGGGAGGCCTCGACGCCGAGCTTCATGTGCTCGAGCGCCGCCACAATCGCCCGGCGCGCGTGCTCTCCGCGGTCCACCGGGACTAGATCAAAGTAGCTGCCGGCGTCGAGCGTCCATGTCGTTGGCTCGCCGCGCTCGCTCTGCTCGAAGATGAAGAACTCCACCTCGCAGCCGACGCGCATCGTGAAGCCGAGCTTCGCGGCCCGCTCGATCTGACGCTTCAGGGTGGTGCGGGGGCATCCCTCGAACGACCGGCCGTCAGGATACCGGATGTCGCAGATCAGTCGCGCGACCGCTCCGTCCGCCTCGCCCTCCCCGCCCTCGGCGGTGCCGCTCTCCCAGGGGAAGACTCGGAATGTTTCGAGATCGGGCACGAGCAGTGCATCGGCTTCCTCCACGCGGGCGAAGCCCTCGAGCGCCGAGCCGTCGAACGTCACCTCGCCGGCCAGGGCCCGCTCGAACTGGGAGGACGGGACCTCCACGGCTTTATTGACGCCCAACAAGTCGGTGAACTGAAGCAGCAGGAACCGCACATGCCGCTTCTTCAACTCATCGATGATTTCTCGGGTCTCGCTCATGGGCGAAAAAGTAGCGGCATGGAGGCTTAACGCCACCTCCATGCCGCCCACCAGCGGCTCGATTTCGTGCGCCGCCTACACGTCGTAGTACAGGAAGAACTCGTACGGATGCGGCCGCAGTGCCACGGGATCGACTTCCTTGGCGCGCTTGTACGCGAGCCAGGTCTCGATCAGGTCGGGCGTGAACACTCCACCCTCGAGCAGGAAGGCGTGGTCAGCCTCGAGGGCCGCCAGCGACTCGTTGAGGGAGCCCGGCGTGTTCTTCACATGCTTGCGCTCCTCGGGCTCGAGGTCGTACAAGTCCACATCCATCGGCTTCGGCGGCTCGATCTTGTGCTTGATACCGTCGAGTCCCGCCATGAGCAGTGCCGCGAACGTGAGGTACGGGTTGGACGACGGATCGGGCGCCCGGAACTCGATGCGCTTCGCCTTGGGCGACTTGGAATACACCGGGATGCGACAGATCGCCGACCGGTTGCGCTGCGAGTAGATCAGATTGATCGGCGCCTCGTAGCCCGGCACCAACCGCCGGTAGCTGTTGGTCGTCGGGGCCGCGAACGCCAGCAGCGCCGGGGCGTGCTTGATCAGCCCCCCGATGTACCAGCGTGCCGCGTCCGACAAGAGCGCGTACCCCTTGGGGTCGAAGAACAGGTTCGTGCCGTCTTTCCAGAGACTCATATGCACGTGCATCCCCGACCCGTTGTCGCCGAACATCGGCTTGGGCATGAACGTCGCCGTGTAGCCGTGCTGGTGACACACGTTCTTCACGATGTACTTGTACATCATCAGCTGGTCGGCCATGCGTCCCAGCGTCGTGAACCGCATGTCGATCTCGGTCTGCCCCGCCGTGCCCACCTCGTGGTGGTGTACCTCGACGTCGACGCCCGCCGCGATCAACGCCAGCATGATCTTCGAGCGCAGGTCCTGCAGCCGGTCCACCGGCGGCACCGGGAAGTAGCCCTCCTTGTGCCGCGGCCGGTGCCCCATGTTCGGGCTCCCATTCGTCCCCGAGTTCCAGATCCCCTCTTCGGAGTCGATGTGGTAGTAGCCCTCGTGCGCGTTCTGGTCGAAGCGCACCGAATTGAAGATGTAAAACTCCGCCTCGGGCCCGTAGTACGCGGTGGTGGCGATTCCCGACTTGACGAGGTACTGCTCCGCTTTCTGCGCCACGTAGCGCGGGTCGCGCGAGTAACGCTGGCCCGTCACCGGGTCGGACACGTCACACGTGAGCGAAAGGGTCGGGACTTCCAGGCACGGATCGACGAAGGCACTCGCCGGGTCCGGGAACAGCAGCATGTCGCTCTCGTTGATCGCCTGGAACCCGCGAATCGAGGAGCCGTCGAACCCGATCCCCTCGGCAAACAGCTCTTCGGTCAGCTCTTTCAGCGGGATGGAAAAGTGCTGCCACGTACCCGGCAGGTCGGTGAACCTCAGATCCACCACTTGCACGCCGGCTTCCTTCGCCTTCCGCACCACATCCGCGGGCGAAGCGCCGGTCGCGGCCTTCACCCCGGAAGCGGCTGAGGTTGGCTCCAACGTCGCGGTCATAGAATCGGTCTCCTAGAACGGTCCTTGAGCGGGGAGTGCACAGACGATGCCAGGAACGAAGCGGGCCCGGGCATGCGGGAACCTACAGAGGGCGTTGCAAGGTGTCAACCGTTTCGTGTCGCCGGCGCAACAGACGCCGTACGGAGAACTATACGGGCGGCTATCCTTGCATCAGTGATTACGAAAATGTGCAAAACGTGCACGGTTCTTTGTGCATTGATATCAACCATCCAGCGCCGCCACGAAGTGCCAAAGCTCCACAGCCGAAAATTCCCCGAAGCGCTCTTGGATCTCACGCTCCGACCGCTCCAGGAAGATCCAGCTGGTGCTGCGGCGGCGCTCCCCGTTCACGAAATGCACGCGCCCGCGCACCGCGCCAACCTCGGCGTCGGGCTGCATCTCGACGAACACGTCCCATCGTTCATCACCGCGCTTCAGCTCACCCATGTGCTTGGCGCGGTCCTGGCCCGGGAAGGTGGCGCTCATAGACCGTTGTACGACGCTATGACGCTACGTTGTACGAAGGTCCGCGTTGCACCCCGTATGACGTAGCGTCGTAACGTCGTATGACGGGTCATGGCTGAGTACACTACGCTGCCCTGAGACTTCCCGCCAGTTAGATTCCGGCCTCAATGAACTGTCACGCGTGCGGAGCGTCACTCGCCGCCACGGCGAGATTTTGTCACAAGTGCGGTGCGCAGGTGGGTGGCGCCCAGTCGTCCGGGTGGCGGGCCGGGCTCCCCTGGAGCGTGGCGGGGGCGGCGCTGGGGGCATTGTTGACGGTGGTCGCACTGCGACTGGGAGCAGGGAGCAGGGAACAGGGAGCGGGTGACGCACCGGAGGCAACCGCTCCCCGCTCCCAGCTCCCTGCTCCCGATATCTCCCAGATGTCTCCCGAGGAGCGCGCCACTCGTCTCTACAACCGCGTCATGACCCTGCACACGCAGGGCAAAGCGGACAGCGCCGAGTTCTTCCTGCCGATGGCGCTCCAGGCGTACGCGATGCTGCCGGCGCTGGACGTGGACGCCCGCTACCACATCGGCGTGCTCGACCTGACCAGCGGCGACGCGGCAGGCGCCCTGGCCCAAGCGGACACCATCCGCCGGGCCGTCCCCACGCACCTCTTCGGGTTCATGCTGCGGGCCCGTGCCCTCGAGCTCAAGCGCGACGCCGCCGGTGCGCGCCGGGCGTACGCCGACTTCCTCAAGAACGAGGCGGCCGAGCGCACGCGCCAGCGTCCCGAGTACGGCGAGCACGCGGAGAATCTCGATGCGTTCCACCAGCAGGCGACGGCGGCGGCTGCCGCGAAGGCGACGCGTGGCGGTTAGGGCGCCGCAGACGATCCATCTGGCCCACAGCCCGGACGCGGACGACGCGTTCATGTTCTGGGCGCTCGCCGCCGGGCGGATCGACACCGGCGACCGCCGCTACGTGCACGAGCTCGGCGACATCGAATCCTTGAACCGGCGCGCCCTCGCCGGCGAGCTGGAAGTGACGGCCGTCTCGCTGCACGCATACGCCTACCTCGCCGATCGCTACGCGCTGCTCGCACACGGGGCGAGCATCGGCGACCGCTACGGGCCGCGCATCGTGGCGCGCGTCGCGCGCCCCACCGATCCGCGGGCGGCGCTCGGTGCGGGGAGCCTGCGCATCGCAGTCCCGGGCGAGCTCACCACGGCGTACCTCGCACTCAAGCTGTATCAGCCGGCGGCGCGCCACGTCGTCGTCCCGTTCGATCAGATCGAGGAGTACGTGACAGCCGGGCGGGCGGACGCGGGGCTCCTCATCCACGAGGGGCAGCTGACGTACGCGGACCGCGGGCTGCATCTCTGGGTCGATCTTGGCGCGTGGTGGCACGACGAGACGGGCCTGCCGCTGCCGCTCGGCGGCAACGTCGTGCGTCGCGACCTGGGAGACGCGCTGATGCGGGACATCGCCGGCGATCTCAAGGCCAGCATTCAGTACGGCCTCGCCCACCGGGCCGAGGCCCTCGCACACGCCACGGCGTACAGCCGCGGCCTCGACCAAACTCGCATTGATCGGTTCGTCGGGATGTACGTCAACGCCTATACGGTGGAGTACGGACCGACCGGCCGACGGGCCGTAGTCGAGTTGCTCGCTCGCGCCCACGGTGCGGGGATTGTCCCGCGGCCCGTGGAGGTGATCTTTGTTGGAGGCAAGTAGGTGGTGGAGGATGGTGGAGGTTGGTGGAGGATGGTGGAGGTTCCCCAAGGAGGACTTCTGTGGCCGATGTGACGGGTCCTATTCAGATCCTCGTCGTGGACGATGAGGAGCCCATCCGGAACGCCCTCAAGAAGTTCCTCATGCAACAGCAGTACGAAGTGTACGCCGCGGGCACCGGCGAAGACGCCCTGCAGCAGCTCCGGCGGCACCGCATCGCGCTCATGTTGTGCGACATCCGCATGCCCGGCACCAGCGGCGTCGACCTGGTACCGCAGGCCATCGAGATCGAGCCCGAGCTCGCGATTCTCATGCTCACCGCCGTCAACGACGCCACCAGCGCCGCGCTTTGCATGCAGCGGGGCGCCATGGATTACCTCACGAAGCCGATCGAGCTCGCCGACCTGGGGCGCGCGGTCCAGCGGGCGCTCAAGCGGCGCGAGATGCTCCTCGAGAACCGCCAGCTGAACCAGTGGCTCAAGGAAGAGGTGAGCACGCGCACGGCGGAGCTGCAACGCGAGCGGATGAAGCTGGAGCGGCTTTCGATCGCCACCCTCGAAGCCCTGGTCAACGCCCTGGAAGCGAAGGACCCCTACATGCGCGGGCATTCGGCCCGCGTCGCCGACCTCTCCGCCACGGTCGCCCACGAGCTCGGAATCCCAGAGGAGGACGTCGAGCACGTGCGGGTCGCGGGCCGGCTGCACGACATCGGCAAGATCGGAACGCGCGAATCGGTCCTGAACAAACAGGGTGCGCTCACTCCCGAAGAGTTCGAGCACGTCAAACAGCACGTCATCATCGGGTCCCAGATCCTCGCGCCGCTCGCACACCTTGGCGACATCATCCCGGCAGTGCGCCACCACCACGAGCGGTGGGATGGTACGGGCTACCCTGACGGCCTGCGCGGGGAGGAGATCCCGATCGGCGGCCGCATCATCGGCGCCGCCGAAGTGTTCGACGCCCTCAGCACGTCCCGCGCCTACCAGGAAAAAATGAGCCCCGAAAAGGCGGTGCAGCGGGCGGCTGATCTTTCCGGCACGGTGCTCGATCCCAAGGTGTTCGAGGCACTGGCCTCGGTGGTCGCGCGGCGCCGCACGCTCGTGTTCCTCGACGAGGGCGGCACACCCTCCACCTGACCGGCTCCGTCGTGCTGATCGCCGTCACCGGTGCCACCGGGTTCGTGGGACGGCACATTACCACCGTGCTGGCGCGTCGCGGACATGCGATCCGAGCGCTGGTGCGCGCCCCGCTCCGGGCGCGGACGCTCGAACGCCTCGGGGTCGAGCTTGTCCCGGGCGATCTGGCCGACGCGGCCGCGCTGACCACGCTCATGCGCCGCGCGAATGCCGTCGTACACCTGGTCGGCATCATCGTCGAAATCGGTCCTGCGACGTTTCACGCCGTACACGTGGAAGGCACCAGGCGAGTGGTCGAGGCGGCGCGCCGGGCGGGCGTCGAGCGATTCGTGCACATGAGCGCGGTCGGCGCACGGGACGAGCCGGATGCGACCCCGTATCATCGTACGAAGTGGCACGCCGAAGAGCTGGTCCGCGCATCGGGGCTGTCGCACGCGGTGTTCCGACCGTCGATCATCAATGGCCCGGAGAGCGCGCCGATCCGCACCCTCGCGCGGCTGCATCGCTGGTCTCCCGTTGTCCCGGTGTTCGGCGACGGCCATTTCCCCACGCAGCCCGTCTGGGTCGAGGACGTCGCGCTCGCATTCGCGTTGGCGGTCGAACAGCCTGGGCTCGGCGGCGCGTTCGAGCTGGGGGGGCCGCAGGTTCTGACCTACGAAGAGTTCCTGCTCGCGATCGGGCGGGCCACCGGCCATCCCCGTCCGCTCGTGCACGTGCCGCTCGCGCTCGCGCGGGCGGCCGCCCGAGCGTTCGATCTGCTTGGCGCCGCGGCGCCGCTCACGAGCGACCAGCTGCAGATGCTCGTCGAAGGCAGCGCCACCCCCGCGAACGCCATCGAGTCGGTGTTCGGCATCCAACCAGTCCCTTTCGACCAAGGGTTGATCCGCTACCTCGCACCCAATCGAAAATGAACATCGTACGCTGCGCGCTCCTCGTAGGAACGATCCCGCTCGGCCCCGCTGGCGCGTGGGCCCAAGGGGGGCCGGACTCCGTGGTCTACGTGCTGTCCGCGGACAGCCGGTTCGAGGTGAAGACGGGTAAGGCCGGGCTGTTCGGATTCGCGGGCCACACGCATGTCGTCCGTGCCCGCGGGTTCGCGGGACGGGTCGTCTACCACCCGACCGCGCCCTCCGAATCGCGCCTGGAAATCGTCGTACCCGTCGACAGTCTCGCCGTGCTCACGCCCCCTGACACGGAAGAAATCCGCAAGGTCACTCAAACCATGCGGACGGACGTGCTGCATGTGGACGATTATCCCGTGATCAGCTTCGTCTCTACGGGGGTGACCCCGACCGTCGACGGATTCCAGGTGCAGGGCCGGCTCACCCTCGCCGGACAGACCCATGATGTGAGTTGCGACGTCCGCGCCGCGGTCGGGACGGACACGCTGCGGGCGACTGGCGAGTTCTCGGTGAAGCAGACGGATTACGGTATCAGGCCGTATCGCGGCGGACCCGCCGGCAGCGTGCGCGTCGCCGATCGCGTGACGTTCAGCTTCGAGGCGGTGGCGATCCGCTCACCCGGGCCCTAGAAAAACCAAACCCGGGGCTTACAACTCCCCGGGTTGGCGGTCGGGCGAAGTGGCCGTCACACTTCGGCCGCGACCAATGTGCGATGCTCTTCCTGATACGACCGGCGCCGTCGGATGTTTCACGTCCCGCCCGGCCGCTCTGAGAACTCCACCTCGTTTGATGCGCACCTCCCGGGAATGGTTGCATGCTCCGGCTACCACCGCTTCACCCTCCCGAGGCGGGACACGGTGATGGTCGCGACCTGCGTTCCTCGCCGCAACACGACCGTGGTGTTGGACAATCCCCACGCCAGGCCGATCGGCTCGAAGACGATGACGGGGTTCGATACCTCGAGGGCCACGCCATGCCGCTCAGGGCCGGGCCAGCGATGCAGGTCTTCCCACGAGCTTTCCGACCAGCGGTCGATCCGCAGCGAGTCGGCGGCGATCACAGCCCGGCTACGGGTGCCTTGCATGACCGCTGCACTCCGGGCCACGGCGATCGCGCCGATCACCTCCTGGGCCGCAGTGTCGACCGCAATCCAGTCCCCGACGCCGGCCAGACGAGGCAGTGTGATGGCCGTCACGATGGCCAGAATCGCCAGCACGACCACGAGTTCAGCGAGGGTAAGGCCACGGCGCATGGCCGGAATAGAGGGAGGAGCCGTCGGTTGACCGGCATCGAAACGCTGCGGCGAAAAGCCAGAAAACGCGAAAACTGCGGCCTAACGGAAAGAGCCCAAGAACGCTATGTTCTGAGCCAGCCGCACGTTGCGAGGAGGCATAGCCCCTGCCCTAGTGTGGAAGCGCCAGCTAGCCAGCCTCACACTCGGAGACGTTAGGAATGCCGGTTTCGCGTCTGAAGTTCGAATCGCTGCCACACGCCATCTTCCTGCAGCGGGTGTCAGGTCCAGAATCGGCCACGACGTTGGAAGCGCGCCTGGGACAGGGCGCGTTTCTCGCGCTACGGCTGGTGGACCTGCTCGCGCCGGACCGCGGTCCGGTCTCGCAGGATGCGTTCCATTATCAATGGGTGGCGACCGATCGGTTCTGCCGCGAGCTCGTCGCCGCGGCCACCGAAGGCGCGCACGTGCACGGGATCGCCGAAAGCGCGTCGGACGCCTACCGCCTCGGGGACATCCGGCTCGTCTCGCCGGCGCTGTTCGCCTATGCGCATTTCCTCGAGACCGAGCTGCGGCTCGAGGAAGCACTCGACGTGCTCATGACGCTGCTGTTGGTGCTTGGGAACCGGCTCTCTTCGACCGACGCGGTCGCCGGGCAGCTGCGATTCGCTCGCGTGCACCGCAAGTTGAACCGGTTCGACGAGGCGGACGCCGCCTACACCGAAGCCGGGGAGCTGGCGACGCTGGCTGGCGACCGTTATTCGGCGCTGCTCAGCCGGATCGGTCGGGCGAACACGATGCTGGGCCGCGGCAACCTCGCGGACGCCGAGCGCCGGCTCGAGGGGATCCTGGCGGATGCCCGCGCCGCCGGCGAGCGGGACGTCGAGGCCCGGGCCGAACAGGGCATCGCGGCGACGCTCTACTACATGGGGCAGTCGGTCGAGGCGATTCCGCACGCGTGGCACGCGTTCCAACTGTACGAAGAAGAGGATTCCCGCCTCCGCGCGCTCGGTGACGTGGGAATCATGCTCCTGAGCCTGGGCGATGCGACGGGAGCGGAGCGGGCGCTGGTCGAAGTGTTCCGCCGCGGACGGACCAGAGAAAGCGTCAGTAACGCGGTGATCGAGTTGATGCACTGCGCTTCGTATCGGCGGGATCACGTCGGGTTCGCCCGCTGGCGGGAGCGTTGCGAAGACCGTCTCGCGGACATGCCGCCCAACATTCGGGCGGACTTCTACCTGAAACAGGGGATCGGCCAGGCGCGGTTCGGCCGCTACCGTCGCGCCGAGGTGCTGATGAACGAGGCGCTCGCGATCGCAGGCCCCGCCGGATTGCATGAATTCGAGTTCCGGATCGAGCGCATCCTGGCGGGGCTCGCGGACTGCCAGCGGGCGATTGCGCAGGAGACGCAGCCGGCGACGGAGCCGGTGGTGCAAACCGCCGGGCTACGCGAGGTTTCCGAGTCCCTCGCGCAGCTCGGTGGCTGAGAGCCTTAGTGGCAGGTGTTGCTGTTGTTGATGTCGCAGCCGTGACGCGGGCCGGTGGCGTCGGCACAGGCGACGGTGGAGAGAGCGAACGCAACCACCAGCAATGAGAACAGGGCGCGCATACGGGACATGGGACCTCCGCAAAACGGGGTGTGGGGACAGCGCAACAGGACACCACAACCTCGGTGCGGGGGCGTCCGGATTTTAGGGCGTTTTTGCGGCATCATAGGGCGATTTTGCGACATTTAGGGGTTTTGGGGGATTCATGCTCGTTTTAGCAGCCGTCCCCGACGTCCAATTCCACAAACTCCGCCGGGCCGCGGGCTCTCGGTTCAGTGTCGCGCAGGTGTCAACTTGGGACGACGTGCTCACCAGCATTCGCGGTCGGCCCGTCGAGCTGGCGGTCGTGGATCCGCTCCTGTCCGGGCAGGCGCGGTCGCAGGAGATCGAGCGGCTCCGCGTCTTGTTCCCCTCGCTCCCCTTGATGCTGTACACGACGCTCACGCCCCGCACTGCCGGAGTACTGCTGGCGCTGGGCCAGCGGGGCATTCAGCACGCGGTGTTCGCCAACTACGACGATCACCCGAGCCGGTTGCGAGAGGTGCTCGGCCAGGAGGAAGCGCGCTCCTCGTCGCGACAGCTCCTGGACCAGCTGAGCGACGCGCTCGCACCGCTGCCGAGCGAACTGCGCTGGGTGCTCGAAGAGGCGCTACGCTCGCCCGGCGAGGTCCAGACGGTGGGCCAGGTCGCGGTGCGCGCGCGGGTAGACCGGCGCACCTGCGAACGGTGGTTCACGCGGGTCGGGTTGCCGTCGCCGCGGCACTTCCTCTCCGCGGCGCGGGTGCTGTACGCGCACCGCCTGCTGCAGGATCCGGGCTTCACGATCGAGGACGTGGCGAAACGGCTGGGCTACGCGCAGACCAAGACGCTGCAACTGCACGCGCGCGCGTACCTCGGGCTCACGGCTGGAGAAATGCGCCTGTCGCTCGACTCGAACGAGGCATTGGCGCGCGTGGTCCAGCGCTTTCTCACCCCGCTCGAGGCCCGGGCCTCCGCTTCATGAGCGCCACGCCTCGTACCGTCCTCGTCGTCGACGACGAAGCGCCGCTGCGCCGGGTGCTGGAGCGCTCGCTCTCGCGCCACGGCCTTCGCGTGATCGGCACGGGCAGCGCCGAGACGGCGTACGAGTTACTCGCAGCCGAGCAGCCGGACGCGCTGCTGCTCGACATCCACTTGCCGACAATGTCGGGGCTCGCCCTCTATCTCGCCATCGTGCATCGTTGGCCGGGATATGAAGGCCGTATCGCGATTATGACGGGTAACGCCGAGGCAGACGAGGTGCGCATCTGGCTCGAGCGGCACCAGTGCGTCGTGATTCGGAAGCCATTCAATCTGCGCGAAGTGACGGATTGGCTGACCGCGGTATTCCAGATCGGTGAGGAGCGCGCGCAGGGAGGAGCCGAGGCGTGACGGGAGTGCCGCATGCCGAGCCGCTGCACACGCTGCGAGAGTATCGCAACCTCGCCCCGTGGAACCTGCGCGATCTCGCCGCGCTCGTGGGGGCCGTCCTCGACGCCTCGGCGATCACTCCGATCAACGCGGCCGCACGGGCGCAGCCCAGCGAGCGCACGATCCGGTTCTACGTTACCAAGGGGCTCGTGAGCCCGCCCGAAGGACGCGGTACCGCCGCCACATATTCCTACCGGCATTTCCTCCAGCTCCTGTGGATCAAGCTGCGGCAGATGGAGGGGACGACGCTGGCGACGATCATCAAGGAGATGCAGGACCAGACCGGCGACGTGCTGGAGCGCCGCGCCGCTCAGGCCCTGGGCGCCTCGTTGCCGGTGCCCGACCGGCTGGCGCTCAAGAGCAAGGGCACGCCGCCGCGCGGGAAATCGGGACGGGCGTTGACGGCGTGGCTAGCCCGGGACGCCGCGCGCGACCCCGAGAGCCCGAGCTCCTGGCACCGCATCCCCGTCGGCCGGGGGGTAGAGCTGCACGTCGAAACGGCCCATCCCCTCGCGCGGCTCGGCCCCGAGGACGCGGCGGTCGCCGAGGCGGTGCGGCAGGCGCTCGCGAAACTCCTGCCATCGGCAAACGCGTAGGGTCGCATCACCTCGAAACGGAGTTACCATGGGCCCACTCATCTTACTGGTAGTCCTCGTCCTCGTCGTGGCGTGGCTGGTCGGCGCGTACAACGGGCTCATCTCCCTCAAGAACCAGACGCTGAACGCGTTCAAGCAGATCGACGTCCAGCTCAAGCGGCGCCACGACCTGATCCCTAACCTCGTGAACGCGGTCAAGGGAGCCATGGAGTTCGAGCGATCGACGCTCGAGGCCGTGATCCAGGCCCGCAACCAGGCGGTGAAGGTCAACGCGACAGGTCCGGAGGGCATCAAGCAGATCAGCCAGGCGGAGAACGCCCTGTCGTCCGCGCTGCAGCGCCTCATGGTGGTGGTGGAGCAATACCCTCAGCTCAAGGCGACGGGCAACATCGGCCAGCTGCAGGAAGAGCTCACCTCGACGGAGAACAAAGTGGCGTTCGCGCGCCAGCTGTACAACGACACGGCCACCCAATACAACACCAAGCAGCAGCAATTCCCCACCAACATGGTCGCGGGGCTCGCCAAGGCGCAGCCGGCCGACCTGTGGGAGCTCGAAGATCAGGCAGAGAAGGCCGTGCCGCAGGTCGATCTCTCGATGAAGCCGAAAGTGTGAGCGACGACACCTCGCTCAACCTCTTTCAACAACAGGAAGCCAATCGCCGGCGCACGGTCCTGCTGGTGATTGGCTTCGTCGCTTTCTTCGCATGGCTCGGGTTCGGCGGGGACTACATCTTCTACCTGTACACCCGCGACGAGCCGAGGACCGTGTACCACCACGTGTTCCCATGGTTCGGGATCGCGCTCTCGGTCATCGCCCTGCTCACCGCCTGGTACGCGTACGCGGCGGGTCCCGAGAAGGTGCTCTGGTCCACGGGGGCGCGCGCCATCGTCGACCCCACCGATCCGCAGGAACAGCAGCTGGTCAACGTGGTCGAGGAGATGGCCATCGCGGCCGGTATCCCGCGGCCCAAGATCTGGATCGTGGACGACC
>Ga0207646_10005124_pt1 | contig 13892 bp, 14 predicted proteins | sample KBSK5502metaG_FD_184343 | JGI IMG/M metagenome (GOLD analysis project Ga0207646, IMG submission 184343) | Corn, switchgrass and miscanthus rhizosphere microbial communities from Kellogg Biological Station, Michigan, USA - KBS K5-50-2 metaG... | ecosystem: Host-associated > Plants > Roots >... | reverse complement strand
CCATAGCACTATTGAGCAGCATTGAGAAAATTGTAAGAAGCAATAGAAACATTGGACTTCAGGGCCAGATTTGTCATAATTGTTTTTGTTGTTGGGTAGACCCGGTATTCAACAATGAAGAAGAAATGAGATCACTACTGAAGATTAAACCCCTTTCTCATATATGTGATCCCAAAAAAGTTGAAGATCTTCAGAAAAATATTCAGGATGTTCAAGGCAAGAAAAAGAGGTTGTACAACGACTTGATTAGCATTCTTTTACAATTGGTAATAATTATTTACTTGGGGTTTAGTCAAATGAGGGCAGTGCATTTAAAGGCTGAAGAATTATTTTTACCTCCGCAGGTAAATAATGATAACGACACAAAAATGCAATTCTTGGCTGGAGAAGAAGCTTACGGTGGTATTGATTTAGGCAATGTAGAAGCAAAGGATTGGGCTCACAATTTATTCAAAGAGGCAAGTGAAAAATCCATACCGATGCTTATGCCAGATTTGATTGATTTCTTAAGTACTGCAAAGGCAAGCTTTGCTTTTTTTAAAACAAAAATAAATGGATCGATGCGTTACTTCTTTATTTATTTAGATATCAAGGGGTAATTAGAAGCATTGACTCTTTTGGTGACACCCTTATCTTAATAACTAATAAATCCGTCAGCGCTGAATCAAATTTTGGTGTTGACGGCAGTAAGGTAGTCAACGATGTAAAGCGCATTTTGTCTTTCTTGCTGATGAACCATCTTAATTCTTTTCGTCATCTCCTTATCAGATCGTCGTCAAAAAAGATTCAGGACTGTCCATCACATTTTGTGCTTATCAATGACGCTACGGATCTAAGAAATCAGGTCTCTTCATATGGACGCAGAAAATCTACCAGATCTTGGACGTCTACTCCATCCGATGGGTTCGCGATAGCTGGAGCTAGTATCTTCCTTTACTTATATAGAAGTTTAGGAGATAATGCCTATTGAAAATTCCAGACATCAAAACGATCGAGCAGCTCAGAAAAAACAAGACTGAACTGTTTGAATATTTACGAGATTACGACACCTCGCTGAGATCGACAGATACTATCGAGGTACTACAATTTGAATATGGAATGAAGATTTTGTATCACCATAAGGAAGGAAGTAAGCCATACAAGACTAGAGTATATCTCAACAAAATGGAAGATACCGATTTGTTGAAGTGACATAATAAATATTATAGAATAGTATATTTACAACTTCGCACATAATCCGATCGCTTCTTGAGTAAGGATAGGCGGTCCAAAGAAAGAGGTGTATTTATCGACGAAATTCAAGGATGGTTTCGCCAATGTAACATGTTTTGGGCCCTTATAAGTTTCATAAGTCTTTTATCATAATCATTTTACAGGCCTTGTTTGTTTTCCTGAGCGGGATAAATCCTCATATTCGAAGCGGTATAGATTTGCTTCTGGTGCCTCTCCTTGTATTATTCGTGGTAAGTATCTTCTGGCGTCGCTCTACAGCAACTATCCTATCTCTTGCAGGAGTGCTGTGCCTGGATGTTGGTATGTTTGATGAGTATGACAATCTGGGGATGCTTCAGGCCACAACCCCACATATTGCGAACAGATTAGGATATGGTGTGAAGCTAACAACAGCCCCAGTTGTTGATGTAGCTGACCTTTATTTCTTCATGGGAATTTTCGCACTCATCTTATGCACGGCAGTAGCTCTGAGACCCTCTCTTTTCAGGGCGAAGGGAACTCCAGTTGGGCTACCATACCCTATATAGACCAATGACAACGACCCGAAACTACGATACGGTGCGACGGTCGTAAGCTTGATCCCCGTTCAAAGTCTACTTAGCTTTGCCGAGCACTTATTATTAAAGTACAAGTATATTCAGATAATGATAGGTGTAAGAATCTACTTTGTGTTTCCAGAGGACTGGGTTCCGGAACGTTCGAATGTAATCAGAGAGAAAGTCTCTGGCTCACTTTTGGGGATTCCTAAAGTTCGTGATGGATTCAATATTTGGTAAAAATTGACAGATTCGCCGAGGTAACCTATAAGAAAGGTTTGGGCTTTAACTCACGCCATTTTCCTCGAGCCCAGAATCCCCATTTTTGCTTATCTTCAGACGAATAATAACATTTCTCGTTGTGGGCACAATCACTACACCTAGCTGAAGGTTCAAGAGCAGGGACTATATTATTTTTCAGCAAAGTGTTAAGAATGCTGGCTCTTCGCGATGTTTCTCTGAAAAGCTTTTCGTTCTTGGGAACTATATACTCAGCCTCATTTCCTTCCTTATCAAAGTAAATGATCACACCTTCTTTCTTCTCGAACATATGCAAGTATGTATTCAACTGGATAAAGTGCTCTGCGGAGGGGATCTCCGGTAACTCCAAGACTCTTCTAAACATCATCACTACATCATCTTCGACTCTGTCCGCACGTCCTACCAACTTAATATTCCCCGCAACTCCTACCTCACCTTCCACCGGCCTCTCTAAGACACTTAAGGCTCCTTTCTCCATCAAAGCAGATATCATCTGTTTGTGAGTACGTTCGGCGGGATCCTTTCTATCAAGGTAGGCGTTTCTAAGACAGCCACTCGACTCTTCTACGGAGATTTTAGCTTCATCACCTAAATTCGGATTAAGATCGGCGAAAACTTCTTCTATTACATCATAAACATCAACTTTCGCAGGTGCGTCACCTGCAGCTCTGTAATTTTCTATACCTACTTTTAATTTATCCCTAACCTTTTCGATGATCTGTTCTTCCAATGCTAGTACTTTCAAACCAAATTCGAAACGCAATTATAAAAGGTTTTTTACAGATCCCCGCATTTTTTATGATAGTAAGTGAATTGTGAACATTGGATCATGTCAACGGCTGACAGTTTTCCACGAAACTAACGCGATACGTAAATCTGCGAGTCATTGTTTTTTACCTTCGTCGCCTCGGTCTGTGCTTTGCCTTCCACCTATCAAATCCTAGCCTAGTTGCTGCGAAGACTCCGAGGCTGAAGAAGAAACCAGCAATAAACAAGAACAAAATTGAGTGAGTAAATAACCCCCAGGCAAATCCAATTGCTGCGCTAACGAATTCTGATATCACAAATACCAGCCATCTGTCTACCAACGATGAAGGGGTATTATCGGTGCTTTTAATTGTTTTCTCAATGTATAAGAGATAGATGGCAAATTACCATCATCGGTATCCGACGAAGGTAAGCACACTATAAATCAGCCTATAACTTAACATCAGATCCTGTTGTTGTAGGTATTTCTATGTTCATTGAAATGATCAAATGCTGATTGCATTTGCATGGGTTAAAGCTGAGTATACTGCATTTGCCAACAACTCCTGCTATGAGAATTGTATTGGAGTAGGAAAGAACGATAGCTAATCATGAACAGATATGGTCGAATCGCGGGCCGAGACATTTCTGCCAAAGAGCTTTTGTCTCGTTTCTTGTAGCAGCTGAGACTGTATGTCCGTTTGTTGCTCCTTGAGAAGATCGCGGTAACGGAGTGAAATACTACGGTAACAGGCGTAAACAGGGAAAAACAGATGGAAACATAGAGATTTATAGAGGGATTATATACTGCAAATCGATTACATAGTTCTACCTTGGGAACGAAAATCAACACGGTAGTAATATTGGGTGGTGCTGCGGCTACATTATCAATGCTAGTTATTGTTACAGCCGGCCTTACAACTACAATATTTGCACAACAATATACTATATTCGCTGCAAACTTGTCGGGAAGCAACGAGGTTCCCCCTGTGACTACCGCTGGATCTGGTATAGCTATCTTTCAGCTTGTGGCTGTGGGACATCAACAGATAATGAGCTATCAATTGAATCTTAAAAACATGAATGGTGTTACGGGAGCCTACATCCACAGCGGGAAACAAGGTGAAAATGGACCAGTTGTGGCCGGCTTGTTCAATTCTAGCATTAGTGGCCTTCCTATAGGAACACACGGAACTCTGGGTTCATCGGATCTCACCGGACCGCTAGCTGGTCAACAAATATCTGCCCTAGTGAATATGATAAGAAGTGGAGGAGCGTACGTCAACGTTCCGACAACCCAAAATCAGAATGGTGAGGTACGTGGTCAGATATCATAATCTGCAAACACCACTTCGGATATTCCAGTGACTAACCCTTCAGTATCGACAACAAGATCAGCATCTCTAGCATACTATGCCTTATTGAGTAAATGCGGAGTGACTCGCATCCGCGCTTCCCACTAATACAGATATACTGAAATAAAACACTGAGGAATTCTATACCGATACTTTCGCCTGTTGTCCTATTGATGTTGAATGGGTAACGGATACAAATAATACCCTCATCTTCTTGTAGTTGTTATCGTCTTCCGCACGTCAATATGTCACAATCTTGTGTGAGCTGATGAGGTATGATTATTGCTAAATCAAAAATTGATTCTATTCCGGCCACTTTGAGCTTGGGTATAGGGTGTGGTTTTATTTCTAAATTCTCGAGTGGCAAGCCACTAACATTTTGGGACATGCTTTCTATGTCGTACCATTAGTGTCTTGTTTTATAACAAAGAGAGATACATTAGGAAAGGGAGAGGGTAGTACACGTAATATACCGTGCGCCTTGTTTGGTACTGTGTAGTTACAGGCGTTCCTTAAAATGATAGTGGTCCTCCGGCACCACGGCTTAAAAATGAAATTGACAAGATGTCTCCTAAATATCGGGACACGATTGGCGTTATATTTATAAGATATTACATCTAATCAAATTTATGTGCTCGTATATTCTGAGGATTCATGGGGAGGTGGATTAAGAGCTGTCGTTGGATGCGCTATTTCTGCAGCTAACTAATATAGAAAGTGGTTGGATATTGGCGTTCGCAATAGGTATACCATGCGCGGTTTGGGGATATCTGTCGTACCTAAAGCAGGAAAGCATAGAAAAAAAATTACCTTGAAACTTGTTGATTCATTTTTTCTTTTCTTGGATATGCATAGTTTTCATTTATGTACTTTCTTATGAACCATTGAATGAATACAAGGTCCGCCTTCTGTTGGCTAATAGTGCTATTTTTGCCACTTCCACTTGTGCCCTCCCCATTAACTTAATAATGACCCCATTCCATTCTCCCATACTTTAAATGAGCCTGATATATTCTGCTGAGAATTTCGGGCCGATTGAATCGACATACGGTTTTACAACGTCTACAAATTTCGTTATCTATTTGATAATTGTCGAGTCCATAGAATCGCTGCAAATGGTTGCAGACTTTTCGTAATTATACTTTGAAATTATTATTCCAATTTGTGCATTGATAGCGCTGAACATCACGATTTTTATTATGTCGAAATCCATGCTTGACAATCGCGCCATGGTTGACATTTTTCACAAGGAACGGGATTCGTGACACCTAGCGGCGGGGCTATTTCTTCCTGAAAAATTTTGCGCCTGAGCTCTTTCGATAAACAAACGATGTAAATGTGCTTGCACACTATTTGACGATAGGTAAAGTCCTGGCATCACCACTCTTCGTCTTGATGCCCACTTATGTCATGACGCTTTGTTACGCTGTACCATTTCCACTCATCGGCGGCATAATTTATTGATACGCCCGGTGGTCTATTACTTTAATTGATGGTCTAGACTGAAATTACTGCAATTTAATTTCTACTCTTGTTGATTAAGAGATTGATTCGCTGTACGCCCTTTCTCCGACCTGTGTTATGTCCAGACCTAGCTCTTCTTCTGCCGGTGTAACTCTTACGCCACCAGGCCAAATCCAATCCTGCACTTTCCAGATTATGAATGTTATTCCAAATGACCATGCTGCCGCAGCACTTGCTCCTACAGCATTCACGAGTTCCTGCTTTGGGTTTCCAAAGAACCAACCGTTATTCGCTGCCGGGTTGATTCTTGTCTCACTAAACAATCCAGTTACGAGGGCGCCTACGACACCACCCATACCGTGAACTGCCCAGGTGTCTAATGCATCATCAACTCTCCTGCGGTTCTTTAGTATTAAGCAGTAGAAGCACACCGTAGCACACGCAAATCCCATGATTATGGATGCATAAACACCTATGTAGCCTGACGCAGGTGTAATTGCTACTAGCCCTGCTACTGCGCCAGAGCAAGCACCCACAGCACTTGTCTTTCCTGTATGTGCCCAGCTAAGGAACATCCACCACATTGCAGCGACGGCAGTGGCTATGTTCGTATTCTGGAAAGCTTCAGTCTCCAAGAAACCGGCAAATCCGGCACTTCCTGGGTTGAAGCCAAACCATCCATACCAGAGTAATGTAGTCCCTAATAGAACAAGTGGAATAGAATGTGGTTCAAAAGGCGCCCTACCGTAACCTAATCGCCTGCCCAGAAACATCGCAGTCACCAATCCCGCAAACCCTGAAGTAATGTGGATGACTGTCCCTCCAGCAAAGTCTTCTGCACCGAGCGCGTTTAACCATCCTGGATGTGTTCCCTGACTTCCCAACGACCAGTTCCAATGTCCTGCAAAATCATAGACAAACGTAGTCCAAAGCACAATATGTATCAGGAAAGCGCTCATCTTCAGCCGATCTGCATAGCCTGCGATAGCTAAAGCTGGAGTAATCGCTGCGAACATCAACTGGAACATGACATAGGCTAAGTGTGGAATGCTAGGAGCATAAACATCGGCTGGGGCGTTATGATACACGTTATTCAGTCCAACCCAGGCAAAGCTGCCAATGAAACCCGGACCGACGCCAGAATCTGGTCCAAACATTATAGAATAGCCGTAAACTACCCATTGAATGCTAACGATAGCATAAACAAGGAAATTCTGCAGGATCACAGTTAGGGCATGCTTTCTCCTCGTCATCCCGCCATATAAGAATCCTACTCCACCTGGTGTCATTATCATGACGAAGGATGCTGCAGCATACATGAAAGCAGTATCCCCTGTATCTATGCAAGGTCCATAAGGAGCAGTAGTATTACCAGGAGGGGTCTGTGGTTTGGCACAATGGTACTCTGCTGTCGAAACTGGATTATGAAGCCCGCTAAGCGGTGAAAAATGTTCCACCCCTATGCAATAAGGTATTGGTGCCAAGGTATGGTTCTTGGCTGATGGTGCGCAGTCAGGCTGGGGTGGTGCCCCAGCCACAGGTGCTCCTGTCGTGCCGGCTAGCCCGAGCTGACCGAGTGCGTTATGCTCGCCAATAGCAAAGATGCCTGATGTTCCAACTATTACCCCAGCTGTGAGAAATATGACAGTCCATTTATGGACTAAGATAGTTGACTTGTGTCTTCCAAAAAAAGATAACGACATCAAATTCATTTGTCAAGCAATTAACCAGCAGGTTTATGTATAAAAAGTTTTTTATGATCTAAAGTGTTTTTTATGATATTATGCCAATCTTTCAAATCTGTTGGCATCTACGGCAGATTAATAAGTCGAACAAGGATTGCGTTTCATTTTCACGCGGGTCGGAGTGCTTCGATATGATAAGACATGGAAAGAGGCATGGACCGCATACATCCAAGTTCTGAACCCGGACATGGCGAGGAAACTTCACAAGAAATTGTTAGGTTAATTACGAAAGAACGAGGATAATAGTCAAAGGTAGTGAGCAGCAGAGAAGTGGTTAGATGTGGCTAGATCCACTATACGAGGTTATCTACAATATACAATTCGAGTTAGGAAATACCTTTGCGAAAAACCAACAGGGTGAGAAAGATTAGGCATGTAAGAAATGTGCTGAAGAGAATGCTGGCAGGAACGCTGCCTGGACAACGAGGCTTAGGATATATTTCTAAAGTAGCGGCAATTGCGACTATGCCCAGGACTGTCGCTAGCGTAGACAGGAACGCAATGATGAGGAGAAGCGACTGATTTTAATGTGTCAAATTAACCTTTCCTTTCTTGCCGGAATTCGTTTGAATGTCCTCTCCTTAGAAGTCGATAACTTGTTTTTCTATTAATTGATTCGTGAATTGCTTGACTTGGTATTGAAGTGGTAGACCTAATACCTTACCAAGATTTTGCTGATGCTCCTACCTGGAAATTCTCAGGATCAAGAGTATAGATAAATAGATGGAACTCTTTTCAGGATCTAAATTTGTTTTTTAAGAATATTTTATTCGAGTGAAAATCGTTATTCATTCTTATTTGTTTCCGGCAGTCTAACCAACTATCTCAATATGATAACGTTGGACACGTCAACTTTATGGGGGTTCGTTAGAAATTTCGTTGAATAGAATTCTTCCTGGTACAATAACCCCCAATTCCAGATTTCAGTAGCTCTCCTTTCGCTTCTGTTTTGTAAAGATATCGAATGTAATCACCTAATACATCACCTACAAATAGGAATGTTCTGATCAGGGCTGTTTCGTCTTAGTTGCTGGAAAGCTATAACTGAGAGATTTAATAGGGAAGCCAAATCTAAGGCTATCTTGCATTCGCATCTTAAAGCGGAAAAAGGTGAAGCTAGCTGCACAGTAATCCTCAGTAAAGCACCTTAAGGTCATCGAAGTAAACATTTGAATCGCCTTTTGTCCACACGCCTATTGGGCCACCGCTCAAGTAGTTCTGATCATTCCGTTGTAAGAGACGCACATCGTCCAGATAACCTGCAATGCCTTGGGCGGCTACTTCCGCCCTGATGCTATGCCATTGACCAATTGTAATATTAACATGTTGATCTTGCGTACATACCAGACCCTGGAACCCGGTTTGAGCTCTGCACAATGAAAATCTTTGATTCATTGCGTCAGCCATTAAAACAAAATAATGATCTAAGTCCTGGAACCGAACGATCAAACCTGCTGCTCGTTGCTGTTCCCCTGAGATTATCTTGAACTTAACGCTTGCTTGAAAATCGCTGTAAGCACCTTCTGATGCTATCGCTATATGATATCCTGATCCAGTTTGGTCGCTTGATAGTCTAGCAAGCACATTGGGTTTGGACGGAGCAGTCTCGTCAGACTTTACAATCCAGCTTCCTTTTTCTTGCTGGCCACCCGTGTCCACGAACGCAAAGTTGGGTACTTGTGGGGTCACGCAGAACGCACCACACGACATCCCAGTGTTTTCTTTTGAAGAGTCGAAATTCCATGCTTTAGAATTACGATATGGATCGCTTTGTGCAGCGCTATAAATTGCAAATATCAAGATGGGTACCGCGATGCTTGCAGCAATGATGTATCTTCTCTTTTTACCATGATGCATAGCTCCTCTTGAACGCATCTGTTTCCCCCTACTTGTTAGCATTCTCCGATCCAGACAAACATAATAAGTTTATGTTGATTACCGCATATAAAATCCAAAGATGATTTCCGTTTTGATCGTGTCCGACCAAGATTTAATACAATGTGTATTCGATCAGTTTTGTCAACATAAAAGGTGCTTTGGTGTGTTGCTGAACAATATCATGAATCAAAAAGAACCGATAAATGACTTTTAAACGTCCCTCTAAACTACAAGCTTCAATCGCAGAAAAGAAAAATCAAGACCACAAAAGTAGACTGACCAGTACCGCAACAAATCATAACTTACTATTTTGTAGCTTAATTCAGAAATAACGTACGACTTTCGATACGATTCTAAATATGAAATCTCTCTGGTGTTGATCATAATGATCATCACAGTTTGCAGACTGAATTCGAAATTGTGCTTCTATGTAAATGTCTCTCTATGGCCATTATCCTAGCGTATGTTTTGCTGCTCAGACCAGCCTGCTAATCTATGGCTTCTGGTTACTCTTAAGCTTTGTTTAGTATAGATTCTGCATTATACAGTTTTTTATTTACGAGTATATGGCAGATTATTGTGATCATTCTGTTTGCCACATGTGTTATTGCAATATGACAACCATGCCTTTTAGCTATTCCTTGACAGAATCTTAACCTATCGTCGTGCTGCCGTGTTTGCTGCCTGAATTAGTATCTATCTTACCTTCTTGTTTCCATCTTTCATCCTTCCCAGAATTTCCTTCAGATAAGCAAATGAACAAGTGTTCTAGCGTCAAAAGTATTTGTTTTTTGCTTCTGCAATAGCCTTGGTCTTCAAAGGATTGGCCAGTTTAGCACCAATATTATATTTTTCAAATGCGTGGTATATCTTTAACCGGAGATTGGAAGTTGATTCACATACAGCTATAAATTTGCCGTATTTTTTAACCATCGAATAAACAAATATTTCAGATCAGTAAGTTTATCGTCATATTTAGGTTCCCAGGCTACAGAAGCATCAGCATTCATTATACATGCCTTACAGTTTCTTTTTCCTATGTCGACAGCCATATATTTAGTTCACCTCCTTTTATCATTAATTCGCAAGCTGGAAAGAGCTGCATACATATATCAGAGCTCGAGGCTCACTTTGACAGCAGCTTCGTAGGATATGCCCCCATTTTACATTACTAATAGCTTACTAAAAATTAATATACAACCACTTCAATACTAGGTATGAAATGGCAGAGGCAGATATAGCTATTTACATCGCCACCGCCGCTGCGCTTGGGATTTGTACAGCAATACAATTTGGAGAACGTGCAATTAGATATCGAAGACTAAAAGAGCAGAAGGTTGCCGGGACCATGGGTATGGAATACCAACCATCTGGTGAAACGGGAGAAGATAGGAAGAAGTCTACCCCTATCTGAACCTACTTCTTTTCCTCCGATCTTGTCTGGTTTGGATTAAAGTAAGTTACTGAAAGAGGTAGTAATTCTTTACACGATTATGAGGGTAAATATAGATTTAGACGAGCACATCGTCGCAACCTTGCCCAAGATCTGGGGAAATGAACTTGGCTTTATAGGATTGTTCAAGAAAACTAAAGAAGGAATTTTGGCTCTAACGAATAAGCAAATCATATTCATACCTGAATGGGTGGGCGTTACACAAAAAGAAAGAGAAAAAAAATACTTTAGTGGAGACCAGGCCAAGGTTACACGAATAGATGGTTATTCAGAAGTACAACTCGATGAAGATGTGACTAAGTACTCAAAAAGTGTTATCATACCTTTGGAATCTGTCATTAGCGTTGATAACGTCGTGCTACGCAAGGTAAATTTCTTGAGGATAAAATTCAATGCCAACGGTAAGACTAGGGTGTATGACTTTGGATTAGCCAAGACTTTGACCAATTATCCTATTAGACAACCCTTACAGTACTATAGCTTGGATTGGGGCGCTTGGATAAAGCTGATAAAGGCGTATCTGCCAACTTAAGCCTATTACTAGCGACTCTTGGAGTTCAAGGAGTGTTTTGCGTAGAGCCACGCAATATGTTGCTAGATTTCAAGACGATACTGTCTGTTTCTCTAAGCGGTTCTTCCAGGAACATAACATCCGTGACCCTCTTCTTGTAATCGAATATTTCAATTTCATAAGAATTTCCCTTGGGTCTGTAAAGCGCTAACCGTAAGGAGGCTGCTCCTTCATAATCGTCTTTAAACGTCTTGTAATGTTCGGATACCTTAAGAGCCTTTAAAAATACCCATCTTGCTTCTAAAGCCCTGGAATCTCCGTACAGTATGAACTCATAAGAATTAATGGTTTCAACAAACCTCATCTTTATCTCGTCATCTGGCCACCACTTTATGATTTTGTTCCACGCATTAACGAGTGTTTTTCTCTTGTCGAAGATTAAAATCACTTTTGCTCGGACCTCGTAGAATTCATATCCTACGCCCATGAAGGCATCGAACCATCTGACGCTTTTATCGGTCACAAGTATTCTGAATGGTTACTACACATATTTAATGATTAGATACTAGAAGTTTTCAGTCGACACTAGTTTATTACTTAATATAATTGAAATTTAATAATAACCATAAGTTACGTTAATGAGCATCAAGTCCAATTTTAGATGAGTCGGACCTATAGCTTTGCTGTAAGAGCTCCTGCCTAGAACATGACTTATATTTTGGTGATAGAGTCTAGGTTTCATGGTCAAAGGAGGTAAGAGAGGTGGACGAGTCCGAGACAAATGGAGAGACAAGCAATGGGTTGTGGTAAAATCACCTTCGGCATTTGGAGGCGGCTTTCTAAACTATATACCGATTACAGTCAGCGATCTAGCAAAAGGGCGCGTGATTGAAAACACAATGTTTGATATATTAAAACAGGATCCCACACAACATCAGACAAAAGTATTTGTGCAAATAGATAAAATTACCGAAGGCAGCGCTACGACCATTTTCAAGGGTCATGAATACGCAAAAGAATTCTTGAGGAGCTTGATTAGGCGGGGGAGTTCAATGATCACTCATGTACACGACTATATGACTATGGACGGCTATACGTTTAGAGTAGTATTAATCGCACTCAGTCAAAAACGACTTAATTCCTCCAAAAAACACGAGATTAGGATGATCGCTCATAAGGCGCTAGAAGATAAGATTCCGAAGCTGACCGTCGACCAGTTTGTGCAGGAAGCAACTATGGGTAAGATGGGCGCAGACCTCCTTGCTGCCGCAAAGATAATCGCGCCCTTGAGGCATATAGGAATTAAGAAGACAAAATTAATTTCTACGCCGGAATCGAGAGCTCTGCTGATGGCGAAACCAATTGAAAAAACGGTCTCGTCCTCAACAGATCAGGTTGATGAGCAGACATAGGTAATACTCTCATTACCCATTTCTTATCGAGCATGATTCGGAATGACAATGTCAATTTTTCTGCTGCTGAGATTGGTATTATAGTTCATGCCACTGAAGAGAAAGACAAGATTTTGGAACATCTAAATAGCACACTTGGTGTTTCATCTGGTAATTTTTCTACAGGATTTGCACAGGGTCATTGGGGAAATAAAATTCTTCTGTTGACCGCTATTCTTGGCAAATCTGAGGCAAATTCCTTATACATGAAAGTTAAATCTATTCTAGGCAACAAGGATAACGCACTACTTTCTAATTTCTGTGATGAGAAGGGAAATCTGTACATAAGATTAGACAAACAAAGAATGTGCAGGGGAAAGGTTACACTTTCGGAGGGAGACTCAGTTAGAATCAAATTCAAACCCATATTGACGCATGAACCTCACAAATCAACACTAAATAGAAGGAGGACCTGGTGTTAAAGAGAAGAGATCTCTGCGTCCACAATAGTAACCTTGAAAAAATGCTCAAGACAGCTGAAATTTTGGGAATTGATGAGATAGGTAGTGAATATTATGGTAATATCCGGGAAAATGTGATATATCGTTTGAACAGACAGCCATCTCTAATCACTAATTACCCATATCTTGTAGTTTCCGACAAGATTGGGGAACTATCTTCGTCCTGGCTGGATCTTTTTGTTGTTAGAGATTATGTCAGGGTGAAGCATATTCTTAAAAAAAAAGTAAGAACGCGAATTGGTTTGGAGATTTTCCTAGCAGATATACGTCTGGAAAACGGGCTGAATGTCGGAAAATGGTTTGAACAGATTAGAGACCTATACAAACTTTGTAATTCGATAAATTGCCAATTAGTTCTCTCGAGTGGGGCAAGATCTCCAGGAGAAATGATATCCGGTCGCTGCTTTGATTCTTTATTAAAGCTCTGTGATATCAAGCCAGAAGAATACTGGCGAGATCTTGAAGAATGGATTGAGATAAAAGTTGGGAAAAAGTGTTACGTAGATGCTTAATAGGCGTGACAAACGCAGATATCTGGCTATATGGAATGGCGACCATCGTTACGACCGGCGTAAAATAGTTGATGCGATCAGTAAACGAAGTTCCGAGCTATTTGGTCAAATTGCAACGGAAAAAGCCAGAATAAGATTCATTGGTGTTGATGAAAAAGAAGTTATAGTAATAATAAGTTGTAAATTGGAAATGCTAGGAACCATGATGTCGACTATTGTTTTGATGCAGCCACCTATCGTTTTGCTATGTATTTCTGGTACACTAAAGGCTTTACGAACACGAAT
>Ga0207646_10005122_pt1 | contig 13893 bp, 11 predicted proteins | sample KBSK5502metaG_FD_184343 | JGI IMG/M metagenome (GOLD analysis project Ga0207646, IMG submission 184343) | Corn, switchgrass and miscanthus rhizosphere microbial communities from Kellogg Biological Station, Michigan, USA - KBS K5-50-2 metaG... | ecosystem: Host-associated > Plants > Roots >... | reverse complement strand
GACGGCTGTTTGTCACCACCACCCCACCCAAGGTTTTCTCACCACCACCCCACCCAAGGTTTGCCGCTGGCGGCGCGTAACGTCACGTCCATGGCCACACTGGTGTCGTTCCACGCCCATCCCGACGACGAGTGCATCGCCTGCGGCGGGGTGATACGCAAGGCCGCCGACGAGGGGCACCGGGTGGTGCTGGTTGTGGCCACCCGCGGCGAGCAGGGTGAGGTCGCCGAGGGTTTCCTCGACGAGGGCGAGAAGCTGTGGCAGCGCCGGGTCGCCGAGACCCACGCCTCCGCGGCGATCCTCGGTGCGCAGCGGGTGGAGTTCCTCGGGTACACCGACTCGGGCATGATGGGCACCCCGGCCAACACCGCGCCTGGCTCGTTCTGGACCACGCCTGTCGACGAAGCGGCGAAGAAGCTGGCCGCGCTGCTGGACGAGGAACGCGCCGAGGTGCTGACCTGCTACGACGACAACGGCGGCTACGGCCACCCGGACCACATCCAGGTGCACAGGGTGGGCCTGCGGGCCGCCGAGCTCGCCGGGACCCGCCGGGTCTTCCAGAGCACCATGAACCGGGACCAAGTACGGCGCGGCCGGGAGGCGCTCGCCGCGCAGGCCGCCGAGGGGGGCATCGAGGTGCCAGACATCGACCCCGAGACGTTCGGCAAGCCCGAGTCGGAGATCACCGCCGCCGTGGACGTCACCGCGTACCTGGACTACAAGCGGCGCGCCATGCGCGCCCACGCCAGCCAGATCAGCGAGCAGTCGTTCTTCCTCGGCATGCCGGACGAGTTCTTCCGCACGGCGTTCGGCACGGAATGGTTCATCCGTGCCGGGCAGGGCCCCGGCATCACCGAAACAGACCTGCTCGCCAGCTTGTGACCAGACCAGGCCTTCCATCGGTCAGGCGCCGTAGGCGGGCACGATCGCACCGCTGACCGGCGCGGCGTTTCTCCTTCCGGTCATGAACGGGACCCGACCGCTGCGGGCGTGTTCAGGTTCACCGCCAGGCAGGTGAGACGTCGTCACCAGATCCCGGTGATCTACCGGCGATCTACGGGGTTATCCTGACCGGATGCCTGGAGGGGATGGCGCGAGTGCCAGGTAGTCGTGGATGAGGCGGATGGCGGTTGAGCCATCGCCAACGGCAGCGGCCACACGTTTCATCGAGCCATGCCGGACGTCGCCGACGGCGAACACGCCCGGGGCGGTGGTCTCCAGCAACAAGGGAGCCCGCTGCAGCGGCCAGTCCTGGCCGGTGTCGGGTCCGGTGAGGATGAACCCCCACTGGTCGCGCCTTACCGATTCGGGGAGCCAGCTGGTGAACGGCTGCGCGCCGATCAGGACGAACAGGCCGGCGGCTGGTACCAGTTCGGTGTCGCCTGAGTCGCGGTCCCGGAGCAGCAGTTGCTCAAGATGCCCGCTGCCACCGCCGCCCGCGACCTCGCAGCGGTAGCGGACGTCCACGTTGGGCGCGGCTTGGATCTCGCGGATCAGGTAGTCGGACATGCTCGCCGCCAGGGACCGGGAGCGGACGAGAATCGTGACCTGCTGTGCGTATTTCGCCAGGTGCATCGCGGCTTGCCCGGCTGAGTTGCCGCCGCCCACCACAAAGGCCGGTTTCGCCGCTATGGCCTGCGCTTCGATGGTGCCGGCGCCGTAGAAGACGCCCGCGCCGGCCAGCCCGTCTAGTGCGGGGACCTGCAGGCGGCGGTACGACACGCCGGTCGCGATCACCACGGCACGCGCCCGGGCCTCGCTGCCATCCACCAGCCCAACCACCAGCAGGTCCTGGTCTTTGGCCAGCGACGTCGCCGCGTTGCCGTACACGAAGTGGGTGCCGAACACCCACGCCTGCTCGTAGGCGCGCTGCGCCAGCTCCGCACCGCTGACACCGCTAGGGAATCCCAGATAGTTCCTGATCCGTGAGCTCGTCCCGGCCTGGCCGCCGAACGCCTCGCCCTCCAGCAGCGCGGTGGAAAGCCCCTCCGACGCCGCGTAGACCGCGGCGGCCAGGCCGGCCGGCCCGGCCCCGACGATGACCACGTCATACACCTGCCCGGCGGGCCGCACCTTCTGCCCGAGCGCCTCGGCTACCTCGGCGTTGGCCGGGTCCACCAGCACCACCCCGGTGTCCAGCGACAGCACCGGCCCAGCGGGCTCGCTCACGCCCAGCCGCCGCAACGCTGCCCGGCCCGCCGGGGAGCTGCTGGGATAGAAGCCGAACGGGACGTTATTGCGGGCCAACAGGTCGCGGATCTCATGGACCCGGGCCGAGGGATCGTCGCCGATCACCGTGACCAGCTCGCCCCGCACGCCCTGCTCGCGCCACCACTCCTCCAGGGATCCGGTGATCACCCGGTGGAACTGCTCATCCGGTGACCATGTCGGTCTGTTCAGGTAAAACTCCAGCTGCCCCAGCGCTGCCGCCTCCAGGAACGGCGCAGGCGCCGACCGGTCACCCCAGGAGATCAAGAGCCCGCGCCGGGCCGTGGGAAAGATGTCCCTCACCCGCGCCAGCAGCTCGGTCCCGCTCATCCCCGGCATCCGCTGATCGGCCAGCACCAGCGGCACATCAGCCCCCGCCGCCTTCAGCTCCGCCAGCCGCGCCAGCGCCATCTCCGCCGACGAACTAGACACCACCTGGTAGTGCACGCCGTACCGGGACTCCAGCTCACGTGCCAGCGCCTGCAAGCTGGTGTCCTCGTCATCAGCCAGAACCAGCACGGGCTTCGCCATGACCGTCACCCTATGCGGGTCTCCAGCATCAGGCCCGCGACCACGCGAGCGGCAGCGACTCGACCCCGTAGATTCCCTCCAGCCCGCCCAGCTGCGCGGGCGCGGCGGGGCGGAGCCCGGGCATCCGCGGGGCGAGGAAGGTGATGGCCTCCTCCAGCTCGGCCCGGGCCAGGTTCGACCCCAGGCAGAAATGCGGTCCCGCGCCGAACGTCAGCGCCCGTCCGTCCCGGTCGGCGGTGATGTCGAACTCCTCGCCGCCGTCCTGCTCCCGGTTGGCCCGCTCCGCGCAGATCGCCACGATGCTCCCGGCTGGGAAGATCACCCCACGGTGCTCGATCTGGCCGGTGCAGATCCTGGCGGTGAACGGGGTGATCGGCTCGTACCTGAGCACCTCGGCGACCGCCGCGGGCACCCGTTCCGGCTCCCGGGCGAGCAGGTCCCACTGCGCTGGGTGTTCGGCGAGCAACCGCATCGCGTGGGAGAGCTGGGCCTGCGTGGTGTCCACGCCCCCGGCGATGACGTTGAGCACCAGGTTGATGCACTCGTCGTGGGACAGCTTCTGGCCCTCCTCCTCCGCGGCCAGCAGGGCGCTGATGAGGTCGTCAGACGGCTCGCGCCGGCGCAGTTGGAGCAGCGCCTCCACGTAGTCGTACAGCTCGCTCGTGGCCCGCTCGATCCGCTCCGCCTCGCTGCCGAGCGCGCGGATGTCGAACTGGCGCTGCACCCAGGTGGACCACTCGTGCAACCGGGGCGCGTCCGCCAGCGGGGCGCCGAGCACCGCGGCGATCGTGAGGGACGGGTACGGCTTGGCGAAGGCCGCCACGAACTCGCACTCTCCCGCGCTAGCCATGTCCCGCCACAGCTGCCCCGCGAAGTCGCACATGGCCGGCCGCCAGTGGGCGGCCGCACGCGGGGTGAAGGCGGGGCCCACGAGCGCCCGCAGCCTGCGGTGGCGCTCCCCGGTCTGGTTGAGGATGTTCGCGTCGATCTGCTCCCTGAGCCGCCCGCCGGTGACGCCGAAGAGGTCGGCGATCTCCCGGCCGGGGAAGGCGGTCTGCTTGGCGCGCAGGAAGAACTCGCCCGAGGAGTGGTCGAGCACCACCAGCGCCAGCGGCGACTGCGCCAGCCAGCCCTGCTCCCGGACGCTCGCGAGCCGGGCGTGGTACACCTCGCCGACCAGCCCGGGCTCGTTATAGTCGAAGAACGGCAGGTCGAGGTCATCGACCAGAACCCCGGCCGGAGCCGGGGCCTCGTCCTGCGGTGCGGCGTGCTCGTTCGCGGACACCATGTCTCTACTCCCTCACCGGGCCAGGTGCGGCCTCCCACCGATCCTGCAACCCTTCCCCCCGCCGCGCAAAGGCGCTCAGGAGTCGCGGAAGGTGAACAAGGCCTCGCCCGGCAGGCCCGCCGCCGGGGCCGCAGCCAGGCGGTGGACGCCGACGCAGGTCAGGGCGCTGGTTTCGGGCGCGTCAAAGGCCACCTCATCGAAGCCGCTCGCGCGAAACCAGGCGCGCACCTGCGGTGTCAGATCCGGTGCGCGGCGGTGCCTGGTCCACAGGACGGTCGCGCCGGGCGCGCACAGGGCCGGCGCTGCCGCCACGGTCCGCTGGATGTCGCTGGAGCTCACGTTGCCGAAGATCCCGCACAGCAGCAGCACGCCGACGGGCAGCGCGTCGGCGAAGCTGTCCACGCGGCTCGCATCCGCCTCGCGCACCTCGACCTGCGCCAGGCCCGCCTCGGCGGCGTGCTGACGGGCCCGCGCCGCGTTGTGCGGGTCGGACTCGACCAGCACGGCCGACACGTCGTGTCGCCGCGGGTGGCCGGGCAGCACGCCCAGGACGTCCCGGCCCTGCCCGGCGCAGAGGCTGACCAGGCGCACCGGGCCGGCGGGCGCCAGGTCCAGCGCCCGCGACAGGTGCCCGCGGACCAACCGCAGGCGCACGCTCAGCGAGGACGATGGGTCGTCATACGCCGCGTGCCAGGCCACCCAGTCCTTCACGCCTAGCGGTAGTCCGGGTTGTCGTAGTCGAACCGGCAGCCCGCGTCCCACTCCGTGCGCTGGTTGCCGTGCGCCGGGATACCCCCCGCGTCCTTGATCATCCGGGCCAGGTGGAGCAGGTTCCAGGTCATGAACGTGGTGTTGCGGTTGGTGAAGTCGTTGTCCGGGCCGCCGGAGCCGGGGTCGAGGTAGGAGGGCCCCGGCCCGGCTGGCCCGATCCACCCGGCGTCGGCCTGCGGCGGGATCACGTAGCCCAGGTGCTGGAGGCTGTAGAGGACGTTCATGGCGCAGTGCTTGACGCCGTCCTCGTTGCCGGTGATCAGGCAGCCGCCGACCCGGCCGTAGTAGGCGTACTGCCCTGCCTCGTTGAGCAGGTGCGAAGAGGCATAAAGCCGCTCGATCACGCGCTTCATCACCGAGCTGTTGTCACCCAGCCAGATCGGGCCGGCGAGCACCAGGATGTCCGCGGCGAGCACCCGCGGGTAGATCTCCGGCCAGGCGTCGGACGGCCAGCCGTGCTCGGTCATGTCCGGCCACACCCCGGTGGCGATGTCATGGTCCACCGCGCGCAGCACGTCGACGGTGGCCCCGTTCGTCTCCATGATCGCGGTGCTGCGCTCGATCAGGCCCTGGGTGTGGCTCAGCTGCCCGGAGCGCTTCAGCGTGCAGTTGATGAACATCGCTCGCAGGTCGCCAAATGCCCACGGCAGCGCGCTCTCCCCCGCTCGATCAGACATCATCCGCCCCTCCCGGCTCTGTCATGCCTGCCCATCCGGTGATCTCTGGACGTCACCCTAACGACAGTCTGCGGCTTGGCGAATGTGTTACACGCGAGGAGTCAGAGCCGGGGGTCGACGGGCTCGCTTTCCAGGGCGAGCACGCCGAACACGCATTCGTGCACCCGGAACAGCGGCTCGCGGCGGGTGAACCGCTCCAGCGCCTCCACCCCGAGCGCGAACTCGCTGGCGGCCAGCGACCGCTTGCGCGCGAGGTTGCGCTCCCGGAGCCGGTCGAGGTTGGCCCGGAGGGCGTACTCGGGGCCGTAGATGATTCGCAGGTACTCGGGCCCGCGGCACTTCACCCCGGGCTGCGCGATGCCGCGCCGCCCCCTGGTTACCGGGGTGAGCGGCTTGGCGACCATCCCCTCCCCGCCACACCCGGTGATCTCCTCCCACCAGGCGGTCACGGCCGCCTCGGCACCAGGCTGCTCCAGGTCAGCCACGATGTGCCGGGTGGGCACGATGACCGGATCAGCCACCGCCAGCCGTTCGGCCGCTTGCATGTGCCAGGTGTGGTCCCGGGCCAGGCAGGTTCCAGCCGAGCCGCCGAGGACCTGGAAGGGAGCCAGCCGCACGTCATCGAGGGAGGACACCGGCCAGACGTAGGGCCGGTAGGCGGCGGCGAAGGCCTCCGCTGCCGCCAGCCGCTCGCGGGTGCGGTCGGCCAGCCCCGCGACGTCCGCGCCGCGGCGAAGCGCCTCGTCGCATGCTTGGGCGGCCGCCCCGAGCCCCGCCAGCGCAGCGGCGCTGACCGCGGCGTACTGCGCGCGGACCAGGTCCTCGGCCTTGAGGGACCAGGGCATGATCTCGCAGTCAAGCGCGGCCCAGTCCCCGAGCTCACCCCACAGGCCGGTCTCCGCGAGCGCCCGGTTCAGCCGGGTGAGCAGCGCCTCCTCAAGCCCCGCGTCGGTGAAGAACCTTCGCCCGGTGCGCGTGTAGACGATGCCAAGGTCCCGGCTGCCGAACCACTCCATGGCCGCCGCAGGCGTCCGGCAGACGATGGCGACCGCCCGCGAGCCCATGTGTTTTTCCTCGCAGATCACCTGCGGCACGCCTTCGCGCCGGTATTCGCCGAGTGCGTCCGACGGGTGTTCGAGCAGCCCCGGCCAGGTGCTGGCGGGCACCGGCGGCATTGTTGGCGGCAGGTAGATCAGCCACCGTGGGTCGGTGGCGAACCGGCTCATTACCTCGATCGCCGCCGCCGCGTTCTGTTCGGGTATGGCCACCCGCCCGCGCAGCCGGGTCTCCACTCCTCTTCTGCAGAGCACGTCGCCGACGTCGAGCAGGGCGGTAGATACATGGGCGGGCGCGGCGCGCTCCGCACCGCCGTCCGCTGCCGCCGGCGCGAGCGGGCGGACCGGCTCGTAGTAGACCCGCCGTGCCGGGACGGACACCAGCTCACGCTCGGGGTAGCGCAGCGCGGTGAGGCGGCCGCCGAAAACGCAGCCGGTGTCGAGGCAGATCGTGTTGTTCACCCAGACGGCCTCGGGCACCGGAGTGTGGCCGTAGACGACCACCGCGCGGCCCCGGTAGTCCTGTGCCCACGGGTACCGCACGGGCAGCCCGAACTCGTCGGTCTCCCCCGTCGTCTCCCCGTAGAGCGCGAAGGCGCGGACCGCCGCCGAGGCCCGCCCGTGCATCTCCTCCCGCAGGCCGGCGTGGGCGACCACCAGCCGTCCCGAGTCGAGCACATAGTGGCTTACCAGGCCGTCGAGGAATTCGACCACCTGTGTGCGGAACCCCTCCGGCTCGCCGGCGAGCTGCGCCAGTGACTCCGCCAGCCCGTGACTCACCCTGACGTCGCGGCCCCGCATCGCCCGCAGCAGCTTGGCCTCGTGGTTGCCCGGCACACAGATGGCGGCGCCGGAGGCCACCATGCCCATCACCGTGCGCAGCACCCCCGGCGTGCCGGGACCGCGGTCGACGAGGTCGCCAAGGAACACCGCGGTCCGTCCCGCCGGGTGCCGCGGCACCCCGTTCTCCCCGGGCCGGTAGCCGAGCTCTTCGAGCAGGGCAGTCAGCTCGTCAAGGCAACCGTGCACGTCGCCGACGATGTCGAAGGGCCCGGGCCGGTCCGACAGGTCGCTCCAGGCGGGTTCGCGCATCACCTCCGCGCCGTCGATTTCCGCGACCCCGCGCAGCCGGAACACGCGGCGGAACCCCTCCCGCTCCAGCCGGCCGAGCGACCTGGCCAGCGCCGAGTGCTGCCGCCTGACCACCCCGGCGCCGAACGTGCGGTCCGGGCGAGCCTCGTTCCGCTGCACGCAGACCTGCTCGGGCACGTCGAGGACGATCGTCACCGGCAGCACGTGGTGCTCGCGGGCCAGGGCCAGCAGCGGCCGGCGGGCGTCCGGCTGCACGTTAGTCGCGTCGATCACGGTGAGCCGGCCGAGCTTGAGCCGCTGCGCGGCGACCGCGTGCAGCGCCTCGAACGCCGCAGCGGTGACCGACTGGTCGTTCTCGTCGTCGCCGACCAGGCCGCGGAAGGCGTCCGAGGAGAGCACCTCGGTCGGCCGGAAGTGGCGGGCCGCGAAGGTGGACTTGCCGGACCCGCTGACGCCCACGAGCACGACCAGGGAGAGCTTGGGGATCTTGAGGACCGTCACCGGTGGAACACCACCAGCTGGGTCGGCGGGCCGGCCTCGGGGTCCTCGTCCCCGACCGGCTCGAACCGCACCGCGTACCCGTGCTGGCCCGCCACCGACTCGGCCCAGCCGCGGAGCTCGGCCCGGGTCCACTCGAACCGGTGGTCCGGGTGCCGCAGGGCCCCGGGCGCGATCCCGGGGTAGCGGGGGTTGTACTCGGCGTTGGGCGTGGTGACTACCACGACCGGCGGCGCGGCCGCGCCGAACACGGCTTCCTCAAGCGCGCCGAGCCGGGACGGGTCGACGTGCTCGACCACCTCCATGAGCACCGCCGCGTCGTAACCGCGCAGGCGGCGGTCGGCGTAGGTCAGCCCGCCAAGCAGCAGCCGGACCCGTTCCCTCTGCCGCGGCGCCATTTCGTCCACGCGCAGTCGGCGGGCGGCGCGGTCCAGCGCGGCGGCGGAGGCGTCCACCCCGACGATCTCCTCGAACCGCGGGTCGCCAAGCAGCGCGGCGAGCAGCCTGCCGTCGCCGCAGCCGAGGTCGAGGACGCGGCGCGCGCCCGCCGCCGTTAGTGCCCGCAGCACCGCCGCGGCCCGCAGGTCACGCAGCCGCGCGTGCTCGGCGGTTGCCGCCGGGACGGCCGGTGGTTCGGCGTCCCGCTCGGCCGTCCTGCTCTCCGCGCCGCCGCAGTCCTCGTCGAGCAGGCGGGCGGTGGCCTCGGCGACCAGCCCGGGCTGGTGCCGCAGGTAACGGCGGACGATCAGGTCCCGCTCGGGGTGCCTGGCCAGCCACTCGCCCGCACCGTCGACGAGCTTGCTGATCTCGTCCTTGCTCACCCAGTAGTGCTTGTCGTCGTCGAGCACCGGCAGCAGCACGTACAGCTGGCCGAGCAGGTCACGCACCCGGCAGGTGGCGGAGATCCGGACGTCGAAGTACGGGCTGTTGCCCCAGGCGGGAAACGCCGCGTCGAGCGGGATGGCCGTCGCGCTGACCGCGTAGCCGAGTGGCTCCAGCACCCGCCGGAGCAGCCCTTCCCCGCCGCGGCAGGGCAGCACCGGCAGGTGCGCCGACAGTTGCAGGCGGGCCGCTGGCAGGTCAGGACGCTCGGCGCACTCACCCCGCAGCGCCGTGCCGAACACCTTGCGGATCGCCACCGCCATAAGCGAGGAAGCGGCGTAGGGCCGGTCGTTGACGTAGGCGGCGAGGGGGAAGGGCCCGGCGCGGCTGCGGCGCACCAGCGCGACCGGGTCGACCTCGCACAGCAGCGCGGCCGTGCACCGGTCCGCCTCCGCTGCCGGGTAGAAGACGTGCGCCGCCCCCCAGCTCATCGGGACAGAACGCACCGCCGCGGGGTTCTTGTGCAGCACGAAGCCCAGGTCGGTCGCGGGCGGCGACGTGCTGGTGAGGGTGAGCAGCATCCATGGTCCTCGGGCGTGCCCTGGCTGGGCGATCAGCCTACGCGGGCCCTGGCGGTGCGTCGTCTCAGTTTCCCGGACCGCACGACCGCGCCCCGGGATGCCTGCGCCGGCATCCCGGGGCGCGCGTACAGTGCCTAGCCGTTCACCGTGGCGGCCGCCGGGGCCGCCGGTGCCTGCGCCCCGCCCACCGGCGGGCGCGCTGGCCGCCCGACGGCCAGCGCGCTGACCGCGCCCAGCAGCGAGAAGCCCGCGGCGACCACGAGCGCGGGCCGGAACCCGGCGGTGAAGCTCACCGCGGAGCCCAGGTGCCCGTGCGCGGCGAACACAGCCGCCGCCGTGGCGATGCCGAAGAAGCGCCCCGCGCTCTGCTCGCACCCCCCACCACCCCGCCCAGTCCCAGCTTGCCCAGGCACCGCGGGTTTACCTATCGTGGAGTTATGCAGCGCGATGGCGTCCAGGCCTGGTGGCCGTCCTAGGACGGTCACCGAAGCGCTGTGCCTTGCGGGCCGTCCGGTGGGCGGCCCGTTGTCATGTCCGGCATCCGGTCCTCTCCCGGCGGCTCCCTACCACTTTGGAGGAGAGAACAATGGCCGGACACACCGTTACGATCACGCACGCCGACGCAGGCGCTGGCCCGGGGCCCTCGGCGCCCCGCATGCTGACCGGGGACCGCCCGACCGGGCGGCTGCACCTGGGCCACTACGTCGGCAGCCTCGCCAACCGGGTGCGCCTGCACCGGCGGTACGAGAGCTTCTTCATCGTCGCCGACCTGCACATGCTCACCACGAAGAACAGCCCGGCGGACATCGCCGCGGTGCGCCGCAACGCCACCGACATGGTGCTCGACTCGCTCGCGGTTGGGCTTGACCCGGCCCACTCGGTGTTCTTCCTGCAGTCCGCCGTCCCCGAGATCGCGCAGGTCAGCCTGCTCCTGGCAAGTCTTGTGACCGTCCCGCGGCTGGAACGCATTCCGAGCCTGAAGGAGATGGCCCGCGACGCGGGCAAGCGGGAGATGCCGTTCGCGCTGCTCGGGTACCCGGTGCTGCAAGCCGCCGACATCCTGTCGGTCAAGGCCGCGGCGGTGCCGGTCGGCAGCGACAACGCCCCGCACGTCGAAGTCGCCCGGGAGGTCGCGCGCAGGTTCAACCGCCGCTACGGGCCTGTCTTCCCGGTCCCGGCGCTGGTCCGCGCCGACGTGCCATCGCTGCCGGGCACCGACGGGCAGGGCAAGATGAGCAAGAGCCTGGGCAACGCCATCTACCTGTCCGACCCGCCCGAGGAGGTCCACAGCAAGGTGCTGCGCATGTACACCGACCCGGCGCGGACCCGGCCCGGCGTGCCGGGCACCGTCGAGGGCAACCCGGTCTTCGCCTACCACGCCGCGTTCAACGACCGCCCGGCGGAGGTCGCGGACCTGGCGGAGCGGTACCGCAGCGGGCAGGTGGGGGACGTGGAGGTCAAGGAGAAACTGGCCGCCGCGATCAACCGGTTCCTCGCGCCCGTGCAGGAGCGCCGCGCCCGGTTCCAGGCCAACGAGGGCCTGGCGGAGGAGCTCATCGTCAGCGGCACCGCGCGGACCCGGCGCGAGGTGCGGCGTACGCTCGCCGGCATGCGCGCGGCCATGGGTTTCACGGCGGTTTTCACCGGCTTGCGCCGCGGTGCCCGCCGGGCCGCCGCCCGCTGATGTCGAGAACCGCGCCGCCGCGGCGACCTCTGGGTCAGCGGCGCCACCAAGGGCGCCGCCGGACCAGGGAGGATGGGGTTATGCGCTTCATGCTGATGCAGAACTACGGATCGGTCGAGTCGGACTGCCCGCCTATGTCGCAGTGGACCCCGGAGGAGATCAAGGCCCACATCGACTTCCAGCACGCGCTGAACGCCGAGCTCCTGGAGCGGGGCGAGCTGGTCGACGCGCAAGGGCTCACCGGGCCCGAGCTGGCCAAGTTCGTCGTCTCTGATGGGGTCAGCGCCCCGGTGATCACCGACGGACCCTTCCCGGAGTCCAAGGAGCTGCTCGCCGGCTACCGGATCGTGGACGTCGAGACGGCCGAGCGGGCCCTTGAGATCGCCGCCTGGGCGTCCGCCGCGCCCGGGGTGAACGGTGTGCCCATCCGTCAGTGGATCGAGGTGCGCGAGGTGATGAGCGCGCCCGACCCCGAGGTGTGACCACCAGCGCGGGCACCGAGGGCCTGCTGCGCGAGCTGGCGCCGCGGGTCCTTGGTGCGGTCGTCCGACGCTACGGGCACTTCGCCGACGCCGAGGACGCCGTGCAGGAGGCGCTGCTCGCCGCGGCCACCACCTGGCCCGCGGACGGCAAGCCCGACGATCCGCTCGCCTGGCTCATCCGGGTCGCCTCCCGCCGCATGGCCGACTCCTACCGCCGCGACGACGCCCGCCGCCGCCGGGAGGACCTCGCGTTCTCCTGGTCCCTCACCCAGCCCGAGCCGGTTCCGGCGCACGACGACACGCTGATCCTCATGCTCATGTGCTGCCACCCCTCGCTCACCCCCGCATCCGCGATCCCGCTGACGCTGCGGGCGGTCGGTGGCCTGTCCACCCGCGAGATCGCCGCCGCGTTCCTGGTGCCCGAGGCGACCATGGCCCAGCGGATCAGCCGCGCCAAGGCCAGGATCAAGGCGTCCGACGAGCCGTTCGCGCTGCCGCCGCCCGGCACGGGCGGCGAGCGGCTGCGCTCGGTGCTCCACGTCCTTTACCTCATCTTCAACGAGGGGTACGCCGCCAGCAGCGGCCCCGACCTGGCCCGCACCGACCTGTCCGGCGAGGCCATCCGGCTGGCCAGGGACATCCATGCCGCCCTGCCCGGGGATGCCGAGGTGACCGGCCTGCTGGCCCTGATGCTGCTCACCGACGCCCGGCGCCCGGCCCGCACCCGGGCCGACGGCGAACTGGTCCCGCTCGCCGAGCAGGACCGGGCACTCTGGGACCGGCGCCTGGTCGCCGAGGGGGTGGCGCTCATCACCGAGGCGCTGCGCCGCGGCCAGGTGGGCGAGTACCAGCTGCAGGCCGCCGTCGCGGCGGTCCACGATCAGGCCGCCGGCCACGCCAGCACCGACTGGGCCGAGATCCTGGCCCTGTATGGCCTGCTCGAACGGATGACTGGCAATCCCATGGTGACGCTCAACCGGGCCGTCGCCGCGGCCATGGCGCATGGCCCGGCCGCCGGGCTGGCGCTGCTCGATGGTCTCGGAGACCGGCTCGGCGACCACCACCGGCTCCACTCCGTCCGGGCCCACCTGCTTGAGCTGGCCGGTGACACGCGGGCCGCCGCCGGCGAGTTCCAGGCCGCGGCCGCCCGGACCACCAACGTCCGGGAGCAGCACTACCTCACGATGAAAGCGGCGCGCCTCTCCGCCGACTCATTGAGACCAGGCAATACGGAAGGTGCGGGGTCAGGGTGACTGCGGCAGCCTGACCGAGCCCCGCTTGACCGGGCGTGCGGAGGGCGGCGGCACGACCGGGCCGATGTCGCCGTCCGGCGCCTCGTCCAGGTCGACGATCACCGGGGCGTGGTCGCTCGGCCCGGTGCCCTTGCGGGCCTGCCGGTCCACCCACGCCGCGCGCACCCGGCTGGCCACCGGCGCGGTGGCCAGCACCAGGTCGATCCGCATGCCGAGGTCCTGGTGGAACATCCCGGCCCGGTAGTCCCAGTAGGTGAACACCCGTTCGCCCGGCCACCGGTCCCTCACGACGTCGTGCAGGCCGAGCGCCTGGAGTTTGGCCAGGGCCTCCCGCTCCGGCGGCGTGACGTGCGTCTGGCCGACGTAGGCGTCCGGGTCGAACACATCCGCGTCGGCCGGCGCGATGTTCATGTCCCCGCACACCATCGCGGCCGCCGGGTCGGCGCTGACCTGTTCCCGCAGCGCCGCGAGCCATTCGAGCTTGTACCTGTAGTGGTCGGAGCCCGGCGTCCGGCCGTTGGGCACGTACACCGAGTGCACCCGGATCCCGCCGCAGGTCGCGGCCACCGCCCGCGCCTCGGGCTGCGGGAAGCCGGGGCCGCCGGGAATGCCCGCCACCACGTCGTCCAGGCCGGCCCGGGAGAGGATCGCCACCCCATTCCACTGGGGCTCGCCGTGCAGGGCGACCGCGTAGCCCCGGTCCTCGAGCTGGCCGCCGAGGAGTTCGCGGAACGCGTCGTCGGCGAGCTTGGTCTCCTGGAGGCAGACGACATCGGGCTGCCGTTCGTCCAGCCATGGCAGCAGCCGGGGCACGCGCTGCTTGACCGAGTTGACGTTCCACGTTGCTACCCGCACCGGCCCACAGTAGCCCGGCTGCAGCTACGATCGGTCACGAGGCTGCGTCATACGAAGGGGGTGGGGCGATGCCGCGCTCCCTGGTCGAGCGAACTT
>Ga0207646_10005121_pt1 | contig 13893 bp, 10 predicted proteins | sample KBSK5502metaG_FD_184343 | JGI IMG/M metagenome (GOLD analysis project Ga0207646, IMG submission 184343) | Corn, switchgrass and miscanthus rhizosphere microbial communities from Kellogg Biological Station, Michigan, USA - KBS K5-50-2 metaG... | ecosystem: Host-associated > Plants > Roots >... | reverse complement strand
AATGCTTCACAGAATTAATTAAATAGTGGGTATAAGCCAATGAACAAGATAATAATAACTATTGCTCCGGCCGGGATTTGAACCCGGGATCTGCGACTCGAAAGGCCACAATGCTTGACCGGATTATGCAGGTATTAGCTACTACACCACCGGAGCTCGCGTGAACCTTGTTGGAATTCACATTACATAAAATCTTTTCTTGTGATTTGGAGAGCAAGAGAGAAATAGAAAAGGGAGCCTTTACTGTGTGCGGAGTGCATGAATCCATTTTTATAATCCTGTTTCATGCTTTAGCAACTTTACGCACTGGCCTTAGTTGCTATCCTAAAATTCGTTGTAAAGTAATCAAACCTCACTCCAATTTGCACAATTGAATAACCGAATTCACAAGGTTTTTACGCCAGCATCGTTAATTTAGTTTTTGACATGACTGGGGTTGTAGAACGAATAGATATTGAAATCGAGAGGCAGAGTTTGCTCAAGCACCCATTCTATCGGATGTGGTCTGAAGGAAAGCTGAATTCCAATCATCTTCAAGGCTACGCTAAGGAGTACTTTCACATAGTAAGACAAGTCCCTGAATTTGTTCGAAATATTTATGGTCTTACGAATGATTACTCTCTGGAACGCGAGCTTGCTCAAAACTTTAAGGAAGAGTCTGATCATATTGAAGCTTGGATGGGGTTTGCACTATCCATGGGCGTTTCAAGAGATGAATTATTGAATTATACACCCACATGCAAGACAATAGAAGCTGTTCGTACTTTAATCAGCCTGACAAAATTGTCCTTCGAGGAAGCGGCAGCAGCGATGTATGGGTATGAAAAGGAATTGCCTAGGATTAGCAGGTCAAAAATCGACGGCTTAAAGAAATATTACGGCATAGACAACGGCGATGCTACCCGTTACTTTGAAATACATGAAGAAGCAGACATAAGACATGCAGGGCTGTGGAGGAATATTCTGAAGAACGTTTCTCCAGAGATGACCCAGTCAGTGTTCAAGGCCGGGTTTAAGTCGTTGCGCGCACAAAACAAGTTGCTGGATTCTATACAGGAGAAGTATGTTGGCCAGTACTGCTAAGCCTGCGCCAATTTTATTAGCACAAAGTCTAGCGGGTACAACTTTGTTTAACTGGATGTAAAGCGAATTCTCAAAACCTTTATACCTTGTGCTTTATCGTCTTTTTGTTTACGGGCCCATAGCTCAGTCTGGAAGAGCGACCGGCTCATAACCGGTCGGGCAGGGGTTCAAACCCCCTTGGGCCCAGATCAATCTTGTCGGTTTATTTAGGCCCGCTTTCTATATTGTGTTAAGAAAATAATGGCTCTCATTGAAGAACAAAACCCGTTGACGAATTTTATGTATGCTCTAAAGGCCCCGGAAACAAAAAGGTAGTGGCCAGAGAGATTAAAAAATATTACTCGATTTCTTACACCTAGAAGGGACCCAGTAATAATGACTAGAGAAAACCCAGATTGGGTCCAACGCAAAGAGATTTCAGAGACAACCATCCCGAATTATTATAAAGCAGCAAAATTATTTTGTGAAGTGAATTACTTGCTACTAAATTGGAAGAAGATATCACGTATGTTACCAAAACGAAGGAACGCCGCTAATGATACAGCTCCTACCATAGAAGAGCTACAAAAATTAATCGAATATCCTGATCAAAGAATCAAACCGATTATCTACACTATGGTTTCTTCCTGGTGTAGAATAGGGGCATGGGATTATCTAAGGTGGAAGCATGCTGTCCCGTTTCCCAAAAATAACCAATTATTGTAAATTATGAAAGTCAAATTAAGATCTCGATCATCGGGGGTAGGCGGCCGCAGCCTTGATTATCACACACTATCTTTCATTAGCATTAGCTGACTTCAATTGTGTTTGAATGCTTTACATACCATACTGCAATGAGGTATTTCTCACACATTGGCGAGGTAAGAGTAGATTGGGGAAAGCTCAACAGTACAACATCACAGGCTGCTAATACAACAGTACTGAGCTGAGCTTTTTATCTGAATCAAAAGATTTTATGATATTGGATTTGATAGCAATGTAGTGCACCTAGCTTGCTCTGACAGACTTGATGGATATTCGGCATAACATAGGTTGATATGATAATGAATCCTGATACTACTGCTACCAATGCTATTGCTACAAGTATGATCACTATAGGCTGTTGGAGTGTGGTTGACCTGTGGTCACTGTGTGCTACACCGTTTCGCATATGTAATATATTCCTCTTCAAAGATATAAAACCATCTGAAAAAAGACTAATCATATAGCAAATAAATTTAACACTGACTTACCAAATTGAAAGCCTTATGCCTAAAGCGTTTAGACAACTAATTCAAATGTAAAGCTTGACTCGCCAAGTGCAAGGGGAAGCGCAGAAATAAAATAGAATTTGGCAAAGCCCGTAGATGCGGTTGTGCGTTCAAGTCCACGACAAAATTTTCATTAATTAACACTCATTCGCACAATTCATTCAGTAATTTCTTTTTTGGATATAATAAATCAACAATGTGGTCCATTGTTCTAAAAGACTTACATACTAGAATCATGTATAATAATATGGAGATAGAAAAATGTTTCGAATGACAACGTTAGCCCTAACACTCGCTGTTTTAGCGACTGGTATTTTCGGTTCAGTAGCTATGGCCGCAGCATACATGCCTATTAACGATGGATGTATAGTGTGGACAGCAACGGAAACAAATTGAATTAAAAAAGTTAAGGAATAGCATATCGGTAAATAGAATCTTTAAATCACTTATTTCCTTAATATTTTTAGAATCATATTATGGACCGGCGATGATAATATCATATTGAGCTTCTGGCAGTATTGGAGTATGTTTGTGCTTTTATGCTCTAGCAATCATTTGACAAACGCACCTTTGAACTTGTTACCCCTTTCTCCACCTTTTTCAGCATCTTCATAAAGTATGGATCTTGCAGCCGTATTTGGCTATAGTTTACCTTCTAATATCTTCATAGTCTCATTTCTCATTCTCCCTGTTCCATATGTTCATTCTCAAAACAGTTGTAACAGTATACTATTGGTACGCCAACGTCGTCCACATCGTACCAAGCCACTGGAGCGCCACATGAATGACATCGTAAGGGCTTAACTTTCATTGCTTATTTTTCATCCTTAAAGTAATAAGCTTCTGCCATATCAACCCATCCTTCTTCAGAGCAAAATTTCTTCGCTTAATTTCGCATGTCACTTCTTTTTCTTCACCTTACCGTGTCAATTCAGTCTTTGAATGATAGAATTATAGCTTTATTTGAGCAAATGCACTTTGTGTATGTGGTTCTTCTATCTAACTTATCTTTCTACATATGCAATTCCTTGCTTGTTTATGAACTCTTCAAAGGCGGGGTCATACCATTGACTTTATGCAGCATTACGTTTGTTACGCGTCAACAGAAGGAAAGAAAATATTCTTGAAAAACTGTTACTTCATCTAAATTCCACTGCTATCAGGTTTCTTAATTTCTATGGTGATCTTATCCCCAACTTTTATAGTCATATCCTCGTACTCCCTCATACTGATTTTAAATGTAGGGGAATCCGTTAGCATACCGCCTCCACCCATAGCCCTAGATAAATTTCCCATCGCTTTTGGCAAATTCTTCATCATGTCCTCTGGTGAAGTAAACGCCATCATGTTTGGACCAAAAGGATTTTGCGGCTTTTCCGCACCAGGCTTGTAATCATTTGGATCAACAAATGTGACATACACGTAAGGGCTTCCATCTTGAGAGGCTTCAATTCTTGAAATGCAGTATGCCCATTCCAGATATTAGATATGACAAATCATATTCCTCGGATTGATTGCGAGTAAAGATCAAATTACTCCTTATTATGGCCCAAATTTTAATCATTGTTAATATTTGCGCGCATAATCTTGAGCACTAGAAAGGATAATGATGATGTATCTGTAGATAACATAATAGTGTTACCTAAGCGTTATTAATCCTGCAACACGCAGATACTGTATAAGGCGATAATGTAAAGATGGTCTCAGTCTCAGGCACTCTAAGTGCAATTTCCAATGACAAATCGTTGGTACTTTTTAATACTATTGCTTTAGCAAGTGGAGATAGCAGCATTCTAATAAGTAGATTAAATCTTACGCGTAAGCAGTATTATTCGAGAATGTCTGACTTGACTAACGCGGGTGTCATACGGAGAAAGAACGGCAAGTATTTTCTTACTTCATTGGGCAAAGTAGTTTATGAAGCTCAAGAGTTAATCGGAAAGGCTGTTCAATACTATTCGAAACTCCAGGCAATCGACTCTATTGAAACACCAGAATTTCCAGCTGCAGAACTTAGCAAGATCATTGATGGTTTGATAAAAAACAGCAAGATCAAAGAGATACTGATTAGCTCCGAGCGCCACCACAACTACATTGCTGGTGTAAATGAAAACACCCAAAACAAGGAGCTAATGATTTCGGCGCCAACACAACACTCAGGTGTGTGCACCTAGACTGCTGAACGGGACTGCTACCTAGAATTTTGTGATGGACAGAGCCATTCTCGTATGTAGCTAGCGAAAAGTGTAGACTCTCAGCTTCAGTCTTTTTTGCTAGAATCCGTTGCACGAACTATTGTCCTTATAATCCGTTACGTAACACTATTACATCAACAAGAGAGATTATATTTTAGTTTTAGCAATCGTCAATAAGTAATAATCCAGTAATGACTACGCAGCGCCTATATCGAGAGAGAATATACATTGTCAAAGACATAATCCTCAAACTGGTCGAATACGGTGCATTGAATCAAACTGCTTTAATTAGTTGCTGTGGATTGAATTTTAAAAAACATTCACCGATTCTCGGCAAATTAGAGACAAAGGGATTGATAAGCAAAGAGCAAATTGAAGTTGGAAAAAGGACAGTCATAAATCAACTCAACAAGGGATAGAATTTTCTAGGCATATTTTAGAGCCATATGAGATAATGTTTCCTCGTTCAGGGACAGACAACCTGGCATTTATGCTAATCCTGATCTAAGCCATACTCGGATGCAATATTACTGTCTAGTTCTTCCTTTTTCTTTCAATACATCATATACTTTTTATTCCAAGAATTAATTGAGCGGTACTCTCTAATTCCCTCTACAAACCATATCGATGAGAGTATGATAATTCCAAGTAACAACCCAACAAGGACCAGTCCAAATTCATTTTCTCTTTCGAGAATGGCAAAAAATGATGGGTGTTGTAGCAAGAAGACAGAGAGTCCTATAGCAACAGGAGCTAAAACTATAGAAGAAATTGATAGGGATAGCGCTAGCGCCAGCGTCTTTCTCGTTTGGCGCATTTGTTCGATGAAGCTATCGATTAGCCGTATGACGTTCTGAGGGGATGTATTCTTAAGATCTTCATCATTATCTCCACTCAAAATATTATCATATTTACTACGTTATTTACATTAAAAACTTTTGGTGCGCAATTTGACAGGATCACGCTCAGGGGACTGGTAGTTTCAATACCGCTGTAGATCAGCTGCGAAACAGAGGGTGTATCACCAGATTTTTCAAGAAATCGAGTATGTCCGTTGTATTCAAAACGTCTGCACTACTGGCAAAAAAGTGTTGTATTTGGTAAGATCGGTTTTTTCAGAATTGAGGTATGATTACCCATACCTCGTTTTTAGATAAGATAAAGAGACGTTGGAAAAGGAAATTATTAACGAATAAAACAGATCAAGAAATTATTAGTACAATGGTAGTATGTTTTCAAGAGCATATGAATGAACTAGCCCGATAGTTGATTTAATTGCTTTTACAGGAACGCTCTTGATACGGGCTACAGCTACGAACTTTGCGAAAGCTTGTTTTTGTAGTCGTTCAACAAGTTCAAGTCATTCTACTCTTGGCTCTAGCTTCACGGGACCTGGGAGTTGCGCTAGTCGTGGGAATGAATAAAATCCATAATAAAACGACATGTGTACAAGATGAAATGCTATGTCCATGCTATAGCATTACATGAGCATGAGTCAACAATTGGCATCTACTCCTCTGTATCTTTTCTGCGATACCAACTGATTCCAAACGTTAATGCATGATAAATCTTTGGTATCGGGATTGATTTAACTATCGAACGTTTTAATAATTATTGCTAATGGATGACGGCAATAAAATTTCCAATATCATACCTGCGGAGCTAAGAGAAATGATGCTTGAAGAACAGACAGCCATGAAGGACGTACAGGCATTCAAAGTTATTGCAGAAAGTAGGGGCAGAGTCGCTAAAGCATTAAAAGAAAAAAGTATGCTATTTCATTCATATCTAGAAAGTTCAGACAAATTCCTTCGCTCTCATCTAGGTTCTAGAGTGCATTTGGTAATCCTATATGCTGACATAGTCAATTCTACTCGTATGAGCACTGTGCTTCCACTTGAGAAGCTAACCACCATTTTACAAATATTTGCACAAGAAATGACTGTCGTTGTTGCAAATAACCACGGCTATATTTTGAAGTATGTCGGAGATGCCATTATAGTATACTTTCCGGTCGACACCGCTGTTGATTTTAATGTATCCAGTGAAAGAGCAGTTGTGTGTGCATTACAAATGTTACTTGTAGTCGAACACGGAATAAACGCCATTTTCAAACAATTTGATTTTCCAGAAGTGCATATAAAAATTGGTATCGATTCAGGGGAGAATGCAATAATTGAATATGGTTCTAGTGGAATGAAATCGCACGTTGACATTCTGGGATATCCTATGAATGTCACTGCCAAGATCACGTCGTTAGCAACAGCAGATCACATTTTGATAGGCGATACCACCTATCAAGGCCTTGATCTACGAATACGTGAGAGACTAATAAAATTGGGCCTAAAACGTCAGGAGTTTATTAATTATCAGACTGGTGATGCATATATAATTTCTTCATTTGGTTTTTAATAGTGAAATAAGAACCAAGAAAAGCGTTTATCCACGATGACCAGAGGACAGGACATCGTAGGTTCATACGTTTGATCTAGCTGAGAAATTTGAAACGAGTATACGTCGAAAATCGAATTAAAAAATAAGTTACCTCAGATAAGAAAAAAGAAGAAAACTGGTCATTCAAAGCGCGGCCAATATAATAACCATCCAGTATACATAACGAACAATGGTAAACCGTAAACGCTTGACAAAAGACGAACTTGCAAAATTAAACAGCCTCTTTAGTATTAGGAGAACGGGAGCAACCCAACAGCAGCATCTAAATGATTTTTGGCAACTGCTTGTAGAAAAGTATCATTTTCATTCTGATCACACAATTATTGATAATGAGACAGGTGAGATAGTCGATAATTGTTATCATCACAAATCAATGGTGAGCAAAAACCTCGCAAGTGCTGAGAAGAACCGCCTCAAATCCATCAATTATAGAAGTAAAGTGTAAAGTCTGATTGAGTGGGTACTATCTTAATAAGCAACATATTTTTTAGGAGAAAAGAACTAACAACATTTGAAATTAGCGTAACAAAAAAACTTGTGGTTACAGTATCATGACCCAGGCATTGCTTTTCGAAAATAATAGTCACCCTTAAGTACTAGAATGGCGAGGTGAGAGCTAGTAAAAAAAGAATATGTCTTCAGATAAAAATGATAATACTAATGACAAACACACTACTCGCAAAGAACCAGCCAAAGTAGCAAATCTAAAAGTTGCCGAAGTGTCAGAGCAACGTGACGTAGGAAGAAAAATTGCACGTATAGATCCAAACATAGCTGAACGTCTGAACATTTCTACCGGAGATGCTCTAGAACTGTCATCGCTTGGAAAGAAAAGTACTGTTCTAAGCTGGCCAGCAAAGGATAGCGACGGAGGCAAAGGATTGATACGCATTGATGGATTTACCAGAAACAGGCTTGATGTCGGCATTAATGATACAATAGAAGTTAGAAAAGTCGAATCCAAAGATGCCAAAAGTATAACCCTGGCTCCCACCGAACCTCTTAGAATAGTAGGTGCAGAAGAGTATCTTGTCGAGTACTTAAACGGAGCTTTGATGTCCAAAGGTGATACAATACCTATCAATGTGATGGGTCAAAGAATAGATCTTGTAATAATAGCGACCAACCCATCCGGGCCCGTTATCATTAATGATTCCACAAAAATTACAGTTTCTGAAGAAAGTGCCAAGGCAGCACAAATAGCAAAAGAAGGTGGAGTTCCTTCAATTACGTACGAGGATATTGGTGGCATCAGAAACGAAGTGGGGCGAGTTAGAGAAATGATCGAGCTTCCTCTCAGACATCCAGAACTATTCAAAAGATTGGGGGTAGAAGCACCTAAAGGAGTTCTTCTTCATGGCCCTCCTGGAACGGGCAAGACATTGCTTGCAAAGGCAGTAGCAAATGAAACTAATGCCAACTTCTATACTATAGGCGGTCCTGAAATAATGAGCAAATATTATGGTGAATCTGAAGAAAAGCTACGTAATATTTTTGAACAGGCAGAAAAAAATGCACCCTCAATTATTTTTATTGATGAAATTGATTCTATCGCACCAAAAAGAGAAGAAAGTGGAGAACTTGAAAGAAGGATAGTATCTCAGCTACTATCAGCGATGGACGGCATGTCTTCAAGAGGTAAAGTAGTAGTGATAGGAGCTACAAACAGGATTAATGCGATTGACCCCGCATTGAGGCGGCCGGGAAGATTCGACAGAGAAATTGAGATAGGTGTGCCAGATAGGAATGGGCGACTAGAGATTTTACAGGTACATACTAGAGGGATGCCTGTTGCCAAAGATGTTAATTTGGAAAAACTAGCAGATATCTCTCATGGCTTTGTTGGTGCCGATTTACAGGCTTTGTCCAAAGAAGCTGCGATGCGATCATTAAGAAAAGTACTACCTGAAATTGATTTATCATCTGAAAGTATTCCTGGAGATACATTAAAGAAAATCATAGTTACAATGCAAGATTTCATGGAAGTCATCAATGAAATGGAGCCGTCTGCTATGAGAGAAGTATTCGTTGAGGTTCCTGATGTCAAATGGGAAGATATTGGGGGATTATCATCTATAAAACAAGAGTTACAAGAAGCAGTAGAATGGCCTCTCAAATATCAAGGAGTATTTACTCATGCTGATGCAACACCCCCTAAGGGTTTATTGCTATACGGACCCCCAGGAACGGGAAAGACATTGATGGCCAAAGCAGCCGCAAATGAAAGTGAAGCTAATTTCATAAGTATAAAGGGTCCAGAGCTTCTTTCAAAGTGGGTCGGGGAATCAGAAAAAGGAGTGAGAGAGATATTTAGAAAAGCAAGACAGGCAGCTCCTTGCATCATATTCTTTGATGAAATAGATTCCATAGCTCCTGTAAGAGGGGGAGATTTTGGCGATTCACATGTTACTGAAAGGGTTATAAGCCAACTATTAACTGAGTTAGACGGGCTTGAAATATTAACTAACGTGATAGTTATAGCAGCTACTAACAGGCCTGATATTATTGATCCCGCATTGCTAAGGCCTGGCAGATTTGACAGATTGCTTTACGTACCTCCTCCAGATCGTGACTCCAGAATTCAGATAATAAAAATCCATACAAAGAAAAAACCATTGGATCAGGATGTTAAGGTTGAAGATTTAGCAGGCCATACAAATGGTTACACAGGTGCTGATATTGCATCACTCTCATCAGCTGCGGTTATGCTTGCATTGCGCGAACATATCTCAAAGTATCAAGATCCTACGGAAGCAGATAAAAACGTACAAGAATTGAGAATCCATATGCGCCACTTTGAAGAGGCAATGAAAAAGATTAGGCCGTTATCGACTCAAGAGCTAAACATGTACAAGAGAATATCAGAACAATTTGGAAGACCTGATCTCGCAGCCAGATGGCGAGATGATAGGGAAATAAGTGATAAGGACATTCCTTCTTCTGCCATAACCTAAATTTTCTCTTTTCCCCGCTAAAAATATGGGAGCACGTCCAGAGAATGGGAGAGTATAAGGGGTGATAGCCATTAGCAATTCAACCCTTGAGTATCCCGCTGGACATCTATAGCCCGCACGTCGTTCAGAACATCTACTGAATTGATGATCTGAGGGGCAGAGCGACCGCTGCGAACTATTAAATCATGATTATATTGACAGCATCAAAAATATGCTTCTGGCTTGCGGAGTAGGTAGTCTACATCAGCTATCAAGTCTCAGTTTAGGATACCGTTGTCTTGGACTCTTTCCACATAAATGTTATATGTTAACTGTAATTCAATTCAGAAGACAACATTGATCAAGAAGTGAACGTAACAGTGATGGTGTCATTCTGAATCGCTCTATCAGGTTCTATACCGAAACATTGGGTCTAAAATTAGTCAATCAGTATCCAGACCTATTGGCCTGAAATTCAGGCTCGATTATGATATGACTGCCTTTAAAAGACAAGGCCATTGTCTTCTCTCCTAACATCACAGAAGATGGACCAGTCAGGATCGCGTTATACACTGCTCCGATAGGAACCCTCTATACCTTTGCGAAGGCCTTGAAAATCACGAATAAGAATAAGGTGAAGTATATCGAATCTACGTTATGCCAGCTGTAATTAAAGATGTACTGTAACCATGAATTGACTGGGTTATAAATCAACCAATTTTGCTTTTGATGCAATTTAATCTGAGTGATAGATTCCACATTTTCATATTTGATCACGATGCATAAAGATTTAGATGCGATGCACTTTACCAGGCTTTCGAAATACCTACGTTTAAAACGCGCATTTCGACAAATCACTAATATCCTACACCGTTATGGAATTATTGAAAATCCAAGGAATTTACGTTTTAGATTCACTTTGTGTATGCAATTGTTTTTTGATTCCATTCCTCGGAAGCGATGGAAGATAGGATCCTGTTTGTATCAAACAATCTGAAGAATTTGCAATTACAAAATTTAATGACTGGATAATGAGCAGATCTCATAGCTAATATAATATGCATAAAAAAAATATCGTTGTCATATGTTGATATGTTTCTCTTTCAAACAAAAATTAGGAGGCTCCTCTCCTATATTTCACTGGAATATCTTGACAACATTTGGATGATTTAGTCAAGAAATCTTGTTTCTAGTAGTGAAAATACGTTTTCCTTTCTTATGGGAACCCGTAGCCAGATCTTTGGACGTACTCTAACGTCCTGTCACAACGTACATTGGCCTGAAAAATTCATCCAAGAAAAGACAGGCGATCTGACTCCGGTACTGAGTAGCAAATTATTTTGCATATTATGAACAATTTCGACATGGTAGTAAAGACATAGCAGAAGTCCAATATTTTATATGTGAGCTTGTCAGTAGTAGGTCTGCTGTACCAAAAGTACATGTCAGGCAGAAATAATCAGAACCTCATACCCCGTTAGATCAGGAAGTTTCGCAGGGCTTCCATTTCCTTGGCGGTAGATTGATGGGTCACGGGTTCTGGCTAGAATAGGAAATAGCCTAAAACCTGCAGAGGGTAATTCCAACCCACTTTATATTTTGCCACTACAGGCTTTCTGATGCTGGTTATTCCTGCTAAACCACCAACAATAAAAATGAATTAGAAAACGGGACGGCCTTGAAACAGTCGCAAAGTGGCTGATATTAGTATGAAGGTGAGTGATAATACTCCCCTCTTATTCCTCATTCTACTTGAAGTCCTATCACGCATATCAAACACACAGTATACTGAACTCAGACAACTAGCGAGTATATTACCTAGTTGTTAACTAACCGCTACACCAAATTAGCCTCGATGAGCAAGAATGGAAGTGCACATTCAGTCAATCACTGTAATAATACATAAGACGTACGATCTAAGTTAAGGCTATTTGGTTAAATAGTCTATGCTAACCCTCATTCTTTTAGTTTAACAACACCATTACAAGTACGATAATTTGTTCGAATTGAACGTGCGACAAGGAATGGCGCAATTATCAAAACTGGAATACTTAAAGCGATGAACACAGTTTGAAATGACGCTAGAACAGAGATACTTTCTCCCACAGCACCAAATCCTAAAAGTGTTGAAAAGAAACTTCCAGCACATGTCGGGCAGCCAACAAATAATCCACATGCCGCTCCGACGCTTCCAATAAAGGATACTTTCTTGGTACTTTGGATTTTTCTTGATGAGGTAAATGCATAGAGACTTAGAGCAGTGTTAAAGCCTACCAACGAAGACACAATGACCGTTAAAATAAGATTTAGGGGTATTAGCAAGATCAAAAAATGATCTGTAAGGTAGGCAGAGAACATCGGTACGTAACCTGGAGTATTGCAGCAAGGAATTATATTGATGGACGGGACTTTGATTCCCTGCTGACTAAATGAAATGTCATTTCTGTAAATAAATACCTGAGATAAAAACCCAAAAAATATACCGTACGCTATGGCAGATATTATCATAACTTTCCAATATTTATTCTTCGAAAATGCACTGGTGATATAATGCACTAGACTATTGGAGCTCATCGATCTTTGTTGTTCGGCTTTAAATATTCTACTTATTCCGCAAACAATGGATGCCATTGAAGCAAAGGTTATTACCAGAATAGCGCTTGCAAGTGCCTTTAGCTGTGGTGTTAACATTATTAGATGATCACCTGCCGGGATAGTTAATCTAGAGTAGATCGTGAAAGCTAGAATCAGAGAAATTATCCCTACAAGTGCAATTCTTAAGCCACTTTTACGCAACTCTACCGAGTTCTCTATGTTAGTCATCTCCTCGATCTACTAGCCTCCCACAACAAAACAAAATCCAATTAACAGAAATTAAATTTTATCGTTTTGAAAAAATACCGACCCAGGTTAACACACCCTTATTCCATCCGAGGATTGCAGGAAAGGTTGTAAACTAGGCAAGCCAATTAGGATTTTCCTGTTATTTTTTTTATTTTTTGTACCCTAATATGATAAACTTGGACACAAATTTCCTTGACTTGACCCAGACCTTTGAGAAAATTCTTTATTAACTACACTACTGTGATTGCGAATGATGATATTATCGTCGTATCTTTGCCATGATTCTTCACTTTGCTAAAAACAGGAGAGAAATTGTCCACTGATCGCTTGAGATTCGCGGACAACCAGCCAAAATGCCAAAAAGGTTAGGGGACTCGGCTCTATCACCAAAGACGCACAAGAGGAATCGCTTACTTTTTATTTTTCTTTGAAATCAAATCTGACAAATCTATCGAGAAGTATGTTTTCAGTATTTCGAGGTACGAGATTACAGGCGGTGGAATCTCTTTTTCGCAAGCAACTCCTGTATTCCAGGCATTTATCCAGATAACCATGCTCTGAAACATGTTCACGAACCTGTGGTGTTGTCCCGGGACGACCTCCAATTCATCAATATACTTCCCAGCCATCAACCACGATTCAACAAAATCTATGCAAGGTTTTCCAAAAATTACCTCAATTTGCTCTTGCAAATGCTCAGCATACTTGAATGGTTGCTGAAACACAAAGAATGGAAATTTTGTCTTGGCTGGCAACATAAGATCAGGCGGAGACAATATTGTGATTACTCTAGCACCGTTCTTCAGTTCCTTTCGAAATCTGGCCACCATCGGTTCGATTACTCGAGGATCTGTAAACCAGAAAAATAAAACGGTTGCGTCAGAAATCGCTGCCTTTCTGATATCCCCAATGAGTATTTGCGCATTATCCATAGAAATGACTTTTTTGCGCGCTTCAATAGCAACTTTTTTCCTAATCTCTATTCCTACCGATCTTTTGACTTTAAATTCCTTAGCTGCTATTGCAACTGCGTTGCTATTTCCACTTCCCAAATCATAGAATATATCTGGCCTTCGAAGACCTGCAAATCTAAATAATTTCCTTACTACCTTATCAGGAATCAGAATATCATCA
>Ga0207646_10005120_pt1 | contig 13895 bp, 19 predicted proteins | sample KBSK5502metaG_FD_184343 | JGI IMG/M metagenome (GOLD analysis project Ga0207646, IMG submission 184343) | Corn, switchgrass and miscanthus rhizosphere microbial communities from Kellogg Biological Station, Michigan, USA - KBS K5-50-2 metaG... | ecosystem: Host-associated > Plants > Roots >... | reverse complement strand
GCAGCAGGCGCATCCCTCATTGTGCGGCCCGGGCGGGGCGGGATCACGACCGAATAATCTGTTGTGGCTGGCGCTGCCGCCGGGCCATGGTGGGCATGCTCAGCGAGCAGGATCGCGCGGAGTCCGCCGAGCGCGGCGTCGTGTGGCTGCGCGGCGCGTTCGGTGCCGATGAGGCGGCCAGGATGCGCTGCCGGGTGTGGGCCTGGCTGGCCCGGCTCGGTGTCGCCGAATACGATCCGGCCACCTGGGCGGCGGCAGACATTACCGGGCTGAGCAAGGCGATCAACCGGGACCGGGTGTTAGCCGCGCTCGGCTCGCCGGCCGTCCGCGGCGCCGTTGACGACCTGCTGGGCCGCGACGCGTGGGATCCGCCGCGGGAGTGGGGCACGATCCTGTTCCACTTCCCGCGCCAGGCCCGGCGCTGGGTGCTGCCCGCCAGGGGCTGGCACACAGATACGGTAGGCACGAGGTCTCCGCAGCGATGGTCTTCCTGGTCGTTGACTCATCTACCGGAGACCTCACGTTATTGCCAGTAGCTGGTGACGATTGGAAAGACTGCGGCGGAGCTGAACGCTGCGAGCCTGCCCGGTACTGGCACGACGGGAGCAGCGCAGCCACCGACGTGGGCGCGAGGTGCTGGGGCTATGCGGCGGCTACGGCCAGGCAGCGAGGCGGAGATGGTCGCGCTGTTCCTGCGCACCGAGCTACCCGCCGCCCGCTTCCGGGACGCCCTGCTGGCCTTGCTGGACCAGGCCGGCCTGCCCGAGCGCCTGGTTACCGCGCCCGACCTGGACGACCCCGTCGAGAACCAGGCACGCGAGCAGCTCCTGACCTGGCATCGCGGCTATGGCACCCGCACCGGGCTGTTCGACGGCTTCCCGCACGATGTCCGCTGGGAGTGGATGGCCATCACTGCTGACTGATTGCCCGGGCAACGGGACACGGCCGTTCCAAGATCATGATGTGAGGCCGAGGATGGTAAAGGGCCTGTCCATGGAGCGTCCGGCCCATCGGGTGGCTTCGGTGATGTCGGGGCGTCCGGCCATTCGGAGTGCCCCGATTGCGAGGTTGCGCAGAGCTGCCATGATTCTTGGTCCATTTCAGGTTCTGACCTGGGATTTATCCTCTTGGTAGAGGGTGTCGCATCCAGTGCAGGGACTCGATCGACCATTGCTGGCGGACGTAGCGGGCCAGGTCGGCGGGGCTTGCCTGGTCGGCTTCCGGACTCGCGATGCCGAGCGCAGCGACAGCCGAGATCGGCTCGCCACGCAGGCCGGTGACGTACCGCTCGATGAGGAAAACCTGGCTGACGTGCGGAAACGGCAGGTCGTCGGGAGCGGGCAGGACCTGGATGGTACGGGTGGTGATCCGGCCCTGGCCCTTGCCGGTGGCGGTATGAGCGACCGGGACCTGGCCCCACGGCAGCGCGTCGAGGGCGCCGGACAAAGCGCGGCGGTTCTCCTTCACCGGGAGCACGAACTCGCCGCCATGCTCGTGGATATAGTCCGCGGTTGCCTTCACCGTGCAGCGCGTCCGCGGTCACGATCTTGCCTGCCAGGTCGATCTGGCCGGGTACCACCGCGGCCATGGGCACCTCGTTCGTCTTCTTGCCGACCTCAGCCTGCGCGGCGACCACCGATCCGGTGATGGCCGTATAGCCCTTCATCCCGGCAACGACCGCCGCCGCGGCCAGTGCCAGGACAGCGGCAGTCGGATGATCCCTGCCCTGATCCGATCGCCCATCCGGCACCTGCCAGGCACCCCGCCGAACAGTTCCAGCAGGCGCGGGGGGCTGCCGATCCGGGCCCCGAGACCGCGGTCAGGTGGGCGGCGGTGTCAGGCGGCGGCCCTGGCCCACGTCTGGACGAACGCGATCATGAGCAGCGAGATCCGGCCGCTGTTCAGGGTCCAGTTCAGGTGCCCGGCGGCGATCTGGTGGCCGGCGCCGAGCATCGGCCCGAGCAGCAGGATGAAGATGGTGAAGAACGGCAGTTCCAGGGCGATCTGCAGCCGCTCGGCCCAGGCGAACAGCAGGCCCTTGCGGACCTCGTTGCCCAGGGCGGTGAGGAAGCTGGTCATCGCGGGGACAGCCCTCCTTCGCGCCGGGCACGGCGCAGCGTGCGCGAGTAGGTGACCCAGCCCAGGCCGGCCAGCACCGCGACGTGCACGAGCAGCCAGGGCAGGGTCCCATCGGACCAGGCGACGGCGAGGCCGCGGCCGGCCAGGGTGGTGTTCAGCACCTCGGTGCCGAGCGTGGTGGGCACGAACCGGGCGAAGATCTCGATGCCGTGCGGGAACAGCGCGACCGGGATGAACATGCCGGCGAAGAACATGACCGCCATGTTGAACACGTGCACCACGGCGCCGATGCTGGCCACGCGGAGCGTCAGCGCGGTCATCAGCAGCCCGTAGCCGAGCCCGTCGGCGATAATCAGCGCCAGCGGGACCAGCACATCGGGCCGGATGACCCAGTGCGGCCCGTACCCGAACCCGAAGGCGACGGCGAGCACGATCGCCGGGATGAGCGCCTCCGCCGCCAGGGCGGCGAGCCGCCCGGCTGCCAGCAGCGAGGGCCGGGCCGGGGACAGGTGCGCCTGCTCCAGCGTGCCGCCGTTGACCTCCTCGGCGATCCCGCCGCTGCCCTGCAGCGCCGCGGTCGAGGCGATGATGTAGGCGAACAGTGCGGGCAGGGTCAGCGTGAGCACCGCTGCTGGTCAGCCGGCCGGTGATGCCCACCCGGCGTCTGGAGCAGGTCGACGCCTACGTGCGGCTGCTGATGCGGGCCGGGTTCACCGAGAAGCGGGCGCTGGACGTGCTGCGCACCGTCTATGTCTACGCGCACGGGTACGCGCTGGCCGAGGCGTGCTTCACCGCCTGCGCCGACTGCGGTCCCTGGCCGGCCGATGAGCTGGGCCAGATCCGGCGGGTCACCGAGATGGTGCCCCGCGACGCCCCCGACCACCTGGTCCGGCTCGCCATGCTGTTCTGCGGACGATGCAACATGGATGAGCAGTTCAGCCTCGGCATCGACCTGATGATCCGCGGCCTCGACTGCGAGGACGGCGGACCCGGCCGCTGATTCAGGCATGAGGCGCCGGCGCGGGCACGCGCCACTGCCGGCAGCGGGACGCCTCGCGCCTGAGTGTGCCGCCATTGACGCGGGTGTCGCCCCCGCTTAAAATGACTGGACGGTCAGTCATCATACGATTGCTGCGTCGCGGATCTCAGCGGAACGAAGGCGGGACATGAGCCTTTTCCAGGACCAGGACCAGTGCGCCTCCGGCGGGCTGCCGGGGGAAGGCGCGAGTTGCGCTCCGCCGCCCGCGTACGGCCGGGGCGCCGGCCGGGTGGCAGGGAGTTATCTGCGTGTTACCGGCCCGGTGCTGCGCGGCCCGGCCGGGGTGCTGATCGCGGTGGCGTCCTTCGCCGCGGGGGACGCGGTGGGCGGCCGCGCCTGGCTGGCAGCCGCCAGCGCGTACGTGACCGTCATCGGCGTGTACTGCCTGCTGAACTTCCTGCGCTGCCGGGAGACCCACTGCGCTGTCACCGGGCCGGGGTTCCTGCTGACCGCGGCGCTCGGCTTCGCCGCGGCGCTGGTGCCCGGGTCGGCTCTGCCCTGGTACCGGACGGGCACGGAAGCGATCGTTTTCCTGGGGATCCTGGCCGCTGGCTACGAGCTGGAGCAGGCGGTCGCGGCGCGCACCGGCCGCCGGGTCCTGCGGTAGGGACGCCCGGTGCCCAAGATCGCAGACGAGGCACGCACCGCGCGCCGGGACCAGATCATCGCCGCCGCGGCCGGATGCTTTGCCCGGGCCGGCTACCACGCCACCACGATGGCCGACATCGCCGAGGCGGCGGGGGTGTCCAAGGGAACCCCGTACCTGTACTTCCCGGGCAAGGAGGCGCTGTTCATCGCGCTGTACGAGGAGTGGGACTGCGGCCTGGCCGCCCGGGTCGACGCGGCTATCGGCGGGCTGGCAGAGCCCGCGCGCCGGTCCCCGCGCACGGTTCTGGCGGCGGTGGCGTCGGCCATCGCCGCCCACGTCACCGGCAACCCGCAGACCTGCCGGGTGCTCATGGAGGCCACCACGCTGGCCGCCTACGAGCCCGCCATCGCCGCCAAGGTCCGGGCCGCCAACGCTGCGAGCCTCGACCAGCTCACCGGCCTGTTCCAGGCCGGCATCGCCGCCGGGCAGTGGCCCGCGGGTACTGACCCGGCGCTGCGGGCGCGGCTGTTCACCGCGGGCCTGTACGGGCTGATGTCCCAGTGGCACACCGCGCCCGGCTCGTTCTGCCTGGACGCCGCGATGGCCGCCCTGGCCGACGCCGGCGGGGCAGGCCCCGGCGAACACCGGGGCGATACACAGAAGAAAGGAGACGGCACATGAGCCAAGCCCAGGCCACCTCTGGCGAACCGGCGGTCCGGGCCTCGGACGCCGAACGGGACCAGGCCACCGAGATCCTCCGCGTGGCCTACGCCGAGGGCCGCCTGACCCGCGCCGAACTCGACCAGCGGACCGGCGCGGCCTACGCCGCGAAGACCCGCGCGGACCTGTCCGGCCTGACCAGCGACCTGCCCGGTGCGGTGCCGGCGGACGCGACCGCATACGGCCGTCCGCCCGTCGCGGACCTGCCCGTCGTGGATCCCGGGCCCGGGGCCAGCATGCACCTCAGCCTGTGCCTGCTGCTGTGCCTGCTGTTCGCATTCCCGCCGGCCGGGATCGCCTACGGCATCTACTGGATCCTGGCAGCCCGCCGCCAGCCACCGTCGTTCCCAGGGGATGTGCCTTCGCTGCCCGGTGCCGGGGCTGCGTCATGAGGCTGGACGAGGACCACCCGGCCGCCGTGGCGCGGAGCGCCTGGATCGGCAGCGCCAGCCGCCAGGCAGCGCTGCCCGGACCGTTGCGCGAGCTGCACCGGGTGGTGCTGCGCCGGTTCCTGCAGACCGGCGCCCCGCCGGCCGCCGGCTGGGTCGCCGGTGCCGCCGCGGGCCTGGGCCTCAGCGGCTCCGCGCTGGCTGAACTGGAGGCCGCCGACCTCGTCCATGCCGCCAACGGCGTGGTCAGTGTCGCTTACCCGTTCTCCGGCACGCCCACCCGCCAGCAGGTCGAGCTCGACGGCTTCCCGGCCGTGTATGCGATGTGCGCGATCGACGCTCTCGGCATCCCGGCCATGGCCGGGCGGGACGGCCGGATCACCGCTGTCGACCCCCGCGACGGCGCCCCGGTCGTGGTATCGGTCCGCGGCGGTCAGTGGCGGTGGACCCCGGCCACGGCCGTCGTCGTCTTCGCGAGCACCCGCGGCTGCGGCACCGACTGCGGATCCTGGGAGGTGATGTGCCCCAACACGATCTTCCACGCCAGCCGCGACAGCGCACGAGCCTACCTTGCCGCCCGGGGCGATATCGACGGCCAGATCCTCGACCAGGACGCCGCCGTGGAGCGGGGGCGGCGCAACTTCGGCCCGCTGCTCGGCGGCACCGTATGAGCAGGAGGGCCACCGGGCTCGGGCGCGCCGCGGCCGGCCGGTCACATGTGACGGTTCCCGGCGCCGTCAGCGGACCCGGGCAGGCAGCGGCCTGGCGGTGCTGTTCGCCCACGCCGGGATCGGCGACAGCCGGACGTGGGACATGCCGGTGACCGGGCGGCCGGCGGCAGAGGAAGATCCACCAGGGAGGCCAGTATGCCCGACGTGACCGCACGGCACGCCGATCCGGGGATAGGAGCGGCGCGCGTCAGCCACCCGGTCTTCGCCCGGATCTTCCCCCGGCTCAGCCAGGCCCTGGAAGACGGCGGGATGGCCGCCCGCCGCACGCCGCTGCTGGCCGCGCTGACCGGGCAGGTCATCGACATAGGCACGGGCACCGGGGCCAGCTTCGGCCACTATCCCCCCGCCGTCGACCACGTGACAGCGGTCGAGCCCGAACCCTTGCTGCGGCAGATCGCGGCGGCCGCCGCCCGCACCGCGCCCGTCCCCGTCACGGTCACCGACGGCCTGGCCAGCGCGCCGCCCGTGGCGGACGCCAGCTTCGACGCCGCCGTCGTCACGTTCGTGCTGTGCACCGTCCCCGACCAGGACGCGGCACTGGCCGAGATCCGCCGCGTGCTCAAGCCCGGCGGCGTGCTGTGCTTCCTCGAACACGTCCGCGCCGACACCGCCGGCCTCGCCCGCATCCAGCGCGCCCTCGACGCCACGATATGGCCGCACCTGATCGGCGGCTGCCACCTCAGCCGCGACACCGCCATGGCGATCAAGCGGGCCGGCTTCACCATCCGCCGGCTCGACCGTTTCCTGTTCCCCGAGACCCGCACCCCCGTCTCGTTTTACATCACCGGCCAGGCGGCCAAGAGCGGCGATCAGCCCTCCTGACCAGCGCCGAGGCTGGCGGTCGGTGTTCCGGGGAAGCGGACACCTCCTGTCGTGCGGGATGTAGGCGGCACTTACGCAACGTACTCGGCGCCGTCGCGGCCGTGGGCGCCGGTGGGCGAGAACCAGTGGTGACCTGCCAACTGCGGGCGCTCCTCGCACGCTCGCGCTTCACGTGCGGGCGAGTGCGCCGCGGCGGTCTGGGTAGCCGCGGATGTCGATGATCTGAGCGCCCGAGATGGTGAAGACCTGGTAGAGCTGCCGAGGTCGAGCATGAGTGCAAGCGTGTCAGCCGGCCGGAAGGCGGCGGCATCGACGATCACTGCCCGGTCCTCGTCGGTCAGACGGCCTGGCAGGTCAGGGTGGTCAGCGAGAAGCCGCCCGGCTGCCTCGCGGTCGGCGCTCAGGCACGCGCCGATGAACCGGTCGGTGTCGGTGCTGTCCTCGGCGCCGGAGGCTCGCAGCCGTGCCGCGGTGTCGTCCTTGCCGGCCCGGACTGCCAGGCGCAGCGCCGACACGCCGCCTTCACCGCTGGCATTGGGGTCTGCTCCGGCGTCGAGGAGGGCGGCGACCACGGGCAGGGAGGCATCGGCTGCAGCCTCCGGCAGCGCCTGGGTCGCCATGTCGGCGGCCTCGCCTGCGCCCGCCGGGAGGGCACCCAGGAGCAGCGACATCGCAATGGGATCGTCGTTGTGCACGGCGGCACCGAGGGCCCACGTTCCCGCCACCCGGGCGCCGTGGGAAAGCAGCAGCCGCAGGCACCGGTGGTCGCGATGACCGACTGCCTCACCGATGGGCTGGCCCGGGTCGGGGCTGGCGCCGGCGTCGAGCAGCGCCTCGGTGATATCGGGGTTGTTGACCTCCACCGATCCCTTCAGCGCGGAGCGGTAGCGGGGGCGCCCCCCGTCGTTGGTGTCCGGGCTGGCGCCGGCGCGTAGCAGGAGGCGGACCACCTCGGCCATACCGGGAGCGCGGCCGGGGTCGATCTGATGCCAGCGGGAGTAGCACGCGTACAGCACCGGCGGCCAGCCGCGTTCGTCGTCAATGGCCACCGCCGCCTCGGGGTCTGCGGCGAGCATCTCCCGCACGGCATCGGCGTCGCCAAGTACGGTCGCGGCCAGCAGGCTACGGCCGGCGATACCCGGATCGGCACGCAAGATGTCGCCGGCCTGCCGCAAGCGGCCCTCGACCGAGGCGGCCACGACCGCCGGCACCCCCGGCCGGAAGCCGCGTCGTCAATGGCGGCTTTGAGCCGGGGCCAGTTCGAGAAACCCAGCTCGCGGGCGATGACCAGCTGGGCGGCGGCCAGACTCACCGCCTCGTTCCGTGCCGACGGGTGATGCCGGGCGAACCGCTGCACAGCGGTAGGCCGTTGTTACCGCCCCGGCCGCATCCTGGACTGCCTGGTACAGTTCCCGGCTAGCATGGGCGCATGCCGGGTGAGCCGAGAACCGGGCGCGGGCGCGCCAGCCGGGAGCGGATCGTGGAGCGCGCCGCGGAGTTGTTCGCCGAGCGCGGGGTGGCGGGGACGAGCCTGGATGAGGTGCTGGCGGCCGCGGGGGCGGGCAAGAGCCAGCTCTACCACTATTTCCGTGGCCGCGACGAGCTGGTGGAGGCGGCGGTGGGGCTCCGCTGCGCGCAGGTGCTGGCCGGGCTGACCCAGGCGCTGGGGACCGTGGCGTCGCTGGCAGGGCTGGAGCAGGCGCTGGCGGGTTTCGTGGCGGGGTTTGAGCAGATGGGCCTGCCGGGGTGCCCGATCGGGTCGCTGGCGGCCGAGGTGGCCGAGCGCAACGAGGGGGCACGGCTGCAGGCTGCCGCGGCGTTCGACGCCTGGGAGCAGCTGTTCGCGGGCGCGCTGGAACGGATGCGTGACCGGGGGGAGCTGCGTGCGGACGCCTCCCCCGCCCTGCTGGCCACGGCGCTGCTGGCGGGCATCGAGGGGGGAATGGTGCTGAGCCAGACGCGCAAGGACCCGGCGTCTTTGCATATCGCGGTGGAAGCGGGGCTCGCGCGGCTGCGAACGTACCTGAGCTAAGTCTGTACTAACTGGTCCACTTGCTGCTAGCCTCAAGACTGTACTAATCGGTACAGTTTCGGAGGCTCATCTAGTGACCACCCAGCACGGTTCCTTCCTGGCGACCCGTCGTGGCAGGCTCACGCTGCTGCTGTTGTGCGCGGTTCAGTTCCTCGACGTCGCCGACTCCTCGATCATGAACGTCGCGCTGCCGTCGATCCGGCGGGACCTGGGCTTCTCGGCGCAGAACCTGCAATGGGTCCTGTCCGGCTACCTGCTCACCTACGGAGGGCTGCTGCTGCTCGGCGGACGGGCCGCCGACCTGCTCGGCCGGCGGCGGCTGCTGACCATTGGCACCACGTTGTTCGCGGCCTGCTCGCTGGCCGGCGGCCTGGCCGCAGATGCGGGCATGCTGGTCGCCGCGCGGCTCGGGCAGGGCGCGGGCGCGGCGATGATGGCCCCGGCGGGGCTGTCGATCCTGACCACCACGTTCAGCCAGGGCAACGACCGCAGCCGGGCGCTCGGCGCCTGGGGTGCGATCTCCGGGCTGGCCGCCGCTGCGGGCGTGTTCCTGGGCGGCGTGCTGTCGCAGGGTCCCGGCTGGCGCTGGGTGCTGTTCGTCAACCTGCCGGTCTGCACGCTGATCCTGGCCGGCGCCGCCCGCCTCCTCCCGCGGGAGCGGCACCGCGCCCACCCGGCGGACTTCGACATCCCCGGCGCGATCCTGGCCACCGGCGGCATGCTGCTGCTGATCTACGCCCTGGTGCGGGCGCCGCAGCAGGGCTGGGACAGCGCTCATACGATCGGGGAGCTCGCCGCCGCGGGCGCCGTGCTCGCCGCCTTCACCCTCACCGAGCTGCGCCGCAGCGACCCGCTCTTCCCCTTCTCCATCTTCCGCACCCGGGGCCTGGCCGCCGCCAACGTCACCCAGATGATCGCCTTCGCCGGGTTCGTATCGGTGTTCTTCTTCCTCACCCTCTACATGCAAAACGTCCTCGGCTACACGCCCATCCGGGGCGGCTCGGCCTACCTGCCCGTCACCGCCGGCATCGCGGTCGCCGCGGGCATCTCCTCCCGGCTGTTCGCCCGTACCGGCACCCGCCCCGTCATCGTCGCCGGCTCGCTCATCGCCGCCGCCGGGATCTGGTACCTGTCCCGCATCCCCGTCCACGGCACCTACCCCGCCAGCCTGCTGCCCGGGCTGGTCATCATGGCGGTCGGGCTGGGCGCCGTGCTGGTCGCCGTCACCACCGCCGCCAATGCCGGCGTCCCGGCCGGCCAGGCCGGGCTCGCCGCCGGCCTGCTGTCGACCTCCCAGCAGCTCGGCACCGCGCTCGGCCTGGCGATCTTCTCCGCCATCGCCACCGCGCGCACCAGCACCCTGCTCGCCGCAGGTGTCCCCGGGGCCGCCGCGCTCACCGGCGGTTTCCAGCACGCGCTGCTGGCCTGCGCGTTCTTCCTGCTCGCCGCCGCCGTCATCGGGCTGCGCGCCACCAACACCCGCGGCGAGCCGACAGTGCATCCCGATCACCTCCCCGCCAGCCACGACCGGATCCCCGCACCGGAACTGACCGACTAAAACCGCATCCAAGCCCGCACGCGGACCCGGCAAGCGCCAGGAAACACGCCTGTAAATGACCCCGTCCAACCCCACGGCGCCGGGCCTGGCCCCGGCCTTGACGAACAGGAGCACTTGACCATGAACATCACTGTCTTCGGAGCATCCGGCGGCATCGGCACCCACGTCGTCAGCCTCGCCGCCCAGCGCGGCCATCAGGTCCGAGCCATCTACCGCACCCCACCGCACGACCAGCCACCTGCCCAGGCCGAGATCATCATCAATGAGCACATCTTCGACCCCGGCTTCGCCGTCGAAGCCATCCGCGGCGCCGACGTGGTTGTCGCCGCCGTGGGCCCGAACTTCGCCAGCCGCCACAACCCCCGGACCGCGATGACCTCGCCGCCCGACTTGCATCAGCGGCTGGCCCGCATCCTCATCGCCGCGATGAAGGACGCTGCCGCGCCCGCCCGGCTGATCGCGGTCAGCACCGCCAGCATGGGACCCGCCGATAACGTCATGGGCGCCGGGCCACGGCTGCTGTTCCGCTTCTTCCGCACCGTCGTCGCCCCCAACCTCGGCCGCGTCGGCCAGGACCTCCGCGCGATGGAGGACGAACTAGCCGCCAGCGGGCTCGACTGGTACGCGCTGCGGCCCGTCAAGCTGACCGACGGCCCGCTCACCGCGCACGTCCAGGCCAGCGACCGGTTCAGGATGAAGACCATCTCCCGCGCCGACGTGGCCTGGCACATCCTCGCCCTCGCCGAGGACCCCGCCCCCGGCCACCAGCGCACCCCGGTCATCACCACCGGGGCCAGCCGGCAATCCCGCCCGGCCGGGACCGGGAACCTCCCTACCCGGCAGGCCCCCACGGTCAGGTAGGCATCGCGACACGGCAGGAACGGAACTGGCAGCGACGCGAGCCGTTCTCCGCAATCCCGCCACGTGCCGCCCTGCCGCCGAGGGCTTCAGCTGGCCGGGGCGATGGTGAATACCTGACCGCGTGGCACCATAAAGTAGTACGGGTGACCCGGGTGCATGACCTGGGTAAGGCCAGCATGCAGCACGCTGCGCGTCACGCGGCCGGGTCTGCGGCCCGCAGTTCACGCCAGGCGCCAAGCCGGGGCTGATCATCGTCGGGAGCATCGCCCGTGAACTCGATGCTCAGGTTCCCGCCGGCAGCCTGATCCTGGCCAGTGGCTGGACGAGGCCCGCGATCCGGACCGCGAGGTGGAGTGCTGCGCGAGGATCTCGGTCATCAGATCCGCAATTGCGCGAAAGAGATCACGGGGCGTGTGTCGAAATCGGCCCGGCGGTTCGTGGTATTGATGTCGGCACGAGGCCGGCATGTTGATGCGGCTCTGGCCGCGGAGGAGGACGACCATGAGCAAGGTTTCGATGATGGGCTCGTTCACGTGCCAGGACGGCAAGGCCGAGGAGATGGAGGCGGTGCTAGCCGCGATGGTCAAGGCGGCCAGCGGCGAACCAGGGGTCGAGATCTACTCCTACCACCGCGGCGCGGACAACGCCTTCTGGTTCTTCGCCCTGATGGCCGACGAGGCGTCGATGCGCGGCCACGGCCAGAGCGAGGCGATGCAGGCGGCCATGTCAGCGTTCGGACCGCTGGTCGCGGCGCCGCCGCAGATGACGGTCACCACCCCCGTCGCCGCCCTCGGCCTGGACCTGTGATGCCGCAGTACCTGCTGTCGGTCTTCCAGGAGGAAGGCGCCGAGCCACCCTCACCCGGGCAGGCTCAGATGATCATGGCTCGCGTCGCCGCCGTGCAGGAGGAGATGAAGGCAGCCGGCGCGTGGGTCTTCTTCGGCGCCCTCACCGATGCCTCCTCGGCCACCGTCGTCCGCGCGGCCGGCGGCGAGGTGTCGATGACCGACGGCCCGTACGCGGAGGCCAAGGAGCAGATCGGCGGGTTCACCGTGATCGAGGCCGCCGATCTCGACGAGGCCCTGGAGTGGGCCCGCAAGGGATCCGAGGCCTGCCTGTGGCCGGTCGAGGTCCGGCCCTTCCTCGGCGCGCCGCCTGCGTGAGCCTCGACCCGGACGAGTTCGCCGCTATCTACCGGCGGGAAGCCGGCCGGTGCACGGCCACGCTGGTGCGTGTCCTGGGCGACATCGACCAGGCCGAGGACGCGGTCGCCGATGCGTTCGCCGTCGCCGCCGACCGGTGGCCGGCTGACGGCGTGCCGCCCAATCCCGGCGGCTGGATCACCACCACGGCGCGCAACCGGGCGATCGATCGCCTGCGCCGCGAATCGACGCGTCACGCCCGGGAGCGCGAAGCGATGACACTGCATGACCCCGCGCCCGATCCCCCGGCCGACCTCGGTGACCTCGACACGGTGCCGGACGACCAGCTCCGCCTCATCTTCCTGTGCTGCCATCCCGCGCTCGGTGCCGATGCCCAGGTCGCGCTGACGCTGCGGCTGCTGGGCGGGCTGGCCACGGCCGAGATCGCCCGTGCCTTCCTGGTGCCCCCGCCTGCCATCGGGCAGCGGCTGAGCCGGGCAAAGCGGAAGATCCGCGACACCCACATGGCCTACCGGATACCCGCGGCGTCCGAGCTCCACCAGCGGCTCGGGCCGGTGCTGGCCACCATCTACCTCATCTACACCGAGGGCCACTCGGCGAGCGCCGGTGACGACCTGCTCCGCCCGGCCCTCACCAGCGAGGCGATCCGCATCGGACGCACCCTCGCTGCCCTGGTCCCCGGCGAGCCCGAAGCCGCCGGGCTCCTGGCCCTGATGCTGCTGACCGAGGCCCGTGCGCCGGCCCGGCTCGGCGAGCACGGCGAACTCGTCCGCCTCGCAGACCAGGACCGGTCACGGTGGGACCGCGTGCTCATCGCCGAAGGCCACGAACTCCTGCGCGGCTGTATCGGCCAGAACCGGCCGGGGCCCTACCAGGTCCAGGCCGCCATCGCCGCTGTCCACGCCGACGCGTCGACGGCGGCCGTCACCGACTGGGCGCAGATCGTCACCCTCTACGACCACCTGCAGCGACTGTGCCCCAACGCCGTTGTCGCGCTCAACCGGGCGATCGCGGTGATGGAGCACCGTGGCCCGGCGGCCGCCCTCGACGCCCTCGACGAGATCGACCTGCCGGCCTACCACCTGTTCCACGCCACCAGAGCCGAGGCGCTGCGGCGGGCCGGACGTGACGGCGAGGCCGCCGACGCGCTCCGCCGAGCCATCGCCCTCACCAGCAACGCCGTCGAGCGGCGGCACCTCGAGGCCGAACTGGCCGGGCTCGGCTGACGTGGCGCCGGCGGCAGCGGCCATGCGCTCACCCGGCCGGGAGGCCTGCCGCGCCGAGTCGCGGGCTGATGACGGACAGGTGCAGCGCCGCCGGCATCCCGGCCGGGACGATGGCGCTGGTCGTCAGGGCCTCCACCGCCAGCCACCCCGGCGATCAAGCCTGTATTGCGCCAACTGCCGGGCGACCGGCTACGGCCAGTCTCGACCGCAACGGGCTAGCTGAGCACTTGTCGTCACTCACCTCCCCAGCTAGCAACACGATCCTTCCGGCGTCGCAACACGACCTCATGCAACACGGTTGGCTTCCGGGGAAGGACAGCGAGCGCAGCCGCCGCTGGTAATGGAATGCCGCGGGACACCAGGTGCCGGACGACACGACCGCGAGCCGTCCAGCGTCGTGGCCTGATCCAGCAGGCAGAGGCCGGCGGCTCATGGGGACGGCCGGGAGCGGATAACCGGCGACGATAGTCGCGGAAGATCCTGGGTCTATCCAGGCGGCTCCTCAAGCGGGCATCAGCACCGTGTTGATGATGTAGACGATGGCGTTGGCGGTGTGCAGGTTCCCGCAGGTGACGGCGGCGTTGTTTACCTCGTAGGTGCTGCCCATCTTTGACGTCTTGAGCTCGCTGCCTTCAAGCGTGGTCAAAGTCTTCCCGCTGGCCAGATCCGCTGGGGTGATGCGGCCG
>Ga0207646_10005118_pt1 | contig 13896 bp, 13 predicted proteins | sample KBSK5502metaG_FD_184343 | JGI IMG/M metagenome (GOLD analysis project Ga0207646, IMG submission 184343) | Corn, switchgrass and miscanthus rhizosphere microbial communities from Kellogg Biological Station, Michigan, USA - KBS K5-50-2 metaG... | ecosystem: Host-associated > Plants > Roots >... | reverse complement strand
CCGACGGCGCATTGGAGCGGCTGCACGCTCGACCCGAAGGCGGCGGCCCGTGACTTCACCAGGGCTTCGAGCGCCTGCATCTGCTGGTAGACCGGGAGGATCTGCGTGACGGCGGCGCTCTGGTCGAGGATGTAGGCGTCAGCGGTGAAGTAGGCGTTAGTGGTCGTCGCGGTGGCAATCTGCTGCTGCGCCCGCTGCACGCGCGGCTGGAAGGTCGCCGCCTCGGTGAAACCCTGATCCTGCACCGCTTTGAGCGCCTGCGTGAGCGTGTGCAAATCAGACGATGCTTTGGCTTTGGCTTGGTCGGGCGTCATTCGCTCCAGCGCGACCACCTGATCGTACAGGATGGCGTAACCCTTCGCCGCCGCCTGTCCATTCTTGTCCGAGCCGTTCGTCACGCTCGCCGCCAGCGCGCTTTCCTGCGTCTCGATGGGGTGCAGCACCGACTTTGGGATGCCGGAGGTGATCTGCGCTTTGCGGAGCTCGGCGTCGAGCTTGGCCTTATTCTGCTGGGCGGCGGACCGCACGCTGGGCTGCGTGCCCGGTGCACAGCCGCTCAACAGCACCACCGCTATGATCAGCACATACAGCGCGCCGACCCAGCGCCTTCCGCTGCCTCTATGGTCATGGTCTGTCCGTCTGCTTGGCAATCCTGCCTGCTGCTTGTGTTCCATACGTGTCCACATCCCACATCACGCTCGAACTCTGGTTCGGCATCGCTTGGACTCGCTCGGACAGCCGCACGCACCGTGCGCATGTTAAGAGTGTATAGCGCGAGCCTTCGGTACTGTGGCATACGCCGGACCACTCTGGGGCTCGTGACCGGAGGACATGCGTCCGCCTCACCACATCGATCCAATGACAGCATAGTCGTCAAAGGGCTCCATTGACTATGACGCACGCGACTGTGTACTGGTGACTACACGTCATCTCCTACATACTAATGTGGGTTACTTCAAATCTCGTGAGCCGGTCACACGTTGCTGCTGCGTTTCGTCATCCAGATACGAGAGTTTCACGCAACAATGCAACGGAGAAGGGAGACAACTATGCCGCTGCAGGTGAGCGCCATCATGATCGGTGTCGAGGACCTGGCTCGCTCCAAGACATTCTACGGGGACGGCTTGGGCTGCACGATCGATCAGGACTATCCTCAATTCGTGAAGTTCAATCTGGGCGAGGGCTCGTCGTCGCTGGCCCTCTACGAGCGAGAGGCGGCGGCCCAGGATGCCGGCGTCTCCTCTGAGGGATCCGGCTTCCGTGGGGTCTCGTTCCACTACATCGTTCCGTCGCGCGCGGCGGTGGACGAGGTCATGGGCAAGGCCGTGGCGGCCGGTGGCGGCGTCGTGAAGGCAGCTGCCGCCACACAGTGGGGCTACTTCGGGTACTTCAGTGACCCGGACGGCTACCTCTGGAAGGTCGCGTCCTCCGCCGCGTAACAGACGTCCACTTGAGACACGGGGGAACCTCCTGGCCAGCCCAGGTACGCGAAAGCACACCGTCAACCGTGCCAGGCGCCAGGAGGTTTCTCGCCATGAGAGCGTTTTTTGGTACTCTGCGGGACGATGACATGCCTCGGCCGGGTGCGCTCCAAGAGCGCCTGAGTCACCGCTCAGGCTAGCGCCGGCCATATGCGGCAGTCAGGTCCACACGTGTCGAGCTGGTGTTCTTCTCCTGCCATGCCTGCGCGAGCCATGCCTCCCACTGCTCCTGAGACGCCAGGCCCAGCTGCGCCATGACGGGCGTCATCCGTTCGAGCAGGCTCAAGTAATCCGTCAGCATCAGCCGGCCGCTGCGGGTCCTGCGGCGTCCCACCCGCACAGTGACCGTGCGCGCTTTCACGTCGCGGAGCCCTGCCCCGCGCAATAAGTTGGCCAGCTGCGGACCAGCACCCGGATAGAGCGGGCGCAGCGCCGTCATCTGGGGGACCAGGTCGATGCGTGCTGGCGTGGAGGCCACACGTTGAGATATCTGCACCTCTCGTCGGCCACCTCCTGCCTACACTGTGTGGACCAGGCGCGACACGTGCGACCATTAGGCGCTGAACCAGCAGGAGCGGAGGAGTATGCGGTACGGTGCGCTGACCTACCAAGAAATTCACGACTGGGCTACAGCGGGCGGCCTCGCCCTGGTGCCGACCGGCTGCACCGAGCAGCAAGGTCCTCACCTCCCCGTCGACCATGACACCTGGTTCGCGGAAACCATCCTGTTGGCGGCCTCTGACGAAGCGGCACGGCGGTATGGGGTCGAGTCCCTGGTGCTGCCCGCGCTGCCCTTTGGTCCGACTCCGGAACATCGGTCGTTCGGCGCGGGCTATATTGATCTGCCGGTGACGGTGCACGCGGCGGTCCTGGAAGCCGTCCTGGGGTCGCTGGCGACCCAAGGGTTCCAGCGTATTCTGATCTGGCGCGGCTGCGGCGGGCACGACCTGCACGCACTGGTCGAGCGCTTCAACGCGCAGCAACAGGGTCACGCCCGCGCCGTCCTCCCCGCACTACCCTACCATGCCATTTGGTGTCGCATGGCCGATGCGCAGGTAGCTGGAGGGCATGCGGACAGTTTCACTACCTCGATTATGCTCTACTTGCGGCCCGAAGCGGTGCGCCTGGATCGGATCGTCGATCCGCAGAGTCAGGAGCCCGACTGGAATGATCCACAGCTCGACTTTGCCCGCTACTCAATGACAGGAGTGATTGGGGATCCCACCCATGCCAGCGCAGCGCTGGGGGCGCAACTGTGGCGGGAATGCGTGGCGGCAGTGGCACGCGAGATCCAAGCGGCTGCCGCGGGGTAGGCGCATTGACCCCAACAGGCAGCGTATGCACATGCGAGCGGCAATGAGCGCCGCCGCAGGAACCGACGAGCTCGCGCCCAATCATTCACTCACAGCGGCTCGCTGACGCAGGAGAAAGTCGAGCGCCATTGTGCCCGCCAGCGACGAGATTCCATGGTCGGCATTGGGAATCACTCCCAGTTCGCCGTGTGGCAACGTGCGATATACCGTGACCGCCTCCTCCACGCCGAGTGACGTTTCGCGGTCGCCGACAAGTATCAACGTTGGCGCGGTGGTCTTCGCCAGATCGTCCGTCGTGTACTCCATGGGCACTGTCCACAGGTCGAACAGCTGGTCGAAGTAGGCCGTGATGTAGCCCGTCCCCTGCGTCGGCTCGAAATCGGCGATGACTTTCTGGTCCATCGCTGGGGGGAGATCCGGCCGCGTGCTCTTCGCCTTGGTCGCGTGCGGGTCGCCGCCGAGCCAGGTGCGGTTCATGACGCGCGAGGAGGAATCGGGGTCGGGGTCGAACATATCTAATCCGGCCAGGTTCACGATCGCGCGCGGTAGGTCGGGGGCCATGATGCCGACCACCGAGGCGGTGATCCCACCGTCGCTAAAGCCGCAGAGGAACGGCTTTTCCAGCTGTAGCGCGCGAGTCAGCGCGACCACATCTTCGGCGAAGACTGGGTAGCTGAGGACACCCGACGGATTGAGCGTGCGGCCATGACCGCGCGTATCGGGGGCGATGACGCGGAAATGTTCGGCGAACCGGCCCAAATGACCGCCCCAGCCGTAGGCGCTATCCGCCCATAGCGGGCCGTTGGAGACGATGCCCCCGTGGAGCAGGAGGAGCGGGATTCCCTGGCCGGCTTCCGCGTACCAGATGTTGATGCCGTTGGCCTCGACGTAGTTTTCCGTGACGGTGATAGGAAAGCGCGCCGATGTTATGATGTCTCTCCTGGCGCCCTGTTGGGGGCTTCGCTGCGCCTGCGTTTGCATTGCAGGCCATTTCAGGCGACGCGTGCCGCCGTCACACCTTCGTGCCCTTCGTGCACGCCGACGATCGGCGCGGGCACCACTGGCACCCAGGCTGCCGCGGGCTTTGACAACCACCCAAGCTGATGGGTTTCAAGCTGGGGAATGCTCGCCACGCCGCGTCCGCTCACCCCATTCCCTTTGGGGTGAGAGATTCCGGATGAGGTGTTAGCGCGCCATCGGCAGCGGCTTGCCCCGCTTGCTGCCGGTAGCGCTCTCGCTCTCCGGTTCGCCGTGGATGCCCGATTTGCGCGTGCGCCCCGCGCTGACCGCGCCCAGTTGCCCATCGCCGGGATACACCAGCGCGGCCTCGCGCTCGGGCAGTAGGCTCGCGACTTCTTTGAGCGTCTCTTCGAGGAAATCTTCTTCGCGCACGGTGCGAATGAGCCGGCCTTTGCGGTAGATCGCGCCCTTGCCGCGTCCGCCGGAGAGGCCCACGTCGGCGTCCATGGATTCGCCCGGGCCGTTGACCATGCAGCCCATGACGGCGACCTGGATAGGCGTCTGCACCTTGGCAAGCCGCTTCTCGACCTCATTGGCAATCTTGAGCACGTCGATCTCGACGCGGCCGCACGAGGGGCACGAGACGAAGGTGACACCGCGCGAGCGCAGCTCCAGCGAGCGCAGGATCTCGTAGGCGACGGGAATCTCTTCCTCCGGCTCGGCGGTGAGCGAGACGCGGATGGTGTCGCCGATGCCGCCGGCCAGCAGCAGCGCGAAGCCGACCGAAGACTTAACGGAGCCGGTGACGAGCGTGCCGGCCTCGGTGATGCCCAGGTGCAGCGGCACGTCGCTGGCGGCGGAGAAGCGCTGGTAGGCCTCGACGGCGGTGAGCACGTTGGAGCTCTTGAGTGAGACCTTGTAGTTCGTGTAGCCCAAGTCGTCGGCCCAACTGCAGTATTCGAGGGCCTTCTCCACCATGCGCCCGACCAGCTCCTCGCGCTCTTTGCGCCGCTCCTCGGCGGGATCGCTTTTGACGAAGGTGCCGTCGTCGAGCAGCTTGACCGAGACTTTGCGCATCTGCTCACCGCGCCTGTCGAGCGCGTCGAGCGAGCCGGAGTTGACGCCGATGCGCATGGCGATGCCGGCGCGCTTGGCCGCCTCAACGATGGCGGTGAACGCCTCGCGCCCGTGCTGGAGGTTGCCGGGGTTGATGCGCACGCCGTCCACGCCCTGCTCGATCGCCATGAGGGCAAGCTTGCCGTTGTAGTGGATGTCGGCGATCAGGGGGATGGAGATCTGCTGCTTGACGGCGCCGAGCGCCTGCGCGTCGATCTCTTCGGGCACGGCCACGCGCACCAGCTCGCAGCCGACGTCTTCGAGGCGTCGAATCTGCGCGACGGTGGCCTCTACGTCGCGGGTGTACATCGTGGTCATCGATTGCACGGCGATCGGCGCGTCGCCACCGATCCGCACGTTACCGACCTGAATCTGCCGGGTCTTTCTGCGCATTCGCCGCTCCAAAGTCTTGTCTATCGCTGTTCTCTGGCGTCATATCGTCAGTTGTCGGTCATGCTGCACTCGCGTTGGCAGGTGCGGCTCGCGCCCGCTGGTGCCAACCTGCCCCGTCAGATGATAGCGTAGCCGCCGGAGACGCGCACGCACTTGTGTGCGGTGTGGCGCAGGCTCGGGTACGCGCACCTCACAGCCTCGCAGCCCCACTCCCGCGCCCTCCCATAGTGCGCCGTAACCGCCTCCGGCTCCCCCTCTCCGCGCTGGAGAGGGGCTGGGGTGAGGTCCCTAATGGCCTGCTGCCAGGTTGCTGATATCGTTGATGGTGACGATCAGGATCAGGAAGAGCAGCGCGCCCATCCCGATGAGGTTGACCAGCGCCTCACGCTCCGGACTCAGCCGCTTGCCGCGCCGCACCACTTCGATGAGCACGAACAGCAGGCGCCCGCCGTCGAGCGCGGGAATCGGCAGCGCATTCACGATGGCCAGGTTCAAGCTCAGGTAGCCCGCCAGGAAGATCAGCGGATACCAGCCGATGGTGGCGGTATTGGCCGCGAACTGCCCCGTCGTCGCCACGATGCCTACCGGCCCTTGTACCGCCTGGTTGAGCGGTATCACACCACGCACGATCTGGCGGATGCCGTCCACGGTCGCGCCGATCACGTAGGGAATGTCGCCGAGGCCGCGCGCCGGCGCCTCCCAGATCGGATGGGTAACATGAATCGCTTTGGCGGGGTCCGAGCGGACGCCGAGATGCGCCTGCCCCTGCACCTTCGCCTGCACCGTCACCGCGACGGGCTCCGTCGTGCCGCTGTGCTGCACCAGCACCACGATCGGCACCGTCTGCGCCGTATGGTTCGCGGCGGTGATGGTGTTGGTCGTCGCGTTCACCAGGTCGTCGAATGTCTTGACCGTATGCCCGGAGATGGCCACAATATGGTCGCCGTCGCGGATGCCGGCTACCTGCGCCGGGCTATTCGGCTCGACGATCACATACGATGATGCGACGACCTGGCCAACCGCCTCCGCCGCAGTGAACAGCACGATGGCGAGCAGCAGATTCATCGTCACGCCGGCCAGCAGCACGATTGCGCGCTTGCTCGCCGGCTTCGCGCCGAAGCTGCGCGGATCGGGGTTGCCGCGCTCGTCGGTGGTCTCGCCGTTTTCGCCCGGCATGCGTACGAAGCCCCCAATGGGCAGCAAGTTGATCGAGTAAAGTGTCTCGCCACGCTTGATGCCGAAGAGCCGCGGCGGGAAGCCGATACCGAATTCGTCTACGCGGATGCCGGCCCACTTCGCGGTAATGAAGTGGCCGAACTCGTGGACCAGCACCATCAGCGCGAAGATCGGGATTGCCACCAACCAAAACAACGACATATTTTCACCTTCTCGGCTCGCACCGTGTCCGTTCCGGCTCAGGCGCCGGCGACCGCTCCCGAAGGCGCCGCCGAGACGGCGCGCGCGCGCGGCGGCAAGCCGCGCAGCCGCAGCACCTCGTCCTGCGCCCACTCCGACACTTCGAGCACGGTGGCGAGATCGGGATCGTCTACTATACGATGACGCGCGAGCACCGTTTCAAGTGTCTCAGCAATCTCATGCAGCTTCAGCTCTCCACGCAGGAACAACGCCACCGCCTGCTCATCCGCGCCAACCAGCACCGAGGGCGCCGTGCCGCCGCGCTTGCCAGCCTCGTAGGCCAGGCGCAGGCAGGGGAAGCGCGCCAGGTCCACCTCCTCGAAGTCCAGCCGCGCCACCTCTGGCCAGCGTAGCTCGCGCGTGAGCGCCGTGCCGGTACGCGCCAGCCGCGCGGGAAAGCTCAGCGCGTGCTGGATCGGCAGGTGCATGCTGGGCAGGCTCGCCTGCATCTTGATCGAGTCGTCTTCAAACTCGACCATCGAGTGAATGACGCTCTGTGGGTGGACGACCACTGCGATCCGCTCGTATGGTATGTCGAAGAGCCAGTGCGCCTCGATGACCTCCAGCCCCTTGTTCATCAGGGTTGCCGAGTCGATCGTGATCTTCGGCCCCATCTTCCAGGTTGGATGCGCGAGTGCCTGCTCCACTGTGACATCTGCCATGTCTGCCAGCGGCGTCTGGCGGAAGGGTCCCCCAGAGGCGGTGATGATGAGGCGGCGCACCTCGGCGGCGCGCTCGCCATGCAGGCACTGCCAGAGCGCGCTGTGCTCGCTGTCTACCGGGCGAATCTCGACCCCGCGGCGCCGCGCCTCGGGCATCACCAGATGTCCCGCCATCACCAGCGTCTCCTTGTTGGCGAGCGCGATGGTCTTGCCAGCGCGGATCGCCGCCAGCACAGGCTCGACCCCTACCAGCCCCGAGGTCGCCGCGACGACGATCTCGACGTCTGGATGCGTGGCCGCCGCGGTGAGGGCCGCCAGCCCCGGCCGCGCGCCGGGCAGCAGCGCCTCTAGCTGTGCGCGGGTCGCGGGGCTGTCGTCGGTGCAGCCGACCAGCGCCGGGGCGAACTCGCGCGCCTGCTCCGCCAGCAGGGCCACGTTGCTGCGTGCGACGAGGGCGACGATTTGGAAGTGGTCGGGGAAAGCGCGCACGACATCCAACGTCTGGCGCCCGATGGAGCCGGTGCTGCCCAGCACCGCGATGCGGCGGCGGGAATCTGGCATGCCTCTCGATCCTGTCCTGCGCTCCATGCGCCCGAGTGGGGGAGGGGAGCGCGCGCTGTGCGGTCCATCTTGCCGCCAAATTATAGCACAGGGCCGATTTGGGAAAAGGGCAGCACATGGGCGCGCGCGCATGGAATTTCTGCGCGCTGGCATGCCACGTGCACCGCTACATCACCACCTCCCCACGGGGTGTGATGGGTACGGACATGATGGGCTGGCGCCTGGGGAGCTCGGCACGCAGGCCGTGGAGAATCACGTTCAGCTCGGTGGCGAAGAGGGCATCGCGGTTGGGCGGCGGATCTCAAGACGGGCCAAGACCAGCCCGCTGTGATACCATGCCTCAAGCCCATCACGCGCCTTCAGGAGGAGGAAACACGTGAGTAACAACGGCTTGAACACTGTGGCGAGCAGGTTCAGCGTTGGCGAGACGCTCGATCGCTTGACCACGGCCCTCACCACGGCCGGTTTGCTGGTCTTCGCGCGCATCGACCACGCCAGCAACGCAAAAGGAGTTGGGCTGGACCTGCGCCCGACGCAGCTGCTCATCTTTGGCAACGCCAGGGGCGGCACTCCCCTCATGCTCGATAAGCAGACCGCCGGCATCGATCTTCCCGTCAAGGCGCTGGCCTGGGAGGATGAAGCGGGAAAGGTATGGCTGACCTATAACGAGGCGGAATGGCTTGCCGCACGGCACCAGCTAGGAGCCGCCAGCGCGGACGCCGTCAAGGCTATTGGCGCGGGTATGGCTTCGCTTGCTGCGAGCGTCACGTAAGAGGGGATTGGCGAGCGTCGGAGCCGGGTGCGGCGTCGCGGCTCATCCTCGGCTGACAGCGCTGAAAGGAACCGCAACGGCCCAGCCCAATTGTCTGGCCACTTTGCTCAATGTGCCAGCCGCACATCCGCGGGGAAGCCGCTAAAGGTCGCCTGTATTACGCCCTTGCCGTCCTGATTGGTATAGATCGCGGTGCCGGAGACGGTGCGCTTCGCTTCGTCGCGCTCGGTGACGGTCATGACGCAGGTGATGGTGTCGCCGACGTAGACGGGCGCCACATAGTCAAAGGTCATGCGCGTCGCCAGGAAGCCGATCATGCCACCCAGATGTGTCATCATGCTGGCAGTGAGCAGGCCAGGGATGATGGGCCGGTCAAACCAGCTCTCGGCGATAAAGGCGCTGTCCAGGTGATAGGGGTTGAAGTCGCCGGTGACCCCGCAGAAGAGCGCGACATCGCCCACCGTGAAGGTGCGGCGAAACGAGAACGTGCGGCCCACCGGCATCTCCGCGAAGGCCGCGCGCAATTGCTGCTTGAACTCCGGGGTCGCGTCCGCCATCGTTGCATCCTTCCCACTGTGCCCGCCACACCGCTCGCGCAGCTTGACTATAGCACCCGGGGTTGGCCGGGCCCATCCTCAGCAGCTTCATGCAGGCGGCCGTCTGGCGGCTGCCATAGCCGCGCCCGCGCCGTCCCGTTTATAATGTCGAGCGGACACATGGCGAGCGTAGTGCGGGATGGCGGGCATGGACGAACACGAGACGAGGTCGGGCGCGGGCGGGCTGGTCGTCGTCAGCGGGGTCTTCGATCTGCTCCACGTGGGGCACCTCCGGTTCCTGGAGGCGGCAAGACAGCTCGGCGATGCGCTGGCCGTCGGCATCGAAAGCGATGAGCGCGTGCGCCGCTGGAAAGGCCCAGACCGCCCCATCCAGTCTGAGGACGACCGCGCGGAGTTGGTGGCGGCGCTGCGGATGGTGGACCGCGTCTTCATCATCCGCGGCGAGCGTGTGGACCCGGACTATTACGTCGAGCTGCTGCGGCCGCTCCATCCTCGCCATCTGGCCGTCACCGCCGACGATCCATTGCTCGATGTCAAGCGCCAGGCGCTGGGCGCGGCCGGCATCGAGATGCGCATCGTCACCCCGCGCATCGAAAACTACTCCACCTCTCGCCTGGTGCAGCGCATCGGTTTCTCCTAAAGGAGATGGCCATGCTGGATGGCGAGGCGGCCGACCAGAGCGAGGCGTGGGGCGAGCTGAAGGAGCGCCCGTTTTCGCGTGTCGACAAGGCACGGCGGGGAGCGGTGGCAACGCTGGCCGTGCTGGGGGTGTTCGTGCTCCTGCTAGGCCCCGCGCCGCTGCTCGCCCCATTCGACGGCCTCGCGCGTGCGCTGCATGCTCGCCCTTCAGCCTCTCCCACAGCCACTCAATTGTCGCCGGAAGCGGCACTGCGGAATAGGACGCCTGCGGCCACCGCTCATGCGCTGCCGGGGCACGCGCCTGGCCGGCTCACCATGAGCGCCTGGCAGGAGATCGCCCTGCCCCCAGCTGGGCACGCACACATCTCGGTCGCGGCGCTGCCGCTGCATCCAGATGACCTCGTCGCCTGCGCCGCGGGCAGCCCCACGGTGGGACCAGCGATGACAGGTCCGCTCAGGCTCTGGCGCAGCGGCGACCTGGGCGGCAGTTGGACGCCGGTTTCCTTGCCGCGCACGAGCGCCACGAGCGCCACGAGCGCCACGAGCTCCACGAGCGCCAATACTTGTGCGCTGCGCATTGACCCCGACAACGGGACCCACCTTGCCGTCGTCGCGTCCATCACCGACAGGCCGGGCGCGGATTCGGACACACCCTCCTGCGCCGCGGCGTCCGCGTACTTCAGTGCCGACGGTGGAAGCCAATGGCAGCCGCTAGCCTTGCCAGCGAGCCCAGCCGCGACCAGCTCATTGCCCTGCGATCTGTGGGTCACCACGGCGCATCTCTACTGGTTTCACTACGCACGGTGCCCTGGCAACTGCCCGCCGCTCTCACATCTAGATCGCAGCGACGACGGCGGCGCGAGGTGGCGCGATGCCGGTGTGGGTCTTCCCTCCGCCGATTTCGTTCCTGTGTGGTCGAGCGACGCGGGCGGCGAGAGCTTCGCCGTCTGGGTGGTGCTGAGGACTGGCAGCGTGGGTACGGCGCCGCCGCAGATCTGGACGACGCATGACGCCGGACATAGCTGGCGCCTGCAGGGCAGTGTGACCGGCGCTTCCTTGTCGCGGATGCTTGCCTCGCACGAGCCGTCGTGGCGCCACTTCGGATTCGACGGGGTGCTCTACGACGCTCGCATTGGGCCACCGGCAACCGGCCGCGTGGATGTGCTGACCAGCGAGGGCGGCCGGCCCTGGTACGCCCTGCCGCCGCTGCCACTGCCTGGCGCAGCGCGTGATCTGCACTCCGGCATTACGCGCGTGCTCGGCGTCGGCACTGGCGGCAATCTGCTCGTGCTTGGAGGCCCGCCGGACCAGCCGCCGCCCGCGTACGATTCCACGAACGCTGCCACACCACCGCCCACGCCAGCATGGCTCTGGGAGTGGGACCGAGCCGCGCAGCGCTGGCGCGTGTCACCCTTCCCCGTACCCTTCGTTGCGGGTGACATCGCGATCTCCTGGGGCGCGGGCAATACGTTCGGCGGCGGTGGGATGTCGATCCAGGACGGGTACGGCGCCTACATTTGGGTGTTAGAGCAGGTGAGCGGAGACAGCAGGCTGTATCAGGCGTTCGTACTTGCCCAGTAGTCATGCTGGCATGGCACGATATGGCATGGCACGATATATGGTAGTGGAAGCGGCGATCAGTGGAGATGAGTGTCGCGCGGCGTCGCGCGAGAGATGGGAGGCCAGACAGTCATGTGTTTTGAGGTCAACGCAGTACCGCCAGAGCTGCCGCCGCACTTGAGCGCGCATCTCAGTTCGAGTAGCGGCGCGAGCGGCGGCGCGGGCACGAGCGGCGGCGCGGGCACGAGCGCGGGCCAGCATGTCACGCTGACCTCCGCCGACGGCACCGAGCTCGCGGCCTATGTGACGCGCCCGGCGGCGCCTACCGGCGCGGGCATCGTGATCTTGCCGGACGTGCGCGGTCTCTTTCATTTCTATGAGGAGCTGGCGCAGCGCTTCGCCACCGCCGGTGTCGAAGCGATCGCCATCGACTACTTCGGCCGGACCGCGGGCATGGCGCCGCGGCCAGACGACTTCGATTTTATGGCACACGTCGCCCAGGTGAAACTGGACCAGGTCATGCAGGATGTCGCCGCCGCCGTCGCGTATTTGCGCAGCATGCCTGGCGCGCGCGTCTCGGCGATCTTTACCGCCGGTTTTTGCTTCGGTGGCTTCCTCTCGTTCATGCAGGGGGTGCAGCACCACGGTCTGGCGGGCGTCATCGGCTTCTACGGCAATCCCGCCGGCACGCAGCGCTTTCCCAGCATCTCGCCGACCGCACAGGCGGCGCAGTTCGAATGCCCGGTGCTGGGACTCTTCGGCGGCGCGGACCAGGGCATCCCGGCTGAGAGCGTCCAGCAGTTCGATCAGGCGCTCGCCGCCGCGGGCATCGAGCACGAGCTGATCACCTACCCTGGCGCGCCCCACAGCTTCTTCGACCGCACCTATCAGCAATATCAGGCCGAGTCTGCGGATGCCTGGCAGCGTATGCTGAGTTTCATCAGGGCCCACACGCCCCCGCGCGCGTAAGCGCGCTTTCAGCGTCGAGCGCCCCCGTCCCGCCGCGGCGGGACGGGGGCGCGAAGGGTAGGCTCTTCACCGACCATCGCGGGCTGCGGTCGGCTCAATCACCTACTGGGTGGCTCGTTTCTGCTCTCCCTCATTCCGCACCTAGCCCCTCCAGGTAGGCCGCCACCGCTGCGGCCTCCGCGCCGCCCGCCTTTGCGTGTGACAGCAGCGAGATCCCGTGGGGACCCGCTACGCCCGACGCCGACGGGAACGCCGCGAGCGCCGCCCGCACCACGTCCAGCTTGCCTAGCATCGCCGCCGCAAACAGATCCAGCCGCGCGCTGTGCTCTAGGAGATACTCCGCGATGTCGCGCCGCCCCATGTGAGATGCCGCGCCGAGCGGCGTCTCCCAATCGCCGCCACCCCAGTCCCATGCCGCGTTCACCAGCCGCGGCTCCCGCTCTAGCAGCTCGCGCACGCGGCCCAGGTCGCCGTGCGCCACCGCCACTATCTCGCGCACCAGCGCCGCGTCCAATGCCTGTGGCCGTTCCTCCGCCATGTGGTACTTCTCCATTCGGGGATTCTGCAGGCACGCATCATGCCGCGCAGTCGGGGGCTCGCCCGGCGCCAAACCACGCCAGGCGAGCCTGGCGTGGTTGCCGTTTCAGGTGATGCCTCGCCCAGGATAACCCATGGCGGATTCCGCCCGCAACTCGGGAAGCCCGGTTCGCCCGCGCCCCCGCTTCCCCCCGGAGTGGTAAGGGGGGAAGCGGGGGTAGGCTACTCGCCGACCATCGCGGGCTGCGGTGAGATGCTCTCGCCGCGCTCCGCCGCCTTCTTCGACGCCTCGACCGCCGGATCCCTCCCCAGGAAGATCGCGAGCACTGTGGCGATTCCGCAGCCGATCATCGCCACCGTAAACGTGTCGTTGAGCGCGTGCGTCGCCGCCAGCGGAAAGATATGCTGCGCCACGTAGGATTGTGAGAACTGTTGGGCGAACTGGGTGGTTAACTGCTGCACGCAGGCCTGAATCGCCTGCGCCTGGCTGCCGACCTGCGCCGCGCAGTGCGCCACCAATATTCCGAGCGGCGAGCTTGGATCCTGAGGCGAGCCGCTGGTGTGCTGGGCGACCGCCTGCTGTGTCGCCGCCTGAATTTGCGGCTTATAGGTCGTGGTGTACTTCGTGGTCTGCTGCACGAAGTACGTGGTCAGCGCCGTCAGTCCCACCGCGCCAGCCACCTGGCGCATGGCGCTCGTCAGCGAGGAGGCGCGCGCCATCGCGCGATTGCTGATCACCGAAAGCGCCAGCGTCTGCAACGGGATGTTGGTGAAGCCGAGGCCGAGGCCGCGCAGCACCAACCAGACCTGGAGCGATTGCCAGGTTGTGTTCGGGTCTAGCCGCGTGAAGCCGATGGTGCCGATCGTCACAAACGCGAAGCCCAGCGTGACCAGGATACGCGGGCCGACCCGGTTATAGAGCCTGCCAGCGAACAGGGTAGCTACCGCGGCGGAGACAGA
>Ga0207646_10005116_pt1 | contig 13903 bp, 12 predicted proteins | sample KBSK5502metaG_FD_184343 | JGI IMG/M metagenome (GOLD analysis project Ga0207646, IMG submission 184343) | Corn, switchgrass and miscanthus rhizosphere microbial communities from Kellogg Biological Station, Michigan, USA - KBS K5-50-2 metaG... | ecosystem: Host-associated > Plants > Roots >... | reverse complement strand
GCGATCAAGAGGACAGTGACGGCGAAGGGCGCTTCTAAAGGAACGAGGCCGACTCGTTTAGTTAGCCGCCTTTGAGGCGGCACTGCTCATCAAGCCACCGGCACTGCCGGTGGTGTCTGACTCGGCGGGGGCACTGGGGAAGATTGGAACATCGGAGGCGGTGCAAGCGCTGATTAGTGCGTTGCGCGATGAGAGCGCGGATGTACGGAGTTTTGCGGGAGGGGCTCTGGGAGAAGTATCTAAAGGGCGCACAACAAGAGGAACTCAAGAGGTAACTAACCAAATCGCAACCGAGTTGCGTGTCGCGCTTAATGAGTCGAGGAATGAAATGGTGGTTTACGTATCTATTGGTGGTAAAAACTATCCACATGTTTATGATTGTCTATGGGAAGCACTGTGGATAATATGCCAAATGATGGAGTCTGCAAAATCAGCCAGCAGATGAATGGCTACACACTCTTTTGCTGCTGGTCTCAAGCCGTCAAGCCTTGGGGTTGCCGTAAGCGCGGCTGTCAATTATCCTCATCGCGGTCGTGGCTTGGACCTGTGGCTCGGCGCTGTTGTTTAGGATTGAAAACGAAATTATTTCACTAAGAGCTAGCTCCTGGGAGCGCACGCTTCCAGCGTGCTTGCTGGCGAACCGGGCCCTTCCCGTCGCAGGGGGCCTGCTCTCGCAAGCAAGCACGCAAGGATGCGTGCGCTCCCAGGTTTAGAACACGCCGTCTCAGCCGGTATTTCAGAGCGGTTCACTATGCTACGGGCGTCATTGAAAGGCTGAAGCGGAGGGCTTGAGGGGAGCGCGAGATGGAGACAGAACAGATCGTCACACCCGGTGACATCCAACAAAGTTCGAGCTGGCGGGCGGTGAGCGCCCGCGTGATCGAAGCGGTCATCGGCGCCGTCTTGCTCGCGGCCGGATTGATCAAGGCGTATCAGCCGCTCGACTTCATTCAGCAGATCACGGACTACAAGATCATCACCGCGCCCACGCCGGTCAAGCTCATCGCCTGGGTCATGATCGCGGTGGAATGCGCGCTTGGGGCGGCGCTCATCGCGGGCTACCGGCGGCGGGTAGCTGTGCCGGCGGCTGGGGCGCTGTTCCTGGTCTTCCTCGCCACGCTCGGCTGGGCTTGGTATTCGGGGGCGACGGCGGACTGCGGCTGTTTCGGCTCGTGGGTGAAGCGCACGCCGGCGCAGGCTTTCTTGGAAGATGCTTTGATGCTTGGCGCCATTGGCGCCGCCCGGATGCTGAACAGGAACGAGCCCGCCCGTTATCGGCCTTGGCGCCTGGTCGTAGTGGCGGTGGCAATGATCACCGGGCTGGCGGTCACCGCCTGGGCGACTCACAGCCCGCGACAATCGAACGACCCTTTAGTCCGGTTGCGGGCGCAGGCACAGCAAGAGAGCCCTTTCAGAGACCTGAAGATTTCAGACCTGGCGGAGGACGTGCGGAAGGGCTTCTACCTGGTCGCGTTGATCGACACCGGCTGCGAGCATTGTCAGGCCAGTGTGCCGGCGCTCAACAACGTCTATGCCCAGCGCGAGAGCTTGCCGCCGCTGGTCGCGCTCTGCTCGAATGAGGCGGGCGAGGTGGCCAGATTTCAGCAAAAGTTTGGCGCTCGATTCCCCATCGGCCGGATTTCACCCGCCGATTTTACACGCCTGTTTGAGCGGGGCAAGCCGCCGCGCATCTTTCTGCTGCGTGACGGCGCAGTAGTCAAAATCTGGGACGGGGTTGTGCCGCCTGAGGCCGAGATCAAGTCGCTCCACTCCCGGTAATTTCAAATCAATGTCCGGGACGCGGCTGGTGCAGTACGGGGAGCGTGAGCGACCTGAGTCTCGTGGATGAGGCCCATGACGGAGCACCAGGTCGCTCACGCTCCCTGTACTGCACCGTACACTCAAATGTGTTACTCACGCTGACGCCGGCTGCCGCGTCTTTCCGCGATCTCAGTCATCCCTTGACAGGCGGCCATCCCCGGTCACAGAATCCACGCAACCAGGTAACTCGCAATTCGTACCATCGAGGCTCCCGGCGCCAGTCGCCGGACCCGCTTCTGAGACGCAGAGCCATGCAGACACCGCCAGCGAACGAAGTCACGCAACTGCTGCTGGATTGGAGCCAGGGTGACCAGGCGGCCCTGGATCGATTGATGCCGGTGGTTTATCGGGAATTGCGTAAGCTCGCCGGCAGCTATCTGCGCGGCGAACGGCCCGATCACACATTGCAACCTACGGCGCTCATTCACGAGGCCTACCTGCGACTCGTCGATCAAAGCTTTCCGCAGTGGCGGAACCGGACGCACTTCTACGGCGTGGCCGCGCAGTTGATGCGCCAGATTCTGGTCGAACACGCCCGCGGGCAGGCGGCGGCCAAGCGCGGTGGCGGCGCGCAGAAGCTCTCGCTCGAGGACGCCACGATCTTTTCCCGGGAGCGGGCCGCCGATTTAGTGGCGCTCGATGATGCGCTCACAGCGCTGGCGGCCTTCGATGCGCGCAAGTGCCGCGTGATCGAGTTGCGCTTCTTCGGCGGCTTGAGCGTGGAGGAGACGGCCGAAGCGCTGGGCATCTCCGTCGCTACCGTCGGCCGCGAGCTGCGGCTGGCCCAAGCCTGGCTACATCGGCAGATGAGCAACCACCCATGACCCCCGAACGCTGGCGACAGATCGAGGAAGTCTTCCAGGCCGCCGCCGAATGTGCGACCGAGCGGCGCGCTACGTTCCTGGATCAGGCCTGCGCCGGTGATGACGCGCTGCGGGCGGAAGTCGAGTCGCTGCTCGCCCACGAAGCGAAGGCCACCTTCATCGAAGCGGCCATCAAGGAGGCGGCGGAGTCGCTGCCACCCGAGGCCGCGGAGTCTGTCATCGGCCGGCGGATCGGCGCCTATCGGGTGAGCGGCCTCGTCGGGCACGGCGGCATGGGCGCGGTTTATGCAGCCGTCCGCGACGACGATCAATACCGCAAACAGGTCGCGCTCAAGCTCGTCAAGCGAGGCATGGATACCGACTTCGTGCTCAGCCGGTTCCGGCACGAGCGGCAAATCCTGGCCGGCCTGGAGCACGCTCATATCGCCCGCCTGCTCGACGGCGGCACGACTGAAGACGGTCTGCCGTACTTCGTCATGGAATACGTCGAGGGTCAGGCGATCACCCACTACTGCGAGACCAAGCGGCTCTCTGTCCCGGAGCGGCTGCGACTCTTCCGCCTGGTCTGCTCGGCAGTCCAGTACGCGCATCAGAACCTCGTCGTCCATCGCGACCTCAAGCCGAGCAACATTCTGGTGAGCGTAGAAGGGGCGCCGAAGCTCTTGGACTTCGGCATCGCCAAGCTGCTCCACCCCGAGCTGTCGCCGGAAGCGCCGACCCAAACCGCGACCGGGATGCGGCTGATGACGCCGGATTATGCCAGCCCGGAGCAAGTGCGCGGCTTGCCCATTACGACGGCCAGTGACATCTACAGCCTGGGCGTAGTGCTCTATGAGCTGTTGACGGGTGAGCGCCCCTACCAATTCAAGAACTACTCGCCGCCCGAGATCGAGCGGGTGATCTGCCAGACGGAGACGGAGAGGCCGAGCGTGGCGGTGGGACGGGGCAAGGACGCTCCGGCGAAGCTGCGGAAGCAACTGGCCGGGGACCTGGACAACATCGTGCTCATGGCGATGCGCAAGGAGCCAGAGCGGCGCTACCAATCGGTCGAGCAATTCTCGGAGGACATCCGCCGCCATCTCGAAGGCCGGCCGGTGATGGCGCGCCAAGACACGCTCGGCTACCGCGCCGGCAAGTTTGTCCGCCGGAACAAACTGAGCCTCGCCGCCGCCGCGCTGGTCATCCTGAGTCTGGTGGGCGGGATCGTGGCGACCACCTATCAGGCGCGGCGTGCCGAGCGGCGCTTCCAGCAAGTGCGCAAGCTGGCCAACACCTTCCTCTTCGATTTTCACGACAAGATTGAGCTGCTGCCCGGCTCGACCGAAGCGCGCGAGATGGTGGTCAAAACGGCGCTCGAATATCTCGACAGCCTCGCGCGGGAAGCGGCCGGCGATCCGGCGCTCGAATTGGAATGGGCGGTCGCCTATCGAAAAGTCGCTGATGTGCAAGGCTATCCGTATGCACCCAGCCTCGGCCACACCGAGGCGGCGGTGCAGAGCTATCAGAAAAGCGTGAGTCTGGCGCAGAAGCTGGTCGCGCAGGATGCAGCCAATCCCGCTGTTCGGCGGGCGCTCGCCGCAGGCGACTACAAACTCGGCGTGATGAAAGCGGAGAGCGGCGACAAGCCTGCCGGCGTCGTGGCGATGCGCGCCGCTTTGCAGGTGGCCGAACCGCTGGCGCAGCAAACAGGCGACCCGCTCGACATGGCCCTCGTCGAAAACTGTTACGTGCGGATCGGCTATGTGCTGTTGGAGACCGGCAATGCGGCGGGCGCGCTGCAAAGTTTCCGGCGCTCGCAGGAGTTGACTGAACGCCGGGCCGCCGCGCATCCGAGCGACCGGGCTCAATTCGCCGTCGCCACCTGTCGCATGGACATCGGGCAAGTACTGGGGGATACCGGCGATCCGGCGGGCGCACTAGAAAATTACCAGCAGGCGCAACGCACCTTCGCCGCGCTCGTGGCCAAAGAACCGATGCAGCCGAACTATCGCCGCAATCTGCATGTCGCCTATGAACGGCTGGGCAATTATTCCGGCCATCCGCGCTCGATCAACCTCGGCGACCGTCAGGCGGCGCTGAAATATTTCCAGCAAGCGTTCGCGCTCGAAGAAGAGCTGGTCGCCGCCGATCCGAAGAACGCCCAGGCCCGCCTCGGACTGGCGGACAGTTACGAAAGATTGGCCGGCCTGCTGGCGGAGTCCGATCCGGCGCAGAGCGCACAACTGTATCGCCAGGCGCTTGCCCTCACGCGCGCGCTCCTCGAAGCCGCGCCGAACGAATTTCGCTACCTGACCCGCCACGCCAATTACCTCTCCAGTCTGGCCGCGCCGTTGCGCCGTTTGGGCGACCGGCAGGGCGCGCTCGAACAGGTTCGTCAGTCGCTGGAGATCCTGCAACCGTTGGCGGCGAAGGATCCCACGGATGGCGAGTTGCAAAACGATCTGCACGCCGCCTTCACCGCGCTCGCCGACACTTTGCTCAATGCAGGCGACCGAGCGGGCGCGCTCGAACATTATCGCCAGGCGCTCACCCTCGCCGAGACCTCAGCCGCAGCCAAGCCGGCAGATTTATACGCCCAGTGGCGGCTGGCCGATTCTTACGCGAGCCTCGGCCAGTACCACGCCACGCTCGCCGCTGCTCCTAAGGCTCCGCTCACTGAGCGCATCGCGAGTTGGCGCGAGGCGCGCGCATGGCGGCAAAAAAGTCTCGCCGTGTGGGACGGCTGGGGCCAGCATGCCGTGTCGAGCGTCTTCAACACCACCCGCCGCGAGCAAGCCGCCCGCGCCCTCGCCCAATGCGAAGCGGCGTTGACCAAGTTAGGGACCACGCCGGAACGCTGACGCTCACACCCCGAAATAATTTGACCTGCGCGGATGGATCAGTACCGCGAGCGGTAGCGAGCGTGGTGCCCACGGCAGATCCATGGTGGGAGCGACGCTCGCTACCGCTCGCGGTACTGACTCGCAAGCCATCCGCACCAGTCGAAAAAATATTTTGATTCCGTGAGCGATTTCGCCGCTCGTTTTCGCCTGTCTAGGTGAGCGGCGATGTTCGCCGCTAGCAACTTCAAACAACAGCTACGGGGAAGCCGAGGTCGAGCGACCCAGGCCACCCCAAGTTAAGCTGCGGCGACAGGTGAGATGCCACCTGCGCCATCAGGCCCTGAAGAAGGGCGAAAGGAGACCGTATGTCAACCGTCTATGTTGAAGAGATCGAACTGCACGTGGAAGAGATCGAAGAGATGATCGCTCCGGCCCTGACCGCCAACCACAACGAGACCTTCACCGTTGATTTGGAGGTCGAGGAGTTGGAGGCAGTGATCGCTCCGGGGGCCATTATTCACGATTAGTGCTCAAGCTGACGACCTGCTTTTCGGCCGGGGGGATGAGCACAGATGGCCATCGCCCTCGGCCACGAGGCGGGCGCCAGGGTAGGGTTGGGCGGCAGCGGTGGTCGCGGCCATCAAGAGCAGAGAAGTTGAGGAGAGTCCGGAGCCGTCTCAGCCTTGAACTGTCACCCGGCCTCTCCTGACTGCTCTCGCTTGGCCCAGGCAGCTCTCAACTTCAGCGCCGCCGCCGGCCCCGGCCCCTGGGCACCACCTCTTCCAGGCTCTCAGCTTCCAGCAGCCGCAGGCCCCATTCTTCCAATGTGGCGGCATCCGCCGCTTCAAGCTGCGCGACGGCCCACTTCGGCAGCCGGCCGAACCGGTGTTCAAGCTGGCGGCGCAGTAAGCCGACTTTGCCGCGCTCCTCGCCTTGCTTCTCGCCATCGAGAAAGATTCCGCGCAGGAACGAGTTCTCCATGATGTCGATCTCGAACGGCATTTGTTGCACCTCCTCTTTGATCAACTCTTCCGCCTGCCGCAGCCCCGATAATATCAGAAGTTGCGTCAGCCGATCCAACCGCTGGCGCTGCGGCAGGCGCGCGATCCGCCGCAGGATGCGCCGCACGCTCTCGCGCCTGGCTCCCTGGCGGCAGAGAATCGCCAACAGGTTATCGGCCGGCGCTTGGCTGGCGAGCAGCGGCGCGGCGTCCAAGTCGCGGATGTCGAGCACCTGATAGCGGAACTGCAAGTGCTCGTGCTCCAGCCGCCCGGTCATCGTCAGTGGTTTGGAGCCGACGTAGAGCACCTGCTGCACGGGCGGGCGCTGGAATTGGCGCCAGAGCAGGGGGTAGTACTCCAGCATCCGCCAGTCCATCTCCTCATCATTGTCGCTTTGCACTTCGAGCTGATGAATCTCGCCATCAGGCAAGCGATAGACCAGGTCCGGGCGCCGCATCTTCACCGCCGGGTATTCGACCGTGAGCAATTCTACGGGTGTCGCCCCGGCCAGCAGCGTGAGCAGGCGCGTCGGCGGCGTCTGGAAGAGTTCCTTGAGCGTCGTGTCATAGCGCATAGAGGTGTTGCCTGGTGCGGCTCATCTTATCGGTCAGAAGCCCACGGCGGCAAGCCGGGAGGTGCGCTGCTCAGGAGACCGTATGTCAACCGTCTATCTTGAAGAGATGGAACTGCACGTGGAAGAGATCCAAGAGGTGCTCGCTCCGGGTGATGGCCTGAGCTATGCCCTGACCCACAACCACAATAAAACATTCGTCGCTGATTTGGAGGTCGAGGAGTTGGAATCAGTGATCGCTCCGGCCCTTTCCAGCAACCACAATGAGACGCTCATTGGCGACAGGCAGTAAGTTCCGGAAAGGGCACGATGAATTTCAGCATCTGCCCCCGGCCGTCAGGTGGCCTTCATCTGACGGCCGGGGACAGACCCAATCATCTGATCGGCATCATTCGAAGGCGCGGGATTGAGATGATCCTCTTCGATGAACGCTTCCTTTCCGCGTGAGCTGACCACTGCACTGCGCGCCACTGGCCTAAGGCCGGTTGCTGAACTTCTCGTAGAGCTTCGTGTGCCGGGTCGAGAGGTCCACCGGGTGGCCGTTGATGAAGAGGTGCTTGACGTTGGTGCCGCAACTCCAGCGGATCGCCGTCGGTCACAATCAAGTTGGCGAGCTTGCCGACTTCGATGCTGCCGACGAGGTTGTCGCGCCGAAGATTTGCCCCGGGTAGATGATGACGGCCTTCGGCCTACTTCGTGGAGAGGCCCGGCGGTCCGCCCTCGACATTCACCGCCTCAGGCGCCGCGAGCGGCGGGCAATCATTGAGGGCGGGGATGAGTTCTGTTTGCAACTCGGCGACCGAAGCGAAACGTCCGGTGCGATCTTTGGCCAGACATTTTTGGAGCACTGCGTCCAGGCGTTGCACTTCTTTGACGCTGCTCTTTAGCTGAAATGGCTGGTGGAGGATCGAGTTCAGTAATGCCCCGTGCGTCCTGCCGCTAAAGGGGCGGTTGCCGGTCAGGGCTTCCACCACCATCACTCCCAGCGAGAAGATGTCGGTGCGCTCGTCTACGTCTTCCCCGGAGAGCTGTTCCGGGGACATGTAGCCGAAGGTGCCCATCACTGTCCCCGGGGCCGTAAGACTGTTTGGGTCCGCCGTCTCCAGCAGTTTGAATTTTGCCAGGCCGAAATCCAGCACCTTAATCAGCGGACGGCCAGGCTCCTGGCTGGTGATCAGGATATTCTCCGGTTTGAGGTCACGATGGATCACCCCTGCCCCGTGCGCCGCTTTGACCCCTTCCAGCACTTGCTCGAACCATCGAGCCGCCACCACCGGAGGGAGACTCCCGGCTCGCTTGAGCTCCGCGCGCAAGGTCGGTCCGGGCACTAATTCCATGACCAGGTAGGCGCCTTCCGTCCTGATTCCGCCATAGTCATAAACCGTAATGATGTTCGGATGGTTCAATCTGGCCGAAGCGCGGGCTTCGCGCTCAAAGCGCCGTAAGGCAGTCCGGTCTCCGAACATGCTACCGGTGAGCACCTTGATGGCAACCTTGCGACCCAGACGCAGGTCCGTGGCCTGATAGACGGCCCCCATGCCGCCTTTGCCGAGCAATTGCTCTAACCGATATTTTCCTTCAATCGTTCGCTCGACCGGCAAGGACAGCGCCAGCTTGCTGTGATCCTTTGGGCACACTTGCTCCGTGCTGTCGAAGCAGGCGCCACAGGCAGGGCATTCTTTGACCAGGTTGACCTGCCGTTCTTCTAAGCGCGCGAGCACCTCACGCTGGACCTTGGCGTCCTGGTCCACTCGCCCCTTGAGCCAGACGTTTTCATAGACCACGGCTATTTGTTTGGCGACGGCTTCGAGCAGGCGGCGGTCGGTGGGCGTGTAGGGCTCTTCCGATTTCTTCTCTCCCAGCAGGAGCAAGCCCATCAGCTGCCCATCGGCGCCGCTCATCGGCACCAGCAGATGAATTCCCAGTTGGTCGAGCCAGGCTTGTTCGGCGGGCGGCAAAGCGTGGTTCGGGGCGAAAGGGTATGCTTGAGCGCTCCGCTCGCCCTCCATTAGGCGGAGTAATTGGGACTCCGCCGCGATGGTCAGGTGCTCGGAGTGGCTGCCGGAGTAGTAGCCCAAGGTGAGATCAAGTTTTTCCGCTTCCCGGTAATAGACATTGAGGCGTTGGGGGTGAAGGGCGGCCTCCAATTGCCGGCTGACCAGCTTGGAAATCTCAGACATCGAGTCTAGCCCTTGGATCTCATCGATGAGTCCGAGCAAGATCTGTTCCTGGCGGTAGGCCTCACGGAAGAATTTCCGGTCCACCCACTCACTCAATTGACGGCGGAACTTCAGGCTGAGCGCCGCCGCGGCGATCAACAAGGGGTAGGTCAGGTGAGAGAGGAGCAGGTCTTTAAGGGTGCGGTCGGGATTGGCGATGATCCCATACGCCACTCCGATGAGCGGCAGCGCCAGCATCAGGCGCAGCACATTTTTGGCGAGCAGGTACTGCAGGCCGCGCCGGATGACCAGATTGATGTCAAAGACCCGATGCTTGACGATGGCGTAGCCCCAGCTCGCCGGTACCATCACCAGGGCGATGCTCACCATCACTTCCAAGGTATAGAAGGTCTGGCTCCTGAAAACGGGGCTGGAGCCGGCGATCTTTGAGATAAAGGACCCTACATTCAGGACAATAAAGGGGAGCACGCCGGCCACTGAGCCGTAGATCACCCACTTGATCCGGTAGCGTTGATTGGCCCCCTCGACCAGGCGGTAATTGCGGACCAGCACCGCGCAGATAGCGATCGTTCCTGCAATGGTAAGAGAGGTGTTATAAATGGAGTAGGCTTGGAGCAGGCGGGTTTGGTTGAAATAAAACGCCATCGCCATCTGCCCGCTCAGACTGATTCGATCAAGCAGCAAGCCTGCAAAAAATACGATGGCGCCGCACACATAAAGGGGCCATCTGAGGAAAGCCCAGAACCGCCCCTGGGGGACACCAGGGGGAAAGCGGTAACAGAGATGATATCCGAGGGGAAGATAGAGACCTCCGCCGGAGAAGAGGTGAATCAAAAAGAAAATGTAGATTTCGGGCCTATCAAATAAGTAGGCCAGGGGGGCGATGGCTGAGAACAGCCAGTTGAACGCCATGAGAAAGAAGACGCCAAAGGCCAGCCGGGCGATCTTCTCTTCAGGCTTGGCCATCCCGATCAACAAGGCGACGAGGTAAAACGCGAGACTGAGGGGAAGGCAGGTGAAGATGGTTACCTTAACTCGGTAGATGGAGATGGGGAAGAGGACTTGCTTCAGTTCAATCTGTTGCTCTCCGCCATGGCGCTCAATGCGCATGGTGTAGGGCTGCCCCAAAGGAACTGAATTTAGTTTCCAGAAGGGACCGATCCGACTGACCCGAGTGTCATCATTGAGCGCGAGGATTTTATCGCCGACTTGCAGCTTGCCGGCGGCCGGCCCTTGCTGATCTACTACGGCGATATAAACCCCATCGCCTTGGCGAACGGTACCGTATCCATACTTGGAAAGGTTGCGATAGCGAACAACCATCACCCCCGCGAACAGATAGCAGCCCAGCGCAATCGCTCCGCTCAGCACCACCAGCCAGAAGAAACGAGGCCGGCCGGGGGGCGCTGAGCCGTAGTCTTTTCCCCCTCCATCACCAGCGTTGGGCCTTCGCTCTCGGCCAGCGCCTGAGCCGCGACTTCAAGTGCCGGAGCTTCAATGAACTGATCGGCCCGCTCGTGGAAGCGGAGCAGCGATTCCACCTCGCGGCGCAGCGCCTCATCCCCACCACAGGCTGCGGCGAGGAAGGCGGAGCGCTCTCCCGCCTCGCGCTCCAGCGCCGCGTGGTAGAGCCGCTCGATCTGCTGCCACCGTTCAGGCTTCATCTGTTCCGGCCTCATCGCTCCCCTCGCCGCTGATTTCACGCAGGAGCCAGGCCTTGGCCAGGCTCCAGTCACTCAGCACGGTCCTGGGCGAGACCTTGAGCACCTCGGCCGTCTCCGCCACGCTCAAGCCCCCAAAGAAGCGCAGCTCGACCACCCGGCTTTTGCGCTGATCGATGGCGGCCAGACTCACGAGCGCCTCGTCGAGCGCGAGGAGGTCCGGGGCTTGCTCGGCAGAAAAGACGGCGGCCTCTTCCAGCGGCACGTGGTGCGCCTCGCCGCCGCGTTTGAGGTAGTTGTGAGAGCGGGCGTGATCGACCAGGATGCGCCGCATCAACTGGGCCGAGACGGCGAAGAAGTGGGCGCGGTTCTGCCACTCGACCTGGCTCGCGTCAACGAGGCGCAGGTAAGCCTCATGGACCAGGGCCGTGGTTTGCAGCGTGTGGCCGGCACGCTCCCGCCCCAGATAGCGCTTGGCCACGCGGCGCAGTTCTTGATACACCAGCGGCATTAACTTCTCAAGCGCTGCCTGCTCACCCTGGCTCCAGGCAATGAGCAACTGGGTCACTTCGTGTGGCGAGGGTGTCATCGCTCCCCCTTTAGATCGGTGTTCATTGGCGTGGGTGGGACAAGATGGCATCTTGTCCCACCATCAAAAGCCTTTACTTCGGAGAAACCCAGACCCGCCAATGAAAACCAATCTAGTCAGTCAGACTCATCGTCGGCGCCGGAGATTATATCACTCCTGAAAAGCTCTCTCAGTGGCTGGCCGGTAGCCGAAGATTTATTTTCGAGGGGCCTGCAGTTTTCGTCCGCCAATCCCGCATAAGTAGATGAGGGCAGCAAAGGGCTGTCCCGAGAGGTAGCAAGGTATGAATTCCATTGAGACGAAAGGAGACCAATATGTCAGACAAGAATCAGATCGTTATTACGGAGGAGATTGAACTGAACGTGGAAGAGATCGAAGAGATGATCGCTCCGGCCCTGTCCGCCAACCACAATGAGACGCTCATTGGCGACAGGCAGTAAGTTCCGGAAAGGGCACGATGAATTTCAGCATCTGTCCCCTGCCGTCAGGTGGCCTTCTCAGTCATCTGACGGCCGGGGACAGCCCCAATCATCTGATCGGCACCATTCGAAGGTGCGGTCTTGAGAAGGTCCTCTTCGATGAGCGCTTCCTTTCCGCGTGAGAGGACCACTGCACTGCGCGCCACTGGCCTCAGGCCCAATGACGTTGAATTAGTGGCGCAAGATGGGATCTGGCGCTGGTTCCCGCGAGCGCAGGTTCCATCAGCACAAGATGCCATCTTGTGCCACCTCTCTTCATTCCATGCCACTGGCCTAAGGCCGGTTGCTGAACTTCTCGTAGAGCTTCGTGTGTCGGGTCGAGAGGTCCACCGGGTGGCCGTTGATGAAGAGGTGCTTGACGTTGGTCCGGAACTCCAGCGGGTCGCCGTCGGTCACGATCAGGTTGGCGAGCTTGCCGACCTCGATGCTGCCGACGAGGTTGTCGACGCCGAAGATTTGCGCCGGGTAGATCGTCACCGCCTTCAAGGCTTCGTCTTTGGGCAGGCCGAAGGCTGCGGACGTGCCCGCCTGGAAGGGCAGGTTGCGCACGTAGGCCGCGTCGTTGGTCTGGAAGGCGAACTTGACGCCGGCCTGGTGCAGCTTGGCGGCGTGCGCGTAGTTGAGATCGTAATCGTCGTCCTCGCGGCTGGGGACTTCGCTCACGATGGGGCCGATGATCACCGGCACGTTCTTTTGCTTGAGCAGGGGCGCCACCTTCCACGCCTCGTCGGCGCCGCTGAGGATCAGTTTGAGCTTGTACTTGTCGGCCAGGTCAAGAGCGCCTTTGATGTCGCGCTCGGAGTTGACGACCATCAGCACCGGCATTTCACCTTTGACGACCGGGACCAGCGCTTCGAGCGCGAGGTCGGTCGGCCGGGCAGGCAGGCTCTTATCCTTGGCGCGTGCCTCTAACGCTTTGGCATAGGCCTGGGCGTCTTCGAGCTTCTTGCGCAGCGCTTCCAACTGGCGGTCGCGCTGCTGGCGGAGGGCATCAGCCGTTTCGGTTTGAATGAAGAACCCGCCGCCGCGCCCGCCGAAGCTGGTCCGCGGATATTCCATCTCCATCGCCACCGATGCCTTGAGCGCCATCTCCTGCGGCGTCCAGCCGTCGAGGTTGATCAGCGACGCCTGGCCGGAGACGAGCCGGCCGCGCGGGCTGGTGAGCACCGTCGTGATGCCGTTGGCCCGCGCCACCGGGATCAGCTCGCTGTGCGGCTGCACGGCCACGAGCGCCTTCATGTGCGGGTTGAAGTCGCCGAGTTCGGTTATGTCCTGCGTCTCGCGGATGGACCCGATCTCGGTCAGTCCGAGGTAGGTGCCGGCGTCGATCAGCCCCGGATAGACTGCGAGGCCGCGGGCGTCGATCACCTTGGCGTCGGCCGGGACCGCGACGTTCTCGCCCACGGCCGCAATCTTCCCGTCGCGAATGACGACGGTCCCGCGGGCAATCGTCGGGCCGGTCACCGTCACGACCTTCGCGTTGCGGATCGCGTAGACCGGCGTTTCGGCCGTGACTCCGCACAGCGGCAGGAGCGAGGCGAGCAGGCCCAGGAGGGCCAGGGAGAGTGTGGTTCGCTTATTCATCAGGTTAGGTCTTCTCATCATTGACTCCTTACTGTGTTCCTTTAGAGTCTAAGCCGTTTTCTCTGGCAAAAATTTCCAACACAAAGGATCAAAGGAGACCGCTTAAAAAGTCGGGTGACAGCCCCATATGTAGTGGTGGTCGCGTTGCGTAAAAACAATATGCGATACGTTACAGGCACTTTTTAAGCGGTCTCCAAAGGGACAAAGGGGCAAAGGCTTTCATTGGCTTCAATTCTTTGTTCCTTTGATCCTTTGGAGACCGCTTAAAAAGTCGGGTGACAGCCCCATATGTAGTGGTGGTCGCGTTGCGTAAAAACAATATGCGATACGTTACAGGCACTTTTTAAGCGGTCTCCTTTTATCCTTTGTGT
>Ga0207646_10005115_pt1 | contig 13909 bp, 15 predicted proteins | sample KBSK5502metaG_FD_184343 | JGI IMG/M metagenome (GOLD analysis project Ga0207646, IMG submission 184343) | Corn, switchgrass and miscanthus rhizosphere microbial communities from Kellogg Biological Station, Michigan, USA - KBS K5-50-2 metaG... | ecosystem: Host-associated > Plants > Roots >... | reverse complement strand
GCAGTAGCTGGCGGCTGGTCACCGCGCCCCTCCCGGCCGGCTTCGCCCAGGGCGCTCTCAACGGCATGTCCTGCGTCCCGGCCCGGTGCACCGCCGTCGGCGCCTGGTCCGGCGGGCCGGTCCCCATCGCCACCCTGGCCCTGGCCAACTGATCGCCGCGAATATGCCGCCAGCGGGCCACTCACGCGAACCCTCCTCGGATCCTTCATGGTTGCCTCCTCCTCCGGGTCCATCCCGGTGAAGGAAGCGTCCGCCAGCCAGGCCGGATTATGTAGAGCTACTCACCAAGCGCCCCTCCGCGACCAGGGAAGCCCCCACCACAGCACCCGCACGCGGCATAATCCTCGAGGCTGCATAGTGGGGTTTCCACCTCACCCAGGAGCATCATCGCGTCCATCAGGCCCGCTACCAGGACGGCTACGGCCTTACCGCTTGAGGTGCCCCAGATTTTCCGGACAGGGGATCCAATAGGATTCTCGCCGGAAAGGACGGGGGAAATTGTCGAGGGGGAAATACTACACTCCGGAATTTAAGGAGCAAGCCGCCAGAAAAGTGGTGGAAGCTTCCCTGCCCATCGCCCAGGTGGCCCGCGAGCTAGATGTCAATGACACCACGCTCGGGTTCTGGGTAAAAGCATACCGGAAAAGGATAGCAGGACAGCCGCTCCCGGCGGGCATGCCGGATGCGGAAAGGATTCGGGAACTCGAGCGGCGGAACCGCGAGCTTGAGATGGAACTGGCCTTTTTGAAAAAAGCGGCAGCGTACTTCGCGAGGGAGCATCGGTGAGCGAGAAATACGCGTTCATCGACGCTGAGTACGCCGGCGCACCCGGGGACGAATCGGGGGACGCTCCCAGCACCATGCAAATGTGCGAGTGGCTTGGCGTGTCCAAGTCCGGCTATTACGAATGGAGGTCACGGCCGCAAAGCGAAACAGGAAAACGCCGGGAGACGCTCAAACTCAAGATCAAGGCCCTGTTCGAGGCCAACAACGAGGAGTACGGATACCGGCGCATGACCGCGGCGCTGCGCCGCGGCGGCGAGCAGGTCGATGACGAGACCGTCCGCAAGCTCATGCGCAAACTGGAGCTGGTCCCCTGCCAGCCGCGACCCTGGCGGCACTCGCTGACCGAGCAGGGCCCGGCCGGGCCGATCCCCGACCTGGTCAACCGCGATTTCTCCGCGGAAAAGCCCGGCGAGAAAATGGTAGGCGATATCACATACATTCCTACCTGGGAAGGCTGGGTGTACCTCGCCCTGGTCATCGACTGCGCGACCCGCATGATCATCGGGTGGGCCATGGACGATAACTACAAGACGCCGCTCATCACGAAGGCTATCAAGATGGCAGCCAGGAACACCGGCCTGCCGGAAGGGGCAATATTTCATTCCGACCGCGGAAGCAACTATACTTCGGCCGAGTACGCGGAGGTGCTCGAGGGCTTGAATATCAGGTAGTCTGTCGGGCGGACCGGCATCTGCTACGATAATGCGCTAGCGGAATCGGTGAACGGCACGGTCAAGGTCGAGCTGGTGCACCGCACGGTCTACGCGACACGCCGGAAAGCCATGGAGGACATTGCCCGCTACATCGAGCTCCGCTATAATCGGACTCGTCTTCACTCAGCACTCGGATACAGGACTCCGCAAGAAGTCATGGACGAGCTGCTGGAAATGCAGGCAGCCGCGTAAATAGTCACAAAATTCCCTGTCCGGAAAACGCGGGGCAGCTCAGCTTGATCGAACCGGTCACTGTGAAAGAGCCGCACCCTCCTCCGGTTGACAGGGCCAGCCGGGTGGGGCGCCAGGTTCGCGTGCCTGGATTCTTACCCGGAGGTTCCTGCCCGTGCGGGTGGGCTGGGTAGGCTGCATGGTGCCGGGCTGGTCTTTCCCGGGAGGCAGGTATGGCCGCTAGTCCCGGCATTCGGCGCTGGGCCGGTGGCGTGTGACGTCATCGGGAAGGGAGTCGGCGGCGGGCGCTGGCGGGGGCCTGCGGCAGCTTTTCCGGCTGGCTGTTCCCCTTGGCCTGCTGGCCGTCCTGCTGGCTGCCTGCGTCTCGGTCCCGCCGGTGACAGAACCTTCCGCCGCGCTGTCGGCTGAGTCACCCGGCGGCCAGTCGCCGGCGACGAGCACCAGCGAGCCCGGCCTGCAGAAGATCAAGCATGTGATCATCATCGTGCAGGAGAACCGGTCGTTCGACAGCTACTTCGGCACCTACCCCGGCGCGGATGGCATCCCGAGGAGGCACGGCGTGCCGGCGGTGTGCGTTCCTGACCCCGCGGGGGGGTGTGTCCGCCCCTACCACGACACCGCCGACAGCAACGGCGGCGGCCCGCACGGCCTGGGAAATGCCATCGCCGACATTAACCGTGGCAAGATGAACGGGTTCATCGCCCAGCAGCTCAGCTACGGCCAGCCATGCCCGGGGTGCGGCGCGGGCGGCGCGCCGGATGTGATGGGTTATCACACCGCCGCGGAGATTCCCAATTACTGGGCGTACGCCCACAACTTCGTCCTTGCCGACCACATGTTCGCGGCGGTGAAATCCTGGTCGCTGTCTGACCACCTGTACCTGGTGTCCGCCTGGTCGGCCAGGTGCCGGAGCCGGTCCCCGATGAGCTGCGTCAACAACATCTTCGGCCCGTATATCCACCACCGGGTCGACCAGGCGGTGACCCAGGAGCTGGCCGCCGGTACCGCGCCGATCCACCTGGCGTGGACCGACATCACCTGGCTGCTGCACGCCCACCACGTCAGCTGGGCCTACTACGTGCAACCGGGCAGCCAGCCCGACTGCACCAACGGCTCGGCCCCCACCTGCGCCCCGGTCACGCAGAACGCCGAGACCCCGGGGAACTGGAACCCGCTGCCGCTGTTCGCCGACGTGCAGCACGACCGCCAGGTGCACAACATCCGGCCGCTGCATTCCTACCTCGCCGCGGCCCGGGCCGGCGCCTTGCCCTCGGTGGCCTGGATCATCCCATCCAGTGCCGACAGCGAGCATCCGCCCGCCAGCGTCCACCAGGGGCAGGCGTACGTGACCGCGCTGATCAACGCGGCGATGAAAAGCCCCGACTGGAACACCACCGCGATCTTCTTGACCTGGGACGAGTGGGGCGGCTTCTACGACCACGTCGTGCCGCCCCGGGTCGATCGCAACGGGTACGGCCTGCGGGTGCCGCTGATCGTCATTTCCCCCTACGCCAAGGCCGGCTACATCGACCACCAGGTCCTCTCCAGCGACGCCTTCCTCAAGTTCATCGAGGACGATTTCCTCAACGGCGCCCGCCTCAACCCGGCGACCGACGGCCGCCCCGACCCCCGCCTGGACGTGCGGGAGAACGCGCCGATCCTGGGCAACCTGGCCAGCGACTTCAACTTCAGCCAGCCACCGCGCCCGCCGCTGCTGCTGCCCACCAACCCGCCTGCCGACTCACCGTCGATCCCGCCCTACTTCACCGGCACGCCGGCCTGCACCGGATGCACCACCCTGCCTCCCGGCACCTGACCCCGCCCGAACCGCCGGCGCCGCCCCTTCCGCCGAGCCAGCCGTAGCCCAGATCCACACCAGCCTCTAACTCAAACCAGCCCGCTGCGCGGTGCTCGGAATGCATGCCCGCCTGCCCGCGCCCCTCCCGGCAACACAGCCTGGCCGTCCCCACCGCTCCAGCCCTACGCGTTCTCGTTCAGCCCGAGGGGCACCGATCAGGCACCGGCCATAACTCCGCTGCCAGACCGTCAATCGAAGAAAATCAGGCCAGCAAGAAGCCCAGCGGAGAAGACCTGCGGTGTGCCGGGTGACGCCCGAGTCCTCAACCATGCCGCCGGCGCGAAGCGCACATAACCAACCATCTTCAGTGCCCTGCGACGAAGCCGCGAATTGCGGAAGACGCGCATATCGGCTATTCGCGCGGCGGCGACTGACCGGCGCCAGTCACGGTTCGTGACCTCAACTCGGACGCAGCGTAATGCCAGATCGCCGATTCTGCGTGACCCAGTCGATGCACGGTCGCTGTGGCTGAGCCGCGCAGAATGGCCGCTTCTGGCCGCCTGCCTGCGCTGTCGTTCCTGATTGCGTCCGATCACTTTCTCGGCCAGGCAGTCAAAGCGCTGCAGGAGCACGTCGGCCGCTGACCGCCTACAAGCGCGTTCGTGGCACTGGACACCAGCCTCTACATCACGAGGGCAAGCCAGAAGAGGCGGACTTCCGGTCACTGCTCGGCTTGCCGCGCATGCCGGTGCGCGTCCTCATGCCGATCCTGGTGGTGGACGAACTCGATGGGCTGAAGAAATCCAAAGACCCGGACACCCGCTGGCGAGTCGCCTACACCCTGGCCGTGCTCGACCGTGTGCTGGCTACCTCAGGCGGCGCGGCGATGACCGGAACCGTGATTCCAGCTGACCAGGGAGGCGGCTGCACCGTCGAGATCGTCTTCGACCCACCGGGCGCATCCGCCTGCCGATCAATGACGACGAACTTATAGACCGGATCCTCGCCATCCAGCCGCTCACCGGCCTCCAGATCATCCTGCTGACCTACGACACCGGCCAAGCCACCCGCGCCCGAGCCGCCGGGCTGTCTGTCAAGATGCTCGCCAAAACTGACGACATGCCCACCGCCACCGCAAACAGTGCCAGCCCCGCCAGCACCGGGTGGGCGGTGGTGCCGCCACGCCTGCTATCCGGGCCCGCACATGCATGAGCGCTGCTGCCGGTAGCGCCAAGACCGGGCCAAGGCCGCTCAGCGGCCCAGCGGCACCGGCACATTCTCTGTCTTAGGCCAGGGGGAAGAAGCGCCAGCTGCGGATAAAGGAGCGCCAGCCAACCCACAGCCACAGCGCGAACAGCGCCCACCGGCCGACCGGGTAGCGCATGATCACGCGGACGACGTCGCTGACGGTGGGTATGCCGGTCACCCCGGCCAGGGCCAGGCCCTCCCAGGCGAACAGGGCGCCGAACAGAACCGCCCAGGCGAGATAGCCGATCAGCGGATGCCGCGCCCTGCTGACCTCCTCGCGCGGCAGTAGATCTACGGGGACTGGCGTGTGGCCGGCCGGGCGGCCGCGCCGTCGCCGCAGCAGCTCGGCCAGCCATGACGCTGCGGCGAACACTGGCGCGGCGAGGCCTATCAGCAGCGCGCTGCCGGTCACCGCGCCCTGCACGAACCTGGGCCCGACCCGCGCGACCGCGTAGTAGTAGGCGATCACGACGGCTATCAGCAGCAGGTACCCCGCGACGACGGTGCCGATCGCGTGCCGGGCCAGTACGGCCCAGCCGCTGCGCTGCCCGGAGCCTGCCGGGCTGGATCCTGCCGACTGCCCCGGTTCAGCCTTCGTGGCTTGTGGCCGGGACAGGCTGCGCAGGCCGAGGGCAAGCGCCGACATGAGGATCAGGTAACCGGCGGCCATCGGCACCAGCGCCTGGCGCTCCACCGAGGCGGCGAGTACGGTCAGCGGCCCCATCAGCTCGTTCTCCGTCTCAGGCCCGCAGCAAGAAGTGCCAGCCGCGGATGAAGAAGTGCCAGCCAAGCCACAGCCACAGCGCGAACAACATCCACCGGCCGACCGGATAGCGCGTTATCACGCGGAAGACGTCGCGGAGAGCGGGAGCGCCGGTCACCCCGGCCCGGACCAGGCCCTCCCAGGCGAGCAGGGCGCCGAAGAGAACCGCCCAGGCCAGATAGCCGATCAGCGGATACCCTGCCATCCTGACCTCCCGGCTGCCGTCCGATCGCGCGCTGGCGCATGCCCGCGGCCGGGGACGCTGACCGGACGCCGGGACGATACGGTGCACAGGTATTGGAGCAATCTATGGAGCGATGTTGCGCTTGGTGACCAGCCTTACCGTCATTCAACGCACAGGCCGGTGGAGTCGGCGCGCCATCGCCAGATCGGGTTGATCAGGGCGGACAGATCGTCGATGTAACACGCATCCTGGGCGTTCTAGGCCGGAACGTGGGCGTAGCTGCCTAGTTCGTCCCAGTCCGCGGCCCGGCCGAACGCCGGGACGGGACCGATGGTGGCCTCCACCAGCACGGTGCTGCCTGCGGGGTGGGTTGTGACCTCGGTGCATCGCTGCCGGAGCCGGCACAGTGTTTCGCTGTCGCCGAGCGGGAAGGCCGCTTCCAAGCGGCCGCCGTTGTGCAGTTCGGGCAGGTCAAGGACGGCATCGACCAGGCGGGCGCGGCTGCCCGGGGCCAGGTGCCCGGCTGCGGCGCGCAGCGACGCCCGGGCGGTTCGCACGGTTTGCTGGGTGATGGTTACGTCGGCTGATGCGACCGCGCCGTGGTCGTCGCTGATCTGGACATGCCGGTGAAGATCATGCTCCCCCATGCCGTGCCTCCTGTACTGGGGTTCCGGGGTGGGCGCCGTCAGCGGGCGGGTGCCTGCTGTCCGCCCGGGCCACGATCGGCCTGCGCGGGCGATGGTCGTGGGATGGTGCGCATTGGCGGGAGCACGGGACGAGGGTGGCTTGAGCATGTCGGCCAGCATGCGCACGTTGCCCTGGAGTGTGGCCGTGGCTTGGGCAAGCCAGGCGGGAGCGGCACCAGTTGGGTCCTGGTCGGCCAGTTCTTGCGCGCGGATAAGGGCGGTGCTGGCCAAGTCAAGCGCCAGTGCCACATCTTGGATGTGATGGTCAACGCGGGTGACGAGCGGGGTGTGGGTCATGGTCAGGTCTTTGCGGTAGGCGGTGTTCCTAGGCGCGGCGGAGCGGCCCGCTGACCGGGCGTCTCTGGCTCACGCTGCGCTGCACGCCCCAGATGGCGGCCAGGGGCATGGCGTACGGGCGTCGTCTGGGTGGTGGCAGATACCCGCCCGCACCCGGCCTTCGTGGTACAGGCTGCAAGCAGCTCCAGGCCCTCGAAGTGCAGCCGTTGGGCATGTCATCCCCCACCGAGAACTCGACGATCAGCTGTGGGCCGACCCGGCGTCCGGGGCGAGTGCCCCTGCCTGCTGGGCCAGCCCCAGCGCGGCCGGGCAGAGAGACCACCGGGTGTGCGGTTGCGGTGCAATCAATTTTTCGGCCGGTACCGGCGCGCCGCCGCGACGATTGCGCCGGCAGCGGCGATCACCAGCAGCGCCCGCAGGGTGAGTCCCCCGAAGATGACCAGCGCAACGCCGCTGAGCGCCACGGCGGCCAGCGCCTTCCGGCCCGGGCCGCGCATGTGCCAGCGCGCGGCCGGGTGCCTCGGCGGGTCGCGGGTTTCTATGTCATTCACGTCTACTAACACGGATAGTAACTGAGTTTGGTTCACCCTTACGACTGGCGGACGCGGTGCAAGGGCGCCGCCGCCAGGGCCCCCCCGGGTGCCGGGATCGAACAACGGGACAGCCCTGGACTGGTCAGCGGGTTGCCAGCGGGCGGCACGCGGTAGCGGCTGATCAGCCGGGCGCCGGACGGGGCATTCCGCCTATAGTTGGCGGCCGACGTTTGTCGTCAGCGACGTTCCTGGCAGCGGTGGAAGATCCGGCCTGGCCCAGGATGAGGCGCGCAGCCTCACCTTCGGGGACGGGTTGCGCCACGGCAAGCTTGCCCACGCCGATCGCGACGCCGCCGGCCGGGAAGGTGCCGACGCCCCCGCCGCCCCACGAAACGAGCACGGTCTCGCCCTCGTTCAGCCGTCCGACGTCCAGCGTCCCGAAATGGGCACTCAGCCCCGTCGGGCCCAGCACGCCGAGATAGGCGGCGGGGATCAGATGGCCGGTTCTCAATCTTGCAGGCGTAGTAGAACAGTCAACGCCTGCGGCTCGTGTCTCGCGATGACGGCCTTCAATATCGACCGCTTCACCACCTCGGGCGCACCCAACCCGGCCTTCGGCACCGGCGGCATGATCACCGCCACGTTCCCGCAGACCGCCCTCGGCGCCAGGGCGCCGACGGTGCTGGTGGAGCCCGCCGGGAACATTCTGGTCGGCGGCGGGGCGAGCAGCGCCGCCGGCTCATATGAGCCAGCAAGATCCTGCTTCGGCACCGTCCAGTCGCCTGACCAACCACGGAACACCCACCGCCCCCCATCCGGATCGTGCCCGCAGAGCATCTCGTTCTGCGCGGCGCTCGGCCCACGGTCGGGACGCATCCTCGGCGAGCATTAGGCGGTTCCGGCGTGTACGAAATACTACGGGTTGTAACTGGCATCTATTTGATGGTCGCGGTTTTGAGACCAGGCACAACCACGGTCGATGTTGCGGCGGCGCCTTAAGGCGTCAGCGCACTATCATGGCGGATCGCCGCGGCCTCCGATCTAGCCTTATGCGCTTCGGCATGGCGACCCAGCTTAGAGAGCTGCACGTCGAGGTTCGACAGGGCGCGAGCTAGATCGGTCCGGAATCGCGCTTGATTGGTATCGATGAGGTCCCGGTAGATCGCGATGGCTTTTCGGTGGCCTGGCAGGCATAGGCGTCGCGGCCGAGTTTCCGAATACCTGACGCCCAGGATTGTCAGGAAGCGGGCGAGATTGAGGCGATGCGGACCAGGGTCTGCTGCGGCCAGGTCCTCACAGATCGCGACGGCGTTCAGCTCGCAGGTGAGCGCCTCGTCATGCCGACCAAGTGTCGAAAGCCGCTTCCCTAGGTGGGCAAGGGAACTAGCGAGATCCGTGCCCGCGTCAACCGGGAGGGCCGCGAGCGCGTCAACTACCACCCAGGCCCGGGAACCGTTGCGGGCGGAAGCGTACGCGCGGGGGAGCGCAGCGGTCCCCAGGCCTTTCACGCCTCCGGATTCACGCCTTGCGGGCTTGGCTCATGCGGCGGGTCGTACCGGACCGACCGGCACCCCGGGTCCCGGCAGGCAACCGTGAAGTGTCCCCAGATGGCCTGGTCCTCGTGCAGCGTCTGGGCGCCCGCGCAGTGGCACCGCTGCCACGACACCAGCACGCGCCCAGGGCCCCACTCGTGCCCGTTCGCGCACCGCTCCGGATAGCGCCACCAGTCAGGCCGCTGCACGCTCACCTATACGATTAGAACACTTGTACGACCAAACGCGCATACAGGCCCGTCTCACTCGGCCATGCCGTCCAGGCACTCGGCGAGGTCACGCACGCGCCGGGCCAGCCGGTCCGCGGCCGCGCTGGCCCGCTCATACGCCTGCCGGGCCGCGTACCCGCTCACGGCGGACCTGCGCGCGCTCCTCACGGGCCGCATCCAGGGCACGCTCGGCAGCGCCGAAAAGGTCCTCGGCGGCATCGAACGCGCCTTCGGCCGGCTTCATCGCGGCCAGGGCATCGGTGAGCGCATCCTCGGCCGCGACCTGCCTGCGCCGCAGCCCGGCCAGTTGCCGGATCGCCTCGCGGCGTTCCCTCGCCCCGTCTGCCACCTAACGATCGTTGCAGGCAGCCGGGCTCCGGCCATCGCCAGGCGCCCGCGCGGCCTGAGCTCCTGCCGCCCCAACAACGGGCCTCAGCCCCGCTGGCACACGAATTCGCTCACAGGTTCGGCTGTCGAACATTAGCCGGGCTAACAAGCGCCGTGGGAGCCAAGTTGGGAGCCAATCGCCACCGACTTCTAGCCACACCTAGCGATCATGGGAGATCGTTGTCCCAGTTCAACGGCATGTCAGGCATCATCAGGCGATGCCCGGCGACCGCCCACATCTGATTCACACCGAGGTTGGCCAGCCCTGACGCGAGCCGATAGTTGTCTGCAGCCGACCGCGACAGGGTAAGAGTTTCCTCCAGGTCAGCCACACCACAAGATGTCGGGGCCGGAGGGGTTCCTGCCGTTTGTCAGGGCCGTGCTTGGCGGGCTCGGCGGCTATGAGCCTGCCCAATCGCCCAACGCGATCCTGCGGGCGGGGCGCCCAGGTCCGGCCGCTGGATAAGCACGGTGCCCACTCGAAGTGCCCCGCCGGTTCGCATCCAGCCGTTCTCGGTAGCCGTGGACACGGCGGTGATCGATGATTTGCGAGCACGGATCTGCGGCACCCGGCTGCCGGAGGCCGCGCCCGGTGAGCCGTGGGCGCAGGGCACCGACCGGGACTGGCTGGAAGAACTGCTCGGCTACTGGGCCGACGGGTTCGACTGGCGGGTTGCCGAGCGGGAGCTGACCGTTTCACACACTACCGGGCGCAGATCGGCGGCACCGTGGTTCATTTCGTGCACGAGCGGGCCCGGCATGGCGAGGGGATCCCGCTGGTCGTAGGCCATGGCCGGCCCCGCTGCTTCGCCGAACTGTTGCCACTGGTCCCGCTGCTCACCGACCCGGCCGGACACGGCATCAGCGGCCCGGCGTTCGACGTGGTCATCCCCTCCCTGCCCGGCTATATGGGTTTTCGCCTCGGCGAGCCGTTGCCGGCGGTGTCACCTATCGCCACGTCGCCGGGCTGTGGCATGCCCTGATGCGCGGCCTGGGCTATGCGCAGTACGCCGCGGGCGGCGGCGACTTCGGCTCGGGAATCGCCACATTCATGGCCCTGGACGACCCCGGGCCGCTGATCGGGCTGCACCTGACCAACCTGGAACTCACCCGTGGACAGGGCCAGGCTCCCGGCCCTTGTCCGCGGCCGAGCAGGCCTATCTGGACCAGGCCGAGCGGTAGGAGGGGCGAGCGCGGCTACACCGCGATCCAGTCCACCAAGCCACAAACCCTGGGCTATGCGCTCAACGACCTCCCGCCGGGCTGGCCGTCTGGATCCTGGAGAAGCGGCTGACCACCGAACCTGTGCTGGTGGTTGCCGGCCCCCGAGGGGGCAAGTCCATTAGGGGCAAGCACCAGCGAGGACCGGGCCTCGCCAGGGTCCTCGCTGGTCCCGCAGCGGGATTCAGTCGCCTTGGCCGTCCCCGCCATGGTCGTCTCCGCCCTGGTCGAAGGCGAAGGTCACGGTGGCCGCCAAGGGGTCGCTGCCCGCCGTGCCGATGGCCAGCACGTCGTCCCCGGCGGCCAGTTGGCTCACGGTCGCGCCTGGCTGCCCGTCGAGGAAGATCTGGCTGCCTGTCACGTCCACGGCGCTGTTGCCGTCTTCGCTGTCTCCGCCGCCCCCGCCGTCGCCGGAGGAGAGCGTGAGCACGTTGCCGCTCACCTGGGTGATCGTGCCGTCGGCGATCCCTGGCACGGCCGAGTAGGCCATCACCTGGGTGGCCAGTGCGCTGTCGTCGGCCGTCTCACCCAGGACGGCCACTGTCTCGCCTGGGGTGAGCTGGGCGACGCTCGCCGGCTGACCGTCCAAGCTGACGCTGGCCGTCGAGGCGTCGATCGCGACGTCGTCGCCCTGGTCGTCCCCGTTTGTGGCGTCACCCTGATCGCCTTGCCCGTCGCCCTGGTCGCCCTGGTCGTCGGAGCCGGCTGCGGCGCTCACGTTGACCATGAGGGTTGTGCCGTCAACGGCGTCGAGCACTCCCACCAGGGCGCTGCCGTCACCGGCGGCCTGGACCTCGAACTGGCTGGCGTCGAACTCGCCCATCGCAGAGTCGGCGGTGCCCTGGGCGTGGATAGAGTCACCCAAATCCGGCGACGGATGGTGCCCGCGGGCGTTCAGGTCGAGCCGCACGGATTGCCCTCTCAGCCGCTGGCCGCCAAGGTGGCCCTGGCCGACGAGAACCTGCAGTTGGGTGCCGTTCGCCGCAGTGACCAGGCCCTTCAGGTTGAACCTGTGGGAGTGGCCGTGCTGCCTGGCGTGCTGATGGACCGCGTGGGTGACGCTGAGCGGGGCGGCCATCGCCGCGGTGGGACCGGTTCCGAGGGCAAGGATGCCCGCGACGAGCCCACTGGCCGCCCTCGTGGAATAGTTCATGGGACCCCCGTTGATCGAGTCACAGAGCCATCTTCGTGGTGGGCTCTGAGAGGTACGACGCCGCAGGAGCCGACCCGCACGCTGGGCAGCGGTTGCCGATGCTTGCCCTCCAACATCGCTTTACTACTTACAGTTATATCACGCCACGAAGCGTAATCAAATAGTCCGAAGAGCCCAGAGAGCAGGCAGGCCGCCAGCCCGGGCAGCCCCCGCGCCGATCGGCACCGCCATCATCGCCAGCGCCGGGACGCTGACCAGCATGGCGAAGAAGAGGGGCCGAGGACAGCAAATGATCATGCTGGGTTGCACCTAACGACGCAATGGCGCAAACATCCTCAATTCGGCATGTGAGCAAAGGCCCGGTCGGTGCGTCCCCCCTACGTGGATCGACGGCCAGATCGGCCTGCGCTGCCTGCGTCACCTGTTTAGAGTGCGCACGCAGCGCCCACCCCGGCACTCGCGGACGGGTGGCCGATGGCAGATGTGGATGACAGAGCGTGACACCTCAAGGGGGCAGGGCCCGTCCAGCGCGCGCTCCGGGCGAGTGATGGCGGCCCGGATCTTGCGTATGATCTGCGGCATCGCGGCAGCGCCGGCGAACTCAGGCTGGCTGCCATGCAGTCACCCAACGTGAGTGGGGAGTGAGATGGCCCAGCGGGTAACCGTCACACTGGACGACGACCTGGACGGCGGCCCAGCCGATCAGACCGTGCGGTTCGCCGTCGGCGGTGCGTCGTATGAGATCGACCTGAGCAAAAAGAACGCCGCCGCCTTCCGCAAGCAGCTGGCGCCGTTCATCGAGCACGCCCGCAAGGCCGGCCGGGCTCAGCCTCGCCGGCCCGCACGCACCACGGCGAGCCGTCAGCGCAGCGGCGACATCCGGGCCTGGGCCCACGAGCACGGCATCGCGGTCAGCGGCCGCGGGCGGATCCCGGCAAGCGTGGTGGAGCAGTATCAGGCCGCGACCCCGGGACGTTGACCCCAGCCACGATCGCGCCGGGCACGGGGCAGAGGCAGTGGCGTGAGGTGCGGTCCGGAACCGTTGTCCTTGCCGCTGGCCTGGCTGGTCCGCCGCCGCTCCCAGGCCGGCCAGAAATCCTGGCGCAGAACATCCCATTCGGGAGCGGCGTCGCCCAACGCCCTGGGACCCGGGCAGCCACGCCGAACGGCGGGTACGAGCGCGGGTTATCACCGGCGTTCGGCCACGCTTCGCGATAGTTGCCGTGCGCCGATGGGCAGGCTACCGGCGGCTGATGCCTGCGGTGGTCGCGGTGCCTGGCCTACGCCTGGCTCGTGAGGACTGCCAGCTTCCCCGGCAAGCCGCGGGCACGGGCCCGCTGGCTTTTGCGCTGCGGCGTGGCCGCTGGTCCTGTCTTCGTCGCGGCGTTCCTGGTTGAGGGAGCCCGGCGGGACGGCTCCCGGCCGCTGCGCCACCCGGTCAGTTCTCTCGCGCTCGGATCGCGCGGCTGGATCCAGGCCGGGAACTTCGCGGTGACCGGGACGTTGTTCCTGGCCGCCGCCGCGGGGCTAGCGCGCGCTGGGGATCCCGCTACCAGCAGCCGCGCAGCACCGGCCCAGCCCTGCCGGCACGGCGCACAATCTGGCGGCCGTCCCGGTGTTCTTCGGCCTGCCCGCCGCCGCGCTCGCCTGCAGCTGGCGGTCCCGGCGGGCCGGCCAGCGCGGGTTCGGGCTCTACAGCGCGGGCACCGCCGTCACGATGCTGGCCACAATGGCAGTGGCCGCTGCGGGCTTCGGCCAGTCACCCCGCCTTGTCAATCTTGGCGGACTGTTCCAGCGCGCCAGCATCATCACCGGCTTCGCCTGGCTCACAGCCCTGTCCGTACGAGCACTTCAGCGGGCGCCCGCTACCCGTACCGCCAGCCCACCGCCAGCCTGATCACCCCACCCGCATTCCCCGGGCCAGGCACGCACACGTCACGGCATGCTTCTCCGACGGGCGAACGGGGAAGACGAGCTTGGCTCCGTCATCGGGCTGCTCGTGATGATCAGCGTGATCGCCGGAACGGTCCCACCAGCCGCGCCACTCAACGATCCAGCGATCACCCGTCCCGGGGGCTGGATCCTAATGGGCGTGTGAGCAGGTCACCGCCATAGCGATCCAGGGCCTGGAGCCCTCGACCAAGACTGCGGGACCTGCCTGCTGGATCCACGCCTGATAGGGACAG
>Ga0207646_10005113_pt1 | contig 13917 bp, 13 predicted proteins | sample KBSK5502metaG_FD_184343 | JGI IMG/M metagenome (GOLD analysis project Ga0207646, IMG submission 184343) | Corn, switchgrass and miscanthus rhizosphere microbial communities from Kellogg Biological Station, Michigan, USA - KBS K5-50-2 metaG... | ecosystem: Host-associated > Plants > Roots >... | reverse complement strand
CGGGGCTCTGCGCGACCCGGAACACGGTTTCCCACCCAGCCCCGCGCAATCGCGAGATCACCCCGTTCGTCACGCCCGGCAGATCGCCCAGCGCCGGCGAGGTGGAGCTCACCGTCCAGTGGTCGATGCCCATGAGTACGAGGAAGACGAATACAGCGGAGGCGAGCAGGGTGCGCCGGGTGGTGTACGGCGCGAGCAGGTGATAGAGCGACCACACCTCGAGCGCGAAAAACGGGAAGCCGAGGAACCCGATCAATGGCATCTCGAAGATTTTCAGGTGCTCGAGGAACGGGACCGTGTAAATCCAGCGGCCCCGCGCCATGGCGTTGAACGATTCCCACACCACGCCGGCGAAGAGGCCCGCGGCCATGAGCCGTGCGATGCGCCCCCAGCTCCCGCGGGCGAGGTCCGCAAACAGCGCGTGCTCGGGGTCGCGTCGGTACAACAGCGGCTCGCCGATGAGCCAGACCGCACCCCAGGTGAGCGGGTAGAGATAGCGCGGGAAAACCAGCACGGCAGCCAGCAGTGCCCAGCCGACCCAGCCGGCGATCTCCAGATGCCGAGGCTCGAGGGTGAAGCTGCGGAACCGCAGATCGCGCCACACCCCCAGGCGGTCCAACAGGCGCTCGGGAAGCAGCACCGCGGGGACGACCGTGGCGAGCGACACCGTGATCCCGAGCCAGCGCTCGAGGCGGCTCGCCGGCAGGAAGACGTAGTACCAGTCCTGCAGCCGAAAGTTGATCGCCTCGAACAGGAACCAGATCACCGCCGACCACCATAACATCACGACGAGCTCGCGGGGCCGCGTGAGGAGCGACTCACCACCGAGCATGACCACCACCTCGTCGAGGATGACGAGGGTGGGGTACCAGGCCAGGACGTAGAACCAGGTGGGGACCGGTGGGATCTCGTAGGCGAGCAGCAGGACGGCGGCGATCAGCACGACCGCCGCCGTTACGAGTCTCACCCGGGTCAGTGCGGCAACCGCGGCCGCAGGTAGCCGTAGGTCCACGTTCGTACTCCTTTGGCTCCACCCGAATCCTAACGCGGCGTGGTGACCGGTCGAAACAGCAGATCCTGGTAGTCGAAGCTGAAGTCCGCGAGCGGCGACACGGCCGCCATCTGGACCCGATCGATGGACCCATCCGGAGTGAGCCCGAAGGTCACATACGCGTCCTCGAGGTGCTTCGTGCGCCAGCGCGCGATGAACGTGTCGTACTGCCAGTGCTCGAGGTCTCCCACGAATGCGGGGGAGCGGCCGAACCGGAGGACGAGCCGGCCATTCTCGAGGGCCACGCTGGCGTCTCCGTACAGCTCGTCGCGGTACGATCCCGTGTACCTGGCGAGCGGCAGGGACGGCCGAGATGCCGAATCCCGTTCCGCGCGCGTGGCCTGGAGCGTCGAGTCGGCGCGGGCTCGGGCGAGCTGCTCGGCCTGGGCGAACGCCGCTACCCAGTCCCCCCGCGGCCGCGGCGCGCCGAGTAGATCGTCGAGCAGCCGGTAGGTGAGCGCGGCCATCAGGTCCGACTCCGAGTTGGTGAGGATCACGATACCGAGCTTTTCAGCCGGCACGAGCGTGATCTGCGACGACATGCCGGCGAGCCCCCCCGTGTGCGACACCGTCTTGCGCCCCTGATAGTCCCGCACCCGCCAGCCCAGCGCGTATTCGGCAAAGTTGGCCCGCAGCGCGGCGAGCGGCGGTGGGGGGTCCGGAATGGGCAGGATGGTCTGGCCCGACCACATCTCGCGCGCTTGCCGCTCGCTGAACAGCCGTCCGCCTGAATAACGGCCCGAGTCGAGCCGACAGATGAGCCACCGTGCCAAATCCGTCACGTTGGAGGCGATACCGCCGGCGGGGGAGATGTTGTCGACGGAATCGACCGGGACCACCTGCAGCTTGCCGTCCTCGAGCGCGTGCGGCGTGGCGGCGTTTCGACTCGACGTGAAAAATGCCGTGGTCGTCCCAGACTCGGTCATGCCGAGCGGAGTGAAGAGGCGGTTCTTCACGAAGTCGTCCCAGCTCTGGGCGGCGACCGCGGGGAAGATCTCACCGGCCACGATGTAGAGCACGTTGTCGTATGCGTAGGCGCTGCGGAAGCTCGACACGGGCCTGGCGAAGCGGATCCGGTAGGCGATCTCGCCCCGGTTGTAGTTCGAGTGGAACCACAGCAGGTCGCCCGCGCCCAGGCCCAGGCCGCTCCTGTGTGTCACGAGATCTCGGACCGTGAACTCGCGGGTGACGTATGGGTCGTATAGCTGGAACCCCGGGAGGAACTTCGCCACGGCATCGTCCCACGACAGCTTCCCCTCGTCGGCCAGGATCGCGAGCGCGGCGGTGGTGAACGCCTTGGTGTTCGAGGCGATCTGGAACAGCGTGCGGGCGTCCACGCGGGCCGTGTCGCTTAGCGTGCGCACGCCGTAGCCCTTGGCGAACAGCACCCGGCCGTCCTTCACGACCGCGATCGCGGCTCCCGGCGTCCGGAGCACTTGTAGTCCTCGGGCGACGTAGGCGTCGAAGTCCTTCTGACGAAACGCCTGGGCCGGGAGCGCCGGCGTGGCAGTGGCGAGCGCCAGAGCGGCGACCACTCCGATTCGCACGGTGATCCTATTCTCCGAGCGAGATTCTCAGCACGACGTTTCGGCCGGGGTTGAGCGCGAACTCTTTGTAGCGACTGAGAAAACTGCGATAGCTCACGTTGGTCGCGTTCTTGACCGCGACGCCGACGTGGCAGACCTGGCCGAAGAGCGGCCGCACGAAGCCGGCCGACAGATTCAGCAGCGTGTAGCCGCCGGTCGGGATGTCGAGCGGATTCAGTCGAGTCTGGCGGGTAGAGACCTCGACCTCGGCCCCCACGTAGGCGCGGTCCGCCCAGCCCAGAGCGATGCGATGCAGCTCGGCGCCCAGGGCGGCCCGGGCTGGCGGGACGAGCGGCAGCGGCTCGTTGGTCGTGCGATTTGTGCCGCGCACGGCGTCCGCGCGCGCACGCAGCGTGAGCGGTGCGGCCACCTCGACCTCGACCGCTGCCTCGCCGCCGACCAAGCGGGCATCCGCCTGCTGGTAGCGATACACCCGAAGCGAGTCGGGGGGGGAAATCGATACCGTCACGAACGAGTCCGTGGGCGTGATGTACACGAATCGATCGATCGTGTTGCGGTATCCCGCGAGCTCGACACGGACGCGCGGGCCATGCCAGCGCACTCCGACGTCCAGGTTCGTCCCCTCCTCCGGCTTGAGGGCGGGATCGCCGATCTCGTAGCGCGCCTCCCCCAAGTGCGGTCCGTTGGAAAACAGCTCGAACAGCGTTGGCGCGCGCCAGGCGCGGCCCAGGTTCGCCGTGAACGCAGCCGCGCCGATCCGATAGACGAGCCCTACGTTGCCGGAGAATGCGGTGTAGTCGCGCGTCTGAGCGGACAGACCGAGCATCGCGTTCGAGTCGGCTGTGAGCCGCCGCACGTCGACACGCCCGCCCGCCAGCACGCTCACGCGGCCCAGCCCGGCTTCTTCGAAGGCGAACACGGCGGCCGAGCGGGCGCGCGCGTCGGGGACGAGCGGGATCCGCCCGCGGGTATCGTCCGTCTGGTGGAAGCCCGATGCTCCGAGCGTACCGCGGATTTGGGTGCCGACCGTGTGATGCGCCAGCACGTCGAGGGTCAGCGTGTTGAGCAGCAGGTCGAACGCCGTTCCTTCGAGCGGAGCGCCGCTCGGGCTCGTCCCCGTGTCCGACACCTCGATGAGCGAGTGGCGCTGCCATTGCGCCTTCGTTTCGAGCCGCACGCCACCGAGGAGGTAATCACCTGTGAGCTGTACCCGGTCATCGGACAGCTTGCGCTCGGGGCCGCCCGTCTCGCCCGTCGCGGGTCCCTCGGCCTCGAGCAACTTGAACTCGCCGCCGTAGCGCGTGTAGCGCAGCAGCGTGCTCGCCCGCGCGCTGCGCATGCCGACGGCGGCTTCACCGGAGATCGCACTGAAGCCGGTGTTGTCGAGCTCACCCGCGGGCGTGTGCAGGCTGCTCGCGAACCGGCCGATGCCGAACAGTCGCCAGCCCCAGCGGCCGTTCGCTCCCTCGACTCGCGCCGCGCCTTCGAGCTCGGCGTTGTTCGACGCTCCCGAGATCTCGTAGCTTCTGTGCATCGCGCGGGGTCCGCCGTTCGCGTCCGGCAGCTCCTCGGGGATCACGTTCACGACACCGCCCAGGGCGTCGGAGCCGTACAGCACGCTCGCCGGTCCCCGGATCACCTCGACCCGCTGCGCGAGCCGGGCGTCCACCGAAGGACCGTCCTCGTCGCTCCAGGAGTAGTCCTCCAGGCGGCTCCCATCTTCCAGCACCAGCACGCGCGGCCCGGCGAGCCCGCGGATGACGGGTTTGCCGATCTGCTGCCCCGTGCTGAGCGCGTTGATCCCCGGAAGCTCGGCGAGGGCGTGAGCGAGAGACACGCTCTGGGCGCGGCGCAGCCGGTCTTCGGACAGCGCCTCGGTCGGGAGCGGTGATGAGAACACGTCGAGCGGAGCGCGGGTCGCCGTCACGGTGACCGGCTCGACCCACACGGACGTCCGCTCCACCGTGAGCTCGAGCGTGGTCGACCCACTCACCGTCACGCGTCGCGCGAGCGGCGCGAACCCGAGGCTGCGGACGGTTACTGTGTGGATCCCGGCGGGTATGTCGCTGAAATGGAACCGACCGTCGGTGTCGGTGAGCGCCACCCGATGCAACTCGACCACGACGACGGCCGCGCCCGAGACGGCGCGGCCGTGCGGGTCGGTGACTCTGCCCGCCAACGTGTCACCTGCGAGCAGTGATGCGAGAAGCGTCAGTGCACCGAGCGTCACCACTCGTCTCCTCCGGGGGTCCGGGCTCGCAGCTTACCGTCCCCCGAGGAGCGTCGCAAGTCACCGCGGTCTGTTCAATCCTTATCGTACTGGAGGGCGAGCTTGAGCTGCACCAGCGCGGCATCGATCGCGCGGATTGCCTTCACCCGGTGGCCACCGAAGTCATGAGCGGCGCGCTGCAGATGCAGCCTGGCGGCTTCGAGCGCGCGGATCGCGGCCATGATCTGCGGGTGCGGCTCCTGGACGACGCCGCGGACCGGACGGGCCGGTCTGGTCGGTTGCGTGCTGGCAGCGAGTGGCACAGCGAGGACGGCGGTGAGCAGGGCTACGACGACAACGCGAGGGAGCGTCACTGGCATGTTGCCTCCTTTAGACGCTTGACCTCCCTCGCCTGGGAACCGTCACGAGTCCTCGGCGGCCCGCTTGTACATCCAGTACTCAGGCCCCGCCTGCGCCTCCGGCCAGTCGGCGACGTGCTCCAAGCCGCGCCACTGATCGTCGGCGTCGCCATGGAGTTCGCCGCGCCACGCGACGTCGTCGTCCGCCCAGTCGTCAGATCGCCAGGACTGTGTCATACGTCACTCCTCGTCGGCCGCACCGTGCGGCCGCACGACCCCGATTCGCAAGGCGTGTGCCTGGCGGGCGGCGTGCAAGACAAGTCGGCCGGTGCTATAAGGATAGGAGATCGGTCGGCAACGGCCGCCGGCGTCCGGGCTGTCGCACGGTGGGCTGCGATGCCGCGCTCCGACACTAACATCCAGCGTGACCGCGATCACCATGCGTCTCCGCGTGACGTACCACCTCGCCTGCTCCCGCCGGCTCGCCGCCGCCAGGGCGCGCGACATCGCGCTCGAGCAGACCGTCGAGCTTCCGGCGGCCGCGGTGTCTCCGGAGGTCGCGGCGCGGGTCGCGGGGCGCGTCGAGTCCGTGGACTCGCTGGGCCGTGGCCGCTCCCGCGCAATCATCTCGTTCGACCCGGAGGCAGTGGGCGGCGACCTGCCGCAGCTCTTGAACCTCCTGTTCGGCAATATCTCGTTCAAATCGGGCACCCTGATTGCAGATCTCGAGTGGCCCGAGGCGCTGCTCGCCACGCTACGGGGTCCGCGTCTCGGTATCGCCGGGCTACGCGAGCTCACGGGCGTCGGTGATCGACCTCTCCTGTGCACGGTGCTCAAGCCGCTCGGTCTCTCGGCTCCCCAGCTCGCCCAGCTCACATATGGATTCGCCCGCGCAGGTGTCGATCTCATCAAGGACGATCACAGCCTGGTCGATCAGACAAGCGCGCCGTTCGCTGAGCGGGTCGAGCGCTGCCAGGAGGCAGTCGTGCGGGCCAACGACGAGACCGGCGGGAACGCGCTGTACTTCCCGAACGTGACCAGCGATCCATCCCAGATGATGGAGCGCGCGGGAGCCGCGCGGCGCGCTGGCTGCCGCGGCGTCTTGGTCAACGCGCTCCCGGCGGGCCTAGGCGCCGTTGGCGAGATCGCCGCGACCACGGGACTCGCGATCATGTCGCACCCCGCGCTCGCGGGCGCGTTCTTCCAGGCGGATCACGGCTTCGCGCCCGAACTGCTGTTGGGAGAGCTGTTCCGGGTCGCCGGGAGCGATGCGGTGATCTATCCCAACGTCGGGGGGCGGTTTACGTTCTCGGCGGCGACCTGCGCCGCCATCAACGCGCGGCTACGCGCGCCGCTCGGGCCGGTGGCACCGGCGTTTCCGGCGCCGGGAGGCGGGATCGACGCAGCGCGGGTACCGCAGTGGATTGAACGCTACGGCGCGGACACGATCTTTCTGATCGGCGGGAGTCTGTACGCGCAGCCCGACCCGATCGCAGCGGCAGGACAGGTGGTCGCGGCGGTGAGACGAGATTCCCATGGATGATCGATCGAAGGTCCTCAGGTTCGCCGGCTTTCGCTGGGACGGGGTCCCGGTGCGCGAGTACAAGACGGGGCACGTGCCGTACCGGGACGTAACCCGTCAGACGCTCTTGGGCGAAGGCGTCGGCGAAGAGCCGTTCACCTTCGTTACTCGCTATTTCGAGGTCCAACCCGGCGGCTACTCGACGCTCGAGCGGCACCAGCATCCGCACGCCGTGGTCGTGATTCGCGGGCGGGGGCGCGTGACGCTGGGCGACCGGAGCTACGACATCGCCCCGTTCGACTGTGTCTACGTGTCGCCCGGAGTGGCCCACCAGTTCCGGGCGACGGGCGAGGAGCCCTTGGGCTTTCTCTGCACGGTGGATCGGGTGCGGGATCGGCCCGAGGTGGTGGCGTGAGCGTCCAGTCCATCAACCCCGCCACCGGCGAGGTGCTCGAGACGTTCCAGGAGACGGCGCCCGACGAGCTGGCCCGGATCCTCGAGGGCGCCGACGCCGCGTCGCGCGAGTGGCGCCGCACGCCGGTGGCGGAGCGTGCGGAGCGGTTGCGCGCCGCCGCGCGTGTCCTGCGCGAGCGCAAGGACGCCTCCGCCCGCACCATGACGCTGGAGATGGGTAAGCCGCTGGCGCAAGGAGTGGCAGAGGCGGAGAAATGCGCCTGGGCTTGCGACTACTACGCGGACCACGGCCCGGCCTTCCTCGCCGATGAGCCCCACCCGACCGACGCCTCACGCAGCTACGTCCGGTTCGAGGCCCTGGGTCCTGTCCTCGCCATCATGCCGTGGAATTTCCCGTTCTGGCAGGTGTTTCGCTTCGCTGCACCGGCCCTGGTCGCTGGGAACGCCGGCATTCTGAAGCACGCTCCCAACGTGCCGCGCTGTGCGCTCGAGATTGAAACGGTCTTCCGGGACGCCGGCTTCCCGGTCGGTCTGTTCCGAGCGGTATTCCTTTCGAACGAAGCCGCGGGCGGCGTCATCGCCGACGGGCGCGTGCGCGCCGTGACGCTCACCGGCTCGGACCGCGCGGGGAGCCAGGTGGCCGAGCAGGCAGGACGACACTTGAAGAAGACGGTGCTCGAGCTCGGCGGCAGCGACCCGTTCATCGTGCTCGAGGACGCGGATCTCGAGCGGGCCGTGACCACAGCGGTGGAGGCGCGCCTCATCAACAGCGGCCAGAGCTGCATCGCCGCGAAGCGCTTCATTGTGGTGGAGCACGTGGCGGAGCGGTTCCTCGAGCGGTTCACGAGCGAAATGCGGGCCCGGAGGGTGGGCGATCCCCTCGACCCGACGACCCAGGTGGGGCCGCAGGCGCGGCTCGACTTGCGCGAGAATCTCCATCGGCAGGTGCAAGAGTCGGTGCAGCGCGGCGCCCGACTCGTGCTCGGTGGCCAGGTCCCGCCCGGCCGGGGCGCCTTCTACCCGCCCACCGTGCTCATCGCCGTGGAGCCCGGGATGCCCGCGTTCGATCAGGAGACCTTCGGCCCCGTGGCGGCCGTGATCCGCGCCAAGGACGAGGCGGACGCGATCCGCATCGCGAACGCGTCGCCCTACGGACTCGGGGCGTCCGTCTGGACTGCCGACTCGAAGCGCGGCGAGCGCGTCGCGCGCGAGATCGAAGCGGGTAGCGTGTTCGTGAACGGGCTCGTCCGGTCCGATCCGCGGCTGCCCTTCGGCGGCGTGAAGCGCTCCGGCTATGGGCGCGAGCTATCGGCGTACGGCCTGCGCGAGTTCGTGAACATCAAGACGGTCTGGGTGGCGTGAACGTCCGCGTCGGCACCTCGGGCTACAACTTCCCCGAGTGGAAGGGGCCGTTTTATCCTCCCAAGACGCCCGAGTCCAAGATGCTCGAGTACTACGCGCAGCGGCTCACCACCGTGGAGATCAACTACACGTTCTACCGGATGCCGAACGCGAAGACAGTGGCCGGCTGGGACGCCGCCACCCCTACCGGGTTCACCTTCGTTCTCAAGGCGCCGCAGCGCATCACGCACATCGCCCGGCTCCGGGACGTGGACGACCCGCTACGCTACTTCTTGGAAACGGGACGCAAACTGGGCCCGAAGCTCGGGCCGATCCTGTTTCAGCTTCCGCCCAATTTCAAAAAGGACCTGAACCGCCTGAACGATCTGCTCACGCAGTTTCCGGCGGACCTGCGGTGTGCCTGGGAGTTCCGGCACGAGTCGTGGTTCACGGACGACGTCTACGAGGCACTGCGCGTCGGCAACGCGGCGCTGTGCGTCGCGGACACGGAGGCGGGACATACCCCGCTCGTGGCGACTGCGGACTTCGGCTACATGCGACTGCGCGACGAGGGTTACCAGAAAGAGGATCTGGAGCGGTGGGCCAAGACGGTGAAGGAGCTGGGGAAGGGGTGGCAGGATGCGTTCATTTTCTTCAAGCACGAGGAGTCGGGCATCGGGCCCAAGCTGGCGCAGCAGTTCGTCTCGCTACTTGCGCCCTAGCCTCGCCCAACCCGTCCGCTTCAAGCGGGTGTTGCCGAGCGCCGCACCCCGTAGCTCACACCTGCGATCACAGCCGTCAGCGCGAAGTTCACGAGCTCCGCGGGCGTCACGGCCCGGACCGCGACGCTCGGCCCCGCCGCCCAGTCCAACATACGGAGGTACCACACCGCTACGCTGAGCATCAGGAGGCCGAGGTTCGCCGTGCTCTCCGCGAAGGCGAGGCGGCTCGCGTACTGTGGTGCCCGCAGCATCACGATCCCCAGGACGAAGCAGAGCAGGTAATAGACGTTGCGTCCTATAGGGAAGTCATCGAGAAAGGCGACACGCACGTTGACACCCCATATCAGCCCCACCAGCCAAAAGAGCGGTGTCGCGACGTAGTACCAGCGCAGCAACGAGAGCCGTGTGACGGGCAAGCGGGCTCTAGAACGCGCCCCAGGCCTGTTTGCCGGGGATGTAGTAACTGGGGCAGATGAACTTGAAGATGTTCGCGACTTTACGGGCGCTCTCGAGTTTGGCCTTGTCCTCGCGCAGCATACCCGCGAGCTGGGTATCGAACATCTCCCGATAATACGCTTGCGCGGCCTTGTGCCGGTCGCCGTCTGACTTGTAGTCCGACCGTATTTCGGCGAGCTCGCCGGGATCGAGGAAAATTCCCTCGCACTTGGGGCACTCGTCCACCGCGACGTCCCGCTTGACGCTCCAGAAGTGCCGCATCATGACGATGCCCGTGTCGCGGGGACAGTTGCGTCGCTTCTCCGGGTCTACCTTGACCGCGGGGTTCTGCTCGATGTGGAGCAACGCTTCCCCCGCCGATTGGTCCGGCTGGTCGACCTTCCGGAGCGTCCACTCGTCGAACCACAACCCGCCGCAGCCACCCTTGCAAGCCTGGATCTTGACGTCGCTCACCGCGACCTCGGTCATCGCCGTGCCGCAGGCTGGACAGTTCATCGTGATGACTCCTTGGCGCGCGTGTTCAAGGTATCCGACAACCCTAAGTTAGGTTCGCGACCTCCTCCACGCGATGGGCAACCAGCAGGCCGTCTCGCACGGGGATCACGGACGCAATCCAGCTGGGGTCTGCCTGAATGCGCCGCGTCAGCTCGCGCACGCCGCGGGTCGCGGGGCTCGTGTCGCGGCGCTGGAAGATGCGCCCACTCCACAGCATGTTGTCGACCAGGAGCAGCCCACCGGGTCGGAGCTTGGTCGTGATGACATCGAGCGCCTTCGGGTAGTCCTGCTTGTCGATATCGTTGAAGATGACGTCGAACGACCCCGCAGCCTGCTGCAGGGTCGCCACCGCCTCGCCGACGTGGAACTGCACGACGTCCGCCAGACCGAGGGCCGCGAGGTTCTCCCGCGCTTCGCGGGACAACCGGTCGTCCCAGACGACATGGTGCACGATCCCGCCGCCGTTTTCCTTCACGGCGCGCGCGAACCACGCCGTCGAGTAGCCGAACCCCGAGCCGAGCTCGAAGACGTGACGGGCGTTGCTGAGGCGTGTCAGCAAGTAGCACAGGTGTCCCGTCGCGGGGCCAATGATGGGGAACCCCGTGCGCCCCGCCTCCGCTTCCAGCTGGGCGAGCCGTTGGGGACGCGGGGGCACGAGCTCGTCCAGGTACGTTGCAACTCGTGGTGCCAAGACTTTCATGCCTACGCCTCCATCATCGGTCGGTCAGCAGCCGGTATTTTGACAAATTGCGCAGGGCTGCCGCGCGCTTCCCCGCCTGCTCGTACAGCCGCGCCAGATTGAAGTAGGCGTCCGCGAGACGCCGGTCTGCCACGATCGCTTGCTCGTACGCTTTGACGGCGTCGTTGGGACGCCGCCGATCCTCCAGTGCGATCCCCAGGTTGAACCACGCGGTCGCATGCGCGGGGTGGTCCGCCACCGCGGCGCGAAAGTGCGTCTCGGCCTCCTCAGCGCGGTCCGCCTCGACGAGGAGTCGACCCAGGTTAACGTGGGCGTCGGCGTGGTGGGGATCCAGCTCGAGCGCGCGCCGGTACGCGTCGCGCGCTTCGTCGGCCTCACTCACCTCGAGCTCCAGGCCGAGCGCGAACCACTGGTCGGCGTCGAGGTCCTCCTCGACCCGGCGCGCCGCGGCTGCCCGCCGCCGCGCCAGCGGCGCGGCCCGCTGCGCCAGCGTCGCCACGTCGAAGTCCAGGACCAGCTGCCCCGACTCCGGATTCCAAGCGATCGCCTCGTCCCGCGCGACCACGCGATGGCCCTCCGCCGTGATGCGGAGCTCGGAGAGCGCCCGCCCGCGCGGTAGCTGTTGCTTGAGCCGACGCAGCGAGCCGCGGATCTTGGCGGCCGGGATGCGCGCGGCCAGCAATCCCTTCGCGGCTTTCAGCAGCACGAGATCCTGAAAGGTGAAACGCAGATTCCCCCGCGCGTCGCGCGCGGGGGAGAGGAAACCGGCTCGGGTGTAGGATCGGATCTGCGCGGGAGAGAGGCCGAGGAGCCGCGCGACTTCCTCGGTGGTATAGCCCGTCATTGCCTAGGCGCTGGCGGCCTTTCGTTTCTTGGCTGCTTTCGCTTCGACGACACGCTCGGCGCGCTTCGCGGGTTTGCGCTCGCCGCCGGTGGAGCCCTTGCCCTTGGCGAGACTCGCCTTCAGCGCCTCCATGAGGTCGATGATCTGCGTCTTGGGGGCTTCGGTCGGCTCCTCGGTGATCTCCTCGCCGTCCACCTTCCGCTGGATCTGCTCCTGGATTCGGGCCTTGACGGTATCCTCGTACTTTTGGGGCTCGAACGTCTCCGTCGCCGCTTGCTCGACGAGTTGCACGGCCATGTCCAGCTCCGCCTTTTTCACGTCGACCTTCGGGATCGGCACTTCGTCGATCGAGCGCACTTCGTTGGCGTAGCGCAGCTGCTCCATCGCGAGCCCCCGGCCCAGCGGCCGGATCATGACGAGGTATTGCTTACCGCGCGCCGCCCACTGCCCGATCGCCACCTTGCGGGTTTTCTTGAGCGCTTCACCCAACAGCGTGAACGCCCGGTCGCCACCCTTGTCGGGTCCCATGAAGTAGACCTTGTCCATGTACATCCGGTCCACCGTGTCGGCGTCCACGAATTCGGTGATGTTGATCGAGCCCGTCCCCTTCTCCTCGAGCGCCTTCAGCTCGTCGGGAGTGAACTGGACGTACCGCCCCTTCGCGAACTCGTACCCCTTGATCATCTCCTCTTTCTCGACCTTTTCGCCGTCCTTCGAGCAGACGTATTGCTGCTTTAGACGGGCCCCGTCCTTCTTATGCAGCCAGTTGAACGAGATCGCGGCCGACGACTCCCCGGCCGAGAACATTTTGATCGGGACCGAGACGAGCCCGAAGGAAATCGTGGCCGAGCCAATCGAGTGCGCGGGCATAGGGCCTGCTGGTGATAGGGTGAGCGTCCGACCGACCGCATCAGGATATTACCACTGGCGCGAGGGAGGGTCCATCCTGCGCCCCCCGCCGCGCCGATTGCCACGCGGTGCGGTTTCGGTCTACAATGGACCACGCCCGTGACACCGACCCGCCCCCCCCCAACCCGCCCCCCTCCCGACGACGCGCTCAAGCCGTACCGCGCCAAGCGCTCCGCCGACCGCACACCCGAGCCATCCGGCTCGGTCGCCGCCGCGCCGGGGCGACGGTTCATCGTCCACCAGCATGCCGCCACCCGCCTCCATTTCGACCTGCGGCTCGAGCTGGACGGTGTGTTGAAGTCGTGGGCCGTGCCCAAAGGGCCTTCGCGCGATCCCGCCGACAAACGCCTGGCCGTGCATGTCGAGGATCACCCCATCGAGTACGGTGACTTCGAGGGGATCATCCCCGAAGGCAACTACGGCGCGGGCGCGGTGATCGTATGGGACCGCGGCGTGTGGGTGCCCATCGAGGATCCGGTGGCGGGGCTCGCCAAGGGGAAGCTGCTCTTCGAGCTGCGCGGCTACAAGCTGCGCGGCGTCTGGACGCTCGTGAAGATCAAGAAGTCGGTGAAGGATTGGCTCCTGATCAAGGAGCGGGACGCCTATACCTCGAAGAACGGCGCCACGTTTCCCCCCGGGTCGGTGCTGTCGGGGCTAACGGTCGAGGAGCTGCGCGACGGCGATAAGAAAGCGGTGAAGCTCGTGGCCGAGTTGAGGAAGCTCAAGGCGCCGATGCGCGCCGTCCGTGCGGAGGATGTCGCTCCCATGCTCGCGGAAACGCGCGAGGAGCCGTTCTCGCGCGCCGGGTGGGTCTTCGAGGTGAAGCTCGACGGCTATCGCATGCGGGCGGTGAAGGAAAACGGGACGGCGCGCTTGATCACGCGCAACGGCAACGATTACTCCGCGGCCTTTCCGGAGCTGGTCCGTCCGATCGCCGCACTGCCGTACTCGAGCCTGCTCATGGACGGGGAGCTGGTGATCCTGGACGAGCAGGGGCGGCCCAGCTTTCAACGCCTTCAGAACCGGGCGCGCATCGGTCGCGCCCCCGACATCCGCCATGCGTCCGTCGAAACACCGGGCACCCTCTATCTCTTCGACCTGATGGCGTTGGAGGGGTTCGACCTGCGGCCCCTTCCGCTCGTGAAACGCAAGGCGCTGCTGCGGAAGGTGCTGCCGGAGGCGGGACCGCTGCGCTACTCGGAGCATTTCGAGAAGGACGGCGAGGCGCTGTACGACCGGGCGGTGGGGATGGGACTCGAGGGCATCGTGGCCAAGAAAGCCGACGCCCCGTACAAGAGCGGCCGCTCCGACCTCTGGCAGAAGATCCGCGCCGACAAGACCGGGGATT
>Ga0207646_10005112_pt1 | contig 13917 bp, 10 predicted proteins | sample KBSK5502metaG_FD_184343 | JGI IMG/M metagenome (GOLD analysis project Ga0207646, IMG submission 184343) | Corn, switchgrass and miscanthus rhizosphere microbial communities from Kellogg Biological Station, Michigan, USA - KBS K5-50-2 metaG... | ecosystem: Host-associated > Plants > Roots >... | reverse complement strand
GCAGGTCGCCGCCGTCCCGCACGTGGACCTCGTGAATTTCGTCGAACAGATGCTTGGCCGCATGTGCCGCGAACACATCGGTCAGGCCCGGATCCATGCCCATGCCCAGCAGCGCCAGGCGTCCGGCGCCGCGCCAGTCCTCGTCCCGGGCAAACTGCTCGTCGCCAAGCTTCACCCCTGGCTCGTGGAATGGGTCCTCCGCGTGCGGCCGGGAGAGGCTGTTGGCCATGTCCATGTAGTCGACGCCTGCCGCCAGAGAACCTTCGAAGATGGGCATCACGAAGCGCGGATCGACCGCGTTCATTACCAGATCGACCCGTTGACGCCGGGCGAGATCGGCCACCTCGGCCGGATCCCGTGCATCGATGCGCTCAACTACGATGCGCGCCCTCCCCGACTCCCCGAGCTGGGCCTCCAGCGAGCGGGCGCGCGCGAGGTCGTAATCCGCCAGAACCAGGCCCTCGCACCAGTCGCGCGTCGCCGCCATGCGGGCGATCGCCTCGCCCACGGTGCCGACTCCGATCAGCAGTACCCGCATTGAGTTCGCGGTTCTCAGCCGAAGAGCTGGCGCAGCGCGAACGCCACGTTGGCCGGTCGCTCGGCGAGGCGGCGCAGGTACCACGCGTACCAGGCCTCGCCGTAGGAGATCAAGGCGCGCACCCGATAGCCCGACTCCGCCAGGCGAACCTGGTCTCGGGCCCGGATGCCGTACAGCATCTGCACCTCGAAGCACGTCTTGGGGTAGCCGGCCCTGGCGGCGTAGTCGGCGATGCGATCGACGAGCTCGAGGTCGTGCGTGCCGAGCCCAAGCCGCAGCTCACCCGCTGCCGCCTGGGGCAGCATCAGCACCGCCAACGACTGGTAGGCGGCGTCAACCTCGTTGCGCTTGCGGAAGGCGACCGCCGCGTGCTCGTCGTAGGCGCCCTTGACCAGCCTGATCGCAGGATTCAGCGGCATGAGCCGCTGGAGGTCGACTGGCGTGCGGCGTAGGTACGCCTGCAGGCACAGGCCCACGTTCGCGTGCTCGGCCTTGAGCCGCTCGTACATCGCCACGGTCGGCTCCGTGTAGGCACTTCCCTCCATGTCGATCCAGAAGGCCCCACCTATTCGCGCCGCGTGCTCGCAGAGCGACGCGGCGTGGCGGAAGGTGGCATCGGTGTCGAGGTCAAGGCCCAGTTGGGTGAGCTTGACGCTGATCTCTCCGTCGAGCTCGAGGGCCGCGATCCGGTCGAGCAGGCCGTGGTAGTGATCGGCGACCTCCTGCGCCTCGCCCAGGTCGGCGAGGTTCTCTCCCAGGCGGGTGAAGAGCATGCCGATGCCGTGCGCGCGAAAGGGCTCGGCGACAGCCAGCGCTTCATCGACGGTCTCGCCGGGCATGAACCGGCGCACCGCGCGACGCGCGAATGGGAGGCGCGGAAGGTGCTCCTTCAACCATCGGTTGCGGGCCATCCAGAGCAGGAGGTGGCGCAAAGGGGAGGCTCCTCGGCGGGGTCAGACGGGTGGTCCGGAATCTAGCACGCCGGGGTGGTGCCGGCGCGCACCGCGCCAGTTGATTCGATGTTCACGCACCAGCCATTCGGAGTTATCGTGGGTGCTCCAGTGTGATCCCGAGCATTTGCGGCCAGCCGCCCATGGCTGCCTGCGAAAGGAGGCGATCCCTTGGGTCCCCACTCTCATATCGGCCGCCTTGGCGTGCTCTTGAGCACCATCGTGCTCGGAGCCTCGAGCCTGGTTGTGGCCGCCGTGGTTGCGCCGTTAGCCGCGACCGCGGTCAGCGCCGACAGCTCCTGTCAGCTGAACTCCGCCAACGGCAACATCAAACATGTCATCTACCTCCAGTTCGACAACACGCACTTCCAGCGGGACAACGCCAACGTTCCCTCGGACCTGGAGCAGATGCCGAACCTGCTCAACTTCATCAAGAGCAACGGGACGCTGGTCGCCAACGATCACACGGTGCTGATCTCGCACACCGCCACCGGCATCCTGAGCTCGTTGACCGGGAACTACCCGGACCGGTTCGGCCAGCCTGTCTCCAATTCGTTCCGCTACTTCAAGACCGATGGCACCACGCGGACCGGCGTCTCGTTCGCGTACTGGACCGCTCCCTTGTTCGACCCGGCTGGGAGCACCACCGACACGACGCCAGAGATGATCAACGAGAACGGCAAGATCTCACCCGCTCCCTGGGTGCCGTACACCCGCGCCGGCTGTGACTTCGGCGCGGTGGCGACCGCCAACACGATCCTCGAGAACACGGCCATCGACATTCCAACCGTCTTCGGCGCAGGGTCGCCGGAGGCGCAGGAGGTCGCGAGCAACCCAGGGCAGGCGTTCGCCGACTTCGTGGGCATCGGCGTCCACTGCGCGCAGGGCTCATCGGTTTGTGCTGCGTCAGACCACGCCCGCCCCGACCTGCTGCCGGATGAGCCGGGTGGTGGCTACAGTGGCTACTCGGGCCTCTTCGGCGCGAAGTACGTGAACCCGGTCATCAAGCCGAGTGGATCGATGACCGATCTGTCAGGAAACGTCATCCACGACGCCACCGACCACATCGGCTTCCCCGGCTTCGACGGGATGGAGGCGACGGTCTCGCTCTCGTACGTCGCCCAGATGCAGGAGGCCGGGATTCCAATCACGTACGCCTACATCTCCGATGCCCACGACGGGCATGGCACATCGGGAAACATCCACTTCGCCTACGGCCCCGGTGAGGCCGGCTACGTGCAGCAGCTGCACGACTACGACACCGCCTTCGGCCAGTTCTTCAATCGTCTGGCCGCCGACGGCATCAACAAGAGCAACACCCTGTTCGTGTTCACCGTCGACGAAGGCGACCACTTCGTGGGTGACGCGCCATCGAACGCGGGCTGCGACGGAGTGACCACCCCTTGCACCTACAACCGCGTGGGCGAGATCAACGGCGACCTCCGCCGGATGATCTACACCCAGTACGGGGATTCGACGCTCTTCTCGGTGCACTCGGACGACGCGCCCAGTGTCTATGTCAACGGGACCCCAACTCAGCCGATCCGGGACCAGACCGACCCAATTGTGCGCAACCTAGAGCGCGAGATGGCCGGGCTCAACTGGTTAAATCCGTACACCGGATCGGTAGAGAACAACATCATGGTGGCGCTGGCTGATCACACGGGGATGAAGGCGCTGCACATGGTGACCGCCGATCCATCCAGGACGCCGACCTTCACCCCGTTCGCGGATCCCGACTGGTTCTTCTTCGCGACGGGTGGCACGACGCCGGCAACGTGCGGGACGCCGGGTGCCTGCGCCTCCATCCCCGCCCGGACGAACCTGAGCTTCGCCTGGAATCATGGTGACATCCAGGATGAGATCGCTTCGACCTGGGTTGGGCTCGTGGGGCCGGGCGTGCAAAACCAGGGTGTGAACACGTCGGTCTGGACCGACCACACCGATTGGCGTCCAACCATGCTCAGCTTGCTCGGCCTGAAGGACGACTACGTCCAGGACGGCCGGGTGGTGACAGAGGTCCTGGCGGCATCGGCCAATCCTGCGTCGCTGCGGCTGCACCGTGGCTTAATCCAGCAGCTGGGCGCGGCCTACAAGCAGCTGAATGCGCCGTTCGGGACGTTCAGCATGGCCGTTATCAAGAGGTCGACTGTGGCGTTGGCGAGCAACACGGCGGGCGACTCTGACTACGCGAACATCGAGAACCAGATCGCGTCGTGGACATCTGATCGCGACGGCCTGGCGACCACCATCAAGAACACGCTGGCGGACTCGGAGTTCAACGGCGTGGAGCTCAGTGTGAACAACGCGCAATCGTTGATCAACCAGGCGAATGCGCTCATCAACGAGGTGGTCGCCGCGGCGAGCTAACCTCTGAACCCTTCACGGTGGGGTCGCGGCCCTAGCGCGACCCCATCTTTCTGCCCGAAAGCTCTGCGGGACCACCGTCGGGCCGTTAGCTCAGGTCACCCATCCTCACCTTCGACGAGGGCTGGCAGCCTGTCGAGCCAGGGGTCGATCGCGGGCTGAAAAGGATCTAATGCCACGTATAGGGCTGCTAGCGCGTCCTTGCCGCAACCCAAAGTCGGACCTTGAGGAGTATCGGTGGAGGCCAGCCAGCGGCGATTGATGTGCTGTAGCCGCACGTCGACGCGCATGGTCGCCAGGTCGAGCCGGAGCGTGCGCAAGAATGCCACCTTCGCCGCTAAACAGATGCCGAGATCCCGCGGCTGCCTCGGGTGAACCCCGAGCGCGGGATCTCGGTCCAGTAGTACTAACGGACTATGCTGCGGACGTCGAGAGCTCCGGTGCGGTCCGTCACCGACTTCTCGCGCCTTGCGCCGGCGCCATCCTTGGACTCCGCCCCTCGCCCAGGTTGCAAGCCGATCGCCTAGTCGGCGCTTACGCCAGCCTTCTCCTGCTCGACGAAGGGCGCCCGCCATGAAGGTGCTTCGAACGGCGGGCCGAAGTAGTCCGTCTCCCGCCAGATCTTGCCGTCGCGGACGGTGATGAGAATGACCCCGTGCCAAGTTTCGCCGTTGGGGTAGTTGACGGTGCCCGACAGGGTGAATTCGTCGCCCGACCCGATAAGGTGGAGGATATTCCATGAGGGAGTCGTCACGAACTCGTCGTCCCGCCCGCGGATCTCGGCCACGCTGGTGCTGAGAGGGCCTTGCTCCTGACCGGGGTAGTTCTCCCCGATGGCGAGCCGGTTCGCGATGCCGCGGATCACCTCGCCGGATTGCGGATAGCGTCCGACATAATCAGGGTGCAGGCACTCACGGATCACCGCAGAGTCGTTGGCCGCTAGGCCCTCCGCATACCGTTCCACGACGACACGTCCGCTCATCCGATGCTGCCCTCCGGAAAGTCCCGATTGAGTGAACCATATGCCGGTTCTTTTGGCTGGGCGACTTGTTATAAGCCGGAAGCCCGTTCTTGTCGCGGATTCCACCGCGGACTGATCTGTGCTGGTTCGGGCTGCATCAGGTGATTCTGGATCTCTTCGAGCGTAAGCGCCTAGATTCACGTGGAGTCAGCGAGTCTGGCGCCGTTTGCCATCAAAAAGGCACTCCCTGCCCGTATCGTTGACCGATGGACTACGCGCCCGTGCGTTGGTGGGCACTGCTCGGCGGTACGACGCTGCTCGTCCTGGTCCTGTTCGTCGCGCTGCTGGTCGGCATCGGTATTGTGTGGTGGCGGGCCTGGAGGCGAGGGCGGCAGAAGTAGGCAGATTCGACGGGCATCGGGAGGATCTGGGCAAAACCTGCCGCTTCCGTGCTATAGCTCGCTCTCAACGCGAACAGACGCGCGCGTCACGATGATGCATGCCGCATGAGATCACCCAAGATGGCTCGTTAGTCGAGCTGGGAAGCGGTTAAGCGCTCCAGGCGATGTCGGATGAGACCTGCACTTGCCCGCTGGTCCCGATCGAACTGACGGCGTTCCTCGCGTCGTCTCATGATTTCGCCGTACTCACAGGCCCCTGCAACGAGCGCGGCTAATGTGAGCAGCTGCGCCAAGGTGACGGTATCAACGGGATCCATCCCGCGTATTTTCGGTCATCACAGCGCTGACGGGAATATGTTCAATCGACAAGCGCCGTAGTCAACGCCGTTTCGAGATATCGTCTCGATTCGAGCGTGGATCCCCGGGCCGTTAGCTCAGTGGCAGAGCAGGGGACTTTTAATCCTCGTGTCGTGGGTTCGAATCCCACACGGCCCTCTCGAATTACGCCACGAACGGTGACGCTCGGCCGGGGTCGCCTTTCCAGCCTCTTAGTGCACGGCCTCGAGCCCATCCAGGGCGAGGGCGACGGCCTTATCGGCGGTCAGCCTGCTTCCCTGCTCCCATGCCCTCTTGAAGGCTGCTTGGTCGAGCTGCGCGTGGATGATCGGGAGTGTCTCGACGTTCATCCTCCTGACCCAGGCATGACTGCCGCCCATCTCCTTGGACAGCGCTTCGAAGCAGGAGATGAGCCGCGTTGCCGTCTCTGCCTGTCCCACAGCCGCGAGGGTCCGGGCTGCGTGGCACAGGCCTACGGCAGTCTCAAGGCTCGCGTCAAGATCACGCTTGATGTGGAGGCTCTCCACGAGCAGCGCAGGCGTTTCCTCGACTCGACCCTCTTTTACCGCAACCCACGCCAGCGAACCGAGCAGCACGCTCTCGACGAGCCGGTTGCCCGTCGCACGTGCCTGGCGCAGAGCATCCTCATACAGCGCACGGCCGCGTTCCATATCGCCGAACTCGGCGTGGGCCCACGCCAGGGCACGCGTTCCCCATAGGACGCGCGCTTCGTCTCCGAGCTCGCGGTAGAGTCGTAGGCTCTCATCGAGGAGCGGGCGCGCTTGGGCCCAATCGCCTCCCTCGCCCACGGCAACGCCCAGCGAGAAGAGGGATTCTGCGATACCTCGCGGATCGCCCAGTCGCCGAGAGATCTCGAGCGCCTCTTCAGCCCACGCTCGCATCGCGATCGTGTCGTCACCGAACGACGCCATCTCGGTCGCGCCATTGAGGGCCTTGGCCCGCGCGACGGTCGGCGCCGCCTCGGCACCTAACGCCTTTTCGAGACGACGCCGGCCTTCGGCCACGTGGCCGGTGTTTCCCCACAGTGCTGAGAGCGCCGCTGCCATTCGCAGGCTGAGGTGGGTGTCGCCAGACGCGTCGAGGAAATCGAGAGCTGCGCGGAAGTTGTCGAGCTCGAGCTCCAGCCGGTCATTCCATTCGTGTCCGCCCCAGAGCTCCTCGTCGCGCAGACGAGATTCGTTGTCCTCTGCGAGCGCCAGGAAATAGTCGGCGTGACGCCGTCGCAGCTGAGGAGCTTCGCCCGCCTCAGAAAGCCGCTCGACGGCGTACTCGCGGACCGTCTCGAGCATCCAGAACCGATCCCGAGTGTGTCGAACGAGGCTCTTGTCGACAAGGGACTGGATCGTGTCCAGGTCGGCGTCGACGACCTCTTCTGCAGCTTCCAGCGTTGAGCCGGCGGCGAAGACGGCGAGTCGGCCGAAGAGTTGTTGCTCCTCAGGAGTCAAAAGATCGTACGACCACTCGATCGTCGCCCGCAGCGTCTGCTGGCGCGGGTCGGCATCCAGTCCGCCCTTGAACAGGTCGAGCCGTTCCGAGAGCCGCTCCAGGATCTGTCGCGTCGAGAGCACGCTCGCGCGGGCGGCGGCCAGCTCGAGTGCCAACGGCAGGTTGTCGAGTGCTCTACACAGCTCTCGGACCGCCTCATCCGGTTCGGTCCGGGCCCGGGCGCAGTAGAGCTCGACGGCGTCGGGGTCAGCCAGCGGAGAGACGGGGTACTCGACCTCACCCCGGACTCGCAACAGCGCGCGACTCGTAACCAAGAGCCCTAGGTTTGGGCAGGCTTCGACCAGCGTGGCCAGCTCAGGTGCCGAGTCGACGACCTGCTCGAGATTATCGAGCAGCAGGAGCATCTCCCTCGCACCAATGTGAGCCGTAAGCCCGTCCTTGGCGCCTATGGTTTGGCCGATCGTTTCGGTCACCAGCGCCGGATCCTGCAGCGCCGACAGCCCGACCCAGAAGACGCCCGCCTTGAAATCGGGCACCAGGGTCGCGGCGGCCTCGATGGCGAGACGGGTCTTGCCAGAGCCTCCCGGGCCGGTAAGCGTCAGGAAGCGAGTCCCGTCCCGCAGCATCGACGCGACCTCCGCGACCTCCGTACCGCGTCCCACGAACGAGCTCGCCGGGCGCGGCAGGTTCGTATTCGAGATCGTCTTCAGCGGCGGGAAGCGCTCGTCCCCCAGCTGGTAAATCGACACCGGTTCGTCGAAGTCCTTGAGCCGATGTTCGCCGAGGTCACGCAGGCCATCGAGGCCGGTAAGTGCTGCGGTGGCGGCTGAGAGCAGCACCTGCCCGCCGTGGCCGGCCGCACCGATCCGCGCCGCCAGGTGGACATCCGCGCCTACGTAGCCCTCCGCAGTCAACAGCGGCATGCCGGTGTGTATCCCCATCCGAACTCGGATAGGCCCGGTCGTCAGCTCGTCGCGGGCTGTAGCCGCCGCCGCCACCGCGCCCTGCTCGGTCGGGAAGGCGACGAAGAAGGCGTCACCTTGCGTGTCGACTTCCACTCCGCCATGCCCGCCGAAGGCGGATCGTAAGATGCGCCGATGCTCGGCCAGGGCCGCAGCATATCCATCAGGTCCAAGCTCGTGCAAAAGGCGCGTCGAGCCCTCCACATCGGTGAACAGGAAGCTGACCGTGCCAGACGGAAGATCGCGCTGCACGCGCGGCATGATGCGCCCGGCTCCCTCTTGTGCGCACGCAGGATCATGAGCGAATGAGAGCCGGCGGGCCCGCTCAGAGGCAGGACTGCGCGATCTGTGCCAAGCACCGCGGCGAGGGACCGATGAAGAGCGAGCTCGTCGGGCGCTACGACGGGTTCTGGGTCTATCACGGCCAGCCTGGCGCCGACGGTCTCGCGGCGCTGGGGCACCTCGTCATCGAATCGGACCGCCACGCTCCGTACCTGGCCGACCTATGGGATGACGAGGCTGCGGCGCTCGGTCCGCTGCGGTCGCACCTGGCCCGAGCCCTACGGGATGAGCTGGATGTTCCGTTCGTGTTCACCGCGGTCATTGGTAGGCACATCGCGCATTTCCACGAACATCTGCTCCCTCGCCATCCGGGCGTGCCAGAGGACGTGCCGTGGCACCAGAGTGACGAGGCCGGTCCACGGGCCGACACGGGGACCGTTACCGAGCTCGCGAGGCGCCTGACGAAGCGCCTCGAGCAGATCCGCGAGTCTCCAGACCAAGGCTAGGTCGTGGACGCCTGCACGCCCTGGTTGGTGATCGCGTAGAGCACCGCGATGGCGATATAGAAGAGCAGCGCGGCGAGCGGCAGGAACAGGTCCAACGGCACGGCCAGGACGTAGATCAGCGGCCCAATCGAGGCACGCCTCAGCTCGGCGCGAGCGTGATCCACGTCAAACGGGGGTTCGAGCAGCTCCGGATGCCTGACGATGTGCCGCCACATCAGCGTCCACGGCAGCGCGGTCGCAACCGACAGGAGGCCGTACACCACAGCCGCGGTCGAGGCCGGCGCGCCACCCTCGGCCAGGTAGGCGGCAAGGAGAGCGGTCGGAAACGGGAGCGTCGCGATACCCAACAGCAAGGCCAGGTTCAGCCAGTGCAGGCGGCTGTCGAAGCGCCGGATCTTGTCCACGAAGGCTCGATGGTTCAGCCAGATGATGCCGATGGTCAGGAAGGCCGCGAGGTAGGCCAGGTACGAGGGCCAATGCTGGCCCATCGCGGCGATCAGACTGCCGGCCCCGCGCGTCTCGGCATCCGACGGGACCTTGAGATCGAGCACCAGCAGCGTGATGGCGATGGCCATGACCCCGTCGCTGAAGGCTTCGACGCGGCCGGTCTGCGAGAGGCGCGTACCGGTGTCGGGTGGATTGGGCTCGGCAGTGTCGAGCGTGGGCGAGGCGGTCATTCCGGCCCGTAGAAGCCTCTTAAGCCGCGAGATTCGCCAGGAGGCGCATCAACGGCAAGCTCGTCGCGAGGGCGGCGGCCAGGGTGTCGGGCAGCTCGGGGGAGGTCACCTCGCCATCGGTCAGATGCCGCCCGAAGGTCACGTCTTTGAGCTTCAGCAGCTCGGCATCCTGATGGTCGGGCGGAAATCCCGACGGGACCCGCTTGAGCCGCTCGCCTTCCACCTCGCCGAAGGTCGCCACGAACGCGGCGTTGCGCAGAGCTGCATGGACAGCCCGTGGTCGCTCCGCGACGGCGGACCGCCATGCCCCCAGCCTGGCGGGCTCGGGATGCCACATGCCCCCACCCACGTACGCGTCTCCCGGGGACAGCGAGAAGTAGCCTCCGACCCCGCGGCCCTCGCCGATCCACGGGAAGCTGGCGCTGACGTAGGTCTTGTATGGCGACTTGTCCTTCGAGAAGCGGACGTCCCGATAGATGCGGAACGGCGAGCGGATCGGATCCGCCTGAAGCGGCAGGTCGAGCCGCGCGAACCGATCGCCGAGGGCGGCGCACAGCTCCTCGAGCGGTTCCTTCAGCAGACGCTCGTAGTCCGCCTTCCGCGGTTGGAACCAAGTTCGGTCGTTGTGCGCCGCCAGGTCGCGCAGGAACTCGATCCCGTCCTCGGAGAATCCGGTGAAGGCGCTGGCTTCGCTCATGGAACGGCGATCGTACCGATGCAGCCCCCGCGGATCAATCGAAAAGACGCGGTGTTGACCGGTATGGCGCGAGCATCGGTCCGGCACAATGCCGCCGATCATGACCGCCAGTCCCCAGCTGCTACGCGAGGTCCAACTCGTGGTGGCGGCACTTGCCCTACTTGGCGGCCTTCAGCTCCTCTTTCGCGGCCTGCGTTCGTACCTGCGCGGCGGCGATCTGAGCTCCGTGGGGACGTCGCGGATCGCGACCCTGAGCGCCGGACTCGTGCGCGTCACGGGCACCATAGAGGCAGCGATCACGATCGAGTCCTACTACGGCTTCCCGTGTGTCTACTACCGCGCGGAGCCCCGCAGGGAGGACGGGCAAGCCGATGAGGATTCCACAGCGACCGTCGAGCGCTCGATCGAGTTCGACGTGCGCGATGACTCCGGTCGCATCCACGTGATGCCCCACGCGGCCCAATGGGACGTCCGCATGCGGGACATGCAACCCGAGGCGCGCCTCGAGGATGGCGACCGGGTGACGGTCGTGGGCAGCGCTGTGCCCTTTGGTCAGCTGCAGGATCCCGGATCCGCGGATTGGCTGACGCTGGATGACCCGGTCATCGCGGCTGACCTCGAGGCCGCGCGAGCTGCGGGTGAGCTGCAGCCAGACCCCCGCCGCCGATACGGCAACCTGGGGATTCCCGGCTTTGCGCTGGGGCGCCCGGAGAGCCCTCCCACGCTCGATCCCGGCGTGCCGACGCCGACCGTGTACCAGCACAGCTCGACCCCTCGCGAGACTTCCGGGCCGGAGCGGGAAGCGCGGCCAGCCGCCGGAATCGCATCCGGGGAATCTGCCGCCGCCAGCTTCGCACCAACTCCAGAGGCCCTGGTCCTGGCCGCCGTCCCCGGTTCGCAGCTCCTGATCGCCGAGGGCGATCCCGCCAGCGCGGCGGCGGTCGACCAATGGGAGTTCCTCGCCGGCCTGGCGGGAGCGGTGCTCGCCATCGGTGGCGCCGTCCTGCTCGCGCTCACCTTCGAGGGCTGGCTGGCGTGACACCTGGCGAGGCTGCAGCCCTATTTGCCGTGGTTATCGCGCTTGGCGTCATCGGCTTCCTGGCCTACGTCTCGTACAACTCAGTCGTCAAGCTGTCGCAGCTCGCCGATCGCGGCTGGGCCAACATCGACGTCGCGCTCAAGCAGCGGCACGACGAGCTGCCCAACCTCGTCGCGGCGGTACGTGGCGTCATGAGCTTCGAGCAGGACGTGCTCGAGGAGGTCACGCGACAGAGAGCCGCGTACCAGCCGGAGGCGCCGATCCCACAGCAGGCGGCGACGTCCGCGGCGACCAGCTCCGCCGTGCAGCGGTTGCTGGCGATCGTCGAGCGCTACCCGGAGCTGCGCTCCGCGGGGAACGTGATGGCGCTGCAACGGGAGATCGCCCGGCTCGAGGACCTGATCGCGACGCGCCGCGAGCTCTACAACGACGCCATCTTTCGATACAACACGACCATCGCCCAGATGCCGGCGGGGCTGCTGGCGCCCCTCTTCGGGTGGCGGCCACGCGCGTACTTCAGCACCACTCCCTCGGAAGGGAACGCGCCGTCCGTCGACCTTTCCGACATTGCCTGAGGGCGATTCTCAGCTCTTGAGGCGAGCGCCCTGCGGGTCGTAGAGCGGCTCCGCGCTCACCGTGCACGCAACCCACTCCCCGAATACCTCCACCTCCCCGCGTGTGCCGACCTTCGCGGCCGCGGCAGGGAGCAGGGCGTAGGCGATGCTGCGCTCGACGGCAAATCCGTAGCCACCTGACGTGACGCGCCCCACCACCTCGCCGCCGATGCGCACCGGCTCGTTGCCCAGCGCCACGGAGCGCGGATCCTGGAGAACCAGGCAGGCGAGGTGGGGGCGATCGGCGACTTCCTGGGCACGCGCCAAGGCGTCCCGGCCCAGGAAGGCGATCGGCTTGCTGATGCGCACCGCGAAACCCAGGCCCGCATCGAACGGCGTGACCTCCGGGGTGATATCGGTCGACCACACCCGGTAGCCCTTCTCGAGTCGCAGGCTGTCGATCGCCCGGTACCCGCCCGCGATCATGCCCATCGGTCTACCGGCTGCCCACAGGGTGTCCCACAGCAGCAGCCCGTACTCCATCGGGCAGTAGAACTCCCAGCCCAGCTCGCCCACGTAGGTGACCCGCAACGCCGTGACCGGCACGTTCCCGACGCTGATCTCGCGAGCAGACAGGTATGGGAAGGCTGCGTTGCTGACATCGTCGGAGGTGGTGCTGGCCAGGATGTCGCGGGCCGTCGGTCCCCAGAGGCCGATGCAGGCGCGCGAGGAGGTCACGTCACGCACCGTCACCGAGCCGTCGTCCGGCGCATGACGGCGGATCCAGCCCAGGTCGTGGTTGCCGAAGGCGGTGCCGGTGACGATGAAGAATCGCTCCTCGCCGAGGCGCGTCACCGTGAAGTCGCACTCGATCCCGCCGTGCTGGTTGAGCATCTGGGTGTACGTGATGCGACCGATGGCCCGGTCCACGTCGTTGGCGCACAACCACTGCAGGAATGCGAGGGCCCCCGGGCCCCTGAGCTCGATTTTGGCGAAGCTCGTCTCGTCGAAGAGCGCTGCCGTCTTGCGGGTGGCGAGGCTCTCCGCGCCGATCGCCGGCGACCAGTGCTCGCCGGCCCAACCGCGGGGCCGGAGGCCGGCGTCGCCAGCGGCAGCGTTCGATTCGAACCAGTTGGGCCGCTCCCAGCCGGCCTTCTCGCCGAATGCGCAACCAAGCTCGGCGAGGCGAGGGTAGGTCGGGGAGACACGCAGTGGACGTCCCGCCTGCCGCTCCTCGTTGGGATAGTGGATGTCGTAGTAGGTGGCGTAGACCTCGGTCGTGCGAGCCAGGGTGTAGCCGCGCGAGCGGTACTGGGATCCGAAGCGCCGGATGTCCATCGTCCACAGGTCCAGCTCTGGCTCGCCGGCGACGATCCACTGCGCCATCTGGCGTCCCATGCCACCGGCGCCTGCGATGCCGTGGGCGGAGAAGCCCGCCGCGACGAAGAAGCCGCGCACCTCCGCCTCGCCCAGGATGAATTCGTTGTCGGGCGTGAACGCCTCTGGGCCGTTGATCAGCTGTTTGACGCCCGCATCGGCCATGGCCGGCACGCGGCGCACCGCGCCGGCCGAGATCTCCTCGAAGCGCGGCCAATCCGGAGGCAGCAGCTTCCCATTGAAGTCGGGCGGGATGCCGTCCAGACCCCACGGCGCCGGGTGACGCTCGTAGCCGCCCATCACCAGGCCCCGGACCTCCGGCCGGAAATAGACGAGGTGGTCCGGGTCGCGCAGCTGGGGAAGCTCGGGCGTCACGCCCTCGACCGCCTCGGTGACGAGGTATTGATGCGCCATGGGCACGATGGGGATCGTGACGCCCGCCATGTGACCCAGCTCTGGCGCGGCCACGCCGGCCGCGTTGACCACGAGCTCGGTCTGGATGAGGCCCAACTCCGTTTGGACGCCGCTCACCCGGCCGCCTGCCAACAAGATCCCGGTCACCCGCGTGTGCGGCAGGATCGTCGCGCCACGCTTGCGGGCGCCCGCAGCCAGCGCCCGCGTCAGGCCGCTCGGATCCAGCCAGCCATCGGTCGGCAGCCAGGCCGCGCCGAGCACGCCATCGGTGCTCATCAGCGGAAAGCGCGCCCGCGCCTCGTCGGCGGAAACGAGCTCCATCGGCAGGCCGAATGTCTTGGCCCATCCCGCCTGTCGGCGAAGCTCTTCGAGGCGTTCCGGAGACGACG
>Ga0207646_10005111_pt1 | contig 13919 bp, 15 predicted proteins | sample KBSK5502metaG_FD_184343 | JGI IMG/M metagenome (GOLD analysis project Ga0207646, IMG submission 184343) | Corn, switchgrass and miscanthus rhizosphere microbial communities from Kellogg Biological Station, Michigan, USA - KBS K5-50-2 metaG... | ecosystem: Host-associated > Plants > Roots >... | reverse complement strand
CCTGTGGCTCGAGCCGAGGACCAGCGCCCTGATCTCCGGCTGGAGCGGTCTCCCGCCCCGGTGCCACTCGTGCCCCCGGACGCGCGGAAGTCGATCGAGAAGGACGTCGAGCAGGCCCGCAAGGAGCTGAAGAGGCAGGAGCGGACCGACGCGATCGTTCGCGACAATGTAAAGGCCGTCCCGAGCCGACCCGACCTCGGGCCCGACGTCACGGGCGGCATACAGTCGCGCGCCCTTCGCGACGCCCTCCGTTCCCGTTAGTCCTTCGGCGCGCCGTTAGCCTCGCGTCCGGGCGCCTTGGTCGACGCACCAGCCGCCCTGTGTCAAACTCGCTGGCAGCCATGCAAGACAGCCGGGCCGGCCGACGGACGCTGTCTGTACTCACCGCCCTGAACGCGCTCAACTACGCCGACCGCTATGTCGGGGCGGCGGTGCTTCCCCTGATCCTGGCGGGCCTGGCCCTCTCCGATGCCCAGGGAGGGCTGCTTCAGTCGGCCTTCATCGTCACCTACTCCCTCGTCTCACCCTTTGCGGGATGGGCGGGTGACCGGTATCGGCGCCTGCCGATCGCGGCCGCGGGAGTGGTGATCTGGAGCCTTGCCGTCATCGCCTCGGGGCTCGCGCCGACCTTTGTCCTGCTGCTCACCGCCCGCGCGATCACCGGCGTGGGCGAAGCCGGATACGCCGTGGTCACCCCCTCGCTGCTGTCCGACCACTTTCCGCGGGAGCAGCGGGGGCGGGCGATGGCCATCTTCTATGCCGCCATGCCGGTGGGAACGGCGCTTGGCTATGCGGTTGGGGGAGCGGTTGGCAGCCACCTGGGCTGGCAGGCCGCCTTCTTCGTCGCGGGCGCGCCGGGGCTCTTGCTGGCGCTCTCGCTCCTGTCACTGCGTGAGCCGCAACGCGGGGCGTTCGAGGGCGGCGCTCCTCCCGCGGCCAGTCCCGTGGCCCTCGGCGCCTCGCTGCGCGCGCTGGCTGCCCGTCCGAGCTATATCTTCAATACCGTCGCCCAGGTCCTCTATACCTTCTCCATGGGAGGCTTGGCGGTTTGGATGCCCACCTATTTCGTCCGGGAGCGGCATATCCCGTTGACCACGGCGACGACCACATTTGGCGCGCTGCTGCTGTTCGCCGGCTTCCTCGGCACGCTGGCCGGCGGGCAGCTCGGCGATCGCGTGGCCCGGCGGCTGCACGGGGCGCAGTTCGCCATCTCCGGCTGGAGCCTGATCGCTTCCCTCGGCTTCACGCTCGCGGCGGTCCTGTCTCCGGACCCCATGGTCTTCTGGCCGTCGATGTTCGGCTCGCTGTTCCTGCTCTTTCTGAATGTCGGACCCTTGAATGCCGCGATGGCCAATGTCCTGCCGGCCGATCTTCGAGCACGCGGATTCGCCATCACCATCCTCGCCATCCATATGCTCGGCGACGCGGCGTCGCCCTGGCTGATCGGGCTGGTCTCAGACCGCGTCGGGCTGACGGCGCCGGTGCTCGGGGCGGGGGCGCTGCTCGGGGTCTCGGGCATCGTTCTGCTGGCCGGGCGGAATGCGCTGGATCGCGACTCGCAGCTGCCGGCCGGCTCAGGCCAGTACAGCACGGCGAACCCGGCGGGCGCGGGGACCCCAGGAAGCGAGGGCAGGCCCGGATGAGCAAGCTCGGCGCGATAGCTGCGTCGAGTGTCGTGGTCGTTTCGGTGCTGCTGCTGTTCAGCGTGCCGGCGTCTTCGCAAATCCAGATCACGGACGCGAGCGTCGACGAGGTGTTACGGCGCGCCGAGGAGGCGTACGGGCAGGGTCGGGCCGACGAAGCGGCACGCGGCGTGAACCGCGTCACGGGTTGGGCGAACCACATCCGGGATGTGGCGGGCGGCAGCCGCGATCCCGCCGCGGACAACGCGTTCGCTGACCGGATCTACCAGCGCGTGCTGGCGACGGTAGGGCGGACCTTTGGCGCCGACGACGTCAATGCCGGCGACGCCCTGCTGGGCCTCGCCGCCCTCTACGTCGAGCAGCGGCGCTACGGAGAGGCCGAGCCACTTCTGCGCCGCGCGATGGGCATTGTCGAGCGCGCCCCCGCGCCGTCCGACGACCACCGTCAGGCCGCCGTCGCGAGGGTCCTGGGCCAGCTGGGTCTCCTGGAAGAGAGGCGGGGGCGGAGCGCCGAGGCGGAGGCACACTACCGGCGCGCGCTCGCCATCGTCGAGAGGCTGCCGCCGCGCTTCCGCCACGGGGCGGGGGTGGCGGTCAAGGAATACCTGCGATTCCTGCGCGAGAACAATCGGGCGCAGGAGGCGGTGGCGATCGAGGCGCGCTTTTCGCGGTAACCCGCCCCGCGACCGCGGGGAACCCTAGGCGCCCCGCCGCCCGATCCGTTTCATCGCGCGAGTCATGCGCGCCGGACCTCCCTGAGCACCTGCAGGATCTCGTCGTGGATCAGGCCGTTTGACGCGACCACTGCCGGAGCATTGAGATCCACGGGCGCGCCCGCGGGATCGGTGACGCGGCCGCCCGCCTCCTCGACCAATACCATGCCCGCGGCCACGTCCCAGGGCCCAAGCCTCAGCTCCCAGTAGGCATCCAGTCGGCCGGCCGCCACGGCGGCGAGGTCGAGCACGGCCGAGCCGGTTTCCCGAACGCTCTGGCATCGCAGGGCCAGCGCGGCGTGCTCGGCCAGATTATTGTCGCGCGCCTCCCGGATGTCGTACCCGTAACCGGTGCAGAGCAGGCTCTCGTTCAGATGGCCGGCCCCGGAGACATGGATCGGGGCGCCGTTGAGGGAGCCGCCCCGGCCGCGCTCGGCGACGAAGCACTCGTCGCGGCTGGGGTCGTAGACGACGCCCAGGGCCGGCCGGCCATCGACCTCGAGCGCGATCGAGACGCCGTAGTGCGGCACGCCGTGAGCGTAATTGGTCGTGCCGTCCAGCGGATCCACGATCCAGCGATAGCGGGGTGCGCCCTCGAGCTGCCCGCTCTCCTCGGCGAGGATCGCGTGGTCGGGAAACCGGGAGCGGATCGCCTCGATGATGAGCGCCTCGGCCGCCCGGTCCATCTCGGTCACGAGATTGACGGGGGTGCCCTTGTGGCTCACGCGGTGGGCGGCGCCGAGCTGGGCGTGGAGCAGCGCGCCGGCCCGTCGGGCGGCCGCCACGGCGACGTCGCGGAAGGAATCGCTCACAACGGCCGAGGATAGCATGGGCTCGCTTGACAACCCGGGACGGCTCTCGCAGAGTGACGTCCATGCGCATCGTCGTGATGGGATCGGGTGGGACCGGCGGATACTTCGGCGCCAAGCTGGCGCGGGCGGGTGAGGACGTCACCTTCGTCGCTCGCGGCGAGCACCTGGATGCCATCCGGAAGAACGGGCTCCGGGTGAAGTCGGCGGCGGACGGGGAGTGGGTAGTCCAGTCGCCCGCGGTGGAGGAGCTGGAGGGCCAGCCGCCGGCCGATCTCGTCCTCTTCTGCGTCAAGTCCTTCGACACGGAGAGCGCGGGCGAGCGCATCAAGGCCGTGGTGGGCCCGGCCACAGGTGTGCTGCCGGTGCAGAACGGCGTGGACAATGAGGAGAAGCTCGAGCGCATTCTGGGGCCTGGCCATGTCATGGGCGGCGTCGCCCAGGTGCTGGCCACGATCGAATCGCCCGGCGTCATCAGCCACCGGTTTTTGGGCCGCATCGTCTTCGGGGAAATGGACGGGCGCGAGAGCGAGCGGGCGCGGGCCTTTCTGGGCGCCTGCGAGCGGGCGGGCATCTCCGCCGAGATATCGCCCAATATGCTCCGCACGCTCTGGGAGAAATACGTGTTCATTGCCGCGCATGCCGGCACGACCGCGCTGACGCGCAGCCCGGCCGGCGTGGTCAGGAGCGTGCCCGAGACCCGGCGCCTGTACCGCCTCATCCTTGAAGAGATGGTGGCGCTCGGAAATGCCGTAGGCGCCGGGCTCGCCCCGGGCTTCGTCGATACGTGCTTGGGCATGCTCGACAATCTGGGGGCCGCCTTCACCTCTTCGCTCCATCACGACCTGGCCCAGGGCAAGCGGCTCGAATTGGAGGCGCTCCACGGCCACGCGGTGAGGCTCGGCGAACGCTATGGCGTGCCGACGCCGGCGCTCTTCGCGGTGTACGCCGCACTCCGTCCTTATCGGGACGGGGCGCCGGCCGCTTCCTGACCGCGCGCCGGGCCGGGCGCCGGCCGCCCTTCTTCCGCGTTGGTCTATACTGAACGGGTGTCCACTGCTCACCGGCTCCTGAGATATCTGCTGCGCTATCGGTGGCGTTACGCCGCCGGCGCTGGCTGCCTCGTTCTCGCCACGGGCTTCTCGCTCGGCATTCCCTGGACGGTGAAGCTCGCGGTGGATGCCCTCGGGCGAAGCGCGCCCGTCGGGCGCTACGTGCTGATCATCCTCCTGCTCGCGGCGGCCCACGGCGCCGCTCGGTTGGGCTCGCGATTCACCATCATTGGGGCGGGCCAGTGGGTGGAGCACGACGTGCGCGCCGACCTGTACGCGCATCTGCAGGCGCTGCCACCGGCCTTCTACCACCGCCGCCGCACCGGCGACCTGATGTCCCGCGCCTCCAATGACATCGCCGCCCTCAGAATGCTGGCCGGCTTCGGCATCGTGATGCTGATCGGCACCTCGCTGACTTTCCTTGGAACGCTGGGCGCGATGTGGGCCATCGATCCGTGGCTCACGCTCTATGCCCTCGCGCCATTCCCGGCGCTGGTGCTGGTCGCCAAGCGCTTCAATCACGATGTCGAGGTCCGCTCCACCGCGGTTCAGGAGCAGCTCGGCACGCTCTCGGCCAAGGTCCAGGAGAATCTCTCCGGCATGCCGGTGGTCCGCGCCTACACGATGGAGGAGCGGGAGATCGCCGGCTTCGGCCGGCTCAATCGGGAATACCTGGCGCGCAGCCTCGGCCTGGCGCGCACACAGGCCGTGGCCTGGCCGATGCTCGGATTCATCTCGGGGCTGGGCGCCCTCATCGTTCTCTGGCTGGGCGGCAAGGCCGTGGTGGACGGCCGGATTACACTGGGCGCATTTGTCGCCTTCAACGGCTACCTCTCCTATCTTGCTTGGCCGACCATCGCGCTGGGCTGGACCTTGGCCAATGTCAAGCGCGGCCTCGCCTCGATGCAGCGCATCGTCGAGATCCTCGACGAGCCTGAACCGCCTCAACCGGCGCGGCCGGCCCCCGGCATGCTCGAGACCGGGCCGATCGAGTTCAGGCATCTCAGTTTCGGCTATGAAGGCCGCGGCCCGGCGCTGAGCGACGTGAGCTTCACCGTGGCCGAGGGCGGGCTCGTGGCCGTCGTCGGCCCCACGGGAAGCGGCAAGTCCACGCTGGGCCTGCTGCTCTGCCGGCTCTTCGAGCCGCCGCCAGGCTCGGTATTCATCGGCGGCGTCGATGTGCGGGAGCTCCCGCTGGACAGGCTGAGGCGCTCGGTGGGCTATGTGCCCCAGGAAGCGTTCCTCTTTTCGCGCCCGCTCAGGGAGAACGTGCTGCTGGCCGACGATGGCCTCGGCGACGATCGGCTCGAGGCTGTGGGGCGGACGGCCGGAATCGAGGCCGACGTGGCCGCCTTTCCGGACGGCTGGGACACCGTGATCGGCGAGCGTGGGCTGACCTTGTCGGGAGGTCAGCGCCAGCGTGTGGCGCTGGCGCGGGCGCTGGCCGCCGATCCGCCCTTCCTCGTCCTCGATGACGCCTTGGCGTCCGTGGACGCCGCCAAGGAGTGGGAGATTCTTCTGGCGCTGAGGGCCGCCGTCCGCGGGCGCACGACCCTGCTCATGACCCACCGGCTGCGAGCAGCAGAAGAGGCCGATCACGTGGTGGTGATCGACCAAGGCCGGGTCGTCGAGCAGGGACGCCACGCCGACCTGCTCGCCGCCGGCGGCCTCTACTCCCGGCTGTGGCGGGTGCAGCAACTCGAAGACGAGCTTGCCAATGCATGATGACGAGATCCTCGGCAAGGCCTATGACGCGCGGTTGATGCGCCGCATTTGGGGGCACACGCGCCCGCACCGGGGGCTCCTGCTGCTCTCGCTGCTGGTCTTCCCGCTCGCCACCCTGCTCGAGCTGCTCCAGCCTTACCTGGTGAAGATCGCCATCGACGAGCACATCCTGAGGCGGGACTGGCCCGGCCTCGGGCGCATCGCTTTGTTCTTCCTGCTCACCTTGCTCGCGCTCTACGCGCTGCGCGTGGCCCAGGCCTATCTCACCCAGCTCACCGGCCAGCGGGTGATGCACGATCTGCGGAACGCGCTCTTCGCCCATCTCCAGCGGATGGACGCGGCATTCTTCGACCGCCACCCGGTTGGGCGCCTCATGACGCGCGTGCTGAACGATGTCGAGGCGATCAATGAGCTGTTCACCAGCGGCGTGGTCTCGGTGCTGGGCGACGTCTTCACCCTGACTGGCGTCGTGGTGATCATGCTCGGCATGAACTGGCGGCTGGCGCTCGTGACCTTCGCCCTCGTCCCGGTGCTGGTGCTGGGCGCCGGTTATTTCAGGCTCAAGGCCCGGGACAGCTACCGGGGCGTGCGCACTCGGCTCGCGCGGCTCAATGCCTTCCTTCAGGAGTCGCTCCAGGGAATGGCGGTGATTCAGCTCTTCGCCCAGGAGGGGCGGGAGCGCCGGCTCTTCGGCAGCTTCAACGCGGATCTCCGTCGCGCCCAGTTCCGCTCGACGTTCTACGACGCCTCGCTCTACGCCGGCGTCGAGGCCATCGGGTCGGCCGCCGTCGCGCTCTTGCTCTGGTACGGCGGCGGCCAGGTGGTGGCCGGCGCGCTCACGTTTGGCGGCCTGGTGGCTTTCCTCGAGTACACGAACCGCTTCTTCCTGCCGATCCGCGATCTCGGGGCCAAGTACACGGTGATGCAGGCGGCGATGGTCTCGGCGGAGCGGATCTTCGGCCTCCTCGACACCGAGCCCGCCATTCTCGACCGGCCGGCCACCGGGGCAATCGTTTCGGCGCCGGACGGCACGGGGCCCGCGGTGGAATTCCGCGACGTGTGGTTTGCCTATGAGGACGAGCAGTGGGTGCTGCAGGACTGCTCGTTCTCGGTGTCGCGCGGGCAGCAGGTGGCTCTGGTGGGGCCGACGGGAGAAGGCAAGACCACGGTGGCGCGGCTCATGACGCGCGCCTACGATGTGACGCGCGGGCGGGTGCTGGTGGAAGGCCGAGACGTGCGGGACTGGGACCTGCGCGCCCTGCGCCGGCACGTGGGACTGATTCCGCAGGAGGTCTTTCTCTTCAGCGGCACCGTGGAAGACAACCTTCGGCTCGGCCGTGACGGCGCCGTGACGGCCGATGAAGTGGAGAGCGCCCTGGCTGCAGCCAATGCGGCGCGCCTGGTCGCCGCGCTGCCGCGGGGCCTGCAGGAAGACCTCCGGGAGCGCGGCGTCAACCTCTCGCAGGGGCAGCGGCAGCTGCTGGCCATCGCCCGGGCCCTCATCTATAATCCTCGCGTCCTGGCGCTGGACGAGGCCACCTCCAGCGTGGATCCCGAGTCCGAGGCGCTGATCCGCGCGGGGCTGGCCCGGCTGGTCGAGGGGAGGACGAGCGTGATCATCGCCCACCGCCTCTCGACCATCCAGCGGGCGGACCGCATCCTCGTGCTCCACAAGGGCCAGGTGAGGGAGGCGGGGCGTCACGCCGAGCTGCTGGCCAGCGGCGGCCTGTACTCACGGCTCTACGAGCTGCAGTTCGGCCTCGGACGGGGATGACCCGGTTCCATCGCGCGGTCTATGGTCTGGTGAAGAAGATTCCACGCGGGCAGGTGTCGACCTACGGGCAAATCGCCGCCATCCTCGGCTATCCGCGGGCGGCGCGCGCGGTGGGCTACGCGATGCGCCACTGCGCGCCGGGCGTGCCCTGGCACCGGGTGGTGAACGCGCAGGGCGGGATCAGCCTGCGGGCCAATGTCGGCTCCATGCTCACTCAGCGGGTGCTGCTGGAGCAGGAAGGCGTGCCGGTGCGCCGCGGGCGCGTCCGGCTGGATCGGCACCGCTGGCGCGGCCCGCGTCACGCTCGACGGCTCGACATGGCGGCGCTGTCACGGCTCTGATCGGAGACTCGACATGCGACTCGGACTGAACCTCAGCTATTCGGGCTCGCAGCTGGGACTCAACCTGCCGCTCATCCAGGAAGCGGATCGCCTGGGCTTCCACTCGGTGTGGTCGGCCGAGGCCTATGGCTCGGACGCCGTGTCGGTGATCGCGTGGATCGCGGCGCAGACCAAGCGCATCGGCGTCGGGACCGCGATCATGCAGATTCCGGCGCGCACGCCGACGCTGGCGGCGACCACGGCGCTCACCCTGGACCAGCTCTCGGGCGGTCGCTTTCTGCTGGGGCTCGGCGTGTCGGGGCCGCAAGTCGTCGAGGGCTGGCATGGCGTGGCATTCGGCAAGCCGCTGGCCAAGACGCGGGAATACGTGGAGATCGTCCGGGCGGTGTGGCGACGGGAGAAGCCGCTGGAGTTCAAGGGCGCCTACTACCAGATCCCGTACATGGGATCCAATGCGACGGGGCTGGGCAAGCCGCTGAAGTCCATCCTCCATGGGCGGCAGGATATTCCGATCTACCTGGCCGCGATCGGGCCGAAGAACGTGGCGCTCGCCGCCGAGATCGCCGACGGCTGGCTGCCGGTGTATTTCTCGCCCGACCGCATGTCCATCTTCGCGCCGCACCTCGACGCGGGATTCAAGGCGGCGGGCGGGGGAAAGTCCCTCGCGCGCTTCGACGTGGCGCCCACGGTGCCCATCGTGCTGGGGGCCGACGTGAAGGCCTGCCGCGATATCATCAAGCCGCGGCTGGCGCTGTACGTGGGCGGCATGGGCGCGCGCGGGAAGAACTTCTACAACGAGCTGGTGTGCCGCTATGGTTACGAGGCGGCGGCCAAGGCGATCCAGGACCTGTACCTGTCGGGAAAGAAGGAGGAGGCCGCGGCCCAGGTGCCGGACGCGCTCGTGGACGAGATCGCGCTGTGCGGGCCCAAGGAGCGCATCAAGGAGCGGCTCTCGCGCTGGACGGGCTGCGGCGTCACGACCATGATCTGCGCGGTGGGCCAGGATGAGGCGCTCCGGGTCATGGCCGAGCTGGCGCTCTGAGCGCGTGAAGCCGGCCGCCGAGAAGGTTCAGGCGGCGCTGGCCGCGCTCGGACTGGACCGCCGGGTGATCGAGCTCGCCGTCCACGCCCGCACGTCGCGGGAAGCGGCCGACGCGCTGGGCGTCAAGGTCGGACAGATCGCCAAGTCGCTGGTCTTCACGGCCAATGGCAACCCGCTGCTGGTCATCGCCTCGGGCGCCAATCGCGTCGACGAGGCAAGGCTCGGCGGGCTGGCGGGAGGACTCATCCGGCGGGCGGATCCCGAAACCGTGAGGCAGGCGACCGGCTATGCCATCGGCGGCGTGGCGCCGGTGGGCCATTCAGTCCCCCTGCGGACATACATCGACCGCGACCTGCTCCAGTATGAGCTGGTCTACGCGGCTGCCGGCGTGCCCGAATGCGTGTTCCCGCTCACCCCCGACGAGCTGATCCGGGGCACGGGCGGCATCGTCGCCGATCTGAAAGAAATGGGCGCAGCCCCGAGAGGAGAATCGCGATGAAGCTCAAGGACAGAGTGGCGCTGGTGACGGGAGCGGGATCCGGGATCGGACAGGCCTCGGCCGTGCTCTTCGCGCGGGAGGGCGCTCGGGTGGCCGTCGTGGACGTGAGAGAGGACGCCGCCAAGGCGACGGCGGAGCAGATCGAGAAGGCCGGCGGCCAGGCCCTGGCCATCCGGGCCGACGTGTCGAAGGCGGCCGACAATCAGGCGGCGATCAACCAGACGCTGGCGCGCTGGGGTCGCCTGGACGTCTTCTATGCCAATGCCGGCGTGCCTCAGTCCCCCGCGGCGGTGGGCGACGTCGACGAGAGCGTCTTCGACCAAATCATGGCGGTCAATGTCAAGGGCGTGTTCCTCGGGGCCAAGTACGCCATGCCCGTGATGAAGCGGCAGAAGAGCGGAGTGTTCCTCATCACGGCCTCGACCTCGGCGATCCGGCCGCGTCCCGGCGTGCAGTGCTATTCCGCCTCCAAGGGCGCCGTCGCCGTGATGGCCAAGAGCCTCGCGCTGGAGGGCGCACCCTTCGGGGTGCGCGTCCTCGCCATCGCGCCCGTCGCGACGGAGACCCCGATGCTTCCCACCTTCATGGGGAAAAAAGAGGTGGACGAGGAGGGAATGGCGCGCTACCGGGGCACGGTGCCGCTGGGCCGGCTCAACCTCCCCGAGGACATCGCCCGGGCGGCGCTGTTCCTCGCCTCGGACGACGCCGCCATGATGACCGGCAGCTGCGTCGAGGTGGACGGAGGCCGGTGCATTTGATGGAGCCTGGCGCAATCGGGCGGGTCCTGTCGCCGCGGCCGCCCCGCGCGGTGGGCTCCGTCACCCACTCGCCCGAACGCAGCTCCTGCAGTGCGAGCTGCAGGACGTCGCGGGGCTGGGGCCCCGCCGTCCGAGGCGAGCCGTCCAAAATCTGCGGACGGGACTCGGGGGGCCCACTCCGCCCACCGCGCGGGGCGGTCCGCGGCGACACCCGCCCGATTCCGCCACGGGCGGCGTGAACGTCGTCCCGCTGGCGGCCGAGTCGCTCGGCGCGCGCTCGATGGCCACCTACGTCGAGTGCGGGGAAACCCGCATCCTCATCGATCCGGGCGCCGCGCTCGGGTCGAGCCGCTTCAACCTGCCGCCGGCCGACCAGGAGTGGGAGGCGCTCAAGCGCTCGAACGACCGCATCAGCGCCTATGCCGACCGAGCCTCGATCGTCTTCCTCAGCCATTATCACGAGGATCACTTCCGCTACGACGAGCATCTCTATGCCGGCCGGACGGTGTGGGCCAAAGATCCGAAGCGGACCATCAATCCGAAGCAGAAGCAGCGGGCGGAGCGGTTCTGGCGGAGCCTGGTCGAGGGCTGCCGCCTCGACATCGCCGAGGGGCGCCGGCTCGAGACGCCCGAGGCCGTGCTCAGCGCCTCACCGCCGCTGCCCCACGGGGCCGACGGCACGGCGTTGGGACACGTGGTCGCCCTGACCGTCACCGACAGGCGCGAGGGCAAGCGCTTCGTCCACGCCTCCGACGTCCAGGGACCGCTCTCCTCCGTGGCGGCCGCATACCTGATCCGCGAGCGCCCCAACCTGCTCTACCTCTCGGGCCCACCCGCGTACCTCGAAGGGCAGCTCGGGCGCGCGGTCATCGACGCCGGGATCGCCAATCTCCTCCGGATCGTCGACGCCACCGGCTGCCGCGTCATCATGGACCACTACGCCCTGCGCGACGGCGCCTACCGCGAGCGCTTCGCGGCGCTGTGGGAAACGGGGCAGGTGGTCACGGCGGCCGGTTTCCTCGGCCTGGAGGACGCGGCGCTCGAAGCGGGCCGTCGCGAGCTCTGGAGCCGGAAGCGCAAGCCCGCGGCGCCGGTGCCGTCGCGGACGCGGGGACGGCTCCGGGAGAGCGGATTGAAGAGCCGGGGGCCGTCGGCTATGATGCACTCTCGCAGGTCACATCCACGCGCGAAAGGAGGGACCCGCTGAATGACCGAGAACAAGACGCTGAACGTCGGCGAATCGGCGCCGGACTTCACGCTGAAGACCATCGGCCTCAAGGAAATCAGCCTGAAAGACTACCGCGGCAAGAACGTCGTGCTGCTGTTCTACCCGCTGGACTGGACGCCGGGCTGATCCACCTGCATGCCCGCCTTCGATAAGCGAGTGAAGGACTTCGAGGCGGCCAATACCCAGGTGCTGGGTATCAGCACGGACAGCCCGTTCAGCCACGAGAACTGGGCCAAGACGGTTGGCATTTCGAATTACCCGCTGCTGTCGGACGTCCACCGCGCGGTGTCCAAGGATTACGGCGTCTACTGGCCGGACTGGAACGCCAATGTGCGCGCGACGTTCATCATCGACAAGCAGGGAAAGGTCCGCTTCACCGAGCGCTACGGGAAGGGTGAGCTGCCCAACCCGGACAAGGTCCTCGCCGAAGTGAAGAAGCTCGGCTAGGCGGAGCGCTGGCCGGCGCCGTCGGGGGCGGATGCGCTCCCGGCCGCCGGCTGGCGGGTCGTCAGCCCCACTCCCAGCAGCACCGCGGCCCCGCCCACCAGCACGGGCCATCCGATCTCCTCTCCCAACATCGCCCAGGCGAGCAGCACGCCGACTACCGGCTGCAGGTTCATGAAGATAGCCGACCGGCTCGCCCCGACGGCCTTGACGCCCTCGTACCACCCGATGTGGGCGATGGCGCCCAGAAAGGCCTGGTAGAGGACGACCCCCCAGGCCAGCGGCGAGCGGAAATCGGGGGCGGGAAAGAACGGCGCGGCAAGGAAGGCCATCGGTAGGAGCATGAGCGAGCCGAGGATGTAGGCCGCCGTCGTCGCGACGGCGGGCGAATGGATCGCGAGGACTCGCTTGCCATAGATGGTGTACGCGCTCCAGCCGAGCTGGGTGACCAGCATGATGAAGTCGCCGGGGTGCAACTCCAGGTGGACAATGGCCCGCCAGCTGCCCTTGGTGACCACGAGCGCCACACCCGCCGTCGAGCACAGCACGCCCGCCCACTGGACCGGCCGGAGCCGCTCCGCGAGGTAGACGCGTGAGCCCAGCGCGACCAGCACGGGCGTAGCCGCCTGCAGGATGACGGCATTCGTCGCCGTGGTGAACGCGATGGCGAGATACGAGCCGCCGGTGGAGATGAAGACGCCCGCGAAGCCCAGGAAGGCGAAGGTGCGGATGTCCGCCCACCCGAGCTCGCGAAACTCGTCCCAGCCCCGGCGCATCAACAGCGCGGCGAGGAACGCCGAGGCGAGCCCGCAGCGCAGCGCGACGAGCACGTAGGGTGGGAAGTGGGCGAGGGCCAGCTTGGCGAAAGCCGGGAAGGAGCCCCAGAGGGCGACGATGAGGGTGAGCGCGACGTAGGCGCGGGTTTGACCGGGTCCAGTCACCTGCCTATGATAGCGCGGGACTTATGCCCGACCACATCCTGGAGCGGCGGTTCTGGCTGCCGCGTCCCCGTCCGGAGGTCTTCGAGTTCTTCGCCGATCCTCGAAATCTCGCCGCGGTCACTCGCGCCTCCGCGCGGCTCACGTGGCTGGCGCCGCCGCCCGAGCGGCTGGCAGCCGGCAGCGTGCTCGACTTCAGCCTCCGCATCGCAGCCATGCCGCTGCGCTGGCGCGTGATGGTGCGCGAGTTCGACGCGCCCTACCGTTTCGTGGATGCGCAGCTCTGGGGTCCCTTCGCGCGCTGGGAGCATCGTCACCGCTTCGTCGACGCGCCGGAGCGCGAGGGCGCGGCCGCGTCGCTTGGCACGTGGGTCGAGGACCGGGTCACCTATCGGCTGCCACTGGGGCCGCTCGGAAGTCTGGCCCACCGGCTGGGCGCCGGACGCCGGATCACCGCGGCCTTCGAGTACCGGGAAGCGCGGGCGCGGCAGATCCTGACGGGGCGCTGAGGCGCCGCGGCGTGCCCGATCTGCTAGGCGCTCACGCGCGTACCGAGGCCTCGAAAAGCCGAGGCGCCGAAGGGCTGCCGCGCGTCGCTCTGAAGTGCCAGGCGGCGACGATCAGGAGTAAAATCGTCAGGATGCCGGAGATGACGCAGTAGATGCAAACCGCGCCGATCTTGCTGAGTTGAACGTACGCGAAGTAGCCCGAGTAGCACACGCCGGCCACGGCGTAGACCAGGGCACCGAGGCGCAAGCCGCGCGAGAACGGGTCAAACGCGAGGAGTGCTGCCAGTCCGAACATGAATCCGTAAAAGGTCAGGCCGATATACGACACCGGCACGCCGGCGATACGCGCGTACGGGCTCTGGACGACGGTGTTGCATCCGTCGATGATCGCGCACCAGAGCGGCTGGCCGGTGTAGCTCGCCTGAGCGACGTAGAACGCGTCGG